>Ga0075471_10003574_pt1 | contig 10086 bp, 7 predicted proteins | sample DEB19_08_DNA_2_FD_74787 | JGI IMG/M metagenome (GOLD analysis project Ga0075471, IMG submission 74787) | Aqueous microbial communities from the Delaware River and Bay under freshwater to marine salinity gradient to study organic matter... | ecosystem: Environmental > Aquatic > Marine > Coastal ... | reverse complement strand
CCGGTCGGCTGGGCACCGGTCACGGTCACGCCGTCGAGCGTGACGTCGATCGTGCTCCCGGCCGCGCACCCGGCCAGGAACCCGAGACCCGCCGAGTTGCTGGCGCCACCGTCGGCGATCGTGAGGTCGCGCAGCGTGACGGCGCCGGTGCCGGTCTTGGTGCCGTCGAGCTCGAGGACCCGCACGAGGTCGCCACCGCTGATCGTCAGGTTCGCGGCGCCCGGTCCGCTGATGGTGACGAAGTCGTGGATGACCAGGGTCGTCGCCAGGTTGATCGTGCCGGTGGCGGTGATCGAGATGGTGTCGCCGTCGTTGGCGTCGAGCAGGGCCTGGCGCAGGGTGTTGGGGCCGCTGTCGGCGGTCGAGGTGACCGTGCGCGTCGTGGCCCCGGCGGGCGCAGCCCCGCCCACGAGGAGCGCACCGGTGCCGGCGAGCGCCAACGACGCGGTCGCCGCCGCGGCGGTCCCCCGGCGGATCCGGTGGCGGGCGGTCCGGGCCTCGGCCCGCTGGGCGGCCCGACGGGCAGCTCGGTTTCCCATGACGTCTCCTCGGTCCTGACGGACGGTGCGCCCTGCCCCGCAGGGGTCGGCGGCGCTGTGTTGAACCGAGGTTAGTGCCGAGTTGTTCCGGGTTCAGGTCAGGGGTGCCGGGTAGCGCACGCCGGTCAGGTCCTCGGAGACCGTCCACAACCGCCCAGCGGCCGCGGTGTCACGGGCGGCCCGGGTGGGGGTGGTGACCTTGGGGTGGCCCCGCTGCTCGAAGAGGCGATCGGGCCCCACGTAGGTGCCCCCCGGCAGCCCCGGACACGTCGCGGCGTACAACTGGGGCAGCGCACCCATCGCCGCCGACTGCCCGAGCACCCGGTCGGCGCCCTGGATCACCCGACGCTTGGTCCGGGCCCACCCCGAGTCGCCGGCGCCGGGGCCGTTGGCGGTGAGGTTCGTGGCGGCATAACCGGGATGGGCGCCGTAGGACCGCACCGGGATCCGGGCGGCGTCGAGCCGACGCTGCAGTTCGGCCATGAACAAGAGGTTCGCCACCTTCGACTGCCCGTAGGCGCTCCACGCCCGGTAGCGCCGCTCCCCCATCAGGTCGTCGAAGTCGATCCGGCCGAACCGGTGGGCGTTGGACGCCACCGTGACGACCCGGGCGTCGGTGCCGAGGCGCAGCGCCGGGAGCAGCAGGCCGGTGAGGGCGAAGTGCCCGAGGTGGTTGGTGCCGAACTGGCGCTCGAACCCGTCGGCGGTGAGGCCGCGCGGGATCGCCATCACCCCGGCGTTGTTGACCAGCAGGTCGAGCCCGGCGGGATGCTCCGCCACCCAGGCGTCGGCGAACGCCCGCACCGACGCCAACGACGCCAGGTCGAGGGCGGCCACGTCGGCCTCGACCCCCGGGGCGGCCGTGCGCTGCACCTCGGCGAGCGCCGCGGCCCCCCGCTCGGGGTCACGGCAGGCCAGGGTGACGTGGGCGCCGTGGCGGGTCAGGTCGCGTGCCGTCTCGAGCCCGAGGCCGGAGTTGGCGCCGGTGACCACGGCCCGGCGTCCGGTGAGGTCGGGGATGTCGGTGGCCGTCCACTTCGTCATGAGACGATTCTCGCACGACCCGCGGACGGTCGCGGTCCGACGCCCGTCCGCCCGGTGGGCCCGACGGCTGAGAGCCGCCTCAGGTCGTGACTCCAGGCCGGCGGCCCTTTCGTCGATCATCGTCCCATGACCGACGTCGTGGCGCTCCGCCCACTGTCGCCGAACCGCCCGGCCGCCAACGCCCCACGCCCCGACACCCGGCCCCCCGGCGCGGCGGCCCTCTGGTTCGTGCGGACGCTCGCGTGCGCACCGTTCCTCTGCATGCTCCCCGAGCTCCTCGCCGCCGCGACGGGGCGCCCCGACGCCGCAGCCGCCCTCTCGGTGTCGACCGCCGACGTGCTCGGATCCGCGTCGCTGCTGTGCTTCATGCTGATGCTCGCCGTCACCCCGGTCCACACCGTGACCGGCTGGACGTGGCACCTGCCGCTCCGACGCGACCTCGGTCTGGCGATGTTCGCGACGGCGATGCTCGACCTGGTGATCGCGGCCGCCACGACCGGCGACACCTTCGACGGCGGCGTGCCGGGCAGGATCGCGGGGCGGTCGTTCCTCCTCGTGGGCACGTTGGCCACGGTCCTGCTGATCCCGCTCGCGCTGACCGCCAACCGACGCTCGATGCGCCGGCTCGGGAGCCACTGGCGGCGCCTGCACCGGCTCGTGTACGTCGTCTGGGGGCTCGTGCTGGTGCACCTGCTGCTGCTCTTCGACCTCGGCGGTCCGTTCCGCAACGCGCTCCTGATGAGCGTTCCGCTCGCCCTCCTGCGGGTGCCGGTGGTCGACCGGTGGTTCCGCACCACGCGGACCGCCGGACGCGCCCGGGCACTCCGGGCGGTCGTCGTGGTGCTGCTCGTCGCCACCTTCGCCGCCGGCTTCGTGCCGGCGGTCCAGAGCTTCGTCACCGCCGGGCGCGGTGCGCTCGCCCTCCAGCCCGAAGGGAACTGATCACCGTGACCGCCACCCCCGACCGACCCACCGTCCGACGTCCGTCGGAGCACCAGCGCCGACGGCGGCGCGCCGCCGCCCTCCTCGGCACGCTCGCCGGTGTGGCCGTGCTGGCGGTGCTGGCGCTCGGCGCCGCCCGCATCGCGTCGGGCGGGCTGCTGGCGTTCCTCGACCGTCCCGCGGGCGTGGGTGCCGAGGCCGACTCCGGTGCGGTGGAGGCGGAGGGGTCGAACACGCCGTCCGCCGACGTTCCGTCGGACGCGCCGTCCGCACCGGACGCAGTCGCGGCCCCCGATCCGGCGGCCCCGCCACCGCCGACCGCTCCGACCGCCGCGCCGGCACCTTCACCCGCTCCCGCTCCCGTGCCGGCCCCGGCTCTGGATCCCGTTCCCCGCCCCCGGGCGAACGCCGGTGGCGGCCAGGGCGGCGGCCAGGGCAACGGCCAGGGCGGCGGTCAAGGCAACGGCCGAGGTGGCGGTCGAGGCAATGGCCAAGGCGGCGGTCAGGGCAACGGCCGAGGCGGCGGTCAGGGCAACGGCCGAGGCGGCGGCCGCGGCGGTCAAACGGTCGTCTGATTCGGAAGACGCGGCCGCCGGCCGACCGCCCGGTCAGGCGGCGTCGGACATGCGTCGACCCACTGCGGCCGCCGCCTCCTCGACGGTGATCCGGTGGAGGGCCACGAGGTCGTCCATCGCAATGCCGGTCGTGTATCCACCGGCCAGGACGAAGGCGACCGGCAGGTCGTAGGCCGCCGCCCAGTCGAACACCATCCGCTCCCGCCGGGCCAGGACGTCGGCGGTGATCCCGGCCACTCCACCGGCCCCCTCGTGCGGGTCCATGCCGGCGTTGTAGAGGAGGACGCCGATCCCGCCGGGGTCGGGGACGGCCGCCATGGCGGCGGCCACCACGTCGAGGTAGTCGGACCCGTCGGCGAACGTGAGGCGGGCGTCGGAGCGGGACGCGTACGTGTCGTAGTGCTGGACCGACACGTCGGTCTGGTCGACGCCCGCCAGCTCGGCGGTGAGGGCCGCGGTGCCGCCGCCGCAATGGGCGTCGAGGTCGAGGATGGTGACGCGCCCCGCGCCGTCGGCGAGGGCGGCCCGGGCCGCCACCACGAGGCCGTTGAACGTGCAGTAGCCACTCCCCTCATGGGCCCGGGCGTGGTGCAGCCCGCTCGACAGTGACCCGGCGATGCCGCCCGTGCGCCACGCCGACAGGACGGCGTCGCGTACCCCACCGGTGGAGGCGGTGACGGAGTCCCAGAGCCGATCGTCCCAACCGATCCCGGCGCTCGCCGCCAGGCGGCGCGGCTCACCGGTGCGCACCGCCTCGACGAACGCGGCGTCGTGGACGGCGGTGACCTCGTCGATCGTGGCCGGCGTCGGTGCGACGATGCCGACTCCCGCGACCGGACGCCGCTCGAGGTCCTCGACGAGGTGCAGCGACTTGGTGACGGTCTCCCTGGCGCTCGCCGTCGCGGTGTACGCCGGCGACCAGAAGAGGGGGAGGACGGGGACGGTGGTGGGGTTCATCGGAGCTCCGGACGGGCCGCGGCGTCGATGACGCGCGTTCGGGTGATGCTCCGATGATGACGACGGGGTGGGACACGCCCCGACCCGGCGAACGGCACGCGACGGTTCGGGCGCAGCCGTCAGGCGATGAACGGGTTGCCGTCGCGGGCGTGGCAGACGCGGTTCTGGAACTGCTCGAGGCGGAGGTAGACGCCGGCCAGCGCAGGGTCGTCGGCGAGGGCGACGAAGTCGGGGTCGAGGTTCGTCGGCTCCGGCTGCCAGCCGTTGCGCGCGTACAGGTCGTTGAACCGCTGCTGCGCCTCGACCGCCGCCCAGGCGTCGGCGTGGATCGCCAGCGGCGCGACGAGTGCGGCCCGCCCCGTGAGGGCCAGCAGGCGGGCCAGGTCGGCGGCGACCCGCTTGGGCTTCGTGCTCGAGAGCACGTCGAGGTCGTTGATGCGCGCCTCGATCCGGCAGTAGTCGCGCGCCGACGCCGGGATGCGGTCCTCACGACCGGCTGCGCCGACCGCAGAACCTCCGAAGGCCACCGCAGCAACCACACCGGTCGCGACCAGGTGTCTCAGGATCAGGGCCACCGGGCCGACGCGCCGGGAGGGTCGAGCCACACGTCGGAGCACGCCCGTCACAACCGGTGGACCGCGCTCCGGCATTCCAGCGTTCCGCACCGTCGGCCGGTGCGGGCGGGTCAGGCGGCGTCGGGACCCGGTGCGGCCGGCTCCCCCGACCCATGGGCGAGGCCGTCGCGGAACTCCTTCGACGCCTGCCCCATCGACCGGGCCAGCTTGGGCAGCTTCGCGCCGCCGAAGATCAACAGCACGATCAGCAGCACGATGACGAGTTCGGTGGGACCGAGGTTCACGGGAGTCTCCTGGGGGTTCGGGCGGGAGTGGGGGGAGGGAGAGGGATTGGAGTGAGGGCCATCGTCAGCGACCGACGCTGAAGGTGTCGCGGGTGGTGGCGATGCCCTTGGGCGTGGTCACCGAGATCTTCCCGGTGCGGGAGCCGGTCGGGATCCGGAACGTGATCCTGGTCGAACCCGACACCGTGAACGGCGCCGCCACCCCACCGATCGTGACGCTCGTGGCGCCGGTGAAGTTCGTCCCGGTGAGGGTGACGGTCGTGCCGACCCCGCCCGACGACGGGGTGAACGTCTTGATCGACGGCCCGCCGAGCAACGGCGCGGTCGTCGAGGTCGTCGTGGCCCGGGTGGTCGAGGTGGTCCTCGGACGGGTCGTCGACGTCGTCGTGGCCCGCGTGGTCGAGGTCGTGGTCGGACGGGTCGTCGTCGTGGTCACGGGTGCGACGGTCGTCGTGGTCGTCGGCGGGGTGGGGCCGGCCTGGGCCGCGATCGGCAGACCCCGGAGGCGAAAGCCCGTCAGCTTCGCGATGGCGTTGGTGACCGCCGGGGCGACGGGCGGGACACCCGGCTCACCGACGCCCCCGAGGGCCGCACCGCTCTCGACGATGACCACGTCGACGGCGGCCGGATAGTCGCGCATCCGACCCATGCGGTAGGTGTTGAAGTTCCGGTGGTCGGGGGTGCCGCCCGTGAACGTCATCTGCTGCCAGAGTGCGGCCTGCAGGCCCTGGTGGACGGAACCCTCGATCTGGGCGCGCACCGTGTCGGGATTGACGACCGATCCCGGGTCGATCACCGCGGTGATGCGGCCGACCTTGAAGCCGACGCCGAACGCGCCCGCCACCTCGGCGACCATGCCCACCACGGTGTTGCCGAATCCGACGCACAGCGCCAGACCCCGGGCGTACCCCGACGGGGGTGCGGCGTCCCACCCGGACTCGGCCCGCAACCGGTCGAGGACGGTCCCCACCCGCCGGTGGATCTCGGTGCCCTGGTTGCACAGGTTCTTGCGGAGCTGGAACGGGTCCTGCCCGGTCTGGGTCGCGATGTCGTCGAGGAACGACTCGAGCACGAAGCAGTTCTGGCTGACGCCGATCGACCGCCACCAGCCCACCGGGACGGGGCTCGGATCCTGGATCCACTCCACCAGGCGGTTGGGCACGTTGTAGACGGCGTTGACCATGCCGTCGGCAGCGGAGGCGTCGGCCGTGCCGGGCGTGAGGGAACCCTGGTAGGCCCGCACCGACGGGCTGACGATCCGGGCCTTGAGCGCGGTGATCGCGCCGGACCCGTCGACGGCGGCGTCCATCTGGACGAGCGAGCACGGCCGGTAGACGTCGTGGGTGAAGTCCTCCTCCCGGCTCCACACCAGCTTGACGGGCGTCCCCCGGACCGCCATGGCGACGGTCACCGCCTGCTTGACGTAGTCGGTCTCCAGCCGGCGTCCCAGCCCCCCACCGAGGTAGGTGGTGTGCAGCGTGATGGCGCCCACCGGCATCCCCGTGATCGCGGCCGCAGCCTGCACGCACTTCGTCTGCACCTGCGTGGGCGCCCAGATCTCACAGGTCGAGTCGGTGACGAGTGCCGTGGCGTTCATCGGCTCGAGGGTGGCGTGGGCCAGGTACGGCGTCGAGTAGACCCCGGTGAACTTCTGGTTCAACGGGGCCGCCGCCAGCACTCCCGGGGCGTCCCCGACGACCGGCGTCGTGGCCAGTGTCGTCCCGGTCGCGAGCAACTGATCGGCCTGGGCCCGCATGAGCGTCGAGTCGACGCTCGCGGTCGTCGGGGCGTCGACCCAGGTCACCGGCAGCGAGCGGGCCGCCTGGATCGCGTGCCAGGTGCTGCCGTCGGTGACGACGGCGACCCCACCGGGCACCGGCACCACCTGGACACCGGCCGGCGCCGCACCGACCGACCCCACGGTCTGCCCGACCTTCGGGGCCAGCTTCACGGACGCGTACTTCATGCCGTCGACGCGGACGTCGATGCCGAACCCGGCCGATCCGTTCACCTTGGCCGGCAGGTCGAGCCGGGTCATGGGCTGACCGATGAAGCGGTACGGCGGATGCACCCAGGTGACGTCCGTCGGGTTCATGCCCACCGCCGTGGCGGCGAGGTCGCCATAGGTCCCGACGACGGCACCGGTCGAGATACGTAGGACCCGACCGTTGTCGGCCTTCAGATCGCTGATCGGGATCGACGGGTCGATGGCGTTGGCGGCCCAGATGAGCTTCTGACGGGCGGTTGCGCCGACGTTGCGGAGGTAGTCGTGGTAGGAGCGCACGGCCGTGCTGCCGCCGGTGCTCTGCGAGGTCCCGAGGGTGGTGCCGTTGGCGGGCCGGTTGAGCGCGGGGTCGTACCCACCCAGCACCATGCGCACCGCCGCCCAGTCGACCATCAGCTCTTCGGCGACGAGCATCGGCAGGGCGGTCGAGGTGCCCTGGCCCATCTCGGCGTTCGGGCAGGTGAGCGTGATCGAGCCGTCGGCCCCGATGGTCACGTAGACCCCGAGCACACCACCCGCGCCGGTGGCGCCCGCCCGTTCGAGCAGACCCAGGCCGGGCGCGAGCTGCATCCCCACGACCAGGGCGCCGCCCGCCCCGAGCGCCGAGGTGAGGAAGCCCCGGCGGCTGAACTCCTTCGTCGAGAACCCGTCGGCCTTCGCCAGACCGGTCATCTCGTCGAGCGCGTCGAGGGTGGTCGTCCCACCCCGGCGGCGGATCACAGGATCCCCGCCGCGCGCTTGATGCCCCGCTTCACCCGGGGGTAGGTGCCACACGCACAGAGGTTGGCGATCGCGCCGTCGATGGCCGAGTCGCTCGGCCGGGGGTTCTGCGCCAGGAGCGCGGTCGCGGCCATGAGCATCCCCGACTGGCAGTACCCGCACTGGGGGACCTGCTCGGCGATCCACGCCTGTTGCAGACGATTGCTCAGGTCGGGCGACAGGCCCTCGACGGTCGTGACGGACCGGCCCTGGACCTCGCCGGCGTCGACGTCGCAGGCCTTCTCCAAATGGCCGTCGAGCAGGACGCTGCAAGCACCGCACTGCTCGATGCCGCAGCCGTACTTGGTCCCGGTCAGCCCACAGCGGTCACGGAGGACCCACAGCAAGGGCATCCCGCTGTCGGCGTCGACCGTGACCGGCGCGCCGTTCACCGTGAACGAGATCGTCCCCATCGTGCTCTCCCCACTCGGTGTCCGAACGGGGTATCGGCGCGAACCGGTCCGACCTTGAGTGCGGGCCGGGACCGGGGCCGGCGGGGGTCAGCGGGTGGTGGCGGACCCCGTGGCCGGCCGGTCGAACTCGGCCTGGAGGAGCCGGATCGTCTTCGGTTCGAGGTCCGTCGACATCTGGGCGCTGATGTGCACCGGGTCGCGCCAGACCTGGTAGCCGTTGCGGTAGGCGACGCAGGTCCGGTCGGGGCAGATCTCGTCGGAGAAGTTCCAGACCGTGGCCCCGGTGCGCTCGGCGACCTCCGAGACCAGCCGGTTGGACTTGGCCATCTCGACCCGGCTCTGCAGGGTGAACGGTCCCGGCAGGCACCGTTGCGTGTCGACGATGACCGCCAGGTTCGAGCATTCACGCGGGTCGAGCTCGTAGGGCTTCGGGACGACGTCGACCAGCACCACCCGGCTCCCGGCCGCCTGCAGCCGCTCGACGGCGCGGGTCAGCCCGTCGACGAAGATCCGCTCCTTGGCGCCGACGTCGGCGGTGAACTCGCCGTCGGGGCCCTGGAACTCGAGGGCGACCTTGTAGATGTCCTGGTCGAACGAACCGGCGATGACCACGACGTCGGGCGGGTCGGCGGCCAGGGCGTCCAGCGTCCCGGCGGCGAAGGTCCGGCACTGGTTCGCGATCTTCCCGTGCGCGGGGTCCCACGGGATCTGGTAGTGCAGGTCGGCGAAGACGCACCCCGGTGCGGCCGCGATCTGGAGTGACGACCCGTTGGACTCGGTGGCGCCGATCAGCGCGTTGCCGAACATCGCGGCGTTGGAGTCACCGACCAGGGTCACCGTCCGCGGGGAACCGGTGTGGAAGGTGCAGGCCCCCGCCGGCCGGCGGGAGAGCGGCTTCACGCTGAAGCAGGCCGGCGCGTTGCCCGCCTGGTCGATCTCGCCCTCGGCCACGATCCGGAAGTGCGTCGCCGCCTCCTTGGTCGCCCACGACCGCAGCGGCTTGGCGACGCCGATGGCCAGGATCGGCGCCACGATGCACACCACCGCCAGGACGATCGTCGGTCGGGTCCGGGTCCGGGACGTGGCCCGCAGCGGACGCTCGAGCGCCCGGTACGACGCCCAGGCGGGCACCAGCGAGAGGATCGCGGCGATGACCAGCGGCGTGGTGCCGCCCCCCGGCCAGAAGCCCACCGCGAAGACGATGAACGGCCAGTGCCACAGGTACCACGAGTACGAGACGTCACCGAGCCAGGTCGCGGGTCGCAGCCACGACGGCGTCACGGACGGATCGCGCGCTCCGGTGGCCGCGGCGGTGGCGCGCGTGCCGGCCCAGATCACCAGGGTGGTCCCGAGCACCGGGACCAGTGCCCAGGCCCCCGGGAAGACGGTCGTGTCGCTGAAGGCGAAGGCCGCCACCAGGATCGCCGCCAGCCCGAGCGCCAGCGCCAGAAGGCGCAACCGCGCGCCGGGGAGCCACCGGACCGGCAGGACCACCAGCGCGAGACCGAGTCCGAACTCCCACGCCCGGGTGAACGGCGAATAGAAGGCGAAGCGCTGCGGGGCGAGGTGCCACACCGTCGTGCGGGTGGACGTGGTGAGGAAGACGCACAGGGCGAACGACACCACGATCATCGCCCCGATGAGCACGCGGGTCGCCGCCAGTGAGCGCGACCGCCGCAGCCCGAGCCACCACACCAGAAGCACCAGCACCGGGATGACGAAGTAGAACTGCTCCTCCACCGACAGCGACCAGGTGTGCAGCAGTGGGTTGAGGGTCGCCGACGGGTCGAAGTAGCCGGTGGCGGCGGTGCGGTAGAGCCGGAAGTTCGCGCTGAACAGCGCAGCGAACAGCGCGGTCGGCGACACCTGGTTGACCCCGCCGACGGGCGCCAGCAGCGGGGAGACCACCACGACCACCACCAGCATCACCGCCAGTGCGGGCAGGATCCGCCGGGCCCGGTGGACGTAGAACTCGACCAGGGCCGAGCGCTTC
>Ga0075471_10003573_pt1 | contig 10087 bp, 6 predicted proteins | sample DEB19_08_DNA_2_FD_74787 | JGI IMG/M metagenome (GOLD analysis project Ga0075471, IMG submission 74787) | Aqueous microbial communities from the Delaware River and Bay under freshwater to marine salinity gradient to study organic matter... | ecosystem: Environmental > Aquatic > Marine > Coastal ... | reverse complement strand
AGTGCTTGGGCACCCGAGGCCGCGACCTGGTGAAGGAGTGGTTCCCCACGCAGCGCATGGTGGACGACCTGCACGCGCTCTACCTGCGGCTGCAAGCGGAGGCCAAGCGATGAACTCATCGCAAGCTATTGTCGTTTCCGACTTCGGCGTTTCACTCGCCACCTACGCATGAGCTTTCCCCTCAGCGCCTACCTGCTCGCGTTGCTCGGCGGAGCGCTGGCGACCGCCGTGTCGCTGCCGCTCTGGCGGGCGTGGTGCGCGCGGACGGGCTTGGTGGACGACCCCGGCCATCGTAAAATCCATGACACGCCCATCCCGCTCGCCGGCGGCCTGGCAGTGCTCACGGGGTTGCTCGTGCCGCTGCTGCTCGGCGCGGTGGCGCTGCAACTGAACGTGCTGCCCGCCAGCGCGGTGGAGAAAATCAGCTACGGCTTCGAGAAGCGCGGCCTGCAGCTCGCCGCCATCCTCGTCGGCGCGCTTGGCATGGTGCTGCTGGGCTGGCTGGACGACAAACACGAGCTGCGTGCCGGACCGAAGTTCGCCGGACAACTCGGCATCGCGCTGCTCGTCGCGCTGGCCGGCGTGCGCATCAAGCTGTTTCCGGAAAGCCCGCTCGCGCCCGTGCTGAGCTGTGGCGTGACGGTGTTGTGGATTCTTACCGTCGTCAGCGCGGTCAACATCATGGACAACATGAACGGCCTCTGCTCCGGCCTCGGCGCGGTTGGCGCGGCGGCGTTCGGCGCGACGGCGGCGATGCAGGGGCAATATCTTGTCGCCTCCCTTGCACTGCTGGCGGCAGGCGCGCTGGCGGGCTTCCTGCCCTACAACTACCCGAAAGCCAGTGCGTTCCTCGGTGATTCGGGCAGCCACCTCACGGGTTTTCTCCTCGCCGTGCTGGCGATCCTCCCGCACTTCTACACGGCGCAAAACCCGCGCCCGCTCGCGGTGCTTGCCCCGCTGCTGGTGCTGGCTGTGCCGCTCGGCGATATGATCTGCGTGATGTGGATTCGCTGGCGGGCGGGCAAGCCGATCTGGGAAGGCGACACCAACCACCTCTCGCACCGGCTCGTGCGCCTCGGCCTCGGCAAGCCGCAGGCGGTGGCGGTTATCTGTGCGCTGCATTCTGTTTTCGGTGCATTCGCCGTATGGCTGGGCGGCGGGCGTTAAATCACCTCGACGAGCTGGCAGCGCAATGCGGACCTACTCAAAGAGGTTCTGTATTTCCTCCCACGTCAGGTTGTCCCCGATAATTCCCTCGCGCCACGCGAGGCCTTGATGATGATCCGAGGATCAGCAGCTAAATTCCTGACGAGATCCAAGAATCATGAGCCATCGAACCCCAACTCCTCCTGAAAGGAATAGGAAGCCCGTGGAGGAAAAACCCATAAGCACACTGGCATTCTTTCTGACATGCTCGGCTATTGGGCCGTTGGCTGGTGCAATAGTCGGATTTGTAGTGGGAACTCTCTCCAGCAATTCGGATAACCGAGTCTATGCGCCATGGGCTGTGGCCTTTTGTGGCGTAGTTCTAGGCGCTGTCTTGGGGCCGATTGTTGGCTTCATCCTCCTTTGTAAGCGTGACAAACCTAAGAACTAGCACCGAATCGTCGAACATCACTCAAACAACTCCTTAATCTCTTCCCACGTCAGGTTGTCTGCAAGCGTCTCTTCGCCGCCGAGCGTGGCCTTGATTATGGCGCGCTTCTTCTGCTGGAGCGCCAAAATCTTCTCCTCCACCGTGCCGCGGGCAATGAGCTTGTAGCTCGTCACCACGCGGGTCTGGCCGATGCGATGCGCGCGATCCGTGGCCTGATCTTCCACCGCCGGGTTCCACCACGGGTCGAAGTGGACGACCGTATCCGCGCCCGTGAGCGTGAGGCCCACGCCGCCGGCCTTGAGGCTGATGAGGAAGACAGGGATCTTCGCGTTGCCCTGAAACTTCTCCACCACCGCGCCGCGATTGGTCGTCGAGCCGTCGAGGTAGCAAAACTCAATCTTCTCCGCCGTGAGCTTGTCCTTGAGCAGCGCGAGCATCGTGGTGAACTGGCTGAAGACCAGCACGCGGTGCCCGCCGTCCATGGCTTCCTCCAACAGCTCGCCAAACATCGCCAGCTTGCCGGAGCTGTCGTCGGTGAACTCGGCATTCTCCATCTTGAGCAGCCGCAGGTCGCAGCAGATTTGCCGCAACCGCAGCAGCGCGTTGAGGACAATCATCTTGCTCTTCGCCACGCCCTGCGCGCCGACAGCGTCCATGACCTCCTTGCGGCTGACGGCGAGCACCTGCTTGTAAATCTCCGCCTGGTCGTCGGTGAGCTCGCAGTAGGAAACTTGTTCGAGCTTCGCGGGCAAATCCTTCGCCACCTCGGTCTTGAGGCGGCGCAGGATGAAGGGCCGCAGCCGCCGCCCCAGCCGCGCCTGCACGGCCTCGTCCTTGTCCCGTGTGATGGGCTGCTCGTAGCGCTCCTTGAAGTCCGTGGCCGAGCCGAGGTAGCCCGGCATGAGGAAGTCGAAGATGCTCCAGAGGTCGAGGACGGAGTTTTCCATCGGCGTGCCGGTGAGCACAAGGCGGTGCGTGGTCTTCACGGCCTTCACGGCCTGCGAGTTTTGCGTCTCGCGGTTCTTGATGTGCTGCGCTTCGTCGAGCACGAGCGTGTCGAACTCGAACTCGCGATACTTCTCCGCGTCGCGCCGGATGAGCGCGTAGCTGGTGATGACGAGGTCGCTCTTGGCGATGTCCTCGAAGCGGGAGTGCCGCCCCGTGCCGTGCAGCGCGACGACCTTGAGCGTGGGCGTGAACTTCTTCGCCTCCGCGACCCAGTTGAAGACGAGCGAGGTCGGGCAAACGATGAGCACCGGGCCGGAGAGCTTGCGGTTCGTGTGGCACGACTGCAGGAACGCCAGCGTCTGGAGCGTTTTGCCGAGGCCCATTTCGTCGGCGAGGATGCCGCCGAACTTGTTCTCGCGGAGGAACTGCATCCAGGCCACGCCTTGCTTTTGGTAAGGGCGCAGCACGTCTTCAAGATGGCCAAGCGGCGGACAGGCTAGCTTCGTTTGCCCGCTCTGCCGGGCCGCGCGCTCGCGCCAACCGCCGGCGGCCTGCACCTGCCAGCCGGGTTGCTGCCGGAGCGTGGCGTCGAGGAAACCCGCCTGCTCGTTGCTGAAGCGGTAGCCCTTCGCGTGCTGTTGCGGCGCGCAGTCGCGCAGCACCTCCTGAAACTCCTCCAGCGCGCCCGTGTCGATGAGCGCGATGCGCCCGTTCTTCAGCCGCGTCGTGCCGTTGCCGGAGAGGATGAGCCGCTGGATGTCGGCGGCGGAGAACTTCTCTCCGTCCGCCGAGCCGAGCGACATCTCGACGTCGAACCACCGCTCGCCCGAGGGCCGAATCTCGAAGCGCGGTTCCAAGCGCTCGAAGTTCTTCGTCGTGCTGTGCTGGAGCCGCTCTTCCAACGAGACGTCCCATTCCTTCTGCCAACGCGGGTAGTCTTTCGCGAAGAAACGCACGACATTGCTTTCTCCGTGCAGATTCCAACGGCCCTGTGGGTCCGGGCCGCTGAAGCCCGCGCGCCGCATCCGTTCGCCGGCGGCGAGTTCCGAGCCGAAGTCGCGCGTCGAGTAGCGCGTGGTGCATTTGGGGTCCGGCAGCCAGAGGGATTCGTCCTTCGCCGTCACGCCGACGGTCATGATGCGCGGGCCGTAGGCGCACTGGAGCTGCGCCTGCACTTGGGCCAGCCCGCCATTCAGCGCGAGGATGAAGCGCGGCGACTGCGGCTCCAGCGTGAACTCATCAATACCGAAGTTCGCATCCACCTCGCTCTCGGCTTCGAGGACGACCAGCTCCTGGCTGAGGAAGAGCGGCACGCGCGCGCGCGGCAGCTTCATTGGCGCTTGGAACAACGAACGCCACTGCTTCGGCAAACCCACCGGCTCAAGCGAATCGCCGCGAAACGCCCAGAGCGACTCGCCCGCGATGAGCGTGGGCGGGCGCAGGCCGGGCGGGAGGTTCATGCGAATCTCGCCGGACGTTTCCAGCGTGACTTCGACGGGCACGCGCCACGAAGTCGCGCCAATGGTAAGCGGCTGGCCCCGCCCGAGCGCGACGCGGGGATGACCACCGAGCGCGTCGAGCAATTGCGTCAACTCGACGAGCGTGAGCATGAGTCCACCGGGCGTTTCGTTGCCGGCGAGTTCCTCGGCCTTGTCGAGCAGGCGCGTGTCCTCGGGCGAAAGGGCGAAAGACTGGTTCATCGGCAGCGCGCTCAAGGGCGAACGGCCCCGCGCCCACTTGCCCTCAAAGGTAACCATCACCTTCCCGCGCACGATGCCAGTAGCAAAAGTCGGCGGCAGGATGACGGAGATTTCGAGGCGCTCGCCGTCCGGCCCACGCTTGAGCTTCGGTCCGGGCTGCGGCTCCGGCTCGCGCGCGACCGGGCGGACGGTTCCGAGCCGCGCGGGCAGCGGCGTGGCGGTGTCGCTGCCGCGCGGGGCGGGCTTGTTGCTCAGGATGTGGTGCAGTCCCACCGCGACGGAGTGCGCGCAGATGACACCACCCTCACGTGACGCGCGGCAGGTGCAGAGATTATCAATATCGACCGGTCCCTTGATGACCAGGCCCGCGCGATACGACGACGTGCCTTCCTGCACAACCCCCTTGAGCAGGGGCGGCGTCCAGTTCGAGGCAATGACCCTCCCGCTGGCCAGCAGGGACCGGGCGTTCTTGACCGCTTCCCAGCCCGCCGACTTCGTGAAGAAGGCTTCCGTCAACTCGGTGAAACTCATCCGCACGAGAGTGCCGGAACACGCCGGGACTTGGCAAAAATTAACGCAACCGAAACGGCTCGAAGCTTGTTTTTTAGCCCCTTCGCATGAAAACTGCCACCCACGCCAATGAAATCGGCCCTCCTGATCGACGACGACAACATCAGCCGCAAGGTCCTGTCGCAGGCGCTCATGGCCGCCGGCTGGTCGGTGATCGAGGCAGGCGACGGTGAGCAAGGCATCCAACTGGCGCTGAAGCACCGGATTGATGCGGTGATTTGCGACCTCCTGATGCCCCGCTGCAACGGCTTCCAAGTTTGCCGGATGCTGCGGGACAAGCCTGAGCAGTTCCCCGGGCTTAAAATCATCGTCACCACTCATCGGGGCTTTGCCACGGACCGGCTCAATGCGCTCGAATCCGGAGCGGACCATTATCTGGTGAAGCCCGTGCTGGCCTCGGAGGTTCTCGCTCTGCTCAACAGCCCCACGCCCAAATCGTCAACCCCGGCTCCCATCAGCGGCACCCCGACACCCGCGGCGCACATGCCGGCGGGGAACCTCCTTCGTTTTTGGGGTGTGCGCGGCTCCATTCCCACACCCGGGCCAGGCACGGTTTTCTACGGGGGCAACACCACCTGTGTGGAAATGCGCGTAGATGGCCAGCTCATCGTGCTGGATTCCGGCTCGGGCATCCGGCTGCTGGGCAACCAGCTCGCCGCCGAATTCAAAGGCCAGGCCCTTGAACTTACCCTGCTGCTTTCGCACACCCATTGGGACCACATCCAGGGCTTTCCCTTCTTCGCCCCGGCCTACGTGGCGAACAACCAGATGCGCATCATCGGCTTCGAGGGCTATCGGAAGGGCTTGGAGAGCACCCTCGCCGTGCAGATGGAGAGCACCTACTTCCCCGTGGACCTTCGCCAGATGCCCAGCAGCATCAGCTTCCTGGAACAGCGGGAGATGGACTTCCACATCGGTCCCGTGCGGGTTCGCTCCATCTTTGTGAACCACCCCGGCGTCACCGTCGGCTACCGGCTGGACACCAGCACCGGCTCCTGCGCCTTCCTCCCGGATCACGAGTCTTATGCCCGCATGCGGTTGCATCCCCGCGCGAGCGGCGAAAAGGGACAGCAGACGATGGACTACTGCCGGGCCGAGGATCAAAAGCTCATTGAGTTTCTCCGGGACGTGGATGTCCTGATCCTCGACTCCCAATACGACGAGGCGGAATACCAGACCCACATTGGCTGGGGCCATAGCTGCTACGAGGACACCGTCGCCACCGCCCTCGCTGCGAAGGCCAAACAGCTTTTCCTCTTCCACCACGATCCGTTGCACGACGATGCCCGCGTCTCCCGCATGGTCGGCCACGCCCGCGAACTCGTGGCCAGCCACCGAGGCAATCTGGTGGTCGAGGCGGCGCGCGAAGGGCTGACGGTTCCGTTGCGCAAGCCCGAACTCACCTGAGTGGCCCGGATTCGGCGTTGATTCACAAAGGTCGCCGGCTATGCTTGCCCTTATCAACCGACGCAATGAAACCAACGTCCTCAAGCCCGGTCCACGCGAGCCGGAAGGCCTTCACGCTGATCGAACTCCTGGTCGTCATCGCCATCATCGCGATTCTGGCGGGAATGCTGTTGCCGGCGTTGTCCAAGGCAAAAGCGAAGGGCAAATCCACTCTTTGTCTGAACAACGTCAAGCAAGTCAGCCTAGCTCTGACCCTATACGCGGACGGATCTGACGACAAGACGCCCCCCAGCACAGACAGCGTCGCGAACTTCGCCACCACCACGACCACACCGAATTATTTCCAAGTGCTCATCCCGTATTTGGGAGGCGCGACCAACAATCTGGCCAAGCTCGTGACTTGCCCATCTACCAAAGGCTCGCCTGGCTTGGAGATATCCGACGTGGATGTCACCAGCATGGTCGGCAATGCGAATGTGATGGCCCGCCGCATGTCGGCCATTCCCAAGCCCACCGATGTCGTGTTTCTCCAAGAACTCTTCGACCGACGCAACATCGCGTTCATGCGCCCCTTCCGCGTCGTCAACTCGGCAAACTACCGATGGTGGCATTACAACACCGCTCCAACGCTAAACTCCATCGGCCAGATGGAGAACTACACCACGATCCATGAGGCCGGCGGCAATCTGCCTTTCGTGGACGGGCACGCCGAATATCGCAAAGTCACCAAGATGGACAGCGGCGTGTTCGGGCTGGGCATCAACGGTGCCCCGGTTCCGGCATCCGCCGAGCCCAACCCCTCGACTGCACCGCTCAACTATCAGTCCCTGTTCTAAACTGAATGCAACATCCACTCGCGCTCTTGGCCGCCGCCGCGCTGATGACCACCGGCATCAGTTGCAAAAAGAAACCAGCGTCGCCCCCCGCTCCCACAGAGGCCTCGGAAGCGCCCGTCAACACTCCCGCGCCCACGACAGCGCCTGCGGTGGCCGCCGGACCCTCGGCCTCCAGCCCGACCTCGGCGACCGGCATCGCGCAGGCCAAACCCGGTGCCTCCGAGTCCGGCAGCCTCAACGCACCGCTTACCGGTGCCGTGGCTCGCTTTAAGGACAAGCACAACCGCCTGCCGGCAAGCTGGCAGGAGCTGGTGCAAGGCGGTTTTATCCAGGCCATCCCACAGCCTCCCCCTGGCAAACGCTTCGCGATTGATCCGGTCTCCCACATGGTGGTGGAGCAATAGCCCGCCCGATGGAGGCTGCTGCCTATCCCAGTTGCATAGCCACCGCAGTCCAACATGCCGTGCGCCAATACTATCCACTACCCGACCCCACGCCCTGAAAAATGGCTATCCACCTCCTGCCAACTTCCTCTCCCATGAAACGCCTCTCCCTACTCCTCGCCCTCACCCTCCTCACCGCCCGCGCCCACGCCGCCACCGTCCTCATTGAAGCCGAGTCCTTCAAAGCCCCCGGCGGCTGGGTGCTGGACACGCAGTTCATCGAGACGATGGGTTCGCCCTACCTCATGGCCCACGGCCTCGGCACTCCGGTCGCGGACGCCACCACCACCGTGAAGCTCCCGCAGGCCGGCAACTGGCGCGTGTGGGTCCGCACGATGGACTGGGTCGGCCGCTGGAAAGCCACTGGCGCGCCCGGCAAGTTTCAGGTGCTCGTGGACGGCACGCCGCTCAAGGAAACCTTCGGGACCAAGGGCGCGGACTGGGCTTGGCACGACGGCGGTTCCGTGAATCTGGCCAAGTCCGAGGCCACTCTGGCGCTGCACGACCTCACCGGCTTCAACGGCCGTTGCGACGCCATCCTGCTCACCACCGACCCCGTCTTCCAGCCCAGCAACGACTCCGCACCCCTTGCCCGCTGGCGCACGGAACTCGCCGGCCTTCCGCCAAAGCCCGAAGAAGCCGGGCAGTTTGACCTCGTCGTAGTCGGCGGCGGTTACGGTGGCATGGGCGCGGCGCTCGCGGCGGCGCGCATGGGCTGCAAGGTCGCCCTCATCCAGAATCGCCCCGTGCTCGGTGGAAACGGCAGCTCGGAAATCCGTGTGTGGGCCCAAGGCGGCATTCGGCGCGGCCTCTACCCGATGCTCGGCGAAATCGTCGAGGAGTTCATGGACCGCGCGAAGTCCTCCCCCGGCACCTTCGAGGAGTTCGGCGACGCGAAGAAGGAAGCCCTCGTCCGCGCCGAGCCGAAGATCTCCCTCTTCCTCAACCACCACGCTTTCCGCGTCGAGGTTGACGGCAACCGCCTCAAGTCCGTCACGGCCCTCGACACGCGCACCGGCCACATCCGGCGCTTCGCAGGCACGCTCTTTGTGGACAGCACGGGCCACGCGGGCATCGGCGCGCTCGCCGGTGCGGACCACACCACCAAGGACGACGGCCACCTCGGCATGAGCAACATGTGGCGCTGGAGCGACGCCGGAAAGCCCGTGACCTTCCCGCTCACCCCGTGGGCGCTCGACCTCGTGATGGACGACTTCCCCTATCCACGCCGTGGCCACGCCGAGTGGTTCTGGGAAAGCGGTTTTAACAAGCACCCCATCCTCGAGCTCGAATCCACGCGCGACTGGAATTTCCGCGCCCTCTTCGGCGCGTTCAACGCGATGAAGAACAAGGACGGCAAAGCCGACCACGCCAACGCCAAGCTCGAGTGGGTCGCCTACGTCGGCGGCACGCGCGAAAGCCGCCAGCTCCTCGGCGACGTGGTGCTCACGCGCGAGGACATCGTGGCGAAGAAGATATTCCCCGACGGGACCGTGCCGACGACGTGGGACATCGACCTCCATTACCCGAAGGAACAATACGCCAAGAAATTCCCGAACGACCCGTTCATCTCGAAGGCCGTCTTCGACAAAGCCGTGGACCGCCAGCACGGCTATCCGGTGCCCTACCGCTGCTTCTACTCGCGCAACATCGAGAACCTCTTCATGGCTGGTCGCAACGTGAGTGTCACCCACGAAGCCCTCGGCACCGTGCGCGTGATGAAGACCGGCGGGATGATTGGCGAAGTCGTCGGCAAGGCCGCGAGCCTCTGCATCAAGCACAGCACCACCCCGCGCGCCGTGTATCACTCGCACCTGCCTGAGCTTCAGGCATTGCTGAAACTCCCCGGAGCCGCTCGCCGGGAAAGCGTGAGCGACGAGCCCAAGCTCCCCGCCGATTACAAGCCGCTGCCCGTGCAAATCGTCGCCGGCGCTGGCGATGACATCCAGGCCGGCCTCGACCCGAAGAAACTCCCCGGCCTCGTCCTCGATGACGCGCAGGCGAAAACGACTGGCAAGTGGACCGTCGCTGGCAATCCCTCGCTCCAGCCCTATGTCGCCAGCGGTTACCGCTACCGGGGCGCGAAGGAAGACGGCGCGGCCCGCTACGAGTTCAAGGTCGAGAAAGCCGGCGACTACGAAGTCCGCGTCAGTTACAGCCCGCACGAAAACCGCGCCACCAATACGCGCGTTGTCATCGAAAGCGCCGACGGGGTGAAGGAAACCACGATCAATCAGCGCACCAAGCCCCCGCTCCCGCAGAACTTCATCAGCCTCGGCACCTTCAAATTCGCTCCCGGCAAACCCGCCATCATCACCCTCGGCGGCAAGCCCGCCGACGGCAACGTCCACGCCGACGCCGTGCAGTTGCTCCCGAAGTGAGCGCCGTGCCAGCGGCTGGCAGCCGCCGTCCGGGGGGATTGAGCAGTTCGGCGGACGAGTTTAACCGGACGCGCCCCCCCCCCGCGCGGCTACAAGCCGACGGCACTCACTTGCCCACCCAGACTCGCACCAGCCCGGCCGGTTTGAACCCGGCCGTCGGGCCCTCCACCGCCAGCGTCACCTTGCCCAGGTTGCCCGCCATTTT
>Ga0075471_10003571_pt1 | contig 10088 bp, 3 predicted proteins | sample DEB19_08_DNA_2_FD_74787 | JGI IMG/M metagenome (GOLD analysis project Ga0075471, IMG submission 74787) | Aqueous microbial communities from the Delaware River and Bay under freshwater to marine salinity gradient to study organic matter... | ecosystem: Environmental > Aquatic > Marine > Coastal ... | reverse complement strand
GACCCCAACTACGTGCGCGGCGTGTTTTCCGGCGAATTGCCCAACGGCTTCGGCAACCACGATCCCGGCGTCGCGCGCTCGCTCCCCTGGACGAGTGGTGCCATGCTCGCCGCCGCGCGCACTCAAGGTCGCGCGATTGACGAGCGTACCGCTCGCCGTCACCGAGACATCGACCTTGTAGCCGATGGTCGTATTCGCGCCTGCAGCGAGCGTCGGCGTGCCCGTACAGGTCACCGCCTGCCCGCTCGCGCTGCAACTCAAAGATTCCGAACCCGATGTCTGAGAAGAGAACGACAGGCCCTTCGGCAGCGTGTCGCTGATCGTCACCGCACCGATGGTCGGCGAGCCGCCGTTATTCGTAACCACCAGGTTGTACGTGGCCGTTCCGCCCGCGAGCAGTACGGTGTCGCCGGTTTTGCTCACTGCGAGTCGCGGAACCGTGTTCGTCACGACCGTGCAACTCGTGCACTTTGCACCACCACTGCCCACGACCGTGTTCGTGATCGTGGTCACGCCGTCCGTGAGCGCGCCGACCGTCACTGTGAACGATGTTTTTATGGTCTCGGATTTGGCGATCGTCACGCTCTGCGTGCAAGAGGAGCCAGCGGACGCCCCCGACGTACAACTCCAACCTTCCGCGGCGCCGGTATAACTGGTGTTCGCCGGCACCACATCGGTGAGCGTTGTCGTGCCGCTTTGACCGCCCGTGTTCGAAACAGCGATTTCGTACCGCAGCACGTCGCCACTTTTGACTTGATAGCCCGTTGGCACGGCGCCACCGTTGACGGCGGCGAGCGTCTTCGTGAGCGTCAATTTAGCGGGCACCGAAATGTCCTGCGCACTCTTCGCGGCGAGTTTGTCGATGCTTTGCGTGCTTGCACCGGCAGTACCGGGATCCGCAGCCGCCCCCGAAGGCGTACGCGGGTCACCGCCGAGTGCGGTGAGGATCGCACTGTTGATCGCACGCGACGCGGTGGTCGCCACGACGGTCACCTCATAACTCAAGACCACCAAAGCGCCAGCTGCGAGATTAGGCGTTCCAGTGCAGGTGATCGTTTGTCCATTCGCCGCACACGACAGCGCACTCGCACCAGCGGTCTGCGACGAGAACACGAGACCCGCAGGCAACGTGTCGGCGACCGTCACCGCCCCAATGGTTGCGGAACCACCGTTGTTCGAAACTGTTAACGAGTAGGTAGCCTTCTCGCCAGAGACCAAAGTTTGTGGCGCAGTCTTCGAGAGAGAGAGACGCGGCACAGTGTTTGTCGTCACCGTGCACGGTGAGCAAGTCACCCCATCGCTTGCCGAGACGGTATTTGAAATCGCCCTGACGCCATCGGCCAGAGAGCCGACGGTAACCGTGAACGATTTCGTTTGAGTTGAGTTTCCCCCGACGTTGACGACCTGCGAGTAGCCCGTACCCGATGCTGCCCACCCCTCCGAAGAACCGCTGTACGCCGTATTCGCCGGTACGATTTCCGACAAAGTCGTCGTGCCGAGCTGCCCACCGGTATTGATGACCGCGATTTCGTAACGCAGCACATCGCCAGCGTTTACCTGATAGCCGGCAGGCAGAGCGCCGCCATTCACGGCCGCAAGAGTCTTGGTGACGCTCAACGCTGCTGGTGAAGCAACCGTTTGGGCACTCTTGGCAGACAACTTGTCGCTACCCTGAGTAGTACTGCCCGCGCTGGGTGTCGCGGCATTATTTGCCGGCGTGCGAGGATCCCCTCCGAGCGAAGTAAGAAGGGCTCCATTAACCAGTGTTCCGGTCGCACCGGACGCGACGTTTACGGAGTAGGACACCGTCACGCTCGCGCCCGCCGCAATGTTGGGCGAGCCCGTACATGTCACCGTCTGACCGCTCGCTGTGCAAACCAAAGAACCAGCACCCGCGGTCTGCGATGCGAACGCGAGTCCGCCAGGCAAAGAATCGGTCACCGTGACAGCACCGCTCGTAGCAGAGCCGCCGTTGTTCGCGATCACGAGACTATACGAAGCACTACCGCCCGCCGGCAGACTTGCCGGGGTGCTTTTTGAAATAGACAGTCGCGGAACGGTGTTGGTTGTCACCGTACAACTCGAGCAAGTGCCGGAACTACTCGTCACCGTATTCGTAATCGAGGTCACGCCATCAGTTAGCGTGCCGACCGTCACGGTGAACGTCTTGGTCACCGTTAGGCCCGCACCTACCGTCACACTTTGCGTGTAATTACTTCCGGCGAGAGACCATCCCTCCGACGATCCGGTGTATGTGGTATTGGTTGGAGCAACTTCGGTCAACGTCGTCGAGTCGCTTTGACCTCCAACGTTGGAAACTGCGACTTCGTATCGCAAAACATCTCCAGTTCTCGCAACATACCCGGACGTCGGGACGGAGCTGCCGCCACGCGTAACTGCTGCCAGAGTTTTGGTCACGCTCAATGATCCACCGGAAGTTACCGTTTGTGCGCTCTTAGCAGAAAGCAGATCTGAACCTTGCGTACTAGAACCGTCCGGCGGAGTTGCAGCGTTATTAGCTGGCGATCGCGAATCGCCCCCGAGCGACGTGAAAATCACGCTGTTAATCTTTGACCCGGCAGCATTGGCGGCCACGTTTACAACATATGTCAAAGTTGCGCTCGCACTAGCCGTCAAATTAGGCGTACCGGTACAAGTGATCGTAGAGCTACTGGGCGAAGCGCAAGTCATCGACCCAGAACCGGCGGTCTGCGAGGCGAAAGTCAGTCCGCTCGGCAAGGTGTCAGTCAAAGTGACCGTACCAACCGTTGCAGAGCCGCCGTTATTGGTCACGATCAAACTGTAGGTGGCAGTTCCGCCGGCCTGCAAACTCGCCGGCGCAGTTTTCGACACAGCCAGTCGTGGCTCGGTAGGAGTGCTAACCGAGCAGGTCGCGCAAGCTCCGGCACTGCTCGAGACGTTGTTCGCGATCGACGTCACACCATCGGTCAATGAGCCGACGGTTACGGTGAACGATTTCGTGCTCGTTGCGTTCGGACCGACCGTGACGCTCAATGTGCAAGCCGTGCCGGCCGTGGCGCCAGCGGCGCAACTCCACCCCTCGTTCGCCGAAGCGTTGTCACGGTAGGTGGTGTTGGTCGGCACTGTGTCGGTCAAAGTCGTAGTGCCACTCTGCCCGCCACTGTTCGAAACGGCGATGTCGTACTGCAGCACGTCGCCACTCCGCGCTTGGTAGCCGACAGTCGAAATCGGCGTGCCCGATCGCATCACCGACGCCAACGTCTTAGTGATGCTCAACGATGCTGGTGGCGTCACCGCTTGCGCACTCTTCGCCGACAACTTGTTGCTGCCCTGCGTGTTGCTTCCTGCGTTGGGATTGGTGGCATCGTTGGCCGGTGTGCGCGAATCACCGCCGAGCGCCGTAAAGATTGCGCTATTGATCAAAGTGCCCGTGGCGTTCGCAGCAACGTTCACCAAATAGGTCAGCGTCACGGTCCCACCGACATCGATACGGGGTGTTCCGGCACAAGTGATCGTCTGACCACTCGCCGCACACGAAAGCGAGGCGGCGCCGGCGGTCTGCGACGCGAACGTTAGCCCCGTCGGCAACGTATCCGTCAACGTCATCGCACCGCTCGTGCCCGAACCGCCGTTGTTCGTGATTACGAGGCTGTAGGTCGCGGTTCCGCCCGCAGGAAGACTTGCAGGAACCGTCTTGGAGAGCGACAGGCGAGGTTCCGTGTTGAGCGTTACCGTACAACCGGAACACGTCCCCGCACTGCTGGTCACGGTGTTCGCGATCGATGTCACGGCATCGGTCAATGAGCCGACCGTCACCGTGAAGGATTTCGTCACCGTCGTGCTGCGGACTACCGTCACACTCTGCGTGCACGAAGTGCCGGCGACGATCGCGCCGCCAACGCAACTCCAACCTTCTGCCGAGCCCGTGTAAGTCGTGTTCGTCGGTACGGTTTCCGTGAGCGTCGTGCTGATATCGCTGGCGGCGTTAGTATTCTGAAGCGAAATATCGTAACGCAGAACGTCACCCTGCTTTGCCGCATAGCCAGCGGGCACCGCATTTCCGTTCACGGCCGCCAAAGATTTGCTCACGATGGGAGGCGGCACGACTGTTACAGTCTGCGCGCTCTTCGCCGACAGCTTGTCGCTGCCCTGCGTGTTGCTTCCTGCGTTGGGATTGGTGGCATCGTTGGCCGGGGTACGAGGGTCACCGCCGAGCGCCGTGAAGATCACGCCGTTGATCAATGTGCCGGTTGCAGTGCCAGAAACATTTACCGAATAGGTCAGCGTCACAGTCGCACCGGCTGCGAGGTTCGGAGTGCCGGTGCAGGTCACGGTCTGACCGCTCGCCGTGCAAGCGAGCGATGCGGCGCCGGCGGTCTGCGCTGAGAACGTCAACCCGCTCGGCAGGGTGTCGGTCAAAGTGACCGTACCACTGGTCGCCGAACCGCCATTGTTCGATACCACGAGGCTATACGAGGCGCTGGCTCCGGACGGCAAAGTCGCCGGTGCTGTCTTGGACACCGACAGGCGGGGCACCGTGTTCGTCGCCACGGTGCAACTCGAGCAAGTGCCAGCACTCGTCGCCACGGTGTTCGATATTGATGTCACACCATCAGTCAACGAACCGACCGTCACGGTGAAGTTTTTGGTCACCGTCACACCAGCGCCCACCGTGACGCTTTGCGTGTAGTTACCACCGCTGACCGACCAGCCTTCCGTTGCCAACACGCCGCTGTAGGTCGTATTCGACGGCACGGTTTCCGTCAGCGTCGTCGTGCCGCTCTGACCACCGGTGTTCGCCACTGCGACTTCGTATCGCAGAACGTCACCAGAGTTCGCCTTGTATCCAGCAGGAACGCTGCTGCCGTTCACCGCAGCAAGCGTCTTGGTGATGCCCAAAGATGCCGGAGTCGTGACAGTCTGCGCGCTCTTCGCCGACAGCTTGTCGCTGCCTTGCGTGCCGTTGCCAGCGGTCGGCGTTGCCGCATCATTCGCTGGAGTTCTCGGATCGCCCCCTCGCGCCGTGAGTAACGCACTGTTGATCAGCGTACCGGTCGCATTCGCCGCAACGTTCACCGTGTACGTCACCGTCACACTCGCGCTCGCAGCGATGTTCGGCGTTCCACTACACGTGATCACCTGCCCACTCGCTGTGCAAACCAGAGACCCAGACCCGGCGGTCTGCGAGGCGAACGTCAGCCCCGTCGGCAGCGTATCGCTCACCGTCACCGTCCCGCTCGTGGCGGAACCACCGTTGTTCGTGACCGCAAGGCTGTAGCTCGCCGTGCCACCGGCAGGCAAGCTCGCAGGCGGCGTCTTCAAAATACTCAGACGAGCAACGGTATTCGAGGTCACCGTGCAACTCGAGCAAGTGCCAGCACTCGTCGCCACGGTGTTCGATATTGATGTCACACCATCAGTCAACGAACCGACCGTCACGGTGAAGTTGGAATTTACCGGCACCGGCGTGCCGTTGTTATCGAGAGCTGCGTTTGCTGCGATCGTTATCGCCTTGACACATTGAGTTCCTGCAACAGTGCCTGCGGAGCAGCCCGTCCACCCCTCTCCTGACCCACTGTACGCCGTGTTAACCGGTACAGTTTCAGTAAGATTCGACGATCCACCAACTCCCGCAGATTCTGTCATCGAGATTTGATACGTGAGTACGTCGCCCGATTGAGCTACGTACCCAGAAGCGATGTTGAGCGACGCGCCGCCTCGAGCTACTGCAGACAAAGTTTTAACAACATCGATTACAGGGTTCGGGGTCGTCGTTGCAAACGACAATCCATTACAGGATGTGTTAAGTAAACACACACCAGACGCTTTTACGCCTTTTATAAAGTAGGCTAAAGATTGCGTGTTGGGCGCAGTAGACGTCAGGGAGACAAAGTAATTTTTGTTTGGCTGGATAGGTATCGGTGAAGCTAGTTGAAAATCAGTCAGCGTGTACGAACCCGTAAACGCAGAATCTGTCAGCGTCTTTTGCCCCAACAAAACGCCGTTCGCGCTCGTCCCCTCGTAATAACTAAGTGTGATGGTCGCCGTCGTCGACGAGCCTTTTTTCATCGTAAGTTGGGCGCCCCAAAACTGTGCTCCTGCCGGGACGCTACCAGACGTACTAATAGACCAGGTGGTCGTATGACCACCGTCTATTTGCGTTTGAGCGCCAGACTGCCCGCTGTACAAAACGTAATCCGCCGCGAACGCGAGTGATCCGCAACATCCAAGCGATAGAATAGACGCGAGAAGTAAACGTTTAAGCCAAAAATGAATCTGGTACACGATGCCCCGCGAGACCGACTACGCTTTCTATAAGACGATTAAGACAATAATGACTACGGCAGATTCGAAGAGCAGCTCATCAGTCTACGAGCGTCAAAATGCCCCGGGAATCAGCCGTTACTTCGCCGGATGGAGTAGAACTCAGGAGCGGCAATCTTATTAAGCGGTTCGCGACCAGCGGAATACGACTTAAGTATGATGTCCTTAAGGATGACTCTAACTTAGCCTTGCGTTTATGAGGTCCGACCCGCCCCCATGAGTTCGGCCGCAACCAATGCTTCCTTGTCGCGCGGCGTCATTCATTTTGTCGACGACAACCCGGAACTGCGCAGCACCGTCGCACGCGTCCTGCCGACGCAGGACGTAGACGTTCGCACCTACGATTCAGCGGATGATTTTTTCGCGCGATTCCTGCCGACTTGCCCGTGCGTGGCCATTATCGACATGCGCATGCCGATCGCGTCTGGCCTCGACCTTCTGCGTCGAGCGCGCGCTCAGGGACTGACATGTCCGTTCATATTCGTTAGCGGTGAAGCGACGGCGCACGAGGCCGTGGAAGCGATGAAGCAAGGCGCAACCGACTTTCTATTCAAGCCGGTTACGTTAGCACGCTTGCGCGACGTCGCCAGCAACGCGCTGCGTCGACATGTCGAGATTGAACAAGAGCGGGCCGACGCCGAACTATTTCGACAGAGATATCGATCGCTGACGCCAAGGGAGCGCGACTTGTGCCCGTATGTCGCGGAGGACCGCTCCATCAAAGACATTGCCGCGCGATTTACCATCAGCGAACCGACGGTCAAGATCCACAAAGCGCGGATACTCAAGAAAATGGCGGCGAGTTCGCCCTCGAAGCTGGCGCTCGAATTGCGACGCTTCGAAGCTACGATCGCCTCCGCAGCGGCAGACGACAAATAACTTCTGTTCCTGGTTCGTTGCGGCGTATAGAAAGCGATCCACGCCACATCGCGACGATCTGCCGCGAAATCAACAAGCCCAAACCCATGCCCCCTCGTTCAACCGACGGGCTGATCGAAATCGATCCAAGTACAAAATCTTTCGGAAAACCGACTCCGTTGTCTGTGACCGTCAAACGCAACAACTCGGTTTGATCGGCCAACTCACGCGCGACCGAAATCGTGATTTTTTTGTTTTCTACCGAATGCAGCGCCTGCAAGGCATTGGCAACAAGATTCAAGATAAGACGATCGAGCAACGCTGGGGTTGCCTCCACCCCCTCGTCGGCATCGAAGTCTTCGATATCGACGAAAAGGGACACGCCGTCTTTCACCGCCTGCGACTGAATGATCGCTCGCGTTGCTTGCAGTAGGGTCTTGGCTGGAATCCAAGTCTGCGGCGCCTGTGAATTAGACAGTAGATCGCGAACCGCCGAAACAACACTACTCGCGACTTTTGCGTCTGCTTGAATCGCGCTGAGAGCCTCTAAGACATCCTCTGTTCGTCGATCGCTCGCTCGTTCTTTCAAATAGTCGGCGTGCAGCATGAGGCGTTGCAATGGCTGCGCGAGATCGTGAATAACGGCCGCGTTGAACACACCCATGTTGTTGAGAACTTCGAAGCGTGAATTGATCATGATCATGTCGTTTCTTTCCCGCACGATCACCGAAAGCGTCTCTGCCTGGCTTTCCGCCGCAGCACGCCGCTCTTCCGCCTGCACCCGCGCGACCGCCGAATCGACCGCCGCTCGCAAAGCTGTATCTAAGCTGTACGACCAAAATCCGACGCTGTACAACATGACGCAGATGATGTTTGCGGCATAAATCCAAAAACCGGGCGACGACGCAAGATCCGGAGAGAACGGTCGACCGGCGATGCCGATTGCGATCAACTGCCCGATGTTCGTGGCAAGAACGATCGACATCGCCAACCCGATTGCGACCAACCCACGACTATGATCACGTCGCCACAGCCGTCGAATGTTGACCAGCACGACAAACTGCAGCGTCGACAGCAGCAAATGATGTAACACCGAACCGTAAACGCCGATTGCGACTTGCAGCGACGAAATCAGAATCGCCGCGATGACAGAAAATATGCCGAGCGAAAAAAAAGGCTGGATTACGCCACCCAAGCGCAGTTTCGTGAACGCCAGAAACATCAGCACCGCGCAATAGACCAAGACGCGAATCACGACGGTTTTTACGTCGGTATCGACGTTGAACAACAACAGGAAAATCGATACCGCCAATGAAAACAGCGCCGCGCCGAATAAAAATGCCAAACTCTCCGGGTCGCGCCTTGCCCCGGCAAGACTCCAACTAAGCAGTGGTAGACCGACCACCACTAGAAGAGAAATCCCGTCGGTTGGAGACATCAAACCCTCGTTACTCGGAAACGCACATCAATGACGCTCGATCGCTTCTATCCGACAGACACTCTGCGCCGCTACACCAGGCCCGAACCTAATCGTCAGACTTTTGGATGATTGAACGGCGCGTCATTATGCCTTTACCTTCGTATCAAGGCAGATCTACTGGCCTAAAACGAGTCGGGCGATTGCTAGCTACGCCCGGCTCGTTCTCCTCGATCGATCGGTCATGGCACTTCGACTATGGAACGGGACAACACGCTGAGCGAGCTTGCGACGGCACTGCGCACTGCACGAAATCTGCGCGGACTCTCCATTGAAGAGACTAGTAAGCTGCTACTGATGTCCGACAAACAGATCGTCGGGCTGGAAAACGACGACCATAGTCACTTTTACACCCCATACTTCGCAGAAAAAGCAACAACGTCCTATGCGGAGTTCCTCGGGCTTGATACTTCGCTCTACAAGATCGCACCAATCATATCGGCACTGAATCCTGATCCACCTCATACGCCCCTTCACTCTAAGGGTCAGCAAAGGATCTCAGCACTGAAGGCTCACATCAGGTTCGGACTGGCGCCGATCGCTTGGATCTGTTTGGGATTCTTGGTGACGGTGGCGCTCTTCGCCACACTTCAATTACTGCGCACAATCAGAGGCTAGGACGATTTTCGTCTGGGCTGCCTTCGGCCATCACAAGACATCAAATCACTGAGCCGCTTGGCGCAACGACAATTCCGGTGAATTAAACGCAGCAGTCGTCTCTCCTGATAAGGTAACGGACGGGTTCGCGCTGGGTTGACCGGCTTTAACGGGCGTACGACTCCAACCATGGCAGACCAGAACGCAACACCATCCGCTACTGCAGCCGCTATAACGTTGAGGACAGAAAGATCCGCGGAAAACCTCTGAACCTCACTCCGACAAAGTCCAGAGGTTGTGAGACGAAACGGCTCTGAGACGGGTTTTCGGGAGTCTTGGGCTGGACCGTAGTCCAGAGGCCTATCGCAAAGTGCTGCGATTTTAGGGATTTCTGAGCGGCCTCGATTGCCGCTGAGCCAGTTCGCTAACGATGAAGTGGCGGAGAGGGTGAGATTCGAACTCACGGTCCCCGTGAAGGGACGCCGGTTTTCAAGACCGGTGCAATCAACCGCTCTGCCACCTCTCCGGTGCCCTCGCGGACGTTTCAGCCCCCGAATTATGCCCTGTCGGGCGACTGGTTTTCGAATCTGCGCCCTGGATATCGCCTAGATCGGGCGTAGCAGCTCGAGGCCACCCATGTACGGACGCAGTGCGGCAGGCACCGTGACCGAGCCATCGGCGTTCTGGTAGTTCTCGAGCACGGCGACCATCGCTCGACCCACGGCGACACCCGAACCATTGAGTGTATGCAAAGGCTCAGGCTTGCCGGTTTCGGGGTTGCGCCAACGCGCCTGCATGCGCCGCGCCTGAAAAGCCTCGCAGTTGCTGCACGAGGAGATTTCGCGATATT
>Ga0075471_10003570_pt1 | contig 10091 bp, 7 predicted proteins | sample DEB19_08_DNA_2_FD_74787 | JGI IMG/M metagenome (GOLD analysis project Ga0075471, IMG submission 74787) | Aqueous microbial communities from the Delaware River and Bay under freshwater to marine salinity gradient to study organic matter... | ecosystem: Environmental > Aquatic > Marine > Coastal ... | reverse complement strand
AGCGCCTCGGGCGCGATGTTCTCGAGGATGCGGACCCCGATCCGGAGTCCGATCAGGGCGGCGAGGGCGCCCACCCCGGTCTCGGAGAACACGTGGTCGAGGACGTTGCGCCCCACGGGCAGCGCGCCGAACCCGGCGACCACGAGCGCCGCCACCGTCCCGATCACGAACGCCGAGACGACCTCGTTGCGGGTGGCGGCGTCGGAGCCGGCGCTGATGGCCGCCGACGCCCGTCGGAGCATGGAGTGGGGGATGCCGAGCTGGGCGATGAGCGCGACGGTGGAGAAGATGCTGACCGCGAGCGAGAAGGTGCCGAACTCGTCGCGGGTCAGGGCCCGGGCCGCGAGGACGGGACCGAAGAACACGAGGGCGTAGCCGATCGGGTAGCCGATGCTCGACACCCCGAGCCCCCGGACGACCGTGCGGCGGGACGTGCCGTCGGCGGATCCGGTGACGGGCGACGCGTCGGGGGACGGCTCCGGCTCGGTCAAGGGAATTAGGCTACCGAGCAACCTTCATGACCGCGCTCCTCACCGCCGCGCGCCGGCTCCGCTCGGCGGGATCGTTCCTCGTCGTGGGCGCAACGGTGGTGACGGTCATTCTCGCCGGGTCGGTGGGCACGGCCGGTGCCGCACCGCTGGAGCCCACACGGCCCGTCGACCGGGTCCTGATCGTGTCGATCCCGAACGTGGGCTGGACCGATCTCGCCGAGGCCGATGCGCCCAACCTGCGGCGGCTCCTGGCGGCGTCGGCGGTCGCCAACCTCACCGCCCGCAACGGCGGGGGTGGCCCGGCGGCGGGGTATCTCACCCTGGGAGCGGGCAAGCGGGCCCTCGGCACCCTCACGCCCTCCGACGGCATGGGCTTCGGCGCCGACGACCGGTTCGGCGACTCCACGGCCGCGGACGCGTTCCGGCGCCGGACGGGCCGCCGGGCGCCCGCCGGGTCGGTGGTCGACCTCGGCATCGTGGGCATCGACTCGGTCAACGCCGCCGAGGCCGGGGGCAGCAGCATCGGCGCCCTCGGCACGGCCCTGCGCCGGGGTGGCTGGACGACCGCCGTGATCGGCAACGGTGACGGCTCCGTGCCCGACGATCTCCTGCCGCGCTACCGCCGCTACGTCGTGGGCGGGATCATCGGCCGCGACGGCACCGTCGACGCCGGCCGGGTCGACGCCGGCCTGCTCGAGGACGACCCGGCCGCACCGTTCGGCGTCCGGCTCGACAACGCCGCCGTGGTCGACGCCTTCGCCGACGTCTGGACCGACCACGCCACGGTGCTGGTCGAGGCGTCGGACCTCGCGCGCGCCGCGGTCGCCCGGGTGGCGAGCGTGAGCGCCCAGGACCAGGCCGCCTACCGCGCGGCGTTGGCGCGGTCGGACGCGCTGGTGGGTGACCTGCTCGAGCAGGTCGATCCGGCCCACGACGCCGTGGTCGTCGTGAGCCCGGCGGCGTCACGCACCTCGAAGGCACTCACGGTGGTCGGCGTGCGGGCACCCGGGGTCGAGCCGGCCCTGATGCGTTCCCCGAGCACCCGCCGCACCGGGTTCGTCCTGCTGGCCGACGTGGCGCCCACCGTGCTGCAGCTGGCCGGCCTCGACCGCCCGACGTCGATGAACGGTCGTCCGTTCGCGCTCGGTCCGCGGGCGGGCGACGCCACCCACCGTGAGCACCGCCTCGTGCGTGACGTGCAGGCGGCGCTGTTCCGCGACCGGGTGCTGATCCCGGTGACCGTCGTCACCACGGTGGTGGCCGGCCTCGTGGCGATCGCCGCGGTGCTGGCCTGGGAGCTGCGTCGGCGTCGGGCGGGCTGGCGCACCGGCGCCCGCCTGGGTGCGTCGTGGCTCCTCGCGTTCGTGCCGCTCGTGTTCGTGGCCCGGCTGGTGCCGTTCCACTCGGCCGGTGTGGCGGCCTACTGGGCGTTCGTGGCCGGGGGCGCGGCGGTCCTGGCCGCGCTCTCCGAGATCGTCGGGCGTCGGCGCCCGTTGGCGGCCACCACGATCGGACTGGCCGTCATCGTGGCGCTCCTGGTCGGCGACCTCTTCACCGGCGCCCGGCTGCAGTTGAGCACCGCGTTCGGGTACACGCCGTCGATCGGGGTGCGGTTCTCGGGGGTGGGCAACGTCGCGTTCGCCTTCCTCGGAGCGTCGGCCGTGGTGCTCGCCGGACTGCTGGCCCACCGGTGGCCGGGTCGGCGCGGCACGGTCGTGGCGGCGGTGGTGCTGGCGCTGGTGCTCGTCGCCGACGCAGCGCCGATGCTGGGCGGCGACGTCGGCGGCGTGCTGTCACTCACACCGGCGTTCCTCGTGACCGTGCTCATGCTGGCCCGGGTGCGCATCCGGCCGCGCACGGTCGCGGCGATCGTCGGGGCGGTCGTGGTCGCCGGGGTCCTGGCCGGGGTCGTCGACCTCCTCCGACCGGCGAAGGACCGCACCCACCTCGGTCGGCTTCTCGCCAACACCCGGAAGCGCGGCCTGTCGGAGTTCACCGACGTCGTGCTCCGCAAGGCGACCCGCAACCTCGACACCTGGACCAGCTCGGCGTGGCGGGTGATGTTCGTCATCGGTCTGGCCTTCCTCGTGTACCTCCTGTGGCGCGGGCGGCCTCGCGTGCGGGCCCTCGTGACCGACGTGCCCGAACTGCGCGCCGCGTTGACGGGCTTCGCGGTCCTGGCGGTGCTCGGGTACGCGGTCAACGACTCGGGCGCGGCGATCCCCGCGGTGATGGCGGTGGTGTTCGTGGCGACGCTCACCGGCCTGTTGGTCCGTCGACCCGACCCGGAGGTCGGTGGGTCCGTCGCTCAGCGGGCGACCGACCCCAGCACCGCGGCGGTGCGCGCGGCGACGTCGTCCCACTGATACTCCGACGCCTCGATCCGGGCCCGGGCCCGCGCGCCGAGCGCGCGGGCGGCGGCGGGGTCGGCGATGACCCGTTCGAGGGCGTCGGCGAGGGCGGCGGCGTCGTCGACCGGGACGAGGATCCCGGTGTCGCCGAGCAGCTCGCGGTGGGGAGGGATGTCGCTGGCCACGACGCAGCAGCCGTGGGCCATGGCCTCGATCACCGTGAGCGGATTGCCCTCCCGGCGTGACGGGGCCACGAGCGCCCGGGCGCCGCGGTACAGGCCGTGCACGACCGGGGCCGGCTGGACCCCGAGGAGCGCGACCGGCCCGGGGGTGCGGGCCACCCGGGCCTCGAGCCGCTCTGAGTACTCGGTCGGGGTGCGCGCCCGCCCGGCCACCACCACCGGCAGCAGCCCGACGCCGCGTGCGGCGAGCAGGTCGAGGGCGTCGCAGCACACGTCGATCCCCTTCTCGGGCACCAGGCGGCTGACGGCGAGGAGGTAGGCGTCGTTGACCAGCCCGAACCACTCCGGCGCGTCGGCGTCGACGGCGTCGGGGAGGGTGATGCCGTTCGGGATGCGCACCACGGTTCGCGACGCGGGCACGTGTGACCGGACGAACGCCTCGAACTCGGCCGAGACGGCGATGAACGCCCGGGCGGCCCGGTGGGTGATCCAGGCGTTGGCGAGCAGCACGGCGCGGCCGAGCCGGTCCCACTTCTCGTCGAGCCACTCGAGGCGGTGCACGGTCATGACGACCGGACGCCGGGCCAGCGCCGGCAGGAAGCACCCGCCGGAGTTGGAGTACGAGTGGTAGTGGACGACGTCGAAGCGCCCGACCGCGGCGCGCGCCGACGCCACCAGCCCGTACACGAACCGGTCGAACGGGCTGCGGGAAGGCGCGGGCACGGTCCGGACGTGGAGGCCCCGGTACTCGCGGCCCGCGGGCGCGCGGCGGCAGAACACGGTCACGTCGTGGCCGTCGGCGGCGAGGCGGGCGTACACCTCCTCGATGTGGCGCGTCATTCCGCCCTGGCGACCGGGGAACTCGAGCGGCCCGACGACGGCGATGCGCACGGCGGCCTACGCGAGGTGGGCGAAGTTGGGCCAGCGGCCGACGTCGACGCCGAGGTCGAGGTCGAGGAGCCGGCGCACGTCGGGGGTGTAGGCGTCGACCAGGGCGTCGACCAGCGCCGGATCGAGGTCCTGCTTGTCGACGCGGGCGGCGTTGACGCGGGCGTCGATGGCGGCGGGACGGTGCGAGTCGTCGAGCCCGAGGAACCGGTACACCCCGGCGAGCTGCGTGGCGATGTCGTCGCGGCACGCCTCGTACTGGACGACGTGCAGGCGCTCACGGGGCACCGACGACAGCACGTGCTCGAGCTGCAGGCCGTAGCACCCGAGCCGGAACGCCGCACTGGCGGCCGCCGGTCCGGGGCGCCGGGTCTCGGACTGGAGGGCTGCGCCCGATCGGTACCGCTCGACCGGGTCGCGCAACGACACCAGGCACCGGGCGTCGGGGGCGGCGCGGGCCAGGAGCGGCGGGATCCAGAAGTGGGCGAGGTACCCGGGTGACCACTCGCCGGTGAGCATGCCCTCGGGGCGCGGGAACCAACGGGCGTACGTGGCGGCGTCGGCGTCGGTGAACGGCACCTTCCAGTACCGGTGGAAGTAGTGGAGCTCCTTGACGACGCTGCCCTGCACGCCCGGGTGGTCGGCGATCAGCCCGTAGAGCCGGGTGGTGCCGGCCCGCTGGGCGCCGAGGCCCACGAAGTCGGGCGGTGCGGTGCGCCAGTCGGGGGGGCAGGGGGGCGGGTGCCGCAACGTCCGCTGCGTGCGGATCCGCGAGACGAGGGCACCGAACCGCACGTCCGCAGACTACACACGACCCTCCGCGTCGCCCCGGGGGCCCCGGTCGGTCGGATCCGCGCCACTACGATCCGGCCGTGACCGAATCACGACTCCGGCAGGCCTCGGGCGTCATGGGGCGGGTGCTGTTGGCCGCGTTGGTCGCGCTGGTCCTGGCCGGCGGGGTCCTGGTGATCCTGGGGTACACCGGTCTGGAGTTCGGTCTGCTCGAGGTGGTGATCGCCCTCGTGGTCGCGGGCGCCGCCGTGTTCGCCTGGACGCGCTGGCGCTGACCTGCCTCCGCTCGGCGCGGCCTCCGAAGCCGCGCGGCGGTCGACGAGCGCGGCATTGAGGTTGGCGGCGGTCACGACGATCCGCCCGAGCAGGTACGACCACGCCATGATCGTCAGGATCACCCCGATCGCGCCGAACGCCTCGGAGCGGTGCTCGAGCGTGCGGGTGTACCAGACGACGGTGATGATCTGGAGCCCCCACGCCCCGACCGCCACGACCACGGCGCCGGGCACGAGGTCGACCCACCGGCCCCCGTCGTGGGGCAGGTAGAGCTCGACGAAGAACCACAGGATCCCGACGATCGCCCAGTCGACCGAGATCGGCACGATGCCGAAGACGCCGAGGTTGTCGCGCAGGCCGGCGGCGAGCGCGCCGAGGAGCAGGATGCCCGCGACCCCGAAGATGGTGACGGCGCCGTCGCGGACGGCCCGGGGCTTGGTGATGCGGTCGAGGGGGATGTGCCAGGCCAGACCGTGGACGATCCGCAGCACCCGCAGCAGTGCCCGGGTGGCCAGGACCAGGGCGAACAGCGCACCGACGAGGATCCAGATCCGGGCGGCGGGGGAGAGGCCCGACGCGCTGCGGACCGCCCGGCCCGCCAGTCCGGCGATGCCGAAGCGGTCGGCGAGCTCGCGGGTGGTGGTCCCGGAGGTGTCGGCGGCGACCGGCACCACCGTCACCGTCACGAACACGAACGGCACCAGGAACAGGAAGACCCGGAAGGCCAGGGCCGAGGCCAGGACGCCGCCGCCGACCTTGGTGTCGCGCTCCCAGGTGCGGAAGCCCACGTCGACCATCCGGTTGCGGGCCCGGAGGGCGTCGAGGTCGGCCTGGGCCCGGGCGACCCGGGTCCGGACGGCGGCGGTCGGTCGAGGTCGTCGGCGGGGGGTGTCACCGCTCGGGTTGGGGGCTTCCGACACGTCGATCTCCGGGTCGCGGACCGGACAGCACGGTACCGGGGCGGTCGGTGTGGAACAGTGGGGCCCCGACCGACGGGCCCATGGCGACGACGAGGCGAAGGACGACCGATGCGCGGCAAGAAGATCCTGATCACCGGTCCCGCGGGCCAGATCGCGTTCCCGATGGCCCGCCACCTCGTGGCCGACAACGAGGTCTGGGGCATCGCCCGCTTCTCCGACCCGGAGTCGCGCGAGAAGGTCGAGGCGATCGGCGTCACGACCCGGTCGATCGACCTCGGCAGCGGCGACTACGGCGACCTCCCCGAGGACTTCGACCACGTGCTGCACCTCGCCACGTTCCAGGGCGGCGGGCTCGACTACGACCACGCGCTCACGGTCAACGCCGAGGGCACGGGACTGCTGCTCCAGCACTGCCGCCGCGCGGAGTCGGCGCTGGTCATGTCGACGGCGTCGGTGTACCGGCCGAGCGACGACCCGCTGCGCCCGTACGTCGAGACCGACCCGCTCGGTGACGCCAACTCGGCCCACGCGCCCACGTACTCGATCTCGAAGATCGCCGAGGAGGCGGTGGCCCGCACCTGCGCGCGCCTGTTCTCGCTGCCGGTGACGATCGCCCGGATGAACGCGTCGTACGGCACCAACGGCGGCCTGCCGGCGTACCACCTCGACTGGATCGTGGGCGGGCAGCCGGTCGTGGTGCGGTGGGACCCGTGCCCCTACAGCCCGATCCACGAGGACGACATCAACACCCAGGTCGACGCGCTGCTCGCCGCCGCGAGCGTCCCGGCGACGGTCGTCAACTGGGGTGGCGACGAGGCGGTCAGTCCGCAGGAGTGGTGCGCGTACTTCGGCGAGCTCACCGGGCGCACCCCCGAGCTCGTGGTGCGGGAGATGCCGGGCACGCAGCGCGGCTCGATCCTCGACCCCACCAAGCGGCGGTCGATCACCGGGCCGTGCGCGGTGTCGTGGCGCGAGGGCATGCGCCGCATGGTCGAGGAGCGCTACCCGAACGGCGTCGACGACGTGTCGGGGGTGTCGGGGCAGGCGTCGAGCCTGCTCGACGCGTACCGCGACGTCGACTGAGCACGGTCGCCGCAGTGGCCGAGCCGTTCGGGCCCGGGTCGGTGTCGCTCCGGCTCTACCCGCACAACGAACTGCCCGCACCCGACGTCGTGGCGACCCTGGTCGGTGAGGCGACGCTGGCCGAGCGGTGCGGCTTCGCCGGGATCATGGTCAGCGAGCACCACGGTGGGTTCGCCGGCTACCTCCCCAACCCGGTGCAGACGGCGGCGTTCGTGCTGGCCGAGACCCGGTCGGTCTGGGTGGCGCCGGCACCGGTGCTGGTGCCCCTGCGACCGACCGCCCTGCTGGCCGAGGAGGTCGCGTGGCTGGCCGCCCGCCACCCGGGCCGGGTCGGGCTGGGCGTGGCGGCGGGCGCCCTGCCGCTCGACTTCACGGTGATGGATCTCGACCCGGCGTCGGCGGTGCCCCGGTTCGTGGCCGAGCTGCCCCGGATCGTCGGGATGCTGCGCGGCGACGGCCTGGGTGACCTCGCCGGCGACCCGGCGTTGGCGCACTGCGCGACGCACCCGGTGCCGGTGCTCACCGCAGCGGTGAGTCCGACCGCCGGCCGGCGCGCGGCGACCGTCGGGTCCGGGGTGCTGCTCGAGTCGATGTCGACGACCGAGCGTCAGCGGGCCGTGGTCGACGCCTTCCGCGCCGCCGGGGGCACCGGTCCGGTGGTCGCCATCCGGCGGGTGTGGCTGGGTGACCCGCCGACGGCGGCGATGGCCGACCAGCGGGCCGTCTACGCCGGGTACAGCCCGGGCGCGGCACAGGCCCACTGGGCGGCGGCCGACACGCTGGTCGCCGACGATCCCGCCGCCCTGGCCGACGCGATCACGGAGTCCGTCGACGCCGTCGGGGCCGACTGCGTGAACCTGCGGATCCACCTGCCCGGGGTGGGCCCGGACGCGGTCGACGAGCAGGTGCGCCGCCTCGGTGCCGAGGTGCTCCCCCGGGTGACGCTCGCCGCTACTTGAAGCCGTCGAGCGTCTCGTCGACGGTGCAGCCCTCCGACACCAGGTCGGGTCGGCCCGCCACCAGGCCGGGCACCTGCGCCGCCAGGTCGGCGACCGACCACCGGCCCTCGGTGTAGATGCGGGTCGGCAGCGACCAGTTGACGAACAGCCCGACCTGGTTGCCGCCCACGTGGAACACGCCCCCGGTGACCGGGCAGTCGGCGGTCGCGAGGTACGCCACCAGCGGGGAGACGTTGCCGGGGTGCCAGCGGTCGAACGCCCCGGGCTCGTCGGGGGCACCGACCATCTCGGCCATGCCCTCGGCCTCGAGGGTCATGCGGGTGCGCGCGACGGGGGCCACGGCGTTGGCGCGCACGCCGTAGCGGCCCAGCTCCATGGCCTGCATCATCGTCAGGGCGGCGATGCCGGCCTTGGCGGCGCCGTAGTTGGCCTGCCCGATGTTGCCGATGAGCCCGGCGCCCGACGACGTGTTGACGATCGCGGCCTTGACGTCGGTGCCCGCCTTGACCTGGTCGCGCCAGTAGCCGGCGGCGTGGCGGCTGAGGCAGAAGTGGCCGCGCAGGTGGACGGCCATCACGGCGTCCCAGTCGTCGGGGCCCATCGTGGCGAACATCTTGTCGCGCAGGATGCCGGCGTTGTTGACCACGACGTGCAGGTCGCCGAACGTCTCGACGGCCTGCTGCACGAGCGCGGCGGCGGCGTCCCAGTCGGTGCAGGAGTCGGTGTTGGCGACGGCCTCGCCGCCGGCGGCGACGATCTCGTCGACCACCTGCTGTGCGGGGGCACGGTCGGCACCGGTGCCCCGGGTGTCGCCGCCCAGGTCGTTGACCACCACCTTGGCGCCCTCGGCGGCGAGCAGCAGGGCGTGCTCCCGGCCGAGGCCCCGTCCGGCTCCGGTGACGATGGCCACGCGTCCGTCGAGTGCTCCCACGTCGGTCTCCTCCGGTCGGGGGCGCCGACGCGCCCGCTGGACGGGGAACTGTATGCGGACGCCGCGGGAGTGGGGCCGCCTCAGCGGTCGGGCGGGTGGCGGTCGGCCCAGGGCCGGGCCGACTCGAGCTGGGCGGCCAGGCGGAACAGGACGTCCTCACGCCCGTACGCCGCGACGAACTGCACGCCGACCGGCAGTCCGTCGGCCGACCAGTGGAGCGGGAGCGACACGGCCGGCTGCCCGGTCAGGTTGAAGGGCATCGTGAACGAGGTGAGCGGACCGAGCACCGCGCCGGCGGTGGCCGGGTCGGCGTCGGGGCCGATCACGCCGAGCCGGGGCGGCAGCGTTCCGAGCTGCGGGGTGACGAGCACGTCGAAGCCACCCGCCCACCAGTCGGCCATGCCGCGGGAGAAGTCGTTCGCCCGCTCGAGCGCTGCGAGATAGGTGGCGGCGCTGACCCGCCGACCGGCCTCGGCCATGCCGCGGTTCCAGGGCTCGAGCTCGTCGGGGCTGATCTCCCGGCCGAGCCGGGCGCTCCAGCGGTCGAGGTCGCGGGCGACGAACACGGCGAACGTGCCCGCGATGGCGTCGTCGTGCGCGGGGTCGTCGAGCGCGGGCATTCCGACCTCCTCGACGTCGTGCCCGAGCTCCTCGAGCAGACGCGCGGTGGCGTGCACGGCGGCCACGCACTCGGGGTGCGCGTCGTCGTCGCGGCGGCGCAGACGGGTGCGGAACCCGATCCGGAGCCGTCCGGGGGCGGCGCCCACCTCGGCGGCGAACGGTCGGCCGGGCGGAGCGGCCGAGTACGGATCGCCGGGAGCGGCACCGGCGACGGCGTCGAGGACGGCCGCGCAGTCGCGCACGCTGCGGGTCAGCACGTGCTCGTGGGTGGTCAGGGCCCAGTACTCCCCGAAGTCGGGGCCGAGCGACGACCGCGCCCGGGTCGGCTTGAGGCCGACGAGCCCGCAGGCGCTGGCCGGGATCCGGATCGACCCACCCATGTCGTTGCCGTGCGCGACGGCCACCATGCCGACGGCGACCGCCGCGCCCGAACCGCCGCTCGACCCGCCGGGGGAGTGGTCGGGGTTCCACGGGTTGCGGGTGGGCCCGTACGCCAGGGGCTCGGTGGTGGCGGAGGTCGCGAGCTCGGGCAGGTTGGTCTTGCCGAGGATCGCGAAGCCGGCGGCCCGGAAGCGGCGCACGATCTCGGTGTCGTGG
>Ga0075471_10003569_pt1 | contig 10092 bp, 20 predicted proteins | sample DEB19_08_DNA_2_FD_74787 | JGI IMG/M metagenome (GOLD analysis project Ga0075471, IMG submission 74787) | Aqueous microbial communities from the Delaware River and Bay under freshwater to marine salinity gradient to study organic matter... | ecosystem: Environmental > Aquatic > Marine > Coastal ... | reverse complement strand
GGCGCCATGGTAGCGGGTCAGGGGCCTGTTACGATCTACGTTACAATGTTTTGCTTTACACTACTCAGGAAATGAGTATGATGGGATCCAAGGACGGCGAGACGCCTCCCCAGCCAAGGGCCACCAGGGCCGGCAGGCGACACCGCTTTGACGCCCGGGGGCAGCCTCCGATGACCGGGCCGAGTGCGAGGGAGGACACCGGGGAGGGAGAGACCGGGCGCAGCCAGCGAGGGGCTGCCGAGATGATGGAGGCAACAACTGACGAACAAGCGGGGCGCCTTGGCGACAGGGCGCCCCAGTGGTCTAGCAGTTGATCAGTCGCAGCGCCCTGGTGACAGGGCGCTACCGCGGTTCAACAGCGAGGAGCGTGAGATGGCGAAGGGCCCGAACATGCAGAACATCCCGATCCGCACCCCCGAGGGCCGGCGTATCCGCGCCGCCTTCACCGATCAAGCCCGCCTGCAGACGGCGTTCAACGCGTTCATGGCGATGGCGCGCGAAGTGCTGACCTTGCGGGTCGGGCAGAACGCGCTGACGTTCATCGGCAACAACGACATCGCGGCGCTGCTGTACGACGCCTGTAACACGATCAACCCGGACGACGAGCGAGCCTCCGCCGCCAGCGAAGCGCTGGCCGAGATCTTCGAGTCCATCAGCCTGAGCTACTGAGGAGACCGCCATGGATACCTTCACCGCAGTGATGATCGCCGAGGGCGCGCAGGACGCCGAGTCGGAAGAGCAGTACCTCACAGCGTGGCAAACGCTGGTCGACACTGGCCTCGCGTGGACGCTGCAGGGTTTCTTCGGACGCACGGCTGCGCGGATGATCGAAGACGGGTTGCTGACGCGAGGTGCATGATGAACGGCTACGACTACATCGGCAGCCGCCGCGAAGCCCTCGACTGGGAGCTGCGGCACGAGACTGGGCCGGCGCGCACCAGCGCCCTGGCCACCGGGCCGCAGCTGCGCTACCTGCGCAGTCTGCTGGCCGAAGCCAACCGCGTGGGCTACGCCCACGGCTATCGCTACGACCTGACCGCGCCCGGCATGCTGAAGGTCGAAGCGTCCCAGGTCATCGATCGATTGGTCGGCGCCAAGCGCGCCGGCTGGCGCTGAGGAGAACGACAGTGAACGAAGCTCTGACCACCAAGTACCGCAAAGCGGTGGCCCTGCAGCAGGAGCTGGACGCATTGGTAGCTGAAGTATGGGAGGAGTTAGAGGCTAGCGGGGCCGCACTGCCCAATTTCCGCAAGTTGCAAGTGGCGGCTGACATGCGAGAGACCCAACCGCCTGGAATGTTTTCAGTTCTTATCGCTTTCGAATGGGATCGCCTTCGCCAGCAGGCTGGAGGGGCGTCGTGAACTGTTACGTCCTGCGCAACGAGCCCTCGGGGCTCTACTACACTTTCGCCGGCGCCGACCCGCACGTTGAACGCTGGCAAGCCCATATCTTCGAGCCGCGCAATGGTGAGACCGTTGAGGAGGCCAGTCGCAAGATGGCCGAGATCCTCAACGGCGCTGGTCGCGGCACCTACCACCCCGAACCTGCTTGACCAGCTACTCGTCGCACGAGTAGCATCCAAACCTCACGAACGCCACGAACGGAGCACGAACGCCATGAACGCACTGCCCAACAACACCCTGACCGCCGCCAGCAAGCAGTGGGCCTCACGCCCGGCCGATGAGCGCTTCACGTCGCTCATCGACATGCAGAACCACTTCGACCTGCTGCGCCGCAACAGCGCCGCCAAGGTCGTTCCGTCGTCGGTCCTGACCGCCGAGCCGACCAACGAAGGTTCGCACTCCGGGCTGGTGGTGCGCGGCCCCGCCGGCACCGCCTTCGCCCCGACCCACTTCGCCTTCGGGCAGTTGGCCACGCTGGCCGGCGCGCCCGCCGGCTATCTGCGCACGCTGCCGGCGCCGCTGGCCGCCGACGCCCTGAGCTACGGGCTGAAGTATGCCCGCGCGGCCGAGGACATCGGCCTGCTGCTGACCCGCGATGGGCAGCTGCGCGCAGCCACCGGCCCGCGCTACGGCCGCATCTGGAACGCGGACATCGTCCGCGGGCTGGTGCGCAACTTCGGCGACGGCGTCAACGACAGCGACTGGCGCGTGCCGGGCGAGTTCGGCAAGGCGGTCACCGTGACGAAGGCCAACACCACGTTGTACGCGGGCGACCGCGACATGTTCGTGTTCCTGGCCGACGAGAAGAACCGCATCGAGCTGCCCAACCGCCGCAACGGCGAGACCGGGCTGCTGGCGCGCGGGTTCTTCGTGTGGAACTCCGAGGTCGGCAGCTCGACCTTCGGCATCAGCACGTTCCTGTTCGACTACGTGTGCAAGAACCGGATCGTCTGGGGCGCGGAGAACGTCAAGACGATCAAGCTCCGCCACACCAGCGGCGCCCCGGAGCGGTTCCTGCAGGAGGTCGCCCCGGCCCTGCAGAGCTACGCCAACAGCAGCGCCGCCAGCTTGCTGGCCGGCATCGAGGCCGCCCGCGCCAAGCGCATCGCCTCGACGCAGGACGAGGTCGCCGAGTTCCTCGCCAAGCGCTTTAGCAAGCGCATGAGCGAGAGCATGCAGACCGCGCATTTGCTGGAGGAGGGCCGTCCGGTCGAGACCCTCTGGGATGCGGCCACCGCGATCACCGCCGTCGCCCGCTCGGTCGAGTGGCAGGACGAGCGTGTGAAGCTGGAGCGCGCGGCCGGCGAGCTGATCGACCTCGCCATCTGACCAACCACTGCAGCGCCGGGGCCCTGGCGGCCCCGGCGCGGAGAGTCGTCATGGACAACCAAGTCCGAATTAAACTGCTGATGGACAACCAAGTCCGAATTAAACTGCTGTCCGAGCTGCGCAAGCTGCGCGACGAAGGCCCGCGTCATTCCGATTGGGGGATCTGCAACAACGTCCCAGCGTGGGCGCGGCGCGCAATGGCGCCGCATCTCGACGCACTCTGGGAGAAATGGCCTCACTACACTGGGATACGGGGGTTTCCGGTGCCACACCCGCGGTCGAAGCACCCGGGCGCCGCGGCCAAAATCTACCTGCACCCGCGCACTCTGCATTGGTCCCGCCGCACCAAGTACGGCCGCCTGCGCTGGGCGCTGCTGGACTGGCTGATCGAGCAACTGGAGAAGGGCGATGGCTGACATCAACCCGCGCTGCCGGTGGACCACCTACACCGCGATCCGCGAAGCTGAAAACCGCGTCCGGTTCGCCCGGCGCCGGGAGTTCGGCTCCGGCTACGTGGTGACTTCCCGCCGGCTCGACGGGTCCATCGTCACCAACTCGACCCGCTCGTGGCTGGAGGCCCGGCGGATCCGGGACAACGAACGCGCGTGGATCGCCCTGACCCTGCTGGGGGTCGAGGGCCCCATCCGCGCGCGCTACTTCCAGCAGAAGGGTGAGCTCCGCCAGCGGGTGTTGGCGGCGCTCCGGCATACCGAACCGAAGGAGGCAACGCCATGAACGAGACCGCGAACATCACCGCCATCGCCGACCGCATTGGCGAACTCGACGCGATCATCCGCCCGCTGGCCAAGGAGCGCGAGGCCCTGGCGGCCGACCTCAAGGCCCGCGGCGCCGGCCGGTACGCCGGCGATCTGTGGAGCTGCACGGTCGTCGAGGCCGAGCGCACCACGACCGACTGGCGCGCGGTCGCCGAGCGGCTGGGGCCCTCGCGCCAGCTGATCACCGCCCACACCACGACCACGCCGGTCGTGACCCTGCGCGTGACGGGGCTCTGATCATGGACGAGCCTGTGATGCGTTGGGCCCTGCTGGACTGGCGCGGACGTTGCGGAGGTTGGTGCCGTGAATAGGCGAGGATACATAATGCTGCACGCCGTGCGCGAAGCCGGTGGCCATCACGTTTATTCGCTGCGCTGCGGCGCCATCGGAACGGTGCACGGGTTATTCAGTCTGGCGAAGGCGCTTGGATTCAATGGCACCAAGCAGTGCTTTGCCAAGCGATTGCACAAGTCGCCTGATTCGACGCTACTGGAATTGGCCGCGCCGAGTCAGGTCGTGAACAAACCGAAGCCGCGCGATAAATCGGACGTGTTGGCGGCGATTGCGGCATTGGATGCGAGAAAGAGGGCGACAAAATGAAAACCCGCGAGGAACTGGAGCAGATCGCCGACTACTGGGACTGCTGCGAAAGTGAAAGACTGACGCATACCACGTTGGAAGATGCGCTTGGCTATGTGATCGACGGGTGGCTTGATCCAAGACAAAGCGCCGAGGAAGTAGAACAGACGATTCGTCGGCATGCGCCCTACGAAGCGGAGTGTTACGCGCGCAACCAGTGGTCGGATGCAAATATCGGGCATTATGCCAACTACATGTTCGACGCGCTATGCGAACACTTCGACGAGTGCGAAGACTTCGGAGATCCGGACGAATACGTCCACTCCAAGCTTGACATCGATCAGAAGGCCGCGATTATGTTGGCGGCTGGCGCATTTGTGGCCGAGTTTGCCAAGCACACAAAGCCGTGGGGTTGCGGCCACGTCGGAACGGTCGTGATCGAAGCCGACGAAGCAGTGCAGTTGATGCGCGAGGCCAATCCGACGTGGTTCGATAAGCCATGAGCGCAGAACTGCTCGCGCTTGCTGCAAAGGCCGCCGGTTACGTTGTCCGTCAAAGCGAAATAACGACACCAACCGGCACGATCATTGACCTTGCGCCGTTCTGCGGCCAGAACGACGTGCGCAGCTATTTGAACGCGCCGTTCTCGGTTTGCGGCGGCACCGGCGCCTGCGATGGACACGCCTTGGTGTGGGTGGACACCAACATCCAGGCACCCGCGCTGAGTGCCGCGGCTGAGTTGAACATTGCGGCGGTTGTGAACCGCGCACGCGCCGAAGGTGGCCAGTGGATCCCGGCCGAATCTATCCGGACGTCCACAAGCAAGTGCAAGGCCTGCGATGGCACCGGCCGGATACAGGTCGTCGAGTGCGAAGACTGCGACGGCGAGGGTTCTTTTCACCATGGTCAGCACGAGTACGAGTGCCAGGAATGCCATGGCTATGGCAACAAGAATCGGACGGGCACTGGCGACAAGTGCTGTCAGTGCGGCGGCTCCGGTGCCTGTGGAATCCGGCGTCCGTCATCGGTCGGAAATGAACGCTGGACGGTTTCATCGCACCTGATTGCCAAGTTACAGGCCCTTCCGTCCTGCAGGCTCCACCAATACGCCGACATGCCGCCGCGCGGACTGCAGTTCGTCTTCGACGGCGGCTGCGGTGTGGTCATGCCGATGTACGAAAGCGCCCTGCCCAACGAAGAGGTGTCCAATGTGGTTCCATGACCTTTCCCTGCTGCGCCTGCCGGCCGATGCCACCATTGACCCGGCAGAGCTGGAGTCCGCGCTGTCGCTTCACCCGCTCCGCAGCCCCGGTCCGCTGGAGTTCGAGACGCGCGGCTTTGTGTCGCCGTTCTCCCGCGATGACGCGGCGTTCACGCTGGCCATGGCTGATGGGCTCCTGACATGAAAACCCCGCCTTTCAAGACTACTGTTGACGCGCTGCGCGCGATCATGGACGGCTACGGGCTCACCCGCGGCGACGTCTGCCGGATCCTGGGGCTCAAGCCCAGGCCGAACGGCGGCAGCCACGGCACGGTGGACAGCTGGCTGGCTGGCACCAACAGCATGCCCCGCGCAAAGCTGGAGCTGGTCATGCTGAAGGCGCCCAGCTACCGCAAACCCCCGAGCCCGCGGGCTCGGGGCCTCAAGACCCCGCAACCGGAGACCTAAGATGGGCATCACGTTCGAGCCGACGCAGATGGAGGTGTGGCGACGGCGCAAAGGCAAGCCGATCGGCCGGGCGGTCTGGGTTCCCGCCGTATACGTTGTTGTTGATGGCCGCAAACTGCACCCGCCCATGCAGAAGCGTGAGGCGGAACGCTTCGTGAAGAGCCTCGAAGCCCCCGTTGACCCTGCTAGCGGCGATAGCATAAAATGAGCGCCGAGGACGCAGGCCTGCTGGTAACGACCGCCTACGCGGTCACCCTGATCGGCGCGATCCTCTGGGACGCGCTCCGCACGCAACGAACGAAGGACGAACGAACGATGATCGCCAAGCTGCGTTCCCTCTGGCACCGGGTCTTCCCGGTGCGCCACCCGACCCCCGAAGAGCAAGCGCGCGACGACCTGCAGCGCCAGCTGCGCTGGCGCGTGGACGCCCGCCTGGAGCGGGCCATTCGCGCCAACCGACTGCCGGAGGATGACGCCCGGGCCGTCCGGCGCGAGTACAAGCGTCTCGTCGCCCAGCGCGGTAGCTACGGCGCGCTGGCGGCGGCCGTCGACTACGCCGCCACCCTGGCGCCCAAGGAGAAGGGGCGCGCGTCATGGTGACCGTCACTGTCGAGGTAAGCGCCTGCGAAGGTCATTACGCTCCTCAAGGACCTCGACACATGAGCGTCTACGACCTCAAGGCCGCCTGCACCCCGCCCAACACCCTGCCGCTGCCTGGGGATCTGTACTGGTTGGTCGGCCGCCTGTCCGACGTCGAACGGGTCGCGCCGCAAGTAACCGTGGTGCGGCTGGCCGGCCCTGACCATGCTCGACTCGACCGCGCTGCGTATCTAACGCGCGGTGTGCCGTGCTCGATCCGATGGGGGCGGATCGAGATCCTGCCGCTGCCTGCCCCCGACCACTCCATCATCTACTGAGACCCCTCCATGTCCATCGAGAACGACCTGAACCGCATTGCGAGCGCGCTGGAAGCGCTTGTGGTGCATCTGACCAGCGCCGGCCCGGACGAGTACGCCCCCAGCGAAGGCTCCGAAGCCCCGCCCGCAGGCGCTGCCACTGGCGCTGCCGGGCCGAAGCGCACCCGCCGCGCCAAGGCCCAGATCGCGGCCGACGAGGCCGCGGCCAAGGCTGCCGCCGCGCAGGCCCAGATCGCGGCTGACGCCGCCAAGGCTGCCGCTGCCGCCCAGACGCCCACTGAAACCGGCCCCCTCACCGATATCCACGGGCTTGTCGCCGGCGCCGCTGCGCCCGTGCCCGACAACCTCACCCTCCCGGCCCTTCGCGTGCGCTTCGCCGCCCTGGCCACGAAGGGCAAGCGCGAGCAGCTGATCAAGCTGCTGGAGGACCGGGGGTTCAAGGTGCTGCCCGACGTGCCGGTCGAGCGCTACCCGGAGATCTGGCGCGCGCTGGATGCGCTGGAGGCCTCGTGAGCTCGCATGCGCTGCTCTCCCCGTCGGGGGCGCATCGCTGGCTGCACTGCCCCGGCAGCGTGGCCCTGGAGGCCGGCATCCCCGATCGCTCGTCGCCTCACGCCGACGAGGGCACCGCAGCGCATGCGCTGGCGGCCAACTGCCTCCAGCGTGAGATCGACACCGCGCACCCGCATGCGCTCGACGGGATCGAGGAGCGCCTGCTGGGTTACGTGGATGAGGACATGCGGATCCACGTCCAGAGCTACGTGGACTGGGTGCGCGGCGTTCGCGACTCGCTGGTCGACCCGGTGATGCTGGTCGAGCAGCGGCTGCCGATCACCGACTACGTGCCGGACGGCTTCGGCACCGCGGACGTGATCCTGATCGGGATGGGGCGGGATCCGGGCTGGCCAGATGGGTTCCGCATGGTCGGGTTCGTTATCGACCTGAAGTACGGCCAGGGCGTGCCGGTCGACGCCAAAGACAACCCGCAGCTCAAGCTGTACGCGCTGGGGGCCGAGCAGGAACACGGGTTCATCTACGGGGTGCAGGAGTGGCGGCTGGCGATCCACCAGCCCCGCCTCGACCGCGTTCTGTGGACGACCGAGTACCCCGCCGGGCTGCGCCAATGGGGCGCCGAGGTGCGCGAGCGCGCGCTGCTGGCGCTGCAGCCAGATGCACCGCTGGTGCCCAGCGACAAGGCCTGTCAGTGGTGCAAGGCGCGGGCTATCTGCCGCGCCAGGGCCGACCTCGCGCTGGCCGCGGCGCAGACCGAGTTCAGCGTCATCGAGCAAGCGCCGCCGGCGCTGCCCGATCCGAAGCTCCTGACCACCGAGCAACTGGCCGCAGTCCTGCCCCGGCTGTCGATGCTGACCGACTGGGCTGCCGCGGTCGAAGATCACGCGTACCAGCTGGCCATGGTGGGCCAGCACGTCCCCGGCTACAAGCTGGTCGAGGGGCGTTCCAACCGGCAGTGGACCCCCGACAAGGCCACCGTCGTGCAGACGCTGACGCAGAACGGACTTGCGGAAGCGCTGCTGTACAAGCCCGGAACCCTCGTCGGGATCCCGGAGGTCGAGAAGATGCTGAAGGTGATCAATCGCGACCCCGCGACGGTCCTCTCCGGCATCGTGCTCAAGCCCCCGGGCAAGCCTGCGCTGGTGCCGGACTCCGACCCCCGCCCGCCGATCTCGAAAACGACCGCCGCGGACGACTTCAACGAACCTCTGAACCCTTGGGATTGAACATGACGACGAACAGCAACAAGAACACCTCCCCGACCTACTGCGTCACGGGCGTGGTCCGCGGATCCTTTGTGAAGGTTTTCCAGCCGACGGTCAACGAGGAGACCGGCAAGGGCGAGTACAGCATGACCTTGCTGATCCCGAAGGCCGACACCGAGACCCTCGGCAAGATCAAAGCGGCGTGCAAGGCGGCCATCGACAAGCACTTCAACGGCAAGCCGCCGGAGGGGCTCAACGTGCCGTGGCACGACGGCGACGGCCCGAAGCCCCAGGGCGGCATGTACGGCGAGGAGTGCAAGGGGCACTGGGTGATCAACACCAAGACCACCCAGCAGCCGACCGTGGTGGACGCGCAGGTCCAGCGCATTCTGGACCCGACCGCGTTCGTCTCCGGCGACTACTGCCGCGCGGCCCTGAACGCCTACGCCTACAGCAACAAGCGCAAGGGCGTGGCGGTCGGCCTGGGCAACATTCAGGTCGTCCGCAAGGGCGAGCCGCTGGGCAACAAGCGCGCGGCCGAGGACGACTTCGAGGCGTTTGCCGATGCGTCGGCGCCGGTCGGCGTGGCAGGCGGCGACGATCCGTGGGGCTGAGAGCCGGGCTCTTCGTGTAGTTCTGCAGCGGCTTCAACGGGCGGAGCAACTACACCCCGGCGCCGGTCCGGGTAACCAACCGGCAAGACTTCAATGCGGCAGGCGGGCCGCGGGAATTGCCCCGGCTACGCCTTGCCAGAGTGCCTCGGCGTCGAGCGTTTTTCCGCGCTACCGGAACCCCCTCGCGCCCCGTCCTGCCGCACCTATCGGGAACCAGCATGACCACCCACATCGACCTCGAAACCTACAGCGACATCGACCTGCGCAAGGTCGGCCTGTACCGCTACGCCGAGGATTCGAGCACGCGGGTGACCCTGCTGGGTTACGCCTTCGATGACGAGCCGGCCAAGGTCGTTGACCTGTACCACTGGGAGGAGATCCCTGCGGAGCTGGAAGAGCGGCTGGCTGACCCCCGCGAGCTCCTCTGCGCGCACAACGCTCAGTTCGAGCGCGTGGTGATGCGCTACGCCATGGGGCGAGACCTACCGCCTGAGCGGTGGCGCTGCACCGCCGTGTGGGCGCGCTCGCTCGCGCTGCCGGCGGGGCTCGATGCGATCGCGAAGGTGGTCGGCACGAAGGCCCGCAAGCTCGACGGCGAGCGCAAGCTGATCACCGCCCTGTGCACCCCCAAGAAGGGCGGCATCGACAAGAACATCCATCTGTGGCCGCAGTTCATCGAGTACAACAAGGCCGACGTCGAGGTCGAGCGCCAAGTCGGCGCCAAGTTGGCGCGGCTTCCGATGCCGCAGCGCGAGCGTCGCCTGTGGTTCATCGACCAGAAGATCAACGATCGAGGGCTGCCGATCGATCGGGCGTTCGTGGAGCGCTGCGCGGCGACCGCCGAAGCCAACGCGAATGCGGTCACCGACGAGGTCAAGCTCCGGACCGACATGGCCAACCCCGGCAGTCGCAACCAGTGGCTGGCATGGTTGCGTTCGGAGAAGATTGACGCCGAAGACCTCAAGGCCGGCACGGTCGATCGCTTGCGGGCCGACACCGACATCGACGAGGACATCCGCGATCTGCTGGACCTGCGCCGGGAGCTGGCGGCGACGAGCCTGTCGAAGCTCGACAAGCTCAAGGACGC
>Ga0075471_10003568_pt1 | contig 10092 bp, 8 predicted proteins | sample DEB19_08_DNA_2_FD_74787 | JGI IMG/M metagenome (GOLD analysis project Ga0075471, IMG submission 74787) | Aqueous microbial communities from the Delaware River and Bay under freshwater to marine salinity gradient to study organic matter... | ecosystem: Environmental > Aquatic > Marine > Coastal ... | reverse complement strand
GCGCAGCGAGATCTTGTTGCGCGGATTTTTTTTGATGGTGACGCTCGCACCGTCTTTGCCGAGCGGCATCGGCATCCCAGTGCCGTTCGAATAGAACGGATTGCCGAAATGAAAGCCGTCTTTGCGCACCGTCCCCTTGTAGTCGCCAAAGAGTACGAGTACGCGCGCCTCGTTGGGCTGCAGCGTGAAGAATCCCGACAAGGAGAAGAAGAACAGGGTCAGCAAGGCGACACCGATCGCGGCCGATGAACCGTCCTCGGTCACGGCGGCGTGGACCATGGCGACGATGCCACCCGCCAGCAGGCCGATCACGAATGGCAGCGCCACCCAACCGCTGCCGACCGAAACTTCGCGCTCGCGACTTGCGGCACGGAAGGGGGTTACCGAGGCTGCTGACATGATCGACGCTCCTTGCTGAGGACCCACGACAGGACCCAATTGCGCCGATATTAAAGTGATATCACTCTGATAACAAGCCCCAGTTTTCAGCTGGCGCGCCCGGAGAGATTCGAACTCCCGACCTCATGGTTCGTAGCCATGCGCTCTATCCAACTGAGCTACGGGCGCGTCCCCTGAAAAAGGGCGCGAATCGTACCACAACACCCCGCGGGCGCGAGGCCCCCGGCAAGCTAGTACCCGTGCAAACTCGCCAACCGATCGAGATGGTGGTTCTGATCGCCAAAGGCCTGCTCGAGCACCCGCGCGCGTTTGATGTAGAGCCCGATGTCGTGGGCATCCGTCATGCCGATGCCGCCGTGCATCTGAATCGCCTCGTTGGTCGCAAGCTCCGCCACCTGCGAGGCCTTCGCCTTCGCCATGCTGGCGAGCGCCGGCCCCTGCAATCCGAGTGACGATGACGGATCGGCATCGAGCGCGAGCAGCGCCTCCTGGACCAGCGATCGCGCGAGCTGCAGTTCGACGAACCAGTGCGCGGCGCGATGTTGCAGCGCCTGGTAGCTGCCGATCGGCTTGCCGAACTGCGAGCGATCTTTGAGGTAGCGCAGGGTGCGGGCGAACGCCTCCTCGCTAATGCCGAGCAGTTCGGCGGCGAGCCCTGCGTTGATCACGTCAACCAGGCGCCCGAGCGCAGCGGCGGGCGCGGCGGCACCGCCGAGCAGAGCTTCGGCGCCAAGTTCGACACCCTCGAGCACGATCTCGCCGTAGTTGCGACCGTCCACCATGGGTGTCACTTCGATACGCAGTCGCGGGGCGTTGCGCGGCACGATGAATACGCCGAGCCCCTCGCGATCGCCCGCTGCGCCCTCGAGTCGGCAAACCACCAGCAACCGATCGACCGAAGACACGTCGGCAACGCCGCGTTTGCAGCCGTTCAGCAGCCAGCCGGTCGCGGTTGATCGGGCGGCAGTCGCCACGCCGAAGGGGTCGAAATGCGGTCGCTCGTCCCAGGCCAAAGAAATCGTGCGCGAGCCCTCGATGACCTGCGGCAACAGCGCCGCCTGCTGCGCGGCGCGACCGAGCAATTGAATCGCCGTGACGCCGCACAACACGGTCGAATTCATGGGTGTGACGCTGAGGTGACGGCCCAACTGCTCGAGCACGACACCGAGCCCGGCCAAGCCCAAACCCGCACCGCCCTGCTCTTCGCCGATGGCAATGCCGGGCCAGCCCATACCTGCGATCTCGCGCCAAAGTTCAGGGTCGAAGGCCTGCTGGTGGCTGCGTTCGCGCCACGTGCGAAACTGCGCCAAGGACGCGCGATCGGCGAGAAACTCGGCCGCCGAACGGCTGAGCATTTCTTGTTCTTCGGTCAATGCCAGTGGCATGGCGACCTCACAGACCGAGCACGCGCTTGGCGATGATGTTGAGCTGGATCTCGGACGTGCCGCCCTCGATCGAATTGCCCTTGGAGCGCAGCCAGTCTGATGCCCAAGCCTCGCCCGCAGGCCCGCGCGCCGCCCATTGCAGAGCCGTGGCGCCTTCGATGTCGAGCTGCAACTCGTTGCGTCGCTTGTTGAGTTCGGTCCCGAAATATTTGACGGCCGAGGCCATGGCACCCATGCCGGCCGCATGGCGGGTACGCGCCGCCTGCGCCAGCGTGATCCGGAACGCTGCCGAGTCCAACTCGAAGCGGGCGAGCGCGTGGCGCAGCCCTCCACTACGCAGCTTGCCGGCGGCATCGGCGCCGAATATTTTGAGTGCACGCTGCGCGAGCGCAGTGCCACTGATGAGGCTGCCCAGGCCAGAAATCATTTCGCGCTCGTGCGAGAGCAGATACGTGGCGATCGCCCAGCCCTGCCCCTCCTCACCGACGCGATGCGACTTCTCGACGCGCACGTTGTCGAAGAACACCTCGCAGAATGGCGAAGCGCCGCTGATCAGCTTGATCGGCCGCGCCGTGACCCCTGGCGTACGCATATCGAACAGTACGAAGCTGATGCCTTCGTGCTTGGGCACGCTCGGGTTGGTACGCACGAGACAGAACATCCAGTCCGACTCATCGCCGTGCGACGTCCATATTTTCTGGCCGTTGACGAGATAGTGATCGCCGCGATCTTCGGCGCGCGTCATGAGGCTTGCCAAGTCCGAACCCGAATTCGGCTCGGAGTAACCCTGACACCAGCGGATCTCGCCGCGTACGATCTCCGGCAAGAAGCGGCGCTTCTGCGCCTCGCTGCCGAACTTGAGCAGCACGGGCCCGAGCATGCTGATGCCGAAGCTGAAGAGTGGCGTCGGCGCACCGACCCGGCGCATCTCCTCGCGCAGCACGGTCGACTGCTCGCGCGACAACCCACCGCCGCCGTATTCGGCCGGCCACTCGGGTACCGTCCAGCCCCGCGAGGCCATCGCGGCGCACCACGCGGGCTGATCGGGGTACAGGGGCTTCGGATGGCGCCCGCCGGTGTAGAGGTCGCCGATCGGAATCGCCACGCCACGCAGCGCGGGCGGGCAATGGGCTTCGAGCCAGTGGCGAACGTCGTGACGAAAAGCATCGAGATCTTGCATGGCTCGATTATGGTGCCATTCGCTACGGGATGGCAGACTGCGCCCGTCGATCGAGCGCAGCAAGGCAGAGTCCAGCATGACGAGCGTGAAATTCAGCACCACGAGCGACATCGTTTTCGGTGCCGGCAGCCTCAGTGAAATCGGGGTGCTCGCGAAGCACAGCGGAATTCGTCACGCCTTGCTCGTGACCGACGGCGGCATCGCCGCGCGGCAGATGCATGCCCCCGCCATCGCGAGCCTCGAGGCAGCAGGCGTTGCGGTGAGCGTTTATGCCGAAGTGGTGGCCGACCCCCCGACCGCGATCGTGCTCGAAGCGACCGCCTTCGCTCGGCAGGCGGGCTGCGATGGCGTGATCGGTTTCGGCGGCGGCAGCAGCATGGATACCGCCAAGCTCGTCGCCGTGCTGATGTGCGGCGAGCAGTCGCTCGAGACGATGTACGGCGTCGACAAAGTGAACTCGCGCCGCATGCCGCTCATTCAGGTGCCAACCACCGCAGGCACCGGATCCGAAGTCACCATGGTCGCCGTCGTCACCACGGGCGCCACCACCAAAATGGGCGTGGTCAGCCGCACGCTTCTGGCCGATCGGGTGATCCTCGATCCGCTGCTCACGCTGTCGATGCCAGCCCCGGTCACCGCGGCAACGGGCATCGATGCGATGGTGCATGCCATCGAGGCGTACACCAGCTTGCGCCTCAAAAATCCGCTCTCCGACATGCTCGCGCGCGAGGCCTTGCGACTGCTCGCCACGCATATCGAGCGCGCGGTCGTGAGTCCGACGGACGTGGAGGCCCGCGGCGCGATGCTGCTCGGCGCCATGTATGCGGGACAGGCTTTCGCCAACGCCCCGGTCGCCGCCGTGCACGCTCTCGCCTACCCCTTGGGCGGCAACTATCACATTGCCCACGGACTGAGTAATTCTTTGGTGCTGCCGCATGTGCTGCGTTTCAACGAGCCGGCAGCGGAACCGCTCTATCAGGAGCTTTTGCCACTGGTGTTCGGCGCGAACGCGGCCACGAGCTCGAGTGCGTCGCAGCCGCTTGCCGACGGATCGGCGTCGCGCCGGCTCGCCGAGCATTTTCTGACGCTCGCGCGCCGACTCGGCATTGCCACGCAGTTGCGCGAGATGGACATCCCTCGCGGCGATCTGCCGCGCCTCGCCGCCGAAGCGATGCTGCAGCAACGACTGCTCGTCAACAATCCGCGAGTGATGACCGAGGCCGATGCCCTCGCCGTTTACGAGCAGGCGTTCTGAGCGACGCCAGTTCCGCGCAGCCCTCGCGAGACCCCACCCCATGAGCGAACCCGGACAAACCCGCGCCGACTACGTTTACTTCCAGGCGATGACGACGCGCTGGATGGACAACGATGCGTATCAGCACATCAACAACGCGGTCTACTACAGTTTCTTCGACACCGTCGCCAACAATTATTTGATCGAGCACGGCGCACTCGACGTCGGCAAGTCCACGGTGGTCGGCTTCATCGTCGCCTCCTCGTGCAGCTACCGCAAACCCATCGCCTACCCGGCAAAGCTCGATGCCGCATTCCGCGTGAATCGCATCGGCACGAGTTCGGTGGAGTACGGCGTCGCCGTGTTCGAGGAAAATGCCGCCGAGCCCGCCGCGTTCGGCACCTACACGCACGTCTTCGTCGAGCGTGAGAGCGGCCAGTCGGTGCCCATCCCCGAGAAAATCCGAGGCGTGCTGGAACGAGCGCGAGTGTCGGCGTAAGGAGCTGGCGGAGAGAGAGGGATTCGAACCCTCGAAGGGCTTTTGGCCCTTACACCCTTAGCAGGGGTGCGCCTTCGACCACTCGGCCATCTCTCCGTTGCAAGGAGGCGCGATGGTACTTGCCGGCCTCCGGCAGGTCAAAACCCAAAAGGCCCCGGCCCCAAGGCCGCGACGCCCGACCTCAGGCCCGCATCCCGCCTTCGCGGGACGGACTCTCGTCGGACCCCTCGGACTTGATGCGTTCAAAAATCTCTTCACGGTGCACGGCGACGTTCTTCGGCGCGTTGATGCCCACACGCACCTGATTGCCCTTGACGCCAAGTATCGTGACCGAGACTTCCTCACCGATCATGACGGTCTCTCCGACTCGTCTCGTGAGAATGAGCATGCTCACCCCTCTGAGGCGCTCTTTGAGGACCGCCGGACTCGGGACACCTCACCCCCTGTGGGGCCCCGCCGACGGCCCGACTTCCATGGCGGGCGCCTTCTCTGCGGACAATAGAAGAATCGGGCGGTGGCGTCCACCGCCTGTTGCAGGGATGCGGGTCTCAGGCCCCGATTTTTTGGCGTACGAAGCCGACGACGCCCGAGAGCGCCTCGGGCAACCGGGTCGCGTCGCTGCCGCCGGCCTGGGCGAAGTCGGGACGGCCGCCGCCGCGACCGCCGATCTGCGCCGCGACGTGCCCGACCACCTCGCCAGCCTTGATTCGGCCGACCTCGCCCGCCGTCACACCAGCGACGAGCGTCACCTTGCCCGCGGCATCGGTCGAAGCGAGCACGATGACCGCGGACTTCAGACGATCTTTCAACTGATCGACCGCGTTGCGCAGCGCCCCGGCATCGGCACCATCGACCATGGTCGCGAGCACTTTGAGGCCGCCGACGTCCACCGCACCCGCGGCAAGATCGGTGCCCTGGCCAGAGGCCAGTTTGTCGCGCAAGGCACGGGTTTCTTTTTCGAGTTGACGAATGCGCTCTAGGGCCTCGCGCACCTTGCTCGCGACGTCCTCGCGGGTACCGCGGACGAGCCCTGCGATTTCTTTGACGAGTGCCTCGCTGGCCTCTGCGGCCGCGAGTGCGCCCTCGCCGGTCACCGCCTCGATTCGGCGCACGCCTGCGGCGACGCCACCCTCGGAAACGATCTTGAACAAGCCGATGTCGCCCGCGCGACTCACATGCGTACCGCCACAAAGTTCTTTGGAGAACTCGCCTATGCGCAGCACGCGTACCGTCGACGCATATTTCTCGCCGAAGAGCGCGGTCGCACCCTCGGCGACGGCAGCCTCGTAATCCATCTCGCGCGTTTCGGCGGCGGCGTTGAGGCGAATCTGCTCGTTGACCCGACGCTCGATACGCTGCAACTCATCGGCGCTGATCGCCTGAAAGTGCGAGAAATCGAAACGCAGTCGATCGGGCGCAACCAGCGAGCCCTTCTGCTGCACGTGCGTACCCAGCACCTCACGCAGCGCCGCATGCAGCAGGTGCGTCGCCGAATGGTTGAGCGCCGTCGCGCCACGCAAGCGCTCATCGACGATCGCGGTCAGCATCATGCCTTCGCGGATCGCTGCGCCATCGGTCGCTACATGTCCAAGATGCGAGTGGGCACCCGCGGTGCCGCGCTTCTGCGTATCTTCGACGATGAAGTGAACGCCTGCCGCGGCAGCTGAGGCAGCGCCGACGCCGCGCAATTCGCCGGCGTCACCCACCTGGCCACCCGACTCTGCGTAGAACGGGGTCGTTTCGAGGATGACCTCGCCGCGCTCGCCGGGCTTCAGCTCGCTGACCCGCTCGCCCTCGCGCAGCAGGGCGATGACTTTCGACTCACCACGCGTGCTTTGGTAGCCACAAAAACGGGTCGCAAGATCGATCTGCGCACCCCCGCGAAGATCGACGCCGAAGCGACTGGCGGCGCGTGCACGCTCACGCTGCGCCTCCATGGCGGCCTCGAATCCGGCATTGTCGATGGCGAATCCCCGCTCCCGAGCGACGTCGCCCGTCAGATCTGCGGGAAAACCGTAGGTATCGTAGAGCCGAAACACCGTCTCGCCATCGAGCGTTCGGCCGGAGCTCGCGCCGAGCCGATCGAGCGCCTCGGTGAGTAGCGACATGCCGGTGCTCAAAGTTTCGGCAAAGCGCTCTTCTTCCTGCAGCAGCACGCGCCGGGCCAGATCGGCGCCGGCTCGCAGCTCGGGATAGGCTTCGCCCATTTGCGTCTCGAGCGCCGACACCAGCTTGTGGAAAAACGCGCCATTGATGCCGAGTTTGTGGCCGTGGCGGATGGCACGACGGATGATGCGGCGCAGAACGTAACCGCGACCTTCGTTCGAGGGCAGCACGCCATCGACGATCAGGAACGTACAGGCGCGGATGTGATCGGCAATCACGCGCAGCGACGGATTGGTCAAATCTTTGGTGCCGGCGAGATCGGCGGCGGCCTGCACGATGCCGCGGAAGAGATCGATGTCGTAATTGTTGGTGATGCCCTGCATCACCGCCGACAGGCGCTCGAGTCCGGCACCGGTGTCGACCGAAGGCTTGGGCAGGGGTGTCAGCGTGCCATCGGGCGCGCGATCGTACTGCATGAAGACGAGGTTCCAGATCTCGACGTAGCGATCGCCGTCCTCGTCGGGCGACCCCGGCGGTCCGCCCGGGATGTGCGCGCCGTGGTCGTAGAAAATCTCGGTGCAGGGTCCGCAAGGACCGGTATCGCCCATCGCCCAAAAATTCGACTTCTCGCCCATGCGCGTCACGCGCTCGGGAGAGACGCCGATTTCTTTGATCCAGATGTCGGCGGCTTCGTCGTCGTCCTTGAAGACCGTGACCCAAAGTCGGCCGGGATCGAGTTGCAGCGTCCCGGTGACGAAATCCCAGGCGTAGCGGATCGCGTCGCGCTTGAAATAGTCGCCAAAAGAAAAGTTGCCGAGCATCTCGAAGAACGTGTGGTGACGCGCCGTGTAGCCGACGTTCTCGAGATCGTTGTGTTTGCCGCCGGCGCGCACGCAGCGCTGCGAGGTGGTGGCGCGCACGTAGTCGCGCTTGTCCTTGCCGAGGAAGACGTCCTTGAACTGGACCATGCCCGCGTTGCTGAACAACAGGGTCGGATCGTTACCCGGGACGAGCGAACTCGAGGCGACGATCGCGTGACCGCGGCCCTGAAAAAATTCGAGAAAGGCGCGCCGCACTTGGGCGGCACTCATGTAGGGCGGCTTGCCCGGTTTAGTCGTAGTCATCGGCGAGATTTTCGGAGGAATCGGGGTCCTGGCCCATTGCCAGCCGGATATGATCCGACGAAAAGCCCCGATACTGCAAAAATCTCGCCTGTTTGCCCTTTTCAGCCCAGCTGCCGGGCGCCCTCGCCCCGAACTTGCGGACTCGGACCTCGCGGCAGAGGGTCAGGAAGTCGGGCCCCGCCGCCAGGGCGGTTTCGATGGGCTCGCTGCCGAAGCCAAGCTGCCGCAGTTCCTCGCGGATACGGGCGGGGCCTTGGCCGCGACCCGCGTGGGCCCGCACGAAGTTGTCGAGAAAACGCCCGTCGTCGAGCAGGCGCTCGTTCTTCAGGGCTGCGAGGGTGTCATCGACGATCGCCGCCGCGTGCCCCTTGGCCAGCAGCTTGTCGCGCAGTTCGAAGGAAGCGAAGTCGCGGCGGCCGAGCAGCAATAGCGCTGCTCGGCGCGCCGACTCGAGCGGGTCAGACTCTGCCGCCAAGCTTACTCGGCGGCTTCGGCGGCGCCGCGCGGCGGCTTGACCACGAGCAGCTTGGCACGCACCTGTTCTTCGATCTCACGGGCGATCTTGGCGTTGTTCTTGAGGAACTCGCGCACGTTCTCCTTGCCCTGACCGATACGTTCGCCCTTGTAGGAGTACCAGGCACCCGACTTCTCGATGATGTTCTGTGCGGCGCCGAGTTCGATGATTTCGCCTTCGCGCGAGATGCCCTCGCCGTACATGATTTCGAACTCGGCCTCGCGGAACGGCGGGGCGACCTTGTTCTTGACCACCTTGACGCGGGTCTGGTTGCCGACCACCTCTTCGCCGTTCTTGATGGCACCGATGCGGCGGATGTCGAGACGCACCGAAGAGTAGAACTTGAGCGCATTGCCGCCCGTGGTGGTTTCGGGGTTGCCGAACATCACACCGATCTTGAGACGGATTTGGTTGATGAAGATGACGATGGTGTTCGAACGTTTGATGTTGCCGGTGAGCTTGCGCAACGCTTGCGACATGAGGCGCGCGTGCAGACCGACTTGCAGTTCGCCCATCTCGCCTTCGATCTCGGCCTTGGGGGTCAGTGCGGCGACCGAGTCGACCACGACGATGTCGACCGCACCCGAGCGCACGAGCATGTCGGTGATTTCGAGCGCCTGCTCGCCGGTGTCGGGCTGCGAGACCAGCAGGTCGTTGACGTTGACACCGAGTTTTTCGGCGTATACCGGATCGAGCGCGTGCTCGGCGTCGACGAAGGCGGCGGTGCCGCCGTTACGCTGGATCTCGGCGATGACCTCGAGTGTCAGCGTGGTTTTGCCGGAAGACTCGGGCCCGTAGATCTCGACGACGCGACCGCGCGGCAAGCCGCCGATGCCGAGCGCGATGTCGAGGCCGAGCGACCCAGTCGAAACGGCTTCGACGTCGTAAGCGGCAGAGGCGTCGCCCAGACGCATGACCGACCCTTTGCCAAATTGCTTTTCGATTTGACCGAGGGTGGTGGAAAGGGCTTTCTTGCGGTTGTCGTCCATGAATCCCCCACGAAGGAAAAGGAAAAAAAGATAGAGCGGAGAGGGCGAAAATTATCCCACAGCCAATGCCGCGGGGAACGCTGAAAAACCCGGGAAATACTTTTATTTCACGACGCGTTCACGCGGTATACAGGGCCGCGCTTTTGGCACTACTGTATAAACCGCGCAGCGCGAAGATGACGGCCTTGCGACGCACGTCATCGCGGCCACCGCGAAAGCGGCGCACCACGGTCTGCAAGTGAACGCCGCGGCCTTGCCGACGCGCAAACGCAAACCACACCGTACCCACGGGCTTGCCGGGGGTCGCACCGCCCGGACCCGCGATGCCGCTGATCGCGATCGCATGCCGCGCACCACTGCGTCGCAGGGCACCACGCACGAGCTCGGTGACCACGGCCTCGCTGACCGCGCCGTGCTTACGCAGGGTCAACGCTCGCACGCCGAGATCACGCTGCTTGGCCTCGTTGCCGTAACAAACCCAACCCGCCATGAACCATTGGGAACTGCCGGGAAGATCGGTCAGGCATTTCGCGAGCCAACCACCGGTACACGATTCGGCCGTGGCGACCGTCTGCCCCGTCGCGGCGAGGCGCTTCGCCAATCGGCGGATGTCACGTTCGATGTTGCGTACCCCTGTTTTTTGCGGGCCCCTGAAGCCGCTC
>Ga0075471_10003567_pt1 | contig 10093 bp, 11 predicted proteins | sample DEB19_08_DNA_2_FD_74787 | JGI IMG/M metagenome (GOLD analysis project Ga0075471, IMG submission 74787) | Aqueous microbial communities from the Delaware River and Bay under freshwater to marine salinity gradient to study organic matter... | ecosystem: Environmental > Aquatic > Marine > Coastal ... | reverse complement strand
TGGGCGTGTGAGCAGGCACTACACGTTGACGGTGCCATCGTAGACATTGGCACCTACGACGGGCGTGCATTGGAAGTCGTGTTGCGGTATCAGCGTAAACGCAGACCCGTATATGCTTACGACTACTTTGACGGCCCTCCGGCTGAGAGCAAGAAATCAGAGCATGGCCCCAATTTGCAACAGCAAGTGGTGGAAAGGTTGAGCGAATGGGAGGCAAGCATTTTTGGGGGTGATATTCGTCACCACGCCGACACGCTTCCCGATCAAATCGCGTTTTGCCAGATTGACCTTAACGACGCGGAGGCCGAAGGATTTGTGTTTCCGTTGGTGTACGAAAGGGTGTCACCCGGTGGCATAGTGATTTTTGACGACTACGGGTTTGCTCGGTATCGTGAGTCAGCGGTGACGCACCAAAAGTTCCTTGAAGGCAAAGAGCAAATCTTGGAAATGCCGACCGGCCAAGGGTTATTGATCAAGGTATGAGACACGCAGCACGCCGAGACGGAAACGATGAGGTCATTACACAGGCACTGCGTGCGCAAGGGTTTACCGTCTACGACTACGGCAAGGCAGGCGAAGGCATACCTGATAAACTTGTCACTCGGACGCTACCCGACGGCGTAGAATGGGTGTGCTGGGTAGAGATCAAGATGCCAAAGGGCAAGTTACGGGAAGGCCAAGAGCGGTTCCGTAACATTTTTGAGCCAAGGGGTGAGTATTACGTCGCCCGTGACGCACAGGACGCAGTGCGGGAACTTTACGAACGGTATCTGCTCTCTATCAAACCGGAGCAGTACCGATAAGGGCTTTACGCGCACCTTTGTAGTGGATGATGGCCGGGTGGGGATGCTGGGGCAGGTACTCGGGCAGGCAGGCAAAGTGATACTCAGGCAGCGTCACCTCGGTCTGCCGGCAATACTCTCGCAAAACCTCTTGATCGCCGTACCACCGCCAGAACTTTTCGGGTAACGCCTCAAACATCTCGGCCATATCTTCCCACGGCCCCGCATCACGGGTCACGGTCGCACATCCGACAAACGGGTACACCTCATCCAGCGTCTTACCCGTGTACTCGGAAAAGTCCAAACCCCGCTGACGCGGGTTAAATAGCGCATCCCGGTTAAATGACCGCCGACATGGCACGCAAACCTCATCCAGAACGAGCGTGGACGGCTTTATGGGGGCTTTCACAACCATATCGGTGTCAAGGTATAGGGCAGGTTCGTCAAGCCCTAATCGTGCAAAGGCGGCAAGACGCCAGTGCATCAGGAACTCCCGGTCGCCCTCGGTCGGGTACGCCCATGTGACGCCCTCTACAGTCGCGGTCACACGATCCGTCACTTGGATGATTTCCGCACCGGGGTTAAAGGCGCGAAGTGAGGCAACCATCCGAGTCGGCCACTCCAGATCATCGCCCACATGGAAAAACACGAACGTAGACATACTTGCAAACATACCACCGTGTGCTACGCTCGTCACGCGGAGGCTCTATGCACAAAGACGCGGCTGAATTCGTTGGAGTGTTGTTGCATTCGGCAACGGCCACGCATTTTCTGCATCTGCAAACAGCCAGTTACGCTGCCCACAAGGCACTCGGCCACTATTACGAGAACATTGTGGACTTGGCCGACAAGTATGCGGAAGCCTACCAAGGGCATTACGGCATCATCCCCCTCGCCGACTACCCCGAGGGGTTCAAGGTACAGACCGATGCGGCCAAATACGCCAGTAGCCTGCTGACCTTTGTGAAAGGCACCCGCAAAGACTTGCCGAAAGACACCGACCTCCAGAACATCATTGACGAAATCGTGGGCGAGATTGCCGCCCTGCTCTACAAGTTGGAGAGGTTCAAGTAATGCCGATGCGCCGCGAACAAGTTGCAGCCGCTTTGGAATGGTTGGGTAGTAACGCCGACCCACGAGAGCGTTTTCGTCGGATGATTAGCCTCGACCAGCCGCAAGACTCTGACGCCGCTGACGTTGCAATAGACATTGCAGCCGGGTTCACCCCCCTCCAATATCCGCAAGCCGTACGAGATTTCACGCGGGCAAAACGGGAAAACGACCCGCTTGGTATGGGGTTGGCGATATTGGCGGGGGTTCCCGTGGTCGGTGGCGTGGCGAAGGTCGCTGGGAAAGCCCGTAAAGGCTCGGAAGCGGCAGAACAATTAGTTACCCGCGCAAAACGAAGGGTTGGCACTACTGGGCAATATGTTGGCGCACCGCCCGGCGTAAATAACCCTCAAAAACTTGCTGCAATGGTAAAAAATTACACTAATGCGATGCAGGAAGGATTTCCGGGGCGCAATTTTTACATTGATAGCAGCAAAGACATTTTTGCGCGTTCTGGGAACAACCCAGTAGAAGCAGATTTAATTAATCAAAATCTTGCCGCATTGAGCCGCGCAAACAATGTCGCTGGCAACACCGCGATGTCTGCAAAGGGCCATATTCAAGCGGTGACCGGAGAGCCAGTGATGACGGGGCGGTTTCCGTCAAGAGACAGTCCGCCTTTGCAGGCAATGTATGACGCCGGACAAGCGGATTATTTGGGCCATAAGCGCGATCCTTTTGCGACACAACTCGGGGTTGCGTACGCTCCCGAGCGCATCGGTCGTGGCGTAAACGATATGCATGAGGCCGAATTGATGGGTTATCCATCAGGCACGGTCGGTGGCGCAACGCAACACGCTTTCATGGATGAAGTGCGTCAACGGGCCATTGATGTTGCAAACCGAGAAAAACTGGGCGGCGTCAGCGATTGGAACACCGGCACGGCGCAGGCGGCGGCGTGGACGGGAAACAAAATTCGGCGAGGAGATTTAGCGCCCGGCGAGGCTGCGAGATCGTATGCCGATTACTTTCCAAAGCAAGAAGCAAATGCGACCTATGAGGCAGTCAGTTCGCCCGTCACCGGACACTTACAAGGCTTGTTGGATGCGCCGTTTGAAACTCGGATGCAATACACACGCGATCCGCGTGGCTCGTGGAACACATCACCATCAGGCCGGGACGTTGGGTATACCGCCGCAAGGATGTTGCCGGGAGAGACGGCAGAAACCGTTGGCAGATTCAAAGACACTGCAAACCCTGCCTTTGTTGCCAGACCAGTTACGGGCGTTTATACCGCAGAAAACGACGTCCGCGCGTTGACGCCCGGCTCGGTAAAAGGGCTAAACGCCGTAGAAGCGGCCCGAGCATATTTTGATGTTCAAGAGGCTGGCGCGTGGCACAAAATGCTACCGGCAAGAAACGCGGCAGACTACACTGGGGCAATGATTGATTTTGGCAAAACAATTAATCAATCAGATATGGAGAAAATTGCGCCATTGTTTGAACAAAAGGGTTATTACCTTGCCAGCGCCCCCAAAGGCGTAACAATTCTTGCCAATGAAAACACGGCAAAGGGTGCCGATTTTGCAAAAGAAGTTCGTCAAATAATGAAGCAAAACAAAGGGGTGTTTGGCGATGCGACTGTAGATTTAGGCAGGGCGGAGACGGGTTACATAGATTTTGGTGAGGCTTACAAAAGCAAAACGCCGGGTGCAGTGACGCAAAAACTAATTGAAATGTTAGAGCAAGCACCGCAAACAATGAAAAATTTGAATGAAAGCGCGGGATACAGAGACGCGGTTGTTGCGCGAAATGCGCGAGATATAGATTACGCGGCGAGAGGGTTCGGAGTCGCTCGGGACGATGTAATTCGCGCGCGAGAAATTTTCAAGGAACAAGGATTTGAGGGATTGAAAAAAGCGGCGAAGGCCGGAATTGTGCCTGTTGTTTTTGCTTCAGTAGGAGCGCAACAGTATTTTGCACAGGAACAAAGTCGGTAAGAAAAGAAGTGAAAAAGAAACAACAATTGAAAAGTGAAAAAGCGTGGAAAAAAGCCCGTTCAGATGAGCGATGGGAACGCCGAGCCGACCGTTTAATGGAAGATTTTTCGGCGGTAACGGTTATGCTGCCGTCGCAAATAACGCATTTGAAGAATGAGCATCGCAAAGAGCGATAAAAAGCGATGGCAAAGGGCAAAAAAACAGGCGGCGGTAGCCGTAAGGGTAGCCCCAACAAAGCCACACAGGCCGCTAGAGAGGCCATTGCAGCGTTTGTAGACGGGAATGCAGACCGCCTCCAAGGGTGGTTAGATCAGATCGCAGAGGAGAAGGGGCCACAGGCTGCCTTTGACGCTTTCAGCACTCTGTTGGAGTACCACGTTCCCAAACTCGCCCGCCAAGAGATCACAGGACAAGACAACGGCCCGGTCAAGGTACAGATCGGATGGATGGCTCCCGAATAATCCTGCCCTACCGCCCACGCAAGGCGTTCCTGCCTTTTCACAACAGGACGCACCGCTGGGCGTGCCTTGTCGCACATAGACGCGCAGGTAAGACGGTCGCCGCCGTCAACGACATGATCCGCGCTGCCATCACTTATCAAGGCAACCACGGCCTATTCGCCTACATTGCCCCATACCGCAGTCAGGCCAAGGCGGTGGCTTGGAACTACTTTAAGGAATTTGCACAGCCCATTATCAACGCGGTTAACGAGCAGGAACTGACCGTCACCCTGATGAACGGCAGTCAGATACGTCTGTACGGTGCCGATAACGCTGACGCTATGCGTGGTCTTGGCTTCTCAGGCGTGTACATGGACGAGTACGGCGACTTTAAGCCGAGCGTATTTGGCAACGTCATACGCCCCGCCCTATCAGACAAGCAGGGCTGGGCTGTGTTTGGCGGTACACCGAAAGGCAAAAATCAATTTTGGGAAATCTACGAAACCGCACAGCGCATCCCAAATGAATGGTTCCTGTTGCGCCTCCCCGCCTCCACCAGTGGGCTATTGCCGCCAAGCGAACTTGCGGCAGCCAAGGCGCAGTTAGCCGAGGATCAGTACCTACAGGAGTACGAATGCTCATTTGAAGCAGCCATCCTCGGCGCTTTTTACGGCACAGAAATGCGTCAAGCGCAGGATCAGGGCCGTATCACACGCGTGCCGTACGACCCCAACTTGCCGACGTACACGGCGTGGGACTTGGGCTACCGCGACGACACGGCGGTATGGTTCTACCAACCGTCACGCGGGGAAATACGCGTCATTGACTACTTTGCTATCTCGGGCGCTGACATCCACGACATTGCCGAACACGTAGAAAGCAAGCCCTACAAGTACGTCAAACACTTTTTGCCGCACGACGCACGGGCCAAAAGCCTACAGACAGGCCGCAGCATCATTGAGCAATTGGCCGCATATCTCGGCACCGCCAACCTTGCTGTTGTTCCCGACATTGGCGTGCAAAACGGCATACAAGCCGTACGCATGACGCTTCCGCGAGTGTGGTTTGACGGCGAGAAGTGCCGCGATGGCATAGAGGCATTACGGCAGTATCAACGCGAGTACGACGAGGACAAGAAAGCGTTTCGGCAGTCCCCGCGTCACGATTGGACTAGCCACCCTAGTGACGCATTCCGTATGCTTGCGGTATCATGGCAAGAGATTTCTGACAAGCCCCCATCATTAGACGTAAAACCGCTAATGGTTGGGCCTGAAAACAAGGTCACGCTAAACGATATGTGGGCCGTTCACGACCGCACGGTTAGCAGGAGAGCAAGGATATGAGCGTTCAACAGCCAACTCGGATGAATTACGTTGCCGTTGGCGCAACGTCCACAACGGCCTTTGGCAGCCCCGGCGCGTACCTGCACCGCGTGGTGGTCAACGTCGCCAGCAACACGGAAGCCTCGGCCATTGTGAAGGACGGCAGCACCACGTTGGTGTCGTTTCCAGCCACGACGGCGGCGGGCGTGTACTCGGTGGAACTCAACGTCGCCACGACGGGCCAAATTACGGCAACGTGCAGCCAAAACGCCTCCATGTCGGTCGTCGGCCTCTTTAGCACTTACGCCTAATGAAAGCCGGCCTCTACGCCAACATTCTCGCCAAACAGGAGCGGCAGGCAAGACAGCGCCGTGAGGGTCGCCCCGTAGAGCGTACCCGCAAACCCGGCGAGAAAGGCGCACCGACTGCCGAAGCGTTTAAGCAATCAGCCAAGACGGCCAAAAAGTGACGGCGGGAGCGTAACTAATGGACGGACTGTTACAGCCAAAACTTGACCGTTATCTGCGCATCATCGGGCAGTACGACAACGAGTTTGCCAAATGGATGGCGCGTACGAAGAAGATCATTAAGCGTTACCGCGACGATACGCGTGGGCAAACGCTGACCGAGTCGGCCAAGTTCAATATCCTTTGGTCAAACGTGCAGACGCTGAAGCCCGCTGTTTACGCCAAACTGCCGAAGGCCGACATCAGCCGCCGCTTTGGTGACAACGACCCCGTGGGCCGCGTGGCCGCGCAGTTGGTTGAGCGTGCCATTGACTTTGAAATTGAACACTACCCCGATTACCGCTCCACAATGGCGTATGCCGTAGAGGATCGGTTCTTAGGTGGTCGCGGCACCGCATGGGTGCGTTATGAGCCGCACACCGCACCGATTGGCATAGAAGACGACGGCGTATCTATCACGCCCGACATTGAGCAGGGTGAAGGCGCACCGCCCAACCTTGAGCGTATTGAGTACGAATGCGCACCCGTGGATTACGTCCATTGGCGCGACTTTGGACACTCGCCCGCCCGCACATGGGAAGAAGTTGGGCAGGTGTGGCGTTGGGTGTTTATGACCCGTGAGGCGCTGGTAGAGCGTTTTGGTGAGGACGTCGCACGCCGCATACCGCTAGACAGTGGCCCCGAGCCGCTCAACGCCTACAACGAGAACAAGCGTCTCTACAACCGCGCAAAAATTTGTGAACTGTGGGACAAGGAGACTGAGAAGGTTTACTGGTTTAGCAAGGGAATGCCCGAGATCATTGACGAGCGTGATGACCCGCTCGGCCTTGAGGGTTTCTTTCCCTGCCCGAAACCGCTCTACGCGACGACGACCAGCGACACGCTCGTACCTGTCCCCGACTTTGTGCTGTACCAAGATCAGGCCATGGAGTTGGACATCCTGTCCGACCGCATTGATGGCTTGGTCAAAGCACTGCGCGTGCGTGGCGTCTACGACTCCAGCCAACCCGCGCTGCAACGACTGATGACGGAGGGCGATAACAATGCTCTTATCCCGGTTGATAAATGGATGGCATTCAGTGAAAAAGGCGGTCTTAAAGGTAGTATTGACCTCCTCCCCCTTGACACACTCGCAAATGCGCTACTCCAATGCTACCGCGCTAGAGAAGATATCAAGAGCCAAATCTACGAAATCACGGGCATCTCGGACATTATCCGAGGTACGTCGTTCGCCAGCGAAACGGCCACCGCGCAGCAAATCAAAGGGCAATACGCAGGGCTAAGACTGCGTTCTATGCAAGAGGACGTTGCTCTCTTTGCCTCGGAACTGATACGCCTTAAGGCACAGGTCATGTGCATGAAGTATCAGCCCGAGACAATCCTTGCGTACGCTGCCGCACAGCAGATGACGCCCGCTGACCAGCAACTGATCCCGCAGGCGTTGGAACTGCTGCGTAATAAGCCGCTGCGTAACTTCCGCGTGGACATTGCCGCCGACTCTCTTGTGATGCTGGACGAAAACCAGAACAAGCAAGACCGTATGCAGTTCCTGCAAGCATTCGGTGGCTTCCTTGCCCAAGCGTTGCCGGTTGGTCAAGCCAGCCCACAGATGGTGCCGATGATGATGGAACTGCTGCGCTTTGGTATGCAGGCGTTTAAGGCAGCCCGTCCGATTGAGGGTCAGATCGACGCCACGTTGCAGCAACTTGCGCAGGCCGCCCAACAGCAGCCGCCAGAGCAGCAGGGCAAACAAGCGGAGTTGCAGGCCAAGGGTCAATTGGAATCGTCCAAGATGCAGATGCAGTCGGCACTGAAGCAGGCCGAAATGCAGCACGCCTTGCAGATGGAGCAGATGAAGAACCAAGCCAAAATGGCTATGGAACAGCAAAAGATGAACTTTGAGGCGCAACTGAAGGCTGCCGAACTACAGAGCCAACAGGCCGCTGCCAAGTACAAGGCTGACATTGACGCCCAGACTAAACTGATTATCGCCCAGATGGGCAAGACGATGCCCGAGCCACCCTTTACGCAATGAAACGGACGTACGTTTACATAAACGGCGAGTTTGTGGAGCGCAAGAAGGACGAGAAGGGGCGCTACCACTACGTCATGCCTGACATCACGCCCTACCGGAGCATGATTGACGGCAAGATGGTGACATCACGCTCGGAGCATCGCAGACACCTCAAGGCAAATAACTGCGAGGAGGTAGGGAACGACGACCCGGCCAAGCACATTCGGCGTGAACCCGAGAATAACACTCGGCTGGAACGCATTAAGCACATGGTCAACACACGCATGACCAACGAACAGGCTGATCGCATACTGCGCGAGATACGCCAACAAGCCAATTTCACCAATCCCCACAGGAGAGGGTAATGGACAACACTAATCCAGCAATGGAAGCGGCACGGGAAGATCAAGAGATTGACCGTCGTGAGTTATTAGAGGCGGGGTTTGAGGCCGCCGAGAAGGGCGAACCCGTAGAAACCGTCGTACGCGATGCGGCAGGGCGGTTCAGCAAGCGAGAAGCCGAGCAGCCGGTAGAAACAGCGGAAGAAAAGTCGTCGTTCAACACGCTATACGACAACGATCCGGTGTGGAAACGCCCGCCCGCCTCTTGGCGTCGTGAATATCACGAAATTTGGCAGAAAGCCGACCCGAAATTGCAGGAGTACGCGTGGAAGCGTGAAGAAGAAATGCGCAAAGGTGTGGAAAACATCTTTGGCAAGGCTGAATTTGCGGATTCTATGCAAGCGGCCATTGAGCCGTATATGCAAACCATCCAAGGGTTAGGCATTACGCCCGATAAGGCCGTGTCTGCGCTGATGCAGGCCGACCATATGCTGCGGAACAGCGACCCGCAGACGAAAATGCAGTATTTCACGCAGTTGGCGCAGTCGTATGGCATCAATTTGGGTGCCATGACGCAGCAGCCGGGCCAGCAAGCGCCACGCGCTGTTGATCCGCTTGTTTACCAACTGCAAAATGAACTTAACAAGGTACGTGGCGAGGTCATGGGCTGGAAACAGCAGCAGGAAATGGCCGAAAACCAGAACTTGTTGTCCGAAATTAACAGTTTTAGTCAAAAGGTTGAGTATTTTGAGGAAGCGCGCCCGGTGATGATCCAACTCCTACAGGGTGGACTCGCCGAGACGTTGCAAGACGCGTATGAAAAAGCCATCCGTCTTACCCCCGATTTGTTTGACCAAGTGACCAAGGCCCGACAGGCCGAGGAAGCGGCTAAACAGGCCAAAGAGGCCAACCGGGCGGCGAAAGTTGCCCGTGCAGCAGCGGTGAGTGTCAGAAGCGCCACACCCGGCGTAAACACGGCTCCCAAGGCAGCAAACCGTCGCGCACTTCTTGAAGAAGCATTGAACGAACAAGAAGCGCGTTTGTAATTAACTGAACTAGGAGAAACAAAATGGCATTTGCCAACTCTAGTATCAGCGACATCATTGCTACCACGATTCAGAGCCGTAGCGGTGAACTTGCTGATAACGTGACGAACAACAACGCGTTGTTGCGTCGTTTGAAAGAGCGTGGAAACGTCAAGACGTTCTCGGGCGGTAACGTGATTTTGCAAGAAATCATGTATACCGATCCGACCACGAACAACACCAACTCGTACAGCGGCTATGAAGTGCTGAACGTGGGCCAGAACTCGCCGATTTCTGCGGCGCAGTTCAGCATCACGCAGTACGCCTCGGCTGTGACCATTTCGGGTCTGGAGATGATCCAGAACTCGGGCAAGGAGGCCATCATTGACCTTCTTGACGGTCGCATGGAAGTCGCGGAAGCCCAACTTGCTAACCGCATCTCGGGCGACCTGTACGGCGATGGAACCGGGAACGCCGGCAAGAACCTCACGGGTCTTGCTGCGGCTGTGCCGGATGACCCGACCACGGGAACCTACGGCGGCATCAACCGCGCTGTGTGGTCGTTCTGGCAGAGCAAAAAGTTCTCGGCTGCCGCTGATGGCGGTGGTGCGGGCGCTGTGTCCAGCACGACGATTCAGGGCTACATGGATGC
>Ga0075471_10003566_pt1 | contig 10095 bp, 17 predicted proteins | sample DEB19_08_DNA_2_FD_74787 | JGI IMG/M metagenome (GOLD analysis project Ga0075471, IMG submission 74787) | Aqueous microbial communities from the Delaware River and Bay under freshwater to marine salinity gradient to study organic matter... | ecosystem: Environmental > Aquatic > Marine > Coastal ... | reverse complement strand
ACGCGCAGTGGTTCGGTCCGCTGATGCCCCAGGTCGAGCAGCTCCGTGCCGGGGTGGCCCGATTCACCGAGTCGCTGCAGATGGAGCCCCACCGGCTGACCAAGGACGGTGAAGTCGATGGGATCGAGCCCGAGCAGGCAGCGCACCTGATCCTGCAGGCCGCCATGGTGGTCATGCAGCAGCAGCTCGCGATCCCGGCGATGATCGATCTGCTCGGGCAGGGTATGGTCGCCGACTTCATGGACATCCTGCTCCCCGAGGCCCCGCAGCCGTACCGGGACGACGTGGCGCAGCTCGTCATGAAGGAGCTGACGGCGGCGGACGACGATGACGAGGACGACGAGGACGAGGACGACGACGCCGCCGGTGACGCAGAGGCCGCGCCCGTGGCCGTGTTGCCCGTCAAGCCGAAGCACGCCAACGGCAAGCCCGTCCGCGCGTAGCTAGTGCAAGCTGTCGGCCCCCTCGTGTAGAACGAGGGGGTGAAGCTCCTCACCGATCTCGCTCAAGCCCTCGTCCTGCTGGCCATCGTCACGATGACGTGGCTGCTGGTCGGCCCTGCACCGTACGCCGTGGTGGCGCTCGCGGTCGCAGTCGCGAGCCTGTCGCTGCTGGGCGACGGGTTACGGATCGCGCTGCGTGTTGCCCCAAACGTCTCGCCCAACATCCCCTACGAGATCTTCATGATCTTCGCGTGGTCGTTCGGGCTTGCCGCGGTCTGGCCGGCGGTGCCGGTCGTCTTGCTGTGGGGGATGATGACCCACGAATTCGAGCCGTGATCAGCGACGTCGCGGGCGACGACGTGTCGAGCCTGCGAGCGCCCGCCGCTGCCCGGCGAGACCGTTCTCAGCCGCGTTGAAGATCCGCAGCAGCGTCAGCCCGCTGATCAGCGTCGACGCGATCGCGGCGCCGAGGAACGCCTGCTTGGCGGGGACACCGACCGCCATGATCGGCGGGCCGATCAGGAGCGTTCGAGCAACGGTCCAGCCAGCGAGGCGCAGCCCCGATCCGGTCTGGCCTTCGAGCACATGTGCCGCAGTGCGGTAGGTGGGCAGGGAGGCTTCGCGCATGGGGTTACTTCCGCTTGAGGTGTTGCCGGAACAGGGCCTCGTCGCGCTGCAGCTGGCGGTAGGTCCGCCAGGCGTTGACGAGGGCGGCCGTAGCAACGACCGCGGTCGAGACGATGGTGACCTTGAACACGCGATCGTTGTGCGCGTTGAGCGCGGCGACGACAGCGTCGGCTTCGGCTTTGGTGGAGGTGACCGGGAGCGGTGCCTCGTGGAGCCCGTAGAGCATCAGCATCAGCGGCTCCGGGCGCGCTTGCGCGCGTACAGGAGAGCCCCGAGCCCGCCGAGCACGGCGAGCCCCCACCACGGAGACATGCTTCGCCCAGCTGCACCCAGGCTCACCTGGGGACCGTAGGCACCCGCAGCGTTCCAGCCGGGCGGGATGTACGGGGCGGGGTAGTAACCCTCGCGGCTGTTGATCCAGCCTGACGTCACCGGCGTGTAGCCATAGTTCTTGGCCAGCTCCGCGTCCGTCGGGATCGCCCCGAGCGCGGTGTCGTAGTAGAAGCCCTGCTCGCCCCGCTGGTTGAACTGCGGATCCGGCGGGCACAGGTAGCGCCCGGTGCCACCGTAGGCGTACTGGATCCCGGCGGGGAACACACCGGGCTGTGGGTTCACCGGCGCGACGACAAAGCTGAGCATGCCCCTACGCTATCACACGGGCCGCAGGATGCGCTTGCGACGCAACTTTCGCGCGCCATCTGCCAAGAGTTGGGGCTCCTCGACCAGTTTGGTCCCCGAGACCCCGAGGTCGAGTACCTTGACCTTGCCGTTCTTGTCGAGCCCGATGTTGCCCGAGTGGACGTCGCTCCACTCGATCCCCGCCGCACGTAGCTTCAAGATCGCGTCGACCGTCTGCTCTGCGATCGGGCTGCATTCACGATCCGCGCAGAATTCCTTGGCAGTATCTGGAGCACCGTACCGACCCACGTCGTTCAGATAGGGCAGCTCCTCGTCGAGTCGCTCCCGATCCGCGGGCGTGAACGGCTTGAGCCGTTCCAGTTCGATCGCGTACACCGTGGTCGCTTCCTCGTGCTCGTTGAAGCCCTCGCTGTTGAGCTTGAACACGCGAGAGACCTTGGGGACCACGCCCGTGGGCTGTGCCTGCAGCAGGGCGGCCACGTCCTCGCTGTCACGGGTGAATTTGATCACCTTGGTGGTGTTCTTCGGGATGGCGTAGGCGCACGCGAACACGCCGCAGCCCAGCTTCTTCCCGAGCTTGCCCTTGAACAGCGTTTGCTTCTGGTTCTCGGTCAGGCACACCGTGTACTGCCCGAACGTGTAGCGGTTGTGGTCCTTGCCGAGCCGCAGGCAATCGCCCTTGTCCTTGGCGGGCTTGGCCGTGTAGAACCGCCGGGCTTCCGCCGAGTAGTCGTCGGGATCGATCTCAGGGTCGCCCGTGTTCGCCCAGGGATCGACTGAGGACGCGCCGAGGCTTCGCCGTTTGGTCGCACGGGTCACGATCAGCGCGACGGGGATCGCTACGATCAGCGCCTTGAGCCATCCCGGGGTCATCGCCGTCCCCGGAAGTAGCCGTACGCGATCGTCAGCCCGAACGCCGCCACGGCGGCGAGGACTCCGACCCCGAGCCGAGCCCCGTGGAGCCCGGCGAGTCCGTTCAACCGTGCTTCGGTCGCGTACGGGTTGTAGATCAGCTGGGCCCCGGGCTTCGGCGCTGCGCCACGTGCGATCGGCGTGTATGGACGAACCGGATCCGGCGGACACGGCTCACCCAGACAGACCAGCTCACCTCGGGTGTCCCCAAGGTTCATCGTGGTGGTCCCCGGGGCGACGCCGACGCTCTGCGTGAAGGTGATCACGCCCCCGAGCGTACCCCAAAGCCCTCAGCGGCGTCGAGTGCCCGACAAAGCGCGGCGGCTCTTGCGCGTCGCCAGGAATGCGGCCAGCGACAGGAACAGCGCCCCCAGGCTAATTGCGAGCCCGGCGGTGATCGCCGTGGTCGCAGTCTTACGGACCTCGGTCGTGATCGTCGGGATCGCTTCCTCGGCGCCCTCGCGGGCCTTGCGCTTGATGTAGTTCGCGAAGTCCACGAGCTTGGTGTCGAGGCTCGCACCGCCGGGGATCAGCGCGAGCAGGCGCTTGAGATCGTCCTCGGCCGCCATGGTCACGCCGCCTTCGAGGGTTCCGCCAGGAACCGGTACACGAAGAACGCGCCGACCACGATCGCGCCCATTCCCCACCACGTCTTGTACCAGGGGCCCGTGCCGAGGATCGATCCCGCACCGGCACCGGGAAGCGCTGAGGGCTGGGCTGCGAACGTCTGGATCGGGAACTGCGAGGGGTTCTTGATCAACCCCGTCGCGTACGCAGCGGTCGCAGCCTTGATGATGACCGTGAGCTGCGACGCGTAGGTGGTCACCGCGGTCTTCGCCTGCGAGGTCGTCGCACCGAACACCAGCGCCGCGCTGACCACGGTCGCAGCCGTGTCCTTGGGGATTCGCTCCGAAGCGGCCTGGAGGCCCGCAGCGACGGCGAGCATCGTCTTGTCGCCGAGGATCCCGTCAACGGGTCCGGGGTTGATGGCGGGGCGACCCGAGGCCTGCGCCAGCCCAACGAGGGCGGTCTGCAGGCTCTGGATCGCGGCGGACGCGGCGCCGAGCTGGTGGTCGCCGAGCTGGAAGGCAAGCATGCCGCTACCGTAACACGGTCAGCGGCGACGCTTCGTGAACATCGCACCAACCGCCAGACCGGCAAGCCCCAGCGCGATCCACTGCCCACGGGTGAGCCCCTCCTTCTCGGGTAGCTCGTGCTGTTGATCCGGGGGTGGCAGCGGCTCGGGCGCGGGTAGCGGGAGCTTCGGGGCGTACTCCTTGGCCCACTCGGCGCACCAGCGGCTCATGTACGCGTTGAACAACGAGACAGATCCCGTGGTCGTTGCCGAGGGTTGGACCTTGAAGCATCCCGCAGAGCCCTTGGCGCAAGAGCGCCCATCCGCCGTGCGGTAGGTCTCCAGCATCGCCGCCATCTGGGCCTGCGCCATTCCGGCGTTGGCGCACGTCAACCCCGCCAGCTTTTGCATCACGCCAGCAGCGGCTTCACCGACCTTGGTGATCCATGCAGGCTCGTCGTAGACGAGCGTCACCGAGAAGTACGGGTTGGCCAGATCCTGGTAGACCGAGACGTAGGGGTAGAAGTTGGCGACACGTCCGTCGACTTTGAGCACCCCCGGCTTGCAGGACGGTGCTGCAGCACCACCCGTGAGCGCCGCGTTCGGACATGCGCACAGGATCGACGCACAGAACTGCAGCGGACGTGCGCCGTCGACGCGCGTCTTGCCGTGGATCACGCCGTCGGAGAGGGGGTACCCACCGCTCTCGATCCACGACTTCCAACCTCCCGGCTGCGTACGCTGCGCAGGCGTCGGCTGGAGTGGATTGCGCACGAAGTTGAGGGCGTACAGCTTGATGAACGGCGCCACCGCGATCATCGTGTCGACAGACGCTTCGGCGGCGAAGCTCTCCGGGTTCATGATGCCACGCCCCAGGAGCACCTTGCGAATCGCGCCGCTGCCGACCAGTGGTCGACGGATCGGGTTCATCACGCTGTTCGGATCACCGAACAGGTGCTCCAGAGATCCACGGATGACCGTCAGCTCCAGCCGCTTGCGTTGTTCAGGGGTTGGTTTGAGCGTACGGACCAGCTTGCCGTTGGACAGCTCCGCGGGCGTGAAGGGGACCCCGTAGACCTCGAACGTCCCAGGCGCCAGTAGCTCGGGACCGTTACCCGAGGGCGTTGAAAGGGGTGCGTAGAACGCGTTGTAGCACTGGGTCCCGCCGTCCGTGCGGGCTTCCTCCGGGCACGGCGGCAAGCTCGTGGCGAGCGCCGCCACCTGCTCACGGTACCGCGCCGAATACTCGGAGGCCTTACCGTCACGCACCCCCGGGTATGCCTCGTCGTAGATCTGCAGGAAGTGGTGCTGCGTGATCGAGAATCCGGGGCTTGCTCCCGTGCTCACCGCCGGTTGAGTCGTCGCGATCGGAGCGGCGTACGACCGGATCAGGGGGTTCACGGCGGCCAAACCAGAGAGGATCATGCGGCCATCCTACACCACGTGATAGGCTGTTGCCGTGAACCCCGATCGTCTCGCCAAGTTGTCCGCGCTTGCGGGTCTCGGTCTCGCCATCGCCGGTGGGATCATGCTCTACCGTCAGAAGCGAGGGCTCGCCGGGGCCCCGCTCGGTCGTGGGCGACTGGTCACCCAGCGCGTGCCCCAAGCGGCGATCGCCAACACCTACGCCAGCCACGGCATGAAGACCGAGCTGCGGACCGATCGTGACCTGCCGATCGAGCAGCGCCTCGCGACGATCCAAGACCTGGTCCACAAGTCAGTGCAGGATCCCAAGATGCGCAAGCTCGCACTGGAGATCACGTCGCAGTGCCCCGAACGTGATGGGCTGTGCGAGGCCAAGGCGATCTACCACGCGGTCAAGCAACGGGTGCGCTATACCGGGGACATCGCGCCGATCAAGCAGGGGCGTAACGGCGGGGTCGAAGGCATCGACCTCTACCAGAGTGCTTGGCGTACGTGGGAGTTCCGTGGCGGGGACTGCGATGACCAGTCCATCCTCGTCGCGACGCTGCTCGCGCTCAACGGTATCGAGCCACGGCTCCGCGTGACCGCTGAGAGCTTGGCCACGGACTGGGGCCACATCTACCCCGGGGCGCTGCTCCCCAAGCACGCCAGCAACGGCAAGTTCGTCACGCTCGACACCACGCTGCCGGGCAACAACAAGTTCGGTGTCGAGGTTCCGTACGCCAAGAACCTCGACTTTCCGGCGTAGCGCGCAACCGCCGTAGGTTTGTGGCACTATCGGCGCATGATCAACCTGCTCGGTCTCGCCGCGAACGCCGCGGCTCCCAACGTGAACCCCGAGATCGAGGGGTTCCTGATCAAGGCGCCCAACCCGTCGTCGTCGCAGGTTGCGGACTTCCTCAAGCTGTACCCGGCAGGCCCGGCGCGTACGACGATGGCTCAGGCGCTCGTGGCGCGTGGCGTGTCGGCCTCGGCCGTGTCGTCGGCGCTCACGTACCTCGACACCTCGGGCAAGCTCACCAAGTCGAGCGTGCTCGGGCTGCTCAGCGTTGCCTCGGCGGCGTTCAGCGGCTACCACGGCATGAAGCGCAATCACGGCAGCATCGGCTGGGGTGCGTGGTGGTTCCTGATGGGCGGGATGTTCCCGATCATCACCCCCGTGATCAGCCTCGGCCAGGGCTACGCCAAGGCCAAGTAAGGAGTCCGCATGCTCGGTATCATCCCGTCCTGGCAGTTCAACACCGACGCCAACACCAACCCGCTGCTCAACCCCCACGTGCAGTACCCGCCGGGCATGTCCCAAACCACGGTGCAGCCCGTGGGGCCGTACTACAACAGCCACCTCCAGGGGCTGAGCTTCCAGACGATCCCGTGGCGGGCGCTGCTCATCGGGGCGGCGCTGGTCGGCGCGGGCTACTGGTACGGCAAGCGCCGGTGATCAGATGCTGGCGCTGACGCCCGTACAGCCCTTGACCGGGCCACTCGTCGACGAGATCAACCGGACGTTCGCGTCGCCGGTGTGGCAGCGTCGCCGGTGGATCGTGGCCGGCAGCGCAGGTGCGATCATCCTCGCGGCGATCGCTGGGATCGCAGGGGTCGTGGCCCTGGCCAAGTCTTGAGCGTCGCGCGAGCCCAGGGCTTCGCGGGTTCATCACCCTCGCTGAGGCCCCTCCCCCGCTCGCTCGCGCGACGCTCGCTTTTCAGGCTACGCGCGATTGGCAGCGTAATCGAACTGGATCCAGTCGACTCGCACGACCGAATCGACATCGACACCGTTGGCCGAAATCACCGGGCACGCCTCGTTGCCGTCGAAATGGCCGGCGTAAGGCTCCGTGTGGACTAGCGTGCCGTCGATGTACCAGCGGTAGTTCGTGCCGTCGAAGTTGCACTCGAACACGTGCCAGCTGTCGTCAACGACAACCCCGGTGTCTTGCCATCCGGTCGCGCCGCCTGCAGCGGTCTTGTGGACCCACCAGGTGTCGTTGCCAAAGAAGTTCCAGCTACAGGCGAACTGAGGTCCCCACTGGTTAATGAGGGGGGCGTTTTGCGGATCAGCCACGCCCAGAATGATGTCGAAGCTGGCGCCGAGGCTGGGCGGTCCTCCGACGGACTTCGCGCGGATCGCGCAGGAGAATGGCTGCTCCTGCATGAAGGTTCCACGCGCCGGATCCGTGGGCTGCACAGATCCGAGGTAGTTGTACGCGCTGCCGTAGGCGACCGATGCGAAGTTGCCGCCGGTCAGGCCGGAAACCTGGACGATCCCGTTTTCCTTGGTGGTCGTCGGCCAACTCGGAGGGAATGCGGCGACCCACCCAGTGCCGTTCGAGTAGATCCACAGGTCTGCGACACCGTTCATCAGATCCGTGAAAAGTGTTTTGACGGGAGTCAGCTGGGTAATCCTACCATCGCTGGCCCGTGCGAACAGCTCGGTGACACCAGCCACGTCCTTGCCGTAGAGCTGGATCTGGTTGGCGACTGCGCCCGGATCACCGACACGCTCAGCGAGGATGACCCCGTCCATGGCGGCTGCACCCGCAGGCGTCAGCTGGGTGATCGTGCCGTCGTCCGCGATCATGAAGGCCTGCACGATGCCGCTGACCTCCTTGCTGTAGAGCTGCACTTGGTTGGCGACCGCCGCGGGATCACCCACCTGCTCAGCCAGCACGATCTTTGCGACAGCAGCCACTCCCGCAGGCGTCAGCTGGGTGATCGTACCGTCGCTGGCACGCACGAACGCCTGGGTGATCCCGGCGGCGTCCTTGCTGTACACGATCGCCTGGTTGGCGACCGCCGCAGGATCACCCACCTGCTCGACCAGCGCGACCTCGTTGACGGGGCTTCCACCACCCCCACCCTCGACCCCGTCAGCAACGACGAACGGCGACGGTGACAACACGTCCCCACCGAGTTGCCGCGGGATCGTGTGCTTGCGCTCCAACCACACGTTGCTCGACGCCGCCCCCGTGTTGTCGTTGGTGACGGTCACGGTGGTCGCGGTAGCAACCGCCGAGAAACCCGTCGCGTCGAACGCGATGAAGTCGGGTTTGACGGCGGTACCGTCGATGTTGAGATCGTGCGGGATGACGATGCTCCCGCCCGCGCCCAGGTTGCCCGTCGCCACGATCTGGATCAGCCGTGTGCTCATGCCACGACTATCCCCTGCGCAAGCGGACGCTGGCAACTACGTCTGCCGGCATGAACCGTAGCGCCTTCCCCAGGCGCAGGTACGGAATCTCGTCGGCCTTGACCATCCGCCGCACGGTGGGCACGGACACCCCGAGGATCGCGGCCATCTCCCCGATGTCGACGGCGTTGTCGGGAAGCCCACCTGGGCGTGTCCGTCCAAGCAGATCTCGTAACGCGGGTTGTGCTGCGTGCTGGATGAACCCCACCAGCTCGGTCGTCGGCGTGAACCAGTCGTGGTGGAGCCGTGCGGCCTCGTGCTGATCGTGGATCGTCTGCGTCAGCTCGTCAGGGGTTGGCGTCGCGACGAGTCCGATCAGAAGGGCATCGAACGCGTTGTCGGCGGCGATCGCACGTAGCCGGGGCGCCAGTTGAACTCCCTTGACGCCCTCGATCTTGATCGGCCCGTAGCCGACGCCTGGCGGGGTCACCTGCACGAACATCACCCATGCCTGATCGACCGTGTGAGGCGACAACGCACGTGCGGTGTGGGGCGACAGGATGATCACGGGTTACCCGGACATGATCAATTCGAGTCGCCCCCGACTCGTAAGGATCCAGTCGGTTAGATAACACGACCTGATCAGGGGTAGTCACGTCGGGCGCTAACCGTTGGAAATTGTTGGTGAAATAGTTGCGAACCTTCGCGAGCTTGGGCATTGTGGCCGCATGCAGATCATCGAGCGTCACGGCGGCGGGTCGCACTGGGTGCGCCCCGATCGCGTCTACCGCACGGGCGTCCTGGTCTCGACCTCGGGCTTCCAGCCCAACCAGGACGTGCAGGCTGTCGCCGCGTCGTTCACCGAGGGTGGCCCGAACCTCGGCCTCCGCGGGCTCGCGGGTGCCTTTGGCGCCGCGGGCAACCTGAACTTCCTGCAGCGGCTCAAGCTGCGGGTCGACAACGCGGTCGCCACCGCCAAGGCCAAGCTCGCCGTGAAGCGCGCGATGCCGGCGCAGGCGCAGGCTGTCGCGCACGCGCCGGTTCCGCAGGGTCGTGCGGTCGGCAACCCGTTCACGCACGGCATGGCCTACGCGCAGATCGGTGCGCAGGTCGCTCCGCAGATGATCAGCCAGGTCCAGCTGCTCGCAGCGCTCAACGCCGGGCACCTCCCGGGCCCGGTCGCGCAGGCGCAGGTCGCGACCTCGCTGCAGCACTGGGACAACCTCCGGTGGCGCGGCTGATGGCGAACATCCTCACGCTCACGGGTCCTGGGCTCAACGCCGGGGACGAGCGTCGGGACTGCCGGTGCGTCCTCAACACGCGTACCGGACGCGGCACCAAGATCTGCAAGGTCCCCAAGAGCAAGAAGCACCGCAGCGGCACGGTCATCGCCGGGCGCTGTGACAACCCCATCCGAACCAAGTGAACCAGGAGAGCAACGTCATGGCGAAGAAGCACAAGTACCTCGGCGAGGTCAACCTGCTCGGTCTCGGCGACTTCGGCGCGAGCCTGTCCCCGATGTCGGCCACCCTCATCGGTGGCGGCGTCGCGGGCCTCACGTCGATCGCTGTCGGGCGCACCGCGAAGGCCCCCAACCGCGAGATGTACGGCCTGCTCGCCGGCCTCGCGGCGGCGGGTGGCATGTACGCGATGCGCAGCACGCGCCACCTGGCGCTCAACGCCGCGGTCGGCGCCATCCTGGCGTCGGGCATCGCCTGGGCCGAGAAGGTGATCTCGGGTCGCAAGATGATGGGCATGCCGTCGGTGAACTACCTCAACGGCCTCGGCATCCCGCAGGTCTCGTACCTCAACGGTCTCGGGATCCCGTCGATCTCCGAGCAGCCGCAGGC
>Ga0075471_10003565_pt1 | contig 10097 bp, 9 predicted proteins | sample DEB19_08_DNA_2_FD_74787 | JGI IMG/M metagenome (GOLD analysis project Ga0075471, IMG submission 74787) | Aqueous microbial communities from the Delaware River and Bay under freshwater to marine salinity gradient to study organic matter... | ecosystem: Environmental > Aquatic > Marine > Coastal ... | reverse complement strand
TTTTGGAGTCAATGCCCGCAACCACATCAAACCCGCTGAATTGGCGGGCAATTGCGCCTTCCGGAACATCACCCGGAACAATTGGGTGATTTGTAACCAGCTTTCCATGCGAGCACCGGTCAACTCCCAGTCGTATAACACCAGACGCGGCGCACCGACGACCTGTTGGAGCAGTTCCGCCGGCAAGGTGGCGTTGGTGCGCGAGTCGGACAAATTGAATAATCCGCCATAAACGTAGTCGCGCTGACCCGATGAAGTGCTTCGCACAAACGGGCTCATGAACGGAACATTCTTCCACTCGACTCCCCCGCCGCCGGGCAGAGGCTCAAAACTTCCCATCCGATTGGTCGCGGCCCAAGCATTACCCTCCCCCTGCAATCGCGCAGAAAGCGCCTGCACCTGAGCCGAGCCGCCCGGCATTAGCCCCGCGAAGTAGGTCTGAAACGGCACCCCCGCCTGCGCCCAGAGAAACATCTGCTCCGGAGCCGCGCCCAGTTGCGTCCACTTCCAGAAGCCCGTATCCGTCACCACCGGCCCCAGCCCGCGTGCTGCCGCGAAGCCGATCAACGGCTCGCGGATCAGATTCGTCGGGATGCGCCACGGGGTGAGTTGCAGGTCCAGCAGCTGGGCAAAATTCAAATTGCCGCGCGTCAGTACATTCTCGCCGTCACCAATTACCGTGAGAAAAATCCGCGGCCAGCCCGCAGGCAATTCCAATTTCCAACCCAACGCCCGCACTACGGCGGGAAGATCCGCATCCGCCTCCAGCCAGAAATTGGTCGCCCCCTTCGCCACCGGTGCGCCAGTCTTGGCGATGCGTTCCCGCCATTCCGCAAGCAACGGATTCGCGCCGGGCGACTGACCGAGGAGCGTCCATTCGCCGACGCGGGCCAACTCGATCCCCTTGGGCAACGCGGTGCGGTTCGATTCCCACAACCGCGCCCGCTCCGCGTTCAAGCGGATGGCGAACACCGCCGCGCCCGGTTGATTCGGCTCGTGCCGCACCTCGGCATAAAATTCCTCGCACAAGACATCCTCAAGCAATGCTCGCAGCCGCGCATCCGCCTTGCTGGTGGCATTCGTCGCCCCGGCGAGCTTGTCCAGCAACTGCTTTTGCATCGCCACGCTCTCCGGCAGATTCCATAGCGTCTGAAATCGCCGAGCTTCCGGCGACGCGTTGATCTGTCGGCTGCCCAGCCAATGCAACCGCGAGGTCGTTGTGGCCGCCGCCGGCGCCGCCAGGCCATCACCCGCGCCGGCCCAAACGCCGAACGCCGCCATCAAAATAAATGCCTTACGTCCAAGATTCATGATGCGCCGTATGTGCCAGAAAAACGCCGCCGCCGCAAACGGAATCAATGCACGCCGGCGTGCTCAACATAACGCCCGCGGCGAAGATCAAGATCCCAACCAACCGTTACTCGCCGCCCGCAAAAGCCGCGAACCACTCCTCCGGCTTCGCCTTGAACTCCACCGCTTGCCCGCGCCAGACCAACCGCACCGCCGCTGCATGCAGCGCGTGATGCTCCAGAATCAGCCGCGCCCGCTGCTCCGCCGTGAGCCGGCCTTCCACGAGCGCGAGATACAAATCCTCGTCCCCGCCGTAAATCTTGTCGCCGACCAGCGGATGCCCCAGGTGTGCGAGGTGGATGCGGATCTGGTGCTTGCGCCCCGACTGCGGCAGCACACGCAACAACGAAAACCTTCCTTCCGCCCGCTCGAACCGCCGCTGCACGAAAAACTCCGTCACCGCCGCCGCGCCGTCCGCGCGCACACAATCCTTGATCACCACGCGACTGCGCTCGTCCTTGCCCAGCGGCCCGTCAATCCTCCCCTGCTCCGCCGCGACGTGACCGTGGACGATGGCAAAGTATTCCTTTTCCGCCGTGCGGCTTTCCAGAATTTTCCCCAACTCGCCCGCCGTCGCGGCATTCTTCGCCACCAGCACCACGCCGCCGGTTTCGCGGTCGAGGCGATTCACCAGATGCGCCGTCGTCGCCGCGCCGACGTGCAACCGCACGCGGCTGATGAGGCTCGAATACTCGTCGCCCTTCGTCGGATGGCAGACGAGGCCTGCCGGTTTGTTCAGCACCAGCAGGTCGGCGTCCTCGTGGATGATGTCAAAAAGTTTTTCCATTTCCGCCACTTGTCATGGCGGACGAGAGGCGTATCATTGCCGGCGGTGAAAGGAAAGATTGCATTGCCGCTCGCGCTGCTGGCGGTGTTCGCGCTGTCGCGGATGCCCGGCGCGTTACCGCAGAATTTCAGCGCCGCGTACGCCCTGGCTTTCTGCGCCGGCGTCTATTTTTCCGGCCGCGCCGCGTGGTGGCTACCACTCGGTGTGCTGCTGGTCACGGACATCGGCCTCAACCTCTACTACTGGCTCGCTCTCGACATCAACGTCTGGGAAACCTCCGTGTTGAAATATCAACTCTGCAACTACGCCGCCTTCCTCGTTATCATCCTGCTCGGTCGCCGGTTCAAGCCGCAATCCAGCTTCGCTGCGCTGCTCGGCGGCGGCGTGCTCGGCGCGTTGTTGTTCTACCTCATCACCAACACCGCCTCGTGGCTCTTCAATCCTTTCGGCAACCCCGAATACACCAAGACCCTCGCCGGCTGGTTCATCGCCCTCACCAAAGGCACGGGCGGCTGGCCGCAGACGTGGGAATTCTTCCGTAACACCCTCCTCAGCGGCGGCCTCTTCACCGCGCTGTTCACCGCCGCGATGAAAATCGCCGCCGCCGCCGAATCCCCCGCCGATAAAAAAGCCGGGGCGCGCGACGAAGAAACCGCCGAAGGCGAACCTGAAGAGGTTGCCAGTTGAACGTTGCAGGCTTCAAGTTCCCAGAACTGTCCGCACCGGACAAACCTGCAATCTTTAGCCTGCCACTTTCCACATGAAGCTCGGCATCATCTCCGACACGCACGACTTCCTCGACCCCCGCGTCGCCAAACTCTTCGCCGGCGTGGACCACATCCTCCACGGCGGCGACGTCGGGATGCCGATGATTCTGATGGAACTGGAGGCCATCGCGCCCGTCACGGCCTGCCTTGGCAACACCGATTTCGGCATGACCTATCGTCTCACGGAAATCCTCACGCTGGCGCACCGCAAGTTCCTCCTCCACCACATTGTCAACCCGCTCGCGCCCGACGAGAAGCTCCAAGCCCTACTCGCCAAACACCGGCCCGATGTCGTCATCTTCGGCCACACGCACAAGCCATACAATCAAGTCATCAACGGCACGCTCTTCCTGAACCCCGGTTACGCCGGCAAGCCCAAATCCGGCACGGAACGCAGCGTCGCCCTGCTCCACTGCGACGAAAACGAGATCCGCGCCGAACACCTGCCCCTGAGAGCCATTCCGGGGACAGGTTGAACCCGGCGCAAGTTTCCACCCCCGGTTTGGTTTTGATTGCCTCGCTCATAAATTTCCCCGGTTACGCAGTGCTGCCGCACGGCCGAAATTTGGGCCGCCCGGCAGGTCAGCCCCACCCTCTGTGTTCCATCCGTGAAAATCCGCAGCTGGAAAATCAGTTCAGCACCATCCCGCGCCGGATGAAAGTCGGCTGATCGAGGTCTTCTCCGTTTCGCACCGTCGGCTCGCTCTTGTCGAAGCGCCCTTTGGAAACGATCTCCAGCGGCAACTGCTCCTGCGTCATCTTCGGTCCGCTTTTGCGCGTGCGCCCGCCGCCGGTCATCCGTCGCGCGGCCAGTTGCTCGATTTTTTCCGGCGACAATGCCGGCGGCGGCGGCACGAACCGCGAGGGCGGCCGCACCGGCTCCGCGGCGTGGAGGAATTGCGTGTCCAATTCCCCGACCGGGGCAACGGGCTTGGCGACTTCCCCGCGCGCCACAATCATCGTCACCGCGAGGCGGTCCTTGAAAGTCTCGTCGATCGCCGCACCCATCAGCACCTGCGCGCCTTCGCACTGGCGGTTGAGCTGTTCCATCACGCGATTCACTTCCGCCAGCGAAAGTCCCGGCCCGCCCACGATGCTCACCAACGCCGCCGGCGCCGCGCCGAGCGCGCGCCCGCCATCGAGCAGCGGATGCGCCACCAATTGCTCCACCACTTCCCGGCCACGGTTCGGTCCGGCGGCCTCGGCGGTAGCGAAGACATTCTCCGCCTTGCCGCTGCGGATCAGCTCGCGCAGATCGTCAAAATGGATCGGGATTAGCCCGGGGCAATGCAGCAACCGCCACACCCCGGCCAGACCGGCGGTGAGCAGTTCGTTGGAAATCTTGAACGTGTCGAGCAGGCTGGTGTTCTCGTCGATCAGCCGCACGATTTTTTCGTTCGGCAGCGCGATCACGCCATCCGCCTCGGCCCGCAACCGCACCAAGCCCTGTTCCGCCTGCCGCGCCCGTCGGCTCGCCTCGCACGCGAACGGCGTCGTCACAAAACCCAACGTCAACGCGCCTGTCGCCTTCGCCAACCGCGCCACCGCCGGCGCGAACGCGCTGCCGGTCTTGCCGCCCAAACCCGCGACGATAAACACCACGTCCGCCCCCGCGAGCCACGCCTGCAACTGCGGCTGGGCTGGGGCCAGCGCGGCATCCACCTGCGCGCCGTCCGCCACTTCCAGATCGCGCACCGGTTTGGCGGCGAGCGGAATAAATTCCATCGGCCCTGTCGGCGCGGCGGTGTTCAGCACCGCGCAGCGCAGCCCGGGCAGCGCCAGCGCCACAAGTTGCGCCACCAGATTCTGGCCGGCGCCGCCGACGCCGATGATATTGATGTTGCGGGCGGAAGTTTCATTTGGCGTGCTCATGGTTTTGTGGGGTTAAGCACCGATGCGGCTGAAGAGGCGATCGAACGTCTTGCCCAATTCAAACGGCAGCAAACTCGGCTTGGGCCGCTGCCGCGCGCGCAACGAGCCGAATTTCACCAGCCCGATCGGAGCCGCAAACTCCGGCTGGTCCAGCGCGGACTTAAGGCTGCTGATGGTGTTAGTCTTGCCCACGGAAACGTGCAGTCCGAAAATATCCTGCGCCAGTTTGGCAATCCCCGGAATGTGCGCGCCGCCGCCGCAGAGAAAAATGCCGCCGCGCAGATGACCGAGCATATCCGCCCGCTCCAAATCCTGACCGATCAAATTAAATATCTCCTCGAGCCGCAGGTGCATTATGCGCCGCAGGTGATCGAGGTTCAGCGTCTTTGCCGGCAAGCCCACCTCGCCGGGAATCGTGATGGTCTGGCCCCGCGCCGCCGCATCGGGCAACGCCGCGCCGTGCTCCAGCTTCAAACCTTCCGCGCGACCCAGCGCAATCTTCAAGCCGATGGCGAGGTCGTTCGTGACGTGATCGCCGCCCACCGCAAGCACGCCGGTGTGCTGGATGATGCCCCCGGCCGAAACCGCGTAATCCGTCGTGCCGCCGCCCAGGTCGATCACGAGCGAGCCAAGTTCTTTCTGCTCCTTGGTCAGCAGGGCGAGCGACGCTGCAAGCCCGTTGAACACCACGTCCTCCACCTCCAACTGCATTCCTTTGACGATGCGGATTGCGTTCTGGAGCCGGTTGAAATTTCCATGAATGACGTGGACATCCACCTCAAGCCGCGCCCCCAGCATGCCGACGGGATTGATGATGCGATCCTGTCCGTCCACGAGAAAGTGCTGGCGGATGGCGTGCAGAATGTGGTTCTCCTGCGGCACGTTCACCGCCTTCGCGTTCTTCACCACGTCCTGCACGTCCTCGGCGGTGATCTCGCGGTCCGCGGAAACCACCGGATGGACGCCACGGTTGCTGAAGCCGCGGATGTGCGCGCCGCTGACGCCGAGATACACGCTCCGGATCTCGACATTGGCCATCTGCTCGGCCTCGACGATGGCGTTGCGCACATCTTCTTCCACGGCGGTGGCATCGGTGATCTCGCCCTTGCGGACGCCGCGGGACTTCGCCTGACCGACGCCGATGATGTTCAGCGCGCCCTCGGCGTTGCGTTCGCCGACGACCGCGCAGACTTTCGAGGTGCCGATCTCGAGACCGACGATGACGGAAGGTTGGTTAAACATTGCGTTTCCTGGAGGTTGCGGGTTTGGCTTTGGGCGCGATGGGGACGACGGCGCGGGCATCCACGGTGCGGGCCGGGATGTTGCTGGGCACGGCCAGATCGAGCGCGGCGATGCCTTTGCCCTCCGCCAGACACCGGTCATGGACCAGCCGCCAGCGTTTCAACTGCCGCTCAAAATCGGTCAACGCAAAAGTGACTTCGCTGCCCTGCCCCGTTGTCGCGATGAGCACGCCCGGCGAAGAAATATCGATGCGTGCCAAGTCCGCCAAGCCCACCATCGGCGAGCGCTCGAACGCCACGATCAAATCCAGCCCCGCCCGCACCTGTGGCGACTCCAGCTTCTTGCCGTTCGCCAGATTGATCGGGTCGATCCCCGCGAGCGTCGGCAACTGCTCGCCCGCCTGCGCCAGCGGCGTCGCCCGCTGCCGCAACCCGAGCGGCGCCATCACCGCGCCTTCGTTGTCCACCTGGAAAACCTTCATGTCATAGCCGCGCCCGTCAGGCCGGGGCTGCGGCGCATAAGCCTGCGCGAGCGGTTGGCGTTCCGTTACCCGAATGCGCAACGTGCGGGGCAACACGCGCTCGATGGCGGCGGTCTTCACCTGCGGCACGAGTTCAAGATCCCGCTTCACGCGGCTGAGATCGAGCGCGAGCAGGTTGTCGCCCGCCTTCACGCCGGCCCAGCGCCGCAATTGTTCCACCGCCACCACACCGTCGGTCTGCACCTCGATCTGCTGCACGGCGAAATCCTTGTTCTGATACAGGAAATGATTCACCGCCCATTCGCCCGTGCGCCAGACGAGATACAGCCCGAAGATCGTCCCCGCCGAGACCGTCACCGCGATCGCGCCCCAGCGCATCCGGGTGGCGCGCACCTGGTCGGCGCGCAGTTTGACGTCCAACAAGACACGGCGCCGATCCAGACGCCGATTTTGATATTTTCGTTTGAACCAAGCCATAAAAAATCCGCATCACGCCGCCACCGGTGCGCGCTGCAATGCCAGTTCCACCATGCGCTCGCACAGCAGCGGAAATTTCAGCCCCGCCGCCGCGGCCGCTTTAGGCAACAGGCTCGTCGCCGTCATGCCCGGCAGAGTATTCACCTCCAACACGACCGGCTCGCCAGCCGGCGTCACCATCACGTCCACCCGGCTATAATCCCGCCCGCCGATGGCGTGAAACGCCGCGAGCGCGGCCGCCTGGATCCGCTGCGTCGTCGCCGCATCGAAATCCGCCGGGCAAAAATATTCCGACGCGCCGGTGGTGTATTTGGACCGATAATCATAAGCGCCGCTCCGGGGCCGGATCTCGACCACGGGCAGCGCCACGCCGTCAAGGATGCCAACAGTCGTCTCCCGTCCGCAAATTTTTTCTTCGAGCAAAACGGGCGAACCATAGCGGAAACTTTCCGCCAAGGCGCCACGCCATTCCTGCGCGCACTCCACGAAATGCAGCCCCACGCTCGAACCCTGGCACGCCGGCTTCAGCACCACCGGCAATTCCCAGCCCGCCGGCCACGGCGCGGCCACCGAATTGATCACCGCGAACTTCGCCGTCGGCACGCCCGCCGTAAGAAACGCGCGCTTGCTCAAAATCTTGTCGAACCCGATGCGGCTTGCCTCCGCACCGCAGCCGGTGTAAGGCACGCCCTGCTCATCCAACGCCCGCTGCACGGTGCCGTCCTCGCCATAGGTGCCGTGCAGCGCGAGGAACACCACATCGGTGTCCGGCGGTAACGTCCAGTCGTCCCCGGCCGGATCCAGTTCCTCGACATCATAACCGCGCGAAACCAACGCGTCCGCCACCGCCGCTCCGGAACGCAAGGACACTTCCCGCTCCGCACTCGGCCCGCCCAACATCACAGTGATTTTCATTTCGGTCGCCTTTCTTTTGGATGGTTTAGTCTTCACCGATGATCTCCACCTCCGTCTCCAGTTCGATTCCTCGTTCCGCCCGCGCGTGCTGCCGGATGACCTCGATCAACCGCAACACGTCCGCCGCAGTCGCCCGACCGTCGTTCACGATGAAATTGCCGTGTTCCTGCGAGACCCGCGCGCCACCGACGTGCGCGCCTTTCAGCCCGAGTTCGTCCACCAGCTTGCCTGCCGGAATCGTCGCGGGGTTCTTGAAAGTGCAACCCGCGCTCGGCTTGGCCGGCTGCGCTTCCCAGCGCTTGCGGTTGAATTCGTTCAGCTTCGCTTCGATCGCCTCGCGCGGCGCGGGCACGCCGTGGAATACACAACCCAGCGCCAGATGCGTCTGGAACAAACGGCACGAGCGATACTCCACCGCGATGGCGCGCCGGGAAAGTTCGCCGATCAGCCCGCTCCGATCCATGACGCGCACCGACTCCACAAAATCAAACGTCGCCCCGCCCATCGCGCCCGCGTTCATCCGCAACGCGCCGCCGACACTGCCGGGAATGCCTTCCAGAAATTCCAATCCGCCGAGGCTCGCGCGTTTCGCCGCAGCCGCCACTTCCTTCAACTTCGCCCCCGCGCCGCAACGCAAGCGCTCCCCATCCACCGTCACCCTGCTGAAATGCGCCGCCGCCAGCGAAATCACCACACCGCGAAAACCGCCGTCGCGCACGAGCAGATTCGAACCGCGGCCCAGCACGAAAAATTCCTGCCGCTGCTCGCCGCAGAACCGCACCACCGCCGCCAGGTCTTCGTCTGAAGCCGGCTCGACCAGGATATGCGCCGGCCCGCCTACGCGCATCGTCGTGCGCTTGGCCAACGGCTCGTCGCGCCGGATGACCGTCGCTGCCGTGACGCGCGCCGCGAGTTCCGCAGCAAGGTCAGAGGATTGCAAGGTGGCGTTCATACTCAAGACTTCAAAGCGTTTAAGATGTTTTCCGCGATCCGGGCCGCCGCTGTCGGCGTGTGCTGTTTCGCCAGTGCCACTTGTATTTCCGTCCGCGCTGCCGGGGCTTCCATCAACTCGCGCAGCAGCGCGGCGGTCTTTTCCGGCGTGGCGGCCGCCTGCTCCAACACGCGCGCCGCGCCCGCAGTCGCGAACGCCCGGGCGTTGTGGCGTTGGTGGTCGTCCGCCGCCGTCGGCAGTGGCACAAGCAACGCGGGAAGTTTCATCGCCGCGATCTCCGCGAGCGACGAGGCCCCCGCGCGGCTGACAACGGCGGTGGCGGCGTGGAAAGCGGCTTCCATCTCCACGAGGAACGGTTGCACCACCGCCTTGCAACCGTGCGCGGCGTAGGCGGCTTTGACCCGCTCGACATCGCGCGGACCGGTGAGATGCAGCCATTGCCAGACGTCCGCCCGGTCGGCCAGCGCGGGCAGCGCGGCGAGGATGAGATCGTTCAAGCCGGTCGCGCCCTGGCTGCCGCCGGTGACGAACACCACGGGCCGGGCCGGATCGAGCCCGAGCGACGTGCGGTAGATCGAGGTCGGCATTTCCGGAAACGGCGACGGTGCGAACTGCGGCCGCACGGGCGTGCCGACGACCATGATGTCGCGGGCGCGCAACTGGTGGGCGGCCTCGGGGAAACCGACGAAGGCCGCATCCACACGGCGGGCGAGGAAGCGGTTGGCGCGACCGGGGATGGTGTTGGACTCGTGGAGGAAGGTTTTGGCGCGGAACTTTTTCGCGGCGAACACCGGCGGCGCGGCGGTGAAGCCGCCCATCGCGAGCACGGCCTGCGGCGGCTGGGCGGCGAAATGTTTCAGGGCCGCGCCCCGCGCCTGCCAGAAACTGCGGGCGAACGAAAAATAATTGCCGTCCTGCAACGCCACCGCCGGCAGCGTGACGACTTCCATGCCGCCAACGCTGCGCACGGCCTGCTGATCCACGTCCTTGGGGGAGATGAGCAACGTGACCGCGCCACCGCGCTGGAGCAGTTCCGCCCCGATGGCGATGCCGGGGAAGAGGTGGCCGCCGGTGCCGCCACAGGCGATGGCGATGCGGGGGCTGGTGGCGGCGGGCGATTTCATGGCGCCGTTTGGAGGCCGGGGAATTCGTCGGTTTCAACCGCGCGGTCCGGCACAGCCGCCGGTTCGCGCGCCTGCCGGGCAATGCTCAGCAAGCAGCCGACGCACACGAGCATCATCAGGAGATTCGAGC
>Ga0075471_10003563_pt1 | contig 10098 bp, 10 predicted proteins | sample DEB19_08_DNA_2_FD_74787 | JGI IMG/M metagenome (GOLD analysis project Ga0075471, IMG submission 74787) | Aqueous microbial communities from the Delaware River and Bay under freshwater to marine salinity gradient to study organic matter... | ecosystem: Environmental > Aquatic > Marine > Coastal ... | reverse complement strand
AGAGATGGTGGCCGGAGTCGGAATCGAACCAACGACACGCGGATTTTCAGTCCGCTGCTCTACCAACTGAGCTATCCGGCCACGCGGATCAAGACGCCCTCCGAACGAGGGGCGCTCATTAAACCCGTGGCGGGACCCAGTCGTCAAGCACAAGGCCACGCAAGTCTTTGATTTCTAGTGAGGAAACAGTCCGTACACCGCAATCGCCACGAGCACCGCAATCGAGGCGGAGCGGAATATCCACGCCCGCTCCGGGGTCAGCAAGCGCAAACCGACAGCACTACCTAGGTAATACGCAGGCGCCATTGCGACACCGTACAGCAAACCATTCAGAGTCACGCCTTGCACGATCGCAAGCGACGCCAGCGTGCAGGTCTGCGCGATCGCAAAGAACGCCAGCAACGTTGCGCGTGTAACGCGCGGCGGTATTTCTTCGGCAAGCATGCCGATGATGACCGGCGGTCCACCGACGCCGCCAAAACCGAATAACGCGCCACTCGCAGCACCCATCACCGCGTTGCCGATCGGGTTACGGATCGAAAACGGAAACTTCCAACGCAACGCAAGTCCAACCGAAGCCACGAGCACGACGACCGCGACGATTCGACGCACGAGATCCCCATCGGTACTGCTCACGAGCCATACTCCGATCGGTGAAGTGATACAGGCGGCGATGGCGAGGGGCTTTGCGATGCTCCAATCCGTCTCGGCACCGACTTGCCGCAGATTGGCAAGCCCCACTACTGCGTTGACGATGAGAATGATGGCGGTTGCCGTGAGCGGATCGACCAAGGTCATGAACACCGGTGCCATGACTAACGCCCCGCCGAACCCCGTGAAACCGAGCACCGCCCCGGCGAGTAGCGTGACCGCGGTGAACTCGAGCCAGAGCATTATTTTGTCGGCTCGACGTAGCCCTCTGGTTTGCTTGCACCTTCGCCAAACAGGAATTTTTCCATCTCGCTCTCGAGAAACTTGCGGGCTTTGGGCTCGATGGCCACCAGTCGATATTCGTTGATCAGCATCGTCTGGTGCGCAACCCAGCGCTGCCACGCTTCTTTTGAAACGTTTTTCCAGATCCGGGCGCCGAGTTCGCCGGGATAGACGGGCCGCTCGAGGCCAGGCGCTTCACGCTTGAGCACGACACACTGCACCAGTCGGACGGCGGGTGCCCCAGAGGTTGCTTCTGCCATATCAAAAATTTCCTGTGGTGAGTCCGTCGAGCAATTCCTTGACGGGAGCGGGCAAGCCGATTCGAGCTGCACCCGCAGATTGACGCGCGTTATACCAGAGCACCTGCTGCGACTCCATGACGGCGGCAGCACTACAGCCACGAAAACGTATCGGCCGAATTTCCAGATCGAAATGCGTGAAGGCGTGGCCAATGGCACCGAGACGCTCCGGCGCCTCGGGCGCTGCGAGGCGAAAATGATTGCGCACGAATGCGAGGCAGGCCGATTCGCTCGTGAATTCAGGGAGGCACCAGAGCCCGCCCCAGATGCCGCGCTCCGGTCGTCGTTCGAGGAATACGGCACCGGCATCATCCTCGGCGATCAGCATGAAGCGTTGCTCGGTCCGGCGTAACGCTCGCGCCTTGCGTGGTTTTGGCGTCGGCAATTCATGCTGCCGACCACTCTGCCGCGCGCTGCAACGCGCGGCGAGCGGACACAGCACGCAGGCCGGGCGACGGCGCGTGCAGAGCGTCGCACCCAGATCCATGATCGCCTGCGTGTACGTGGCCGTGCCCTTGGCAGGCGTGCAGGCGTCAGCGAGTTGCCACAATCGCTGTTCGATCGCTCGCTCTGCAGGATTGCCCTCGATGCCGAACGCGCGCGTCAGCACCCGTTTGACGTTGCCGTCGAGAATGGGATGACGCTGATCGAGCGCAAGCGCGAGGATGGCTCCTGCGGTCGAGCGACCGATCCCGGGCAAACTCGCCAACTGCTCAAAACTTTGCGGGAACACACCCGCGAACTCGTCGCGCACGCAACGCGCCGCCTTGTGCATGTTGCGTGCTCGCGCGTAGTACCCGAGCCCGGTCCACAAGTGCAGCACTTCATCGACGGATGCGTCGGCCAGAGCGAACACATCCGGAAAGCGCTGCATGAACCGCTCGAAGTAAGGGATGACCGTAAGCACTTGGGTCTGCTGCAGCATGATCTCGGAGATCCACACGCGATAAGGCGTGCGGTCTATTTGCCATGGCAGATCGTGCCGGCCGCTGGTCGCATGCCAGGTCACCATGGCCGGTCCGACTTCGGCAGGTTCTAGAGTCGAGCTTCCGTGCTTCATCGGACGTATTCTAAATGCCAGAATCGGGACGATGGGGTCCTGGACTTGGATCACGGAGGTCGGCCAATGGGCGAGCAAAGCAATTTCTTCTACGCCGTGCCGCAAGGCCGGCACGACATGCTGGTCACACCGGATCGCGACGAGCTCGCTCGACAGGAGTTCGTGCGCGGCTTCAAGGCATACATCCAGAGCGGCATCGTCCCCGGCGTGCACGCCACTTACCACAACGAAGTGAAGCCGGCCTTCGAAAAGCGCGAAGGCCGCAGCCCGCGCGATCGTCACGAGATTCGCAAACTGATGGTCGAGCATCCTCTCTTTCGTACTTATGCCTCGATGCAGCGCGTCAGTCAGGAACTGCTTTGGGACACCGTGCTCGACTCGGTCGAGCGCGAGCTGCCAGCGCTGGTCGCGCGCACCGCGAACCGCAACTCTTTGGGCACGCTGACGCTGGATCCGTCGCTGCCACTGCCGAAGTACGCCGTGGGCGTCGACATTCATTGCATGCCCGGCGGCTATGGCGGCGAAGGTGGGCCGGGTGACGTCGTCGCCGGCGCGCTCTACGACCGCGGAGTTTATTTGTATGCACTCGGCATGATGGGGCCGATGAACGACGACATCGGCGGCTCGGCTGCCAAATTCGTTCGCGATCGCTACCCCGATTTCAAACCGAAACGCATTCTCGATCTCGGCTGCACCGTCGGACACAGCACATTGCCCTTCGTCGACGCCTTTCCCGAAGCCGAGGTTCACGCCATCGACATCGGACCGTCGTTGTTGCGCTATGCACACGCGCGGGCCGAGTCGCTAGGCAAGCGTGTGCACTTCTCGCAGCAAGATGCCGCGAATACCCGCTTCCCCGATGGGCACTTCGACCTGATCGCCTCGTCGATTCTCTTCCACGAGACTTCAGGCAAGGCGCTGCCCGCCATTCTGCGCGAATGCCACCGACTGCTCGCGCCGGGCGGCATGGCGGTACATGGCGATCTGCCGCCGTTCTGGGCGATGGATGAATTCAACCAATTCATGCTCGACTGCGAGACCTATTACAACAACGAGCCCTACTGGGGTGCGATGCGCGAGGTCGATCAGGTCAAAGAAAGCGTGAAGGCCGGCTTCGCAGCGGAACACGTCGAGTTTTGCATGGCGCCTTCGGCGTATCGATCGTCGGCGGGTCACGAACGAGAATTTCAAGCGGGCGAATTCGCGCCGGGCAACGCCTGGCAAGTACTCGTGACTCGCAAACAATAACTAAAAGTCAGGATCCACCATGACAGAAAGCACGCGTCCACAGGATGTCGGCAGCCCGGACATCAAAGTAAAGCGCAGCGTCAAGGGGCGCCGCCCGCAGTTCTTCGACAACGTCGAAATCGACAGACTGCACGGCATGATGATGGCGATGGCCACGGAGATGGCGGTGCTCTATCAGCGCATCGACACCATGGAGCGCGTGGCAGCCGAAAAAGGCGTGATTCTGCGCGAAGATCTCGAGCGTCACGTCGCCGACGCCGCCACCGAATCCGAGCGCGAACTATGGCGCCAAAAATTTCTCGATCGCCTGTTTTATCTGTATCGGGAAGAGCTGGACGACCGGATGGCGCGCGAGAACGAGGCACAGTACCGTGCCTTCCTCGACGAGATCGCCAAATAGGTCGATCCGGGAACGCCTTGGGCGCGGCGCGCGCCAGCTTGCGCGACTCGGCCTGTGGTGGCTCGCCTGCTTGCTTGCGAGCGCCTTGCCGAGCGTTGCAACGACGCTACGCGCAACCACCGTCGTCGCCGAAACGCTGCGCCAACGCATCGAGGCTATCGATGCAGGCACCGAACTCGGTATCGAGGGCGAGCGGCTGCAGGCGCGACGCTCGCTCGCCAAACTTTACGCGCTGAACGAGTATCGGCCTTACTGGGATGCGACGCGACTGCAGTCGCTGATTGAGGTGCTCGAAGATGTCGCGGACGATGGACTGCGTCCTGCGGACTATCACTTCGAAACGCTGCGTCGTCTATCGGGCCAGAGCCCGAGAACGGCTCTCGATCAGGTTCAACTCGACCTGCTCGCCTCCGATGCCTTCGCGCTCGTGCTCTATCACCTTTACTTCGGAAAGGTCGATCCCGTCTCGCTCGATGCAAACTGGAACTTCGACGCCCGCGTAATCCGCGAAACCGATGCCGTGCGCTTCGTGCACGACGCCATTCGCGGCAATCGCATCCGCGGCAGCGCGGCGCTCGCACGACCCGATCATTGGATGTATGCCGCGGGTCGCGAAGCGCTCGCCCAGTATCGGGCGATCGCCGCACTCGGCGGCTGGCCGACGATTCCCGAAGGACCCGTCTTGCGATGCGGCATGAGCGACCCGCGCGTGGCGCTGCTGCGTCGACGCCTCGCGATGTCGGGTGATCTTTCGGCCACGGGAGCGACTGAATCGCCAGCCAACCTGGAGGTCTTCGATCGAGGGCTCGAGAAAGCGCTCGCGCATGCACAGCGTCGACATCGACTCATGGTCGATGGCAGGCTCGGTAAATCCACCTTGCGCACGCTCAATGTTCCCGTCGAGCAGCGCATTGCCCAGCTGCGCGTGAATCTCGAACGCGGTCGTCAGGTACTGCACGAAATTCGCGACGACGATCTCGTCGTCGTCGACGTGGCAGGCTTCGAAGTGCACTATGTTCGAGCTCGCAAGCGTATCTGGCAGGCACGCGCCGTGATTGGTCAGCCCTACCGAAAAACACCGATCTTCAAGGCGAGCATCGACGAGATCGTGCTCAACCCCACGTGGACGGTGCCTCCCGGCATCCTCGCCAAGGACATCCTGCCCTGGTTGCGCAAGGGCGATCGCCGCGTGCTCGAGCTCAAGAATCTGAAGGTGCTCGATCGCAGCGGCAAGGCACTCGATCCCGCGGTCATCGACTTCTCCGCTTATACGGTACGCAATTTCCCGTTCATACTCCGACAAGACCCGGGCCCCACGAATGCACTCGGCGTGGTCAAAATCAACTTTCCGAATCCGCATCTCGTCTATTTGCACGACACGCCTTCGAAATCTTTGTTCAATGAAACCGAACGTGCGTTCAGTTCAGGTTGTATCCGCACCGAACGACCCCTCGAACTCGCCGAGTTGCTTCTGGCCGATCCCGCGAAATGGAATCGGGCGGCACTCGACGCCGCCGTGGCCAGCGGCGAGACCCGCACCGTACGGATGTCGCAGCCCGTACCGATACTGATCATCTACTGGACAGCCGATCGGGATGACGACGGCAGCATCGTGTTCAAGCCGGACCCATACGGGCGGGATGTGCGTGAACTGGCTGCGCTCGACGAGCCTTTTCGAGCGGGCAAGCGTCCTCGGCTCTGATACGCTACGGCTCTCTTCGATCGGGGGGTGTACGCATGGAAGACATCGGGCTCGCGCACGGGCTGCTCAAGTATCTGCATATTTTGCTGTTCGTTTATTGGCTGGGCGGCGACGCTGGCGTTTTCTACTCCAGCAAGTTCGTCACCAACGCCAGTCTTTCGCGCGATGCGCGATTGGCAGCATTCAAAATATTCATCAATCTCGACATGCTGCCCCGCTATTGCCTGGCACTGATGCTGACGGTCGGTGGCGTACTCGCCGAGTTCGTTGGCTATGAGCATCCGCTCTGGCAGACCATCGCCATCGTTGCGCTCGGTCCGGTGTGGGTATGGGTGGTACATACCATCCACGCCAAAGAAGGCACCGATTTCGGCAAGATGCTTGCCACTTGGGACAAACGCTTTCGAGTGTTCATGATCTTCGCGATTCTCGCGTCGGTCGCTTACCACTGGGTCACCGGGCCGCTGCGTCCCTATCCATGGATCGCCGCAAAACTTTTGATCTTCGCTGCCCTCATCTTCTGCGGCTTCATGATCCGTCTGAAACTGCCACCGTTCATCGAGGGCTTCCGAACGCTCGCCAGTACGGGACCCACTCCGGAAAGCGATCGCCAGATGATCGACGGCATGGCCGCTTGCAGGCCCTACGTGCTGCTGATTTGGGCGGGCGTGGCGATTTCGGCGCTGATCGGCGTGTTGAAGCCCGGTCAGGGACCGATCGGCTGAGTGAACGCCGCCGTGCCGGCGGAGCGTAGGCGCGCAGCGCTCAGCCTGATCGCTGCGCTTGGTTTGATCGGCCTGCTCGGCAAAGAGTCGCGAGCAGAGGTCGTGCTGACGGGCGTCGCGATCTTGCCGGCGCAGACTTTTGCGCCAGAGACCCCCTCTTCCGGGGCTTATGCGGACGATGGTCGCAAGCTCGCCAGCCCGCGCTTCGCAGCACAGCCCATCCAGGGTATCAGCGCCATCGCCCCGGTTGCAGCGACCAAGACCACAAAGAATGCACCGATGCAGTGGTGGGCGCTGTCGGACAACGGTTTCGGTACCCGCGCCAACAGCGGCGATTACCGGCTGGCGATCTATCGCATGAAAATCGCACCCGTTCGCGCGCCGGCAAAGCCCGAGCGCCGCGCACGCCCGAAGCCAGGCAACGCCGCGCCAACCGTCACCGTCGTACAGCGTATCGCGCTGCGTGATCCGAACCGGCATTTTCCTTGGCCGCTCACGCTGGGCAGTGATCGCGATCGACCCCTTACGGGTGCCGACGTCGATCCGGAATCTTTGATTGTGATGGACGATGGCAGCTTCTGGGTCGGTGACGAGCACGGTCCATGGCTGCTGCATTTCGGCGCCGACGGGCGACTGCTCGAGGCTCCGGTCGAACTCGCGCCAGGTGGCAGCGTGCTGCGCTCAGCGGCACATCCCGAGGTGGTCGATACGGGGAAAGTTGCGCGTATCGGCGCTTCGAAGGGTTTCGAGGGGCTCGCCCGCGGACTGCGCACAAACACCCTCATCGCCATGCTCGAGGCGCCGATTCCTGGCGATCTCGCTGCCGGTGTTCGTCTGCTCGAATACGATCTGGAACTTCGGGCCTGGACGGGTCGCGAGTGGCTCTATCCTATCGACGGCGCAAGTCATGCCGTCTCCGAGATCGTCCGCGATCCGTTCAGTGGCGCTGATGGCTATCTCGTCATCGAACGCGATACGCTACAAGGACCGGCGGCGGAGTTCAAAAAAATCTTCCGCGTCCACCTGTCGCGTTTACCAGAAAAAACTCTGGCCGTGGACCTGCTGAACATCGCCGATCCTGACAAGCTCGCCGGCGGTACGGATCATTTTCGTTTTCCGTTTTTGACGACCGAGGCGCTTTGGCCGACCGCTCCGGGCGAACTCGTCGTGGTCAACGACAACAATTTCCCGGCCGCGGGCGGTCGCAGCCCGGTGGTATCCGATCCGACCGAGTGGATTTTTCTCAGGGAATGAGCGGCTTCAGGGGATGAGCGGCTTCAGGGGATGAGTACGGTCGAGCCCGTAGTTTTGCGGGCTTCGAGATCGCGATGCGCCCGCGCGGCGTCGGCCAGCGCATAGCGCTGACCAACGTGCAGCTTGAACTTCTTCGACGACAGCGCGGCAAACAAGGCCTTGGCGGCCGCGTCGAGATCTGTCCGCTGCGCGATGTAAGCAAACAGGGACGGCCGGGTGAGAAACAGCGAGCCGCGCTTCGAAAGCTCGAGCGGCGAGATGGCAGGCGGTGGTCCCGAAGCGTTGCCGTAGCTCACCATCATGCCGAGTGGCGCGAGGCAGTCGAGCGATTCCGTGAACGTGTCTTTGCCGACCGAGTCGTAGACGACCCTGACGCCCGCTCCCTGGGTGAGTCCGCGCACCGACTCGACAATCTTGTCACGACCCATCACGAGCACGTGCTTGCAGCCGCTTTTCTTTGCGAGAGCTACCTTGGCCTCGCTGCCGACCACGCCGATGACCTTGGCACCGAGTGCCTTGGCCCATTGGCAAAGAATGAGACCTACGCCGCCGACGGCGGCGTGCACCAAAATCCAGTCCCCGCGTTGCACACGATAGGTCCGACGCAAAAGATATTCGGCCGTGAGGCCTTTGAGCATGAGCGCTGCAGCCTGTTCGTCGCTCACGCTGCGCGGCAGTTTGACGAGTCGCGCGGCCGGCAGATTGCGTACTTCGCAATAGCTGCCGGGTACCGTATGCACATAGGCCACTCGATCACCCGGCCGGAAATCTTTGATCTTGCGGCCGACGGCAGTCACGACTCCAGCGGCCTCGCGCCCGAGACTGCCGGGCAAGGGCATCGGGTAGAGACCGGTGCGATCGTAGACGTCGATGTAATTGAGACCGACGGCGGTGTGGCGTACTTGAACCTCGCCCTCGTCAGGCGCGACGATCACGATATCTTCGTAGCGCATTTCCTCGGGCCCACCGGCCCGATGAATACGGATGGCCTTGGCCATTTTTTAAGAGACGTTCGGTGTCAGCTCAGAGCGCCGACTCGTCGGTCTCGCCGGTGCGGATGCGAATGACGCGATCGATCTCGGTGATGAAGATCTTGCCGTCACCCACCTTGCCGGTCTTCGCCGCCTTGACGATGGCCTCGGTGACCTGATCGACGAGGTCACCGCGAACGGCAACTTCGATACGGGTTTTCGGGACGAAGTCCACCACGTATTCGGCGCCACGATAAAGTTCGGTATGACCACGCTGGCGACCGAAGCCTTTGACCTCGGTGACGGTCATGCCCGAGACGCCGATCTCGGACAACGCGGCGCGCACGTCGTCGAGCTTGAAGGGCTTGATGATGGCAGTGACGAGTTTCATGTTGTGTGCTCCCGATGCAAGGCGCTGACGCAGCGCGCGAAGTATTGCACCTTCCATGCCACGCCCGCGAGGCCCAACTGAAGCCGGTTTTTAGCCCCGGCGGTGGCCCAACGCACGGGCTTGCGCACCATAATGGCGCAGTGCGGTCGCCGCAACGCCCGTGAGTGGTGCGCCTCGACGTTCGGCCCTATCCTCTTCGCCATGATTCAGAGAGTGGTTCTCGCGGGCGCGGGCCAAGCCTCGGCGCAATGCATCGAAACCCTGCGCAAAAAGGGTTTTCAGGGACAGATCGACCTCGTGGGTGACGAGCCGCACCTGCCGTATCAGCGGCCACCGCTGTCCAAGAAGTATCTCGCCGGCGAACTGGGCCTCGATCGTCTGACCCTCCGACATCAAGCGTTTTTCGACGAACACCGCGTCGGGCTGCACCTCGGTCGCAAGGTGTCGGGCATCGATCGCGGTAATCGGACAGCGACGCTCGATGATGGGCGCGTCCTGTCTTACGACGCCCTGGTGCTCGCCACCGGCAGCGTCGCCCGACAACTGCCACTGCCGGGCGCAGAACTCGCCGGCGTGCACTACCTCAAAGACATCGCCGATGCCGATCGGCTGCGTAGCGAAATCGAGCCGGGCCGACGAGCGGTGATCATTGGTGGCGGCTACATCGGACTCGAGGCTGCTGCGACCCTGCGCCATCTAGGCATGGAGGTCACGGTGCTCGAGATGGCCGATCGCGTGATGGCACGCGTGGTGGCCGAGCCGATCTCGCGCTATTACGAAGCCGAGCATGCGGGCCATGGCGTGCGGCTCTTGTTGCGCGCAGCCGTCCAGAGTTTGCAGGGCGACGCGAACGGTCGCGTTTGTGCCGTGAACACCGCTGCGGGCCGGATCGAGGCAAGCATCGTCATCATCGGCATCGGCGTGCTCGCCAACGATGCTCTCGCACGCAGCGCCGGACTTGCCTGCGACAACGGCATCCTGGTCGACACGCACTGCCGTACCGAAGATCCGCACATTTACGCGATCGGCGACTGCAGCAACCACCCCTCGCTACGCTACGGCAGACGAGTGCGCCTCGAGTCGGTGGACAACGCCTTCGAGCAGGGCACCACCGC
>Ga0075471_10003562_pt1 | contig 10099 bp, 5 predicted proteins | sample DEB19_08_DNA_2_FD_74787 | JGI IMG/M metagenome (GOLD analysis project Ga0075471, IMG submission 74787) | Aqueous microbial communities from the Delaware River and Bay under freshwater to marine salinity gradient to study organic matter... | ecosystem: Environmental > Aquatic > Marine > Coastal ... | reverse complement strand
GGGTCGTTGTACTGCTTCAGGAACTCAGTGGTGCGCGGATCGTCCTCGTACTTAAGGCCGGGCCGGAAACCGTACTTGTCGTCCAGAGCGCGACGGAAATTGGCGTACTCTTTCAAACCTACAGTGCCGCGAGGGTGTTCCTCGAACCAAGCATCCATTTCCGCTTGCATCTCGGGCGGGATGCGGATGCTCGTCTCCTTCGCGCCGAAGGCAGCGGCCTCCATCGGTACAGGGGCGGAGAACGCCTCGTTCATCTCTAGCGGTGCGGAGGCGTCGGCCGTTGCCGGCGCTTCACCTTGCGGCGGTAGCAAATCAGCGGGCACGTCTTTGAACGTGCCGACTTCGCGCACGCCCAGCTTGCTGCGCTCTTCTTCGGGAAGCGAAAGAAACTGGCGCGCAGCTACCTCGACAGGTTCGATCCAACGAATAGGTGGCAGACCCATAGCCCGCGCATGTGCATCAAGTCGCCGACGCAAGTTGTATAGCTTGCCTAGATATGCGAAGTCGTTATCAAAAGTGGAAGGCTGGTTAGCCTCTACAAACCTCGCCGCGTCGGCGTCGGACTGCGAACCCGCGCCGGGCACCTTAAAGACGGCCAAACCACTTTCCGCGAGGCCTGCAGCTGTAGAATTTATACGGCCCTTTGCGTCCGAGGGGAAATACTCAAGGGTGGATTTTACGAGGCCTTGCCCAGCTAGATGGGTGTTAAACTGCTTCATCAACAGGTTGATAGCGTCTGCAGTGGCGTTCATGTTGGCCAGTTTGGTCTGCTGCGCCACCCGCTCGGCAGAGGGCGCGGGTTCCTGTGCCGCAGCCCTCTCCGCAACAAGATTTTCAATGCGCATCTTGCGCAGTTTCTCTTGCATCTCTTCGACTTCGAGAGGTGTCAGCGCCTCCGTACGGGCCGCAGTCGCGGCCGAGGACGCAGCCGAGCCTTGGCTCTGTGCGACGTTCGCAGCGGCGGCTTCAGGGGCGACATTGCTTTGGGCCTCTGCCGTTGTAGCCTCTGCGCCAGCACGGCGTTGCGCAGGCGTGGAGGGCCCCACCGGTTTGGCTCGGCTGAGATCGTAAGATTTTTCCATTAGTCAGCCCCTTTACCGATGACTTTACCCGTCGCGTCGAGGATCTCATACGCCTCGGAGTTTCCGTCTAGACCATACAATCTGCTGGTCCCGTCCGAATATTTTATGAGTTCGCGGCCGTCCAAATCAAACTTTTCGATTGGGACTGGAGTGCCTTTAGGTATGAAGCGTCTGAGGTTGGGGTCCCACACAGATCCTGCAGGCTTATTCAAAGTGGCGGCGGTCTTCACGAGGTCGGCGGCCGTCTGGGCGCGACGTGTGCCAAGGCCAGCCAGTTTTGATCCGTAGACCTCGTCGAACTTGGATAGTTGCTCTTCGCGAGCCATCCGCGCGGCGCGCTCGGCCTCGCCGATGTCGCCAAAGGCTCCGCTGATCTTGCCGATCGTGCCTGCGATACCGCGATGGTATCGCGGCGCGAGGAGGGCCTTAGACAGCGCGAATAGCTGTTCGGACGTGGACGGTCCTTGATTGCGCGCAATGATGTTGGCGCGACCCTTTTCGTAAAGGTCGGTGAGGGTTTTCTCTTCGACGTTTTGGGCAGCCGTCTGCCGGTTGAGCACCTTCTGAAGCAGCCCCATCGGATCCGACTTTATCTGCGCGAGGTCGATATCGCCCATGGCGTTCAGGGCACCGACGTCTTCGTCCATCGTCTCTTCGTCCATGGCCTTAAACTCCAAATAGCTTACCGAGGGCGGTGCCAGCCTCGGCTTTACTTAGGATGCCACCGAGCCCTGCAAGCGCACCGCCGATCGTCTCGGCAGTGCTGGGCTGCAGTCGCTCTTGATAACCCAGCGGCACGATGCCTTCTTCTTTCGCCGCGCCGGGTACGCCTGCCTTTACGCCGCCAAAGGTCTGGAGCATCGCGTTGATCTGCTCCTGCGGGTAACCCTGCTGGCGGAGGAAGTCGCTGTATGCGAGGTCGAGGTTCTTCTGAGCCTGACCCTGCTGCGTCGCGCCGACTTGGCTGAGTGCGCCTGCGCCGGTGAGACCGAGTTGCTGCGCCGTCTCGCCCATGTTAGCCAGCTGCTGCGCCCCAGCGAGGCTGCGCGTGATGTCCTGACCGGCGAAGCCGCCAGCGGTCTGACCCAGCTGCCCCATGCGCGACAGATCGGTGCCAGCAAGGCCGGCCGCCTCGCTGTAACCAGAGCGGAGCGCCTCGCTCTGCTTGCCGAGGATGTCGGCACTCGTGTCGCGGACGGCGCGGGCGGTGTCGGTCATCATGCCGGACGGCGTGGCCGAGCCCGGCTGGCGACCGCCGAAGCCGAGCTGCCCTGCGGCGATGTAGCGACCCTCGATCTCGGGCATGATATTCTCGCGCAGGTTGCGCGCGCCCAGTTCGCCGATGCGGCTGACGACCGCCTCGTTGTAGGGGTTCATGTACTGATTGATGTTGGCGACGCTCGACTGGCCTGCCTGCGTCAAAAAGGGCTGCGCCGTCGCCAGAGCGCCCGGAGCAGCCATGGCACCCTGAGTGGCCTGTGTGGCCGCCGTCAGTGCGGGCTGGTAGGCCGTGGCGGCCTGACCGGTCATGCCGAAGGACTGCTGCTGCGTGGGCGAGAACTCGGCGACGCGCGGGCCCTGATACAGCTGCAGCGGGTTCGCGCTCAGTGCCTGCTGATTAGAAAGCAGCTGCATCGCGTAGTTGGTGTACCACTCGGGCAGCACCGTCTCGCTGGTCACAGACTTAAAGGTCGAGCCGGTCGGCAGCTTCCCGTTGTTCAAGAAATCACTCAACGCCATTATGCGTACCCTCCGGCCATGTAATGTTCAGGCCTCTTTGCGTCTTCACTAAATTCGCCGCGCGCGAGCTTCTGGCCCTTCTGCTTGCGCACGTTTACGCGGAACTGGTCGAGCAACTCCGCACCTGCCTTGTTCGATCCGTTGCCTAGCAGTGCGACCGTCTCGGCGTCGATAACATATTCGCCGTCGGAAAGCAGCGCGGGGATCTTGTCGTCGCGACCGTCGCCCGGCCCCTCGACGGCAAAGCCGCCCTCGGCGTAGCCGGTGTAGGCCTCGCTCTTATTCGGCTCGCCCTGCGGCGCGTAATTGAAGAAGCTCTGCTCTGGGCCGTAGCCATAGCGGTAATAGTCGATCGGGCTGGAGAGGCCCTGCCCAGCAAGGTCGGCCGCAGTGCGTGCGCCTGTACCGCCACCACCGACACCACCCGGCAGGTTGGGGGTGGGTAGCTTCGACGTGAAGACGGAATTGAGCGCGCCCGTGCCGCTCGGCATGCGGAAGTTACTGCCGCCACCTCCGCCACCACCCATCAGGCCGCCCAGCGTGCTGGTGGCGAGGCCTGCGAGGCGCAGGTAGTCAACGATGTCCTTGAGGCTCGTGCCGCCCTCCTCGGGCGCTGTTGCGCCGTCACGAGCGCCGGTGAAGCCCATGTTGGCGCGCGAACCGGTTAGCCCCGGCGCTGGGACGTAGGGCGACAGCGGCGGTGCCTTAGAAGCGGCGACGTCGATGCCTTCGTAATCCAGAGGATCGGGGGCGACATCGACGCCCGACAGCCCCAACGTGCCGGGTGCCTTGATGTCTGGCACTGACACTGGAACGTAGGGCGACAGCGGCTGCGCCTTCGTGCCCGACACGACGATCTCGTCCTCGGGCAGAGTTTCAGGCTGCATTTCCGCGCCGGTGAAGCCCAGCGTGTCGAGGGCGGTCGGACCCTGCGTCGGCCCCTGCGTCGGGGCGGGTATCGGCAGTGACGGCTGCCTCGGTGCGATGACGTCGATCAAGCCGCCATCTTTAGGATCGGTGCTGACTGGCTCGACCGCCTGTGGCTGGCCACCAAAGATGGTGGCGGGGAGAGACAGCGGCGGCGGCAGTGTTTTAGCCCCCGTGACTGTGGTCAACGGACCTTCCAAATTGTCGGTACCCGGATCGCCTTTCGGTGAAGAACCGCTACTGGCGGCAAGGTTCACCTGCGGGGTCAACAGGCGAGCCCCCGTGACAGTATTGATACCACCAGTCCCGCCGGTTCCGCTGGACGGAGTGCCGGGTGCGGCTTCGGTATAGACCCCCGAAGTGCTCGGGCCGACCCCCAGTTTCTCCATTATGTCAGGTGCGAAGTAGGATGCCGTGCCCGATGCCAATCCGCCGAGCAGCGAGTTTTTGAGGTTCTGGCCAGTGACGAGATTGCCTGCGGTAGCGCCGAGGCCGGTGCCGATCGCGGTGCCCGCTTTAATAGGTACGTCCAATGCCGCCCCGATAGGCCTACCCAAAAGCTGACCGCCGCCCGCTGTCAAACCACCGATGACTGCACCCTTGAGGGGGTCGCCGCCCGCCAGTGCCGAACCGGCAGCGCCGGATGCAGCCTGCATGGCAATCGTGCCGAGTACGCCGAGGCCGGGGATGAATGACGTCGCGATTGGCAGCGCCGCGCCGAGGATCTTACCCGCGACGCCGAGGTCGCTGCCCTTCGGGTCGTCGTCTGCAATGCGCGTCCACTGCCCCTCGGGGCCTGAGCGCTCGAGATACCAGTTGGCCTTAGTGCCGCCCTCAGTCGACAGGCGCTGGGCTGCGGCATAGGCATCGCGCAGGCCCTGCTCGCCCGAGCCGCTGGTGACGACCACATTCTGGCCGCGCTCGTTGACGAGGCGATACTGGGCGTTCGGATCCGCTGACACGAAGCCGGTGGGGTTGGCCTTGGTCTTGGCAGCCCGTCCGGCGTTGGTCACGAAATAGTAGCCCTGCTGGCCGCCACGGTCAGTGACGAAGTCCAAGCCGGGTGTCAGGCTGGGCTTGGCGTAGGGGCTGGTGACGGCGGTCATCGGCCTGCTGGGCGGGGGCGGTGCGCCCACGGCCAAGTCGTTGCCGAGCATGACGTCGCCGCCCATCGTGCCGACGGGCGCATTATACTCGTCGGGCATCAGGCCGTAAGGCGAGCCGACCTTCTCGCCGTACATGGTCACGTCATTGTATTGGGGCTGGCCCGCATACATGCCGTAATCCGGCACAGCCGAATAGAGGTGGTTCGTAAATCCGGGGATATAATTCTCGTCCATCAACCTGTACTTTCAAGCATCGGATAGGCGCGCATTGCCCAGTCACGCCAGTCCGAGAACTGGTAAGGATCAGGAAGGGTGCGCTGCGTAAAAGGAGACGCGCGTACAAGCCCCGTTGCCCAATCGCGCCACGCAGTTTCCTCGGGAGGTGTCCCGAATGACCACGCGTCGCCGACGGCCAATATAACCGATGAAGCCCAGTCTTGCCAAGTCATTCCGAGCGGGTTGATCATCCGAGGGTCGTCCCGTCGCCCGGCTGGACGTGAGCGAGGATCAGACCCATCTGGTAATCACCCCCAAGCGTGTTGCTTTCGAAGCGGAAACGCATCTGCCGCCGCTGGGTTTTGAGGAACACAACCTGCTCCTGCGGTGTCTGCGCAGTCTCTGGGATGTCGTAGGAAATGGTCTCGACTTCGGGCGATCGGGCGTTGGCGCGGCCGTGGACCTGCACCGTCATGTCGCCGCTCTGGACGAAGTCCGGCTCGAGCATAAGCACCTGCAGAGCCTTGTTGACGCCGCTGGTGACGGGCAGGGAGATGTCCGCCGTCTCGAAGTAGGACTGGATCGGGTTCAGTGTCAGGCCGTCGATCTCGTCGGTGCCGACCTCGTGGACCCAGAACTTGTAGGGCTGCTCGAAGACGATGTTGAACGTCGCGCCGAGGCCGCTGCCGCCAGTGACTGCGACAGGGTTGGCTGGGATTTCGGTGTAGCTGCCTGCGTTGCTGATCGACACCCCCGTCACCGCGCCGCCACCACCGACTGTCGTGACAGTCAGTTCGGCGTCGATCTGGCCGAAGCCGCCGCTTACGGTGAGGATGTCGCCCGCCACGTAGCCAGTGCCACCGGCCGCCACCGTCGCCTCGAAGGCGGTGAACTCTTGCGGCTGCACGCCCGACATCAGGGGCTTGCGGAATACTGCGGGGAAGAGGCCCGCGCCGCGACCCCCATTCGGGAGGGCCGTGTCGTACCACGTATTTTCGCGGACGTTGTAGACGATGGCGTGGTTCGGCTCGGTGCTCGTCCCGAAGGGGAAGCACCACCAGATCTCGCCAAAGCGCGGCACCTTCATTGCGAAGACCTTCTGGCGCTGGGCGTAATTCAGGTTGTCGAAGAAGAAGTTCAGATTGAGGTTGTTCTCGACCTCGCGCACGACGCCGTTGAACATCAGGAAGCGGTCGGTGCCGATCCAGTAGAAGACGCCGTCATACTCGATGACCGACTGCGCGGCCATGATCGACGTCTGCGCGCTGATCGTGTCGAACTGGAACAGCGCCGTGCCGCCGATGTAGCTGGCGCGGATGAGGCTGTCGGCCGACCAGAAGAGGCCGGAGGGGCTGTTGCCCGGTCCGCCACGCAGGGGCATGCCGCGCACGATCTTCTGACCGGTGACGTGCGCATTGCCCGCGCCCGAGCCAGTGAAGTCGTCTGGGCGGTTGGGCACGGACCACGCCACGTAGCCGTCATTGCCGAAGGCGAAGAGGTACGGCGCGAGGCTGACGATGCCGCCGGTGCAGTTAAAGTTTGGGGGCTTCTTCGCGCCAGCGACAGGCGTCAGAGCCGCCGTGCCGAGGAGGTCGCCCGTGAAGATCTCACCACCCTCGCTGTTGCAGATGCAGTTGAGGTTCGGCGCAACCTGCGCGGCGATCTTGTTGCCGGAGGCGGTGTCGTACGAGACTGCGAACTGCCAGAGATTGGCGTCGCTCGCCGTGAAGCCTGTCGTCGGCGTGCGGTCCGTGATGACGCTCGTGTTGTACGAGCCGTCGATGTAGAAGCGCTCCACGCGATCGGCCGAGCCTGCGTGGACGTAGGTCTGGAGATCCTGCGTATACTCGATTAGCGTGCGCGGCAGGCCGCGCAGGAACTTGTTGATCGAGCGGTAGCCGCCCATCTTCCTCGGCAGCCCGCGCTGGAAGCGCACCCACTGCCCGTCGACATACTGGTCGCCCTCGAGGCGCGTGCCGTCCCGCTTGATGCCGGGCAGTGACTTTATCTGGATGATCTGTTCAGCCATTACAGCACCTCGGCCTCAAGGTTGATGGTGGCGGTCGCGAGTACGGTTCCGGTGCCGACCTTACGGATTTGCATGCCGAGTTCAGCGCCGGAGAGGTTCCCCGATGTGCTCTCGTTTACCGTCCACGTCCTGTTCGACGTCAGCGCCAGCCACGCGCCCGTCGTGCCCGATGCCAAGCCGCTGCCGGTTGAACTGTTCAGTGTGGCAAACACTTCATAGTTCCCGGCGGCGGAGGTGGGCGTGCACCACTGCTCGATCTCAGTGGTAGTGGCTCCTATAGTCTTGAAGACCTTGCCGTTGCTGGCGATCTGGTACGACACAGTGGCAGTTCCCGAGCCGACTTGGTCGACGATGGAGTTTAGGCCAGTCTGGCTGGTCAGCACGATCGTGACGTTCTGCGCGACGCCTAGCAACGCCATCTGGATGCCGCTCATTAGCTGACACCCGCGCCGGAGATGATCGCCTCGCTTGAGCTGTTGAACCAGATCGTCGCCATGCCTCGCGCATCAAGAGTGCGGTTGCCGGTGTTGGTCGTGCCCGCCTGCCGCAGCGTGAGGCTCGCACCCTGTGTGATGGTCACCGCCGACGCGCTGTTGTTGTAGATCGACACCGCGTCGCCCGCCGCGAATGTGGCGTTGGGGATGGTGATGCCTGCCGTCACAGCGATGCATCGGCCGACGTCGCCGACTACAGCGGTGCCGCTGGTCGTCGAGCGTGGGATGCTGCGGAAGCCGATTGTGACACCGTCGATGGTAGCCGTCGTGGCAACCGATGTAACAGACCCACTGATCGAGATGTTGCCCGAGGTGGTGACCGTGCCCGAGAGGCTCAGGCCGTTGACCGAGCCCGTTCCGCTGACGCTGGTGACCGTGCCGGTGTTGGTGGTGTAGCCCGCCGGGTTCGATGCGGCGTACGCGCCGAGGTTAGTGAGCGCTGCTCCAGCTGTGGTCGCGCCGGTGCCGCCGTTGGCGACCGCAACAGTGCCGGTGACATTGGCTGCGTTGCCGGAGATATTGCCCGTGATCTTGGAACCGGCCAGCGACGCGATCCACGTCGGATCCGAATAGCTGGAGGTCGTGACGACGCCGTTCGGGACGTTCGCCGCGCTGCCAGTGATGCTAATACCCCACGTACCCGACGCGCCGGAGCCGGTGGTCGACGGTACATCAAGTGCAGTGCGTGCGCCCGATGCGGTCGTTGAGCCGGTGCCGCCGTTCGCGACAACAAGAGTGCCGCCGAGCGAAAGCGTGCCGCTGGTGGTGATCGGACCGCCAGACAGGGTCATGCCGGTCGTGCCGCCCGAGCCGTCGACGCTCGTCACCGTACCGCTCGCGCCAGTGGCTGCGATGGTGATCGAGCCGCTGCCGTTCGTGATGCTTATGCCAGACCCAGCCGTCAGCGTCGCCTTGGTAAGCGTATTGCCGGTCGTGTTACCGATCAGCAGCTGCCCGTTGGTGTACGTCGTCTGGCCTGTACCGCCATTGGCGACTGCGACGGTGCCCGTGACGTTCGCCGCGTTGCCGGTGATGTTGCCGCTGATCTTGCTTCCAGCCAGCGAAGTGATCCACGCCGGGTCGGCGTAAGATCCCGTGGTGACGACGCCATTGGTCGCCGTCGCGGCGTTGCCAGTGATGCTGATGCCCCACGTACCGCTGGCGTCGGTGCCTGTGCGCGTCGGGACGTCGAGGGCGGTGCGTGCCAGTGCGGCGGTAGTCGCGCCGGTGCCGCCATTGGCGATCGCGACAGTGCCTGTCACGTTGGCCGCATTGCCCGTGATGTTGCCGCTGATCTTCGATCCAGCGAGAGACGTGATCCACGCCGGGTCCGCGTAGCTGCCGGTCGTCACGACGCCGTTGGTGACCGTGGCCGCATTGCCGCTGACGCTGATGCCCCAAGTGCCCGTCGCGCCGGTGCCGTTAAGCGCGGGGACGCCGAGCGCCGTGCGAGCGCCGCTGTCTGTGGTTGCGCCAGTGCCGCCATTGGCGAGTGCGAGTGTGCCGCCCAGTGTGATGGTGCCACTGCCGGTGATCGGGCCGCCCGTGGCCGTCAGGCCAGTCGTGCCGCCGCTGACGTTAACACTCGTGACCGAGCCGCCGCCAGCCGTCGAGGCGATGGTGATCGAGCCGTTTCCGTTCGTGACGGTGATGCCGCTGCCTGCAGTGATCGCAGCCTTCGACAGGCCGCCCGTGGCCGTATTACCGATGAGCAGCTGCCCGTCGGTGTACGAGGTGTTGCCTGTGCCGCCCTGCGAGAAGGCGAGAGCCGTGGTCAGGACGGTGATCGACGTGATGTCGCTGTTCGCCCCGCTGGCCGCCGCGCCGAGGTTGAGGCGAGCGCCCGAGGCGCTGGTCGCGCCGGTGCCGCCGTTGGCGACTACGAGCGAGCCAGCCAGCGTGATCGTGCCGCTGGTCGTGATGGGCGAGCCGGTGACGCTGAGGCCCGTCGTGCCGCCGCTCAGGGCGACGGAGGTGACAGTGCCCGTGCCACCAGTCGAGGCGATGGTGATCGATCCACCGCCGTTCGTGATGGTGATGCCGCTGCCTGCGGTCAGTGTGGCCTTCGTAAGCGTGTTGCCTGTGGTGTTGCCGATGAGCAACTGCCCGTTGGTGTACGTGGTCTGACCTGTACCGCCGTTGGCGACGGCGAGCGTGCCAGACAGTGTGATCGTACCCGACGTCGTGATCGGCGAGCCGGTTACTGTCAGGCCGGTCGTGCCGCCGCTGAATGCGACGCTGGTGACGGAGCCGGATCCCGTGCCGACGCCCACGCCATTGATGAAGAGGCCGGTCGCGTTGATCGTGCCGAGGCCCTGCGCGCCGCCGGTCGGCGCGCCGACAGTCAGACCGCTGGCTGGGTTGAGCGAGGTGATGTCGCTGTTCGCGCCGCTGGCTGCCGCGCTGAGGTTGGTGCGTGCGGTGGCCGCGACGCTCGCGCCCGTGCCGCCCTGAGCGACGCTGAGGGGCGTCGTGAGGCCGGTCAGCGAGGTGATGTCGCTGTTC
>Ga0075471_10003561_pt1 | contig 10100 bp, 8 predicted proteins | sample DEB19_08_DNA_2_FD_74787 | JGI IMG/M metagenome (GOLD analysis project Ga0075471, IMG submission 74787) | Aqueous microbial communities from the Delaware River and Bay under freshwater to marine salinity gradient to study organic matter... | ecosystem: Environmental > Aquatic > Marine > Coastal ... | reverse complement strand
TCATCATAGTTAATTTCGGGATTGTTAACATCTATATGATAATTTGAAGTAATAGCATCATAATAAAATGACATACCATATGTCTTGGGCTTAACGGCTTTATCAATATAACCAATTTGTAGAGGACCAATTCTTTGAACATTTCTTGAATTTAAATCATTATATGTGTGATTTTTATAAATAAACCATCTTTCGGCATTTCTATCATTATTTAAATATCTATCATATTCACAAATATCAATACCGCTATAATCGGCGTTATTATTAGCACCACCACCTCTAACACCTCTATATATTCTAATTACCGAAAAATTGTTATCATTAGTTGTATTATTTCTTATTTGTAGAGGAACATTGACATCTTCACCATTCCAACCTAATGCTATTTTTTTATTAGTATAAAAAGCTTCATTTGTATTAGTTTTTTGTAATGTTTCTATTTCATTATTATTTTGGTAGTATTTATCAGAATTAATACCTCCTTTAACGTTGAAACCTTTCATATTCGTAGCATAAGATGTTAGATTATTGTAATTGACACAAAACTTGTCAGTTTTACTATCATATAAGTTAAAAAAATTCTTTTGTTGATAAAGAAATGAGCTAGTTCTATACATTTCATTGTTGATTGTTAAATGATAACTATTTGCGGCTATTTTCCCTTCAATATCTAATTCATATCCAACGCGCGCGGCATATTTATTTATAGCAACACGTTTACTATTTAATGATAATGTAGGAGGTGTATTTCTAATATTCGGCAAATAATAATTACTTGTAATTTCTGACATATCCGTTGATGGATAAAAATATATGTTATTGTTTTTTTCAGGTACCTTGTTAGTATTAATGATTAAACTATTATCGCCATAATCTAATCTGGATAATCTTCCAATATTAGCAATATAATCTTTATTTTCTATAGTATTTTTCATAGTTATATCAAAATTGTTGCTCGTTTCTGTAGTATCTTTTATAATGTTTAGAATACCATCAAATCCATCAGTTGGACGGAGACCGATACCCATTTTTTTAGGAAAATTAATATTACAATTCGCATCCAAAGAAGCAATATTACTATGAACATATACGAAAAAATAGTTAGATCCATCTTCGCTTTTACTATATGTACCATATCCTGTAAAAGGGTCATTTATATCAATCGGTGTAATTCTCTTGTTGCCAATATAAATATCATTGTTAATATTTAATTTATTTATTGTTATATTTTCAACATTATTAAAATTAACATCATTATCAAAATTTACATGTCCGCTAAAGCTGGCATTTTCATTTACAAGCAAGGATTTAGTATTTACAATATTAGCAACATTTAAATTACCGGTTACATCAATAAGATTAGTATTTATCTTGTTTTTTATGCTAATATTATTGAAAGTATAATTATTGCCTAAAAAATCCCCTTCTTTTATTTGAGTACTATTTATTACACTTATCCCTGAACTTCTGATATATATTTCATCTAAATGTTTTTGCGTATTAGTATAATAATCGTACATTAATATATCATTAAAAGATGCTATTCCATTTACTTCTAATCTTGTTTCTTCGCTATTAATTTCGTCGCTAAAAATTATTCCGTCATATAATGATTTGCGAGTAAATGTTTTTTTTGTAGTTTTATTGATACCTACGGCAACATTATTATTAGAGTCTATTGCCAATGCTGGAAAATCCTCTTTATTTATATATTGAGGCAATGATTGTTGATCATATAATTTATTTATATCTGATGAATTTTTGCTGACATGAAATTCTAATGGCATACCCCTTGTTGTAGATATTATAGCGGGTGATATATTGGAGCCTCCGATAATACCCATCGAAAACTTACAAGGCTCGTCTTCATTATTTACATCATTTCTAATAGATATATGAAGACTATCGGCTTTATTGTTAGCATTAGAAACAATATTTAAAGGATGAGTATTTATATATGTATCAACGTATCCGCCTAAAGTTAAAAAGGAAGGCGAATAAACATTTTTAATATTATAATTAAAATTATAAACATCTTCGTAACTTGTGTCAATACCAGCTTGAAAAGGTTGATTGGCAGATATTTTATTAGCACTTATAATAAATTCTCTAATTAAACTACTTGTTAAAGGATCCGTATTATTAATTACTATATTATTTAATTCTAGACCATTTGCTTTTATAATACCACTACAATAAATATTATTATCAACAAATAGCGAAGTTTGAGAATCTAAAAAATTAGAACTTGCGCTCCGCGAAGTATTAACAGCGACACCTTCAGAATTTACTATAAAGTTCCATTTAGTATTATTTTGCGAGGTTTCTTGAGGATAATAGGTTTTTTCACCAACAACTAAATATTCATTCTTATTTAAATCAAGACCATCAAGATTTATGGCGTTCCCATCATTATCTAATTGAAATCCTATACCAACCGAGTTAAGTTGTATAGTTGGTTCTATACCTCCTGTATCATTATAACTCATTTATATGTTATTCTATTTAAAAGAAATATACTATTAATATTTATATATAAATATTAATGTATAAAAGAAAAAATGATAATATATAATTATAAAATATAATAAACCATGAAAAGAATTGAAAATATCCATAATAAAACAAAGGATATTGATAGTGAAAATTTACCATATAATAATAAAAACATTTTACTTCAACCCGATGATTTAAGAAGATTATTAGATAATAATGGATTAAAAGGTATAGAGTTTAAAAATATCAATTTATATCGTGTAGCTTTTGTTCACAAATCGTATTGTACTATGAAAAATACTGATTTTGAAAAAAGTAATATTAATTGCCCCGAAGATTGCTTGCCACTCCAAGATGTTTCTTATGAAAGATTAGAATTTTTAGGAGATTCATTGCTTGGAATGATAGTTGCGAGCTATTTATATAATAGATTTCCAGATCAAAGTGAAGGTTTCTTATCTAAAATAAGAACTAAAATTGTAAACGGAAAAATGTTAGGTTATTTATCAGATAAAATAGGTTTTCCAAAATATGCTATAATATCTAAACAGGTAGAAGAATCAAATGGGAGAACTAATTATAAGATTATGGAGGATATATTTGAAGCTTTTATAGGCGCCGTTTATACAGACTTTCAAACGGAAGAAGATGAAGTTTCTTTGCCTAAAAATATTAAAATTTCACCTTATTCTGGAGCAGGATATTTCATAGTTGAATCATGGATAATATATATTATAGAAAATTATATAGATTTTAGTGAATTAATTAGAATTAAGAATAATTATAAAGATATGCTAGTATCTTATATGCAGCATTATTTACAAGATATGCCACAATTTAAGGAATTAGCAGTTAATATAAAAGATAATAATAGATTATTTACGTATTGTGTAAAAGACAGGAATGGAACTATTATAGCTACGTCAACGGGCAAAAATAAAAAAGAAGCTGAAAACAATTCTGCTCTCGAAGCATTAAAATATTATAATGTAAATGTAAATGAATATAGTTCTAATATATAAGTAAAATAATATTAATTATATCAATAACTGATATGGGAGATTTAAATATTACACATTTAGTTATATCGGGAGGTGGAATGAGAGGTGCTGTATATATAGGTGCTTTAAGATATTTATATTTAGAAAATTTACATAAAAACATTACACATATTTCAGGAACTTCTATTGGCGCATTTATTGGATTAGCTATAGCATTTAAATTAGATATAGAAGATATAGAGGATATTGTTAAGACTTCTATTAATGACAACAAATTATGTAATATTCCTTATAAAAATTGTATAAAAATAATTACAGAATGTGGATTAACAAATATAGATTTATTGACTAATCATATGAAAAACAAGATTGAAAAAAAATATAAGAATCTAGATGAAAAAATTACTTTTACATATTTAGCCAAACGTTTTGGTGTAAACTATTATGTTTCGACGACAAATATATATACATGTAAAAACAAAATTTTTTGCTTAGAGGATACACCAGATGTTTGTGTTTTTAAAGCTTGTTCGGCATCAATGTCAATACCTCTACTTTTTAAACCTACAAAAATTGGCGATGATTATTATTATGATGGTGGATTAACTAATAATTTGCCAATTAATATATTCAAAAATGTACCTTATGATAATATATTAGGACTTTTAATACATAAAAGTTATCATAAAAAATGCGATGATATTAATATCCCTAAGCCTAAGATTAGTGTATTATATTTATTAAAACAATTGATAAATATATATGAGCAAAAACGTGTTAAAATAGTGATGGAAGACCATATAGATGATGATAATATAGATTATTATTATATTCCAGATAATTATCCTGATATAAAATTAATGAATTTTGAATTTAAAAATAAGGGAATAATAATGACACTTACAGATGATGTTCTAAATAATTTTATATATTCGGGATTTGAAAGTATGTCAAAATATATAGAAAAACGAAGAAATAAAATGATTAATGATACAAATAAACTCATAGAAGCAAGCAAAAATAATTAATTATATTTTATGCTTATTTATTATAAAAGGGTTATTTTTATTTATTATTTTTGCGTTGATAGGTTTTTTATTAGAAAATATTTTGCTGTTATTTTCAATAAAATATGGTAAAAAGTATTTATTTATTACATCTTCGTAGTTAATATTTTCACGCATATTATACAATAATGATATAAATTTTTTAGCATATAATGATACTTCAACTGATATCTGCTCTTTTTTATTCCATACATCATTGTGATTAATGAAAAAACTCTTATTTAAAAAAGCGTGATATATTCTATAATAGTCTTTGAATAGGGTTAGATTATATTTTTTACTATAATTATGTTTTTTTGATAAACCAAAATCATATATTAATATATTATACTCGCAACTTTTTAAATAGTAGTCATTATTATATATTATGTAATGATAATATCCTACATCATTAACGCGATGATATAAAAAATTACCATAATGACAATCTCTGTGTATATATCCTATGTTATGAAAAGTAAGTATTGATAACATAACTTGAATAAAAATATTATATACAAGTTTATTATTTTCAACAACATTTTTAATAGTAAATAATTGTTTAAGATCTCCATGTGCTAATTCATTTAAAATAATGTGATATTTATTATTATTAATTTTAGTAGGCAAATTATCTTTAATCTTATTACAACTAATAACTTTGTAAGTTAGTAGAAAATGTTTAGTAAGTTTCTTTAATAGTAGTTTTTTTGTAATAGCTAAATTTAATTTTATCTCATTTAAATTAGCTTTATTAGATATAAGTATTTTTGAAACTATTGGATAAGTCCCTATGACATTTTTAATTTTTGTTATATATATAACCCCATAAGAACTTTCAGTACCTATAACTTTAATTAAATTAATTTTGTCAGCAATAGTATAACCGCTATATTTATTATCAAACTTTTTATTTTCAAGACATTTATTCTTAGATATATGTAATAATTTTTTATAAATATAATTATAATATAAAATTCTTTTTTCAATATTATATTTGTTATTTATATAATCATCTATATTATTATTAAATAATGTTTGAGATTTATTATTTTCCGATATAACTATATTATTTGTATAAAATTTTTCATCATCAATAATTAATTCTTTACCTCCAAAGAAAAAAATATTATTATTAATCATATATTTTCTATTATATTAATAATATAATATAATAGACTTTATGGAACCATATGTATTCATAATAGATTTGGATGGTACGATAATAGGAGATTGTAGTTATCAATGTGATATCTATAATATACAAAATATAATGAAGAATAAAATAAAAATATTTAGAACAGAGAAAGCAAAATGCGAGACAATATTAAAAAATAGTTATAATAAGAAATCTCTGTTAATAAGACCTTATTTTAATGTTTTCATGACTATGATAAAGAAAATATATCCACATAGCTATATTTTTGTTTATACTGCTTCTGAAAAAGAATGGGCTATTAAAGAAATAAATATTATAGAAAAGGAAAATAATATTAAATTTAATAGACCAATATTTACAAGAGATAATTGTATACTAGATAAGGATGGTAACATTAAAAAATCAGTTGAAAAAATAATGCCTATGATTAAAAAAACTATGAAAGTTAATAAAAATCACGATATATCGAAGCGTCTATTGATAATAGACAATAATCCAACATTTATAGATTATCATAACAATTTTTTGCTATGCCCTTCATATAACTATATTAAGTTTAATAATTTATGGGATGGACTATCTGAAAATTATTTAAAATGTAGTGATTTAAAAAAGTTTATAAAAAAATTGACGGAGGCGCGAAAAATGCATAATATTCCACATACATATAATCAAGAAAAGCAAGAGAAAATATATAAATGGTTGTATAAAAAACATAAAAATATTAATAAATATAATTCCAGTTATATTAATGATACATTTTGGAGGGATATTATTATATTAATTAAATATAATAATGTAAAAGAGTTTAATAAAAATATAATATCGCATATGGTAAAAAGTATAAAGGTTTAAATAGAAGATATTAATAATATAATAAATATGATATATGTAAGTTTTGACATAGGTGTTAAAAATCTCGCACTCTGTATATTGAGAAAAACAGATAAGTTGGAAATAATAGATTGGCGTATCATTACATTAGCTGATACTAAGAAGGAAATTAAAGGAATTGAAGACATATCTACACGCATTTATAATGAGATGGATATTATAATAGGATTTTTAAAGGAGAATAATATTAATATAGTGAATTATGTTTTAATAGAAAATCAGCCTTCAAATTTAAATGGTATTATGAAAACTATACAACATATTATATATAATTATTTTAGTTTATTAAAACATTGGGATGGCATAGTTGAGAATGTGGTACTTGTTAATGCTTCTTTAAAAATGAAAACGCATGATTTTGTATCACATATTGATAAAAATATAGAGGAAGAAAAAAAAAATACTAAAAATTTTAAAAGAGGTAAATATATATTAAATAAAAAATTAAGTATTGAGATATGCGAATACTATATTAAAAATAGTGAGAGATTATTAGATATATTTAGTAAAAATAAAAAAAAAGACGACCTAAGCGATTCGTGTTTACAGGCGGTATCTTATATTAGAACAAATATTAAAGGCGAATCATTAGAAAATTATAATTGCTTATATTAAAATGAATATTCTTTTGATTTCTATGTATAGCAATGATTGGAATTGGAAAAAACAACATTTGCTATATAAAAAAGCAATAGGTAAAAATGCCAAATTATATATTAAACGATATCATGACACAGGAGGTATTAAAAAAATACTGGAAAATAAAAATATATCAGGGATTATAGTAAGTGGTTCGGATTTTTTTATATTAAAAAAAGCATCACCAAAAGTTCCCGATATAATATTTAAATACAATATACCAATACTCGCTATATGTTATGGGCTACAATATTTGGCTATTAAAAATAGTAAAAGAGCTAATATAAATAGTTTTAAACATGGCATGAAAAAATATGTTAAAAAAGTTAAAATAACATATCCTTTTAAAGTTAAAAGATTGGATTATGTTTATTATCATCAAGATTATGTAATAAATATAAATAAAAAGTACAAAATTATAAAGAAACTAAATGAAAAGATAGTTATGATATATAATGATAAAAAGAGAATACTAGGGATGCAATTTCATCCCGAATATATTTATAAAACAGGAAGGGTATTTTTTAAGAAATGGTTTGAATTTATAGCAAGAAAATAATATGCGCGTATTATATTTATTATATAAATTATTGTAAATATATAAACATTTGATTATCAATAAATATATAATATGTCATTAATATCTAATTTAAATAATAAAAATGAAGATTTAATAGAATTGAACAAAGAAAGTTTTAAAAATTCTTTTAATTTTAATATACCGAGTAATAAAAATACATTTATAGATGATAATTTATTTAATAAAAAGAAGATAAGTGATGATGTTATATCTATGTCATCGCGTTCGTCGCGTTCATCAAAAATAAGTACAGCTTCAAATAGTAAATATGAAAAAGCAAAATATATGAATAATATTAAAAATATTTATAAAAATAAATTAAATCGCGATAGAGACATAGATGGTTCAACAAGTGGTAGCGATACTGGTTATAATAAAATTAATTCTAATAAAAAGCGTTCTTTTATAAATGATAATGTCAGTGTAGCAGGAAGTGACGCGAGTAACGCGAGTAACGCGAGTAACGGAAGTGACGCTAGCGGTGGAAGCGATGAAAGCGGCAGCAGCGATGGAAGCGATGAAAGCGGCAGCAGTGGTAGCAGCGGTGGAAGCGGTGGAAGTGACGCGAGTGGTAGCAGCGACGGAAGCGGTAGAAGCGGTGATAGTAGAATAATTAAAAAAAAATATATGAGTCCTAAGGATATAATTAAAAATGAATTAAATGAAAAAAGAGAAATTATTTATCAATTGGATAGATTGGAATCAAAAGGTTATAAAATACCTTTTAAATTTAATATGAATTCTGATTTAGAAGAAATGAAATCAGAATATAGTAGAATTTTAAAGGAGAAAGAGCTTGATGGAAGTATTAGATTTCAGCAAAAAATGTTAATGGCTTTTGTATCGGGATCAGAATATATGAATACTCGTTATGACCCATTTTCTATTAAATTAGACGGATGGTCCGAACAAGTTAATGAGAATATTAATGATTACGATGATATTTTTGAAGAATTACATTATAAATATAAATCAACCGGTAAAAAGATGGCACCGGAATTAAGATTATTCATATCACTATCAGGAAGCGCATTTATGTTTCATTTAACAAGTAGAATGTTTAAAGACCAACCTTTGCCCGATATTGAGAATGTATTAAAATCGGATCCAGAATTAATGAAACAATTTCAAAATGCCGCGGCAAAACAATATATGATGGGAAATACAATACCTCAAAATGTAACAAATACCAGTCAATATGAAAATGTACAGCAAAAAAATACAGGAATGAGTGGAATGAGCGACAGCATGGGAATATTTGGAATGGTGAATAATTTATTTGGGTCACTTACGAGCGATATGACATCAAGACAGCCACAAAGTTATCAAAAACAGCCTATATCAAATAATCAAGCATATAATAATACTACAGAAGATATAGATAATATTATTAAAAATGTTCATAGTAAAATATCAGTAGAAGATGATTTTGATAATCGCATAGAAACATTATCTGTAAGTGACGAAGAAATAACTTCAATAATTGAAGATACTGCGGATATACATATATTAAAAAAGACTAACGCAAAACGAAACAAGGTAAATAATGATAATAAACGTACATTAAATATATAAAAAAAAATATCAATTATAAATTAGTTCTTTTTGTTTTTTCTAAAATTGCTTATTTTAGTAGCGTTCTTTTTAACAAATCTACCAACGTCATTAACGGAATTAGCGATTCTGTTAGGGGTAGATTTAATGGTTCTTAAAGGATTGCGTATAGTATTTTCAACTTCATCTTCAAATACCTCTAATCTTTCTAAAAGGGAGCTTAATGTGCTAAGTAATATAGGGATGATTATTATAGTGAATAATAAGGTTAGGAATAAGAATAAAGATATCATAGTTCCAATGCCAATAACATCTCTAGACATATCCTCCGAACATTTGCATTTTTCATTGGTTAAATATCTTACATATTCAAAAGCATAATAAATATATACAACGAATAATAAGAAGAATATAAATGTAGCGATTGATACTAATTGTACGAATACGTTACCCATGCTCTTAGCGACACCTTTTAGCGAAATAAAGGCAGTTACAAAGAAATAGACTAAAGCTATTATAGTAAAGTTTTTGATGAATTCTTTGTTGGGATGTTCCGAACATTCACACCCGATATTTTCAAGCTTGTATAAATACGAATATATAATTATAAGTAATATAACAAATATCATTTGTATAATTAAACTTGTATAGAAAGACAAATTATTATCCGACTCCTTCATATTATATTTTGCGTTTCTTACTCTATATTATAATATAGAAATTATTTATTT
>Ga0075471_10003558_pt1 | contig 10102 bp, 7 predicted proteins | sample DEB19_08_DNA_2_FD_74787 | JGI IMG/M metagenome (GOLD analysis project Ga0075471, IMG submission 74787) | Aqueous microbial communities from the Delaware River and Bay under freshwater to marine salinity gradient to study organic matter... | ecosystem: Environmental > Aquatic > Marine > Coastal ... | reverse complement strand
TTCACTCGGATGATGGCACAGTCCGTCCCGCTGCTCATAGCAAGCACCTCGGTAATAGGAAGGACTTGATCATCGTCCGTAGCGGCTAGCAGATAACCCTCACGCATATCTTTTGGCTTAGGCAGCACATGGGCGCAGGTGGCCACAGCACCATCCGTGGTGATGGCGTAACCCCCGGAGAGATCGAGGTGCCACTTCTCACATTTGGTGCATAAATAAAAGTGACCTACACGAATGTGAGCCAGACGTGCTCGGTTCCAGCGTTCGCGGGAAGAGAGCGGAGTGGTGCTGGCGTCAGGCAAATTCAGCTCACAAGAGGTGCGGTTGAATTGGGTCTCCGCAGTTGGCATGGACAGGAGCTTGCCCCCGTCCTTCAAGGCTTCGGCCTGCTTCAAAAGGCCCGCCACAGTTCCATGGCCGCGTCCTTCGCGGTACACTGGCACGCTAGGCGATTGCGCAATGAGTGCCGAGGTAGCTAAAAAAATCAGCAGAAGAAATCGCATACCGATGATGCTATCGAGAGTGCCTCTCAACGCAATCCGCAAGCCTTTGCCCTCTTGCCTTTAGAATGGACTTGCCCTAAGACGTGCCCCGTCCGCGCCCAATTCGCCAAATGGTTACCATCACGATTCAGGAACTCTCCAAACGCTTGGGCAGCAGCATGGTGCTCGGTGGCGTGAACCTGCACATTGAAGCGGGTGAACTCTTTTTCCTACTGGGCCCCAGCGGGTGCGGCAAAACAACCCTGCTGCGTCACATGGCGGGCTTTTACGAACCTGATCACGGCAAGATTTTTTTTGACCAAGAGGATGTCACAAGGGTGCCGGCGCATCTGCGTGAGACGGGAATGATGTTTCAAAGTTATGCCTTGTGGCCGCATTTGAACGTCGCGCAGAATGTCGCTTTTGGACTAGAAGAGCGGAGATACACTAGCAAGGAGATCGAGCATCGCGTGGCTGAAGTGCTGGACCAAGTGCAGCTTAGTGGGCTCGGCTCTAGAAAGATTCAGCAGCTTTCCGGTGGCCAGCAGCAGCGCGTGGCCTTGGCTCGGGCACTGGTGATCCGGCCAAAATGCCTGCTGCTTGACGAGCCGCTTTCCAATTTGGATGCCAAGCTGCGTCTTGAAATGCGAGCGGAGATTCGCCGCATCTGCAAAGAACACGGACTCACCGCCGTCTACGTGACGCATGATCGAGATGAGGCTCTCTCGATGGCCGACCGAATCGCGATCATGGAAGCAGGCAAGCTGGCGCAGGTGGGGGAACCACAAAATATTTACAAACATCCTGCCACACGAATGGTGGCGGAGTTCATCGGCGAGACGAATCTGATCGAAGGACGCGTGATGCGTGAAAGCAGCCGCCCCGGCTTTTTCGATGTCGAGACGAGTTTTGGAGTGCTGCGCGGTCGTCCAAACGAGCATGGATGGGCGCCCGTTACGGGTCTTCCGGTGTGGCTCAGCATACGCCCGGAAGCTCTGACCTTGCTCAATGTCATGGACAGCCCGAATCGTTTTCCTGGCCAAATCGTGAACACAACCTACTTGGGTTCTACAGTGCAGTATCAACTGCAGGTGCAGGGAGGACTTCTTATCAAGCTGACCGAGTTCAATCCATTCTTAGTTCGCTCGCCGTGTGGTGATGAGGTTCGGGCTATGGTAGCGATGCATGATGTGGTGATCATTCGAAAGTGATGAAGCTCTCACTTCAGCATCCAATCTTGCTTGCTGTCCTTGCTTGGCAACGGGCGCACCCACGGGAAGCCTGCGTGATGGCTGCCATCATGGCGGTTCTCATCGGCCCTTTTTTGCTAAAGCCGACGGATACCACGGCGCCGCGCCGCTGGGATCGTCGGCTCGTCATCGTGACACCGCATCCGGCGCTCATCCGTGATGAATTCGGGCATGCTTTCGCGGTTTATTGGAAAGCGAAAACGGGCGAGACGCTTTACATCGACTGGCGAGTGCCCGGCGGCACCTCAGAGATCGCCATGTTGATCAAGTCAGAGTTCGCTGCAGCGTTTGAGAAGCATTGGAAACAGGTGTTGAAGCGTGAGTGGACGCCAGAGATTGCCCAGACATTTTTGAGTGACAAAACGGATAACGAAGCTCGGAAAGCATTTTTGGCCTCCGACATCGGCATTGGCGTAGATGTGATGTTTGGTGGTGGTGCCTACGACTTTGAGGTGCAAGTAAAATCTGGCACTCTCGTTGCGGGCGATGGGATGAAGACAGGCCTCAGCGCATTGATGAAAGCGCACCCTGAATGGTTTAGTGAAGCTGCGATTCCTGAAAAGCTCAGTGGTGAGCCGTTTCGTGATCCCGCAGCGCGTTGGTGCGGTGCGTGCATCTCCAGCAGCGGCATTGTTTACAACAAAGATGTGCTGAAACGCCTCGGCATCGAGAAGGAGCCGCAAACTTGGGAGGATCTGGCCGATCCGAAATACTTTGGGCAGATTGCCTGCGCCGATCCGGCCAAAAGTGGTTCAGTAACAAAGGTGTTCGAGATGCTCATCCAGCAGCAGATGCACCTCGCCATTGAGGCGGAGAGGCGAAAAGTCGATTCTGCTAAAGAGCGCTCTCTAGATGAAGTGCGTCTTGCGGGTGCCGAGGCAGGCTGGACTGCTGGCCTGCAACTGATTCAAAAAATTGCAGCGAACGCCCGCTATTTTTCAGATGCCTCCACGAAGATCCCACTCGATGTTGTTCGCGGAGAAGCTGCCGCTGGCATGTGCATAGATTTCTATGGCCGCAAGGCCCAAGAAGACACGCGGAAGGTGGACGGCAGCTCACGCATCGGTTTCGTGGCCCCGCTCGGTGGCACCAGTGTCAGCGTGGACCCAATCGGCATGTTCCGTGGAGCGCCGGATCAGGAGTTGGCCACCGCGTTCATCGAGTTTGTGCTCAGTGAAGAGGGCCAAAAGCTATGGTGTTTTCATGCGGGTGCGCAAGGTGGCCCGCGTAAACACGCTTTGCGCCGCCTGTCCGTAAGGCGGGATTTTTATACGCTGGATCATCTCACGCAAATGCCGGACGCCACAGAGATGCCCTTTGAGAAAGCCAAGGCCTTCATCTACGATGCCGAATTCACCGGCCCAGCTTTCAATGCGATTCGCTTTCTCGTCCGCGTGCTCTGCGTGGACTCGCATGAAGAACTGAGAAAGGCATGGAAAGAGATCATCGAGGCTGGTATGAACGATCGAGCGCTCACCGTGCTTCTCGATCTCAACCGGGTGAGGTATGACACAGCTACAGGCCCCATCCGCAAGACACTCTCCGCTCGTGATAAAATTCAAGAGACTCATCTCGCTAGGCAACTCGGTGATATATTCCGTCTGCAATACCAGCGCGCCTACGACATCGCGCATCGACGTCAGTGATTTCGCTGGGCGCATGAACAGCGAATGGTGGGTATTGCCACGAATCCATGATTGCTTTTAGGATGTCAATACTTCACTATGTCTGTTATTCAGGATCGAATCGCCGAACGTCAATTCAACTCCGTTCCTCATGCCCCGCCTCTTTGCCCTGTTGCTTTGTCTTACCTCCGTTGGGCTCGTTTCGTGCACCAGTTCCATGTTCTCTAACCTGAGAGGCACACGCATCTCATCTGTCCGCACCACTGCCTACACCCACACAGAGTCCGATCACATCGTGTACGGTAAAGCAACAGCCATTGGCAGTGATTTGAAGTTTGGCCGCGTTCGAAGCGCTGCGGCGGACTGGTCCGTCTATCCCGTGGGCACGATTTTCCAGATAGAGGGCACCCCCTATATTTATCAAGTTGATGATTATGGTTCCGCCTTGGTTGGCACGAACACGATTGATCTCTACAAGCCCTCAAAGACTGAAATGAAGGCTTGGGGTGTGCGCAACGTGAACATCCGCGTGCTACGTTGGGGGTCCTTTTCCAAGAGTCTTTCCATCCTCAAGCCCCGTGCCCACTGGGAGCATGTCGATAAGATGGCCGAGCGCATCGAGAAGCAAAAGCGCCTGTAACCGCCCCTGCTCCCGGTCGTGACCCAAATCCAGCGTGCCGCCTTTATCCAACAGCGTTTGGAGCAGTTGTATCCTGATCCGCCCATCCCATTGGACCACACGGATGCCTTTACCCTGCTCGTGGCCGTTTTGCTCTCGGCCCAATGCACGGACGTGAGGGTGAACCAGATCACGCCCGCCCTTTTCGCCCTCGGCCGCATTCCGGAAAAGCTCTCGAAAGTGCCCGTCGAGAAGATCGAGGCCATCGTCCGCCCTTGCGGCCTCGGACCACAGAAAGCCCGCGCCATCCGCCAACTGAGCGAAATCCTCGTTCGCGAGCACGGCGGCCAGGTGCCCGCGGATCTCGATGCACTCGAAAAACTCCCCGGAGTCGGCCACAAGACCGCCCAGGTCGTCATGGCGCAGTCCTTCGGCGTGCCGAGCTTCCCGGTCGATACCCACATCCACCGCCTCGCCCAGCGCTGGCAGCTCACCACCGGTAAAAACGTCTCGCAAACCGAAAAAGACCTCAAACGCCTTTTCCCGCAGTCTGTTTGGAACAAGCTCCATCTCCAGATCATTTTTTACGGCCGCGAACACTGCACCGCCCGGGGTTGCGATGGCACCGTCTGCGACATCTGCAGCACCTGTTTCCCCAAACGCAAACGGGCCGTGAAAACGAAGAAGGCATGAAATGGACTTCTGCATTCAGAAGTAGGCAGTGAGCGGCGTTTGGGTCTGCTCCATGCGCTTTTTCTTTTCCATTCTCGTCCTATCCGCCGCTGCGTTCGCGAAGTCTCCCTATCCCGAAAAGACGCCCGACACGCCCGGCAACAAGTTGCTGGAACGCTACTTCGCCGGAGAGACGAGAACCATCACACAACAAGGTGGGCTGAAAGAGATTGAGAGTGCTGAAGACTGGCAAAAGAAGTCGCCTGAATATCGCCGGCAGCTTTTCGAGATGCTCGGCCTCGATCCGCTGCCGGAGAAAACACCGCTGCAGCCGGTCAAAACGGGCGAGCTGAAGGGCGAAGGCTTCCGCGTCGAGAAAATGCACTTCCAGTCCATGCCGGGACTTTATGTGACGGCGAACCTCTACCTGCCCGAGAAGGTCGAAAAGCCGCTGCCGACCATTCTTTACGTCTGCGGTCACGCGAACGTGATCGAAAACGGCGTCAGCCTCGGCAACAAGACTGGCTACGAACATCATGGCGCCTGGTTCGCCAAACACGGCTATGCTTGTCTCATTATCGACACCGTGCAGCTCGGTGAGATCCGCGGCGAGCACCACGGCACCTACAGCAAGAAACGTTGGTGGTGGTATTCACGCGGCTACACACCCGCCGGGCTCGAGGCCTGGAGTTGCGTCCGCGCTCTCGATTACCTCGAAACGCGACCCGAGGTGGACAAGACCAAGTTCGGCGTCACCGGGCGCAGCGGCGGCGGGGCCTACTCCTGGTGGATCACCGCGCTCGACGAGCGAATCAAGGCCAGCGCCCCCACCGCCGGTGTCACGGACATGCAAAACCAGGTCATCGACGGCTGCATTGAGGGGCATTGCGACTGCATGTTCTTCGTGAACACGCATCGCTGGGACTTCTCGCGCATGGTCGCACTCGCGGCGCCGCGACCGCTTTTGATCGTGAACACGGACAAGGATACAATCTTCCCCATCGACGGTGTCTTCCGCATCTTCACCGATGTGCGCCGCATCTACGAACTGCTCGGCGCTGCTCCTTCCGCACTCGGCTTGCAAGTGGGCGAGGGACCACACCAAGACCTTCAAACCATTAACATGGGAGCGTTTCACTGGTTTGAGCGCCACCTCAAAGGTGCTAATCCCATGCAAATCCTCGATGGAGCACCCAAATCGCTCACGAAGACCGATCTGCGTGTGCTCGCTGAAATCCCGAAGGACGAGAAGAATACCACTGCGGACGAAATCTTCGTTCCTGTAGCCAAAACACCCGACATGCCCACCAATGAGGCCGATTTCCAAAAACTCGCTGATGGGTGGAAAAAAGTGCTTGGAGGAAAAGTCTTCGGCGGCTGGCCCAAGGAGATCGCTAGTGTAAATCCGCAGAAGGAGGGAAGCATGGAGCGCGACGGCCTCCGAATGAGCATTTACGAATTCGAAAGTCAGTCGCCTTATCGCCTGCGCATTTATGTAGCCCATCGCGAAGGTCTCAGGTTGGAGGATCTCGAGCTCGTCGCCCTCAATGTGCTTGATGAGGAAGGCTGGGACACTTTCACCAGTACCTACAACAGCCGCTTTGCTAAGCTCATCGAGACCTTTCCTGGCACGCCGAGTGATGAAAAAGCTTTCGAGAGCGAGAAGAAGATGTTTGAGACCTTCAAGTGGGGCATGGCTTACGTTTGCCCGCGTGGTATCGGCGCCACCGCATGGACTGGCAGCGAAAAGGCTCAGACGCAGCGCCTCCGCCGCTTTTACCTCCTCGGGCAGACGCTCGACGGCATGCGCGTGTGGGACATCCGCCGTGCTGTTCAGAGTCTCCGCGCCATCGGTGGCCTCGGCGAGACGAAGCTGTGGATTCAAGCCCATCGTGACATGGCCGTCGATGCGCTCTACGCGTCCATTTTCGAGGATGGCATCAGCCGTCTCGACCTCCACGACATGCCCTTGACTCACAACGGCACCGTCAAAGACAGCGCCAGCGCCGCCCCGCCAATGCTCAATGTGCTCAAGTACCTCGATCTGCCTCAAGCTGCCGCTCTCGCCGCGCAGAAGACCAAGCTCGTGATCTACGCCAAGGACAAAGCCGCATGGGATTGGACCTCCACCACACTCAAGAACCTCGGCAAAGACAAGCAACTTCAGCTTCGTGATCCCGTGGGCACGAAGGACAAGCCATGATCACCTGACGATATCCTTTACCAGTCGCGATGGCTCGACCCCAGTCAGCTTGAAATCGAGTCCCTGGGCACGGAAGGTGAAGCGCTCGTGATCGATGCCGAGTTGGTGCATCACGGTGGCGTGCAGATCACGCACGTGAACGGGATTCTCGGCCACGTTGTAGCTGAAGTCGTCCGTCGCGCCGTAGGTGAGGCCCGGTTTGATACCGCCGCCAGCCATCCACATGGTGAAACAGCGCGGATGATGGTCTCGTCCCGCTTCGGGGCTGTCCCACTTGCCTTGGCCGGCCACGCCGCGGCCGAATTCACCGCCCCAGAGCACCAGAGTCTCGTCGAGCAGGCCGCGTTGCTTCAAATCCTTGATCAACGCCGCACTCGGTTGGTCGGTGTCGCGACAACGTGCGGTGCACCAGCTCGGCAAACGGCTGTGATGATCCCAATCGGGATGAAAGAGCTGGATGAAGCGCACGCCACGCTCCGCAAGCCGACGCGCGAGAATGCAATTTGCTGCGTAACTGCCCGCACGACGCGAATCCGGCCCGTACATTTCGAACACATGATCCGGTTCCCCGCTGAGGTCTGTGAGCTCCGGCACACTGGCCTGCATGCGGTAGGCCATTTCATATTGGCGGATGCGCGTGGTGATCTCCGGATCGTGCGTTTGATCAAAACGCATCTGATTCAGCTCAGCGAGCCCGTCGAGCATGCCTCGGCGAAGATGACGCGGCAGCCCCTCGGGATCGCTCAGATACAAAACAGGGTCCTTCGAGTTGCGCAGCTTCACGCCTTGATAGCGCGAAGGCAGGAAGCCGCTGCCCCAGTAGTGATCGTAGAGCGGTTGATCGCTCGGACGCTGCATCTTTGAGATGAGCACGAGGTAGTCCGGTAGGTTGCGGTTCACGCTGCCGAGCCCGTAACTGATCCACGCGCCCATGCTCGGCCGGCCGGGAAGTTGATGACCGGTCAAAAATTGCGTCATCGCTGGCGCGTGGTTGATCTGATCCGTCGTCATCGACTTGATGAAGCACAAGTCATCTGCCACGCCCTGCAAATGCGGCAGCCATTCACTGATCGTCGCGCCGCTCTGGCCGCACTTCGCGAATTTTGTTATGCCCGGCAGAATGAGCTGCTTCTGATTCGCTGTCATCGTCGTGAGCCGCTGACCCTGGCGTACGCTATCCGGCAGTTCCTTGCCCGCCCATTGCATCAAACCCGGCTTGTGATCGAAAAGCTCGATCTGCGACGGTCCGCCCGACTGCGTGAGAAAGATGACCCGCTTCGCCTTCGGCGCAAAATGCGGCAGTGATGGCAATCCGGGCACTTCCTGCTGCCCGAGCGCACGCAGCGCCATCGCGCCAACGGAAACGCCGGTGCATTGGCCAAGGAAGTAGCGGCGGGTGGTGTTCAGAGGTCCGTCGTTCATGATTCGCGATGCAGTTTGTAAGGATACACATTCCCGCTGTTCCACTGGCACACATACAGGTCGCCCTGCGTGTCCACGCAGACGTCGTGGCAGTTGTTGAAGACCGGCTGGTCTTGCAGCAGCACCTTGAGGCTGCCGTTTTCATACTCGGGGGCGTGACCGCCTGGATTCGAGATCACTTTGCCATCCACATCGAGGATCGTCACAAAGCCGCGGCCCTGCCACATGCGGTAGTCGTTGGGTTTCGCGCCAAAGCAGACACCGGAATACAAGTTTGTGCCGTGGATGACCGGGCGGCTCACATAGGCGCCGGGCAGATACACACCGCGCTCGTGAGTGCCATCGAGCTTGAACCAGTTGAACTCATTGCGGATGCGCTCAGTGACGACGAGCAAAGGCTCGTCGCCGCGCGTATCGATGGCGACGCCATGCGCTTGCATGAACTTGCCCGGATTCATCGGCTGCGTGCTCTTTCCGCCGAACTTGGAGATGAATTTCCCGCTCATGTCGTAGCGCAGCAAATACTGCGAGCCATAACCATCCGCGACGTAGATGTCGCCATTCGGCGCGACGGCGCTTTCGGTGGGCGCGTAAGCTTCATTCGGCTTGTAAATGCCTTCTTTGACCGGATTCGGCAGTTCCAGCACGATTTGGCCATCGAGCGTGGTCTTGACGATTCGTCCCGAGGTTTCGCAGATGTAGAGATGCCCGTCGTGGAAGGTCAGGCCATGGGCACCACTCATGCCGAGTGTCCACTGGCCGAGCAACGCGCCTTTCACATCGTAGATGAGCACGTTGTTCTGCTTGTGATTCGTGAGCAGAAACAGGCGACCATCCTGCACCTGCACCATCTCATGGCAATCCTTCACCGGCGTTTTGGCAGGGTCTGCCTGGTTCCACAGCTTGTCGACACGATAACGATGCGTTCCATGGCCGATGATCGTGCCATGAAAATCGGGCGCGGTCTTCGCGAGCGTTTGGACAAACGGAGCCGCCAGCACGGCGGTGGTAAGGAATTGGCGGCGGGATTTCATGGTTCGTTTTTTGTTGGTAAAAGGTTCGAGGTAAAAGATTGGGATCTCATTTTTTACCCAATCTTTTACCAGCTATTCATGGGTGATCGCTTCATCCAGATTGAGCACCAAAGTGGCCACGAGCGCATGCGCGGCCAGTTCAAGTGTTGTTTTGAGTTTACGGGCGTCTTCGGGATGCTCGCGGTAATGTTTCGAAGCACGGTGGAGTTCGCGTAGGAGCACCGAAAGCTCCTTCGCGGTCGGTTCACGATTCAAAACGGCTTGGTAGAGCATCGGCAGCCGCTTTTCCGGCGTCGTGGCCAGCATTCGCTTCGCGAGGGCTTGCGAGGCCTCCATGAAGGTCTGGTCATTGAGCAAGGTCAGCGCCTGTAGTGGTGTGTTCGTGCGTGTCATCGCCACCTCGCACACGCGACGCTGGGCGCTATCAAAGAGGAAGGTCGGCGCGATGCTGCGACGCCAGAAGGCATACAACGTGCGTCGATACTGCGCCGCGCCCTGGCTTGGCTCGTAGGTGAAGCGGCCCATGAAGATCTCCTCCCACACGCCTTCCGGCTGATGCGGCCGCACCGGCGGACCACCGAGCGCGGGATTGAGCAAACCGGAGGAAGCAAGCGCTGCATCACGAATCATCCACGCGGGCAGACGGAAGCGCGGACCGCGTGACAGCAGCAGATTGGACGGATCGGTCTGATCGGACCGATCGGAGGATTGTTGGTAAGTGTCACTCGTCACGATGGTCTTGATGAGGCGTTTCACGTCCCAGCCGTTCTCCATGAAATCCACGGCGAGCCAATC
>Ga0075471_10003557_pt1 | contig 10104 bp, 3 predicted proteins | sample DEB19_08_DNA_2_FD_74787 | JGI IMG/M metagenome (GOLD analysis project Ga0075471, IMG submission 74787) | Aqueous microbial communities from the Delaware River and Bay under freshwater to marine salinity gradient to study organic matter... | ecosystem: Environmental > Aquatic > Marine > Coastal ... | reverse complement strand
CGAGCCCTTGCCCTGCGCGCCGCCGTTGGCCGTGGCCACGATGTCGCTCGTGGAGACCGCCGCGATCGTGACGTCTCCGGCTCCCGTGACGGTGCTCGTGGCGTCGGGCTGCGCGCGGGTGGTCTCGTCCACTGTGTTGATCGCGATCCCCAGCCCGATCCCCACCGCCTTGCCGTCGCCTGTGAGCTGCGGCGACGCCGTGGCGATATGTCGCCAGTCGCTCTCCGCGCGGACGGCGAGAGGCGCCAGGCCGGTGAGCTGCACCGCCGCCCCCGACTCGAGTGCCGCCTCGGTGGTCACGTCGTCGACGTTGAGCGCGAATGCCACGCCGACGCCGATGTCCTCGGCCCCGGCGCCGCTCGTGGCCGCCGTCTGCAGGGTGCCGCGATCGCCGGCCGCGGGCATGCCGGCACGCACCGTGAGCCCGGCCGCGGTGATCGACGCATCGGCACCGACCGTGGCCCTGTTGGTGACGTCGGCCGCGCCGATCGCCACGGCCGCGGCGACGCCTGTCGCGGCCGTGACGGCGGTACCGTCGGCCGTCGTCGTCGCGTCGGTGTCGGCGAGCGACACGACCGACACCGCGGCCCCCGCCGACACCACCCGCCCAACGCCGATGCGGGCGGTCGTGATCGTGTCGGGGAGTGAAATCGCGACCGCCGCCGCCGCCGTGACCTCCGTGGCGGCACCGCTGGTGGCATTGGGCACCGTCGCCGGTGGTGCGGCGCCCGGGCCCGTGCCACGCACGCCCTGGCTCGCGGCCTGCGAGTTGGCGAAACCCTGGTTCGTGGCGGCCGCCTGGTTGGGGTTGCTGCCGGTCGAGGCGGCGCCCTGCGCGCCCGCCGTCGCGCTGGTCGTGGAGCCCTGCCGGCTCGTGGATGAAAGTGCCAAGGCACCGCCGATGACCGCCGCCCGATCGAGCAGCGTGGTGGTCGTGTCGTTCGCCGACGCGATGGCGACGGAGATCCCGAGGCCCAGCGTGGCGCCGGCTCCCGCCTGCGTGGCGCCGGTGGCGGTGGTGGTCGCGGCACCGGTATGGTCGGCGTGGACCGCGAGCGAGGCGGCCGTGATCGTCGCCGTGCCGCCGAGCACCTCGGCGATGGTGTCGTGGTTGGCCACGGCGATGGCGATGCCGAGGCTCGCGGCGTCGGAACTCGACGTCGCGCCGCCGGTGGCGGTGGTCGTGAGCGCGTTGGCCGACGTGGCGTCGATCGTCACCGCGCCGGCGTTCGCGAGGACCGCCCCGGTCTCGACCGCGGCCCGGGCCGTCGTGTCCACGAGGTTGAGGGCGAAGCCCGCGCCCACACCGATCGTCTGGCCTGTCGTGTTGAAGGCCGCGGACGCCGAGGCCGTGTCGGCCGTCGCCAGCGACGCCGTCAGCGACACGTTCGGCGCGCCAACGAGCACGGGGGCCGCGTTGGCAGCGAGCAGGGTTTCAGCCCGGACCCGACTGACGTTGATCGCCACGGAGCCCTGGAAGCCCTCCGCGTCGGTCGAGGCACCGGCGATCGCTCCGGGGCCGAATCGCGCGGTCGAGACCGGTGCCACCACGATCACGCCGCCGCCCGCCGTGAGCGTGGGGGTGCCGGCGATCGTCACGCGGCCGGTGACGTCGGCGTGGTTGACGGCCACGGCCGCGCCCAGGCCCATGCCGGTCGTGGCCTTCGTGCTGCTGGAGTCGGCGATGGTGCTCGTGCCGCCCGCGGGGCCGAGCAGGCTCGCCGTGGATCCGAGCACGATCGCCCCCGAGCCGGTCGCGGTGAGCCCGCCCGAGGTTGAGACCGCGGTGAGCGTGTCGCCCGTCACGGCCGACCAGGCCACGGCGGCGGCGACTTTCACGGCGCCCCCGCTCGTGGCGGCCTTGCTCGCGGCGAGGTTCTGCGTGGCAGCGTTGTTGGCCTGGGTGTTGTTCGTCGTGCCGCCCGGTGTGGCCACGGCCTTCGTGTCGACGGTGCGGGTGCTCGTGGCGACGACGCTCACGCCAGCACCCGTGATCGACGCCGTATCGGCCACCTCGGCCTTCGTGTCGCCGGAGAGCTTCAGCACTGCCACCACCACGCCGGCGGTGCCGGCGGTGCCGCTGCCGTCGGCGTGGGTCAGGGCCGTGACGGTGTTCGTGGCCGTGATCGACACGGCGCCGCCGGCGGAGACCTTCGTCGCGTCGGCCACCCTGACGGTCGCCCCGCTCGACACGATCGCCACGGCGACCGCGGCGTCCAGATCGGCGCTCGTGGAGGCGTTGTCGGGGGCGGCCTGGAGGTTCGTCGTTGTCGTCGCCGCCGCATCGATGGCCACGAGGCCGGAGGCTGTGATCATGGTGGCGCCGCCGATCGCGACCGTCGAGGCATTGGTGACGATCACGCCGCCGATCCGCAGGTCGCCGCCGAAGAGTTCCTTGTCCTTGCTCGTGAGGGCGACCGTGCCGCCCGCGTCGATCGTCACGTTGCGGCCCGTGAGCGTGGCGGCCGTGAGCGACACCGAGGCGGCGGCATCCGACTCGACGTCGTTCTTGCCGCCGGGCAGCGGCAGCCGCGGAGCCCCGGTGACCATGGACGCCAGCCGGATGTCGCGGGCTGCGATCGACGCGCCAGCTTCGACGGCGATCGACTCGGCCGACTGGATGTCGACGTCACCGCTCGACAGGATGCCTGCGGAAACCGTGACGTCATCGGTGCTGACCACGAAGAGTCCGGCGGTGCCGTAGCTGCTGGTGCCGGTCGCCTGGACGACGACGTGGTCGTCGGTGAGCAAGGGGACGTCGAGACCGCCGTCGAAGGACACCTGGATCGCAAACGCCGGAAACACGTTGGGCAGGCCGTCCTTGTCGGTGTAGCCGAGGTTGATCGTGAGCGTGTCGCTGAACGGCGTGCTCGCACCTGTGAACGTCACTTGGACGTTCTGGTCGAGCAGATGCGATCCGAGAATGGTCGAGCCGCTCCGCAGCTGGAGCGTCAGCGCGGCGGCTCCGGTGTCGACGACCTCGAGGAAGGCGTCGGTGCCGCCCGTGGCCGCTCCGGCATCGAAGGGGATCGTCGCGGTGAATGTCGGCAACTGCAGCGGCGCCGTCGCCAGAGCCAGCCGCTGCTCGAGCGACTCGACATCGGGTGGATGTCGGTGATGGCGGAGCCTGCGACGTCTCGGCCGCACGCCCCCGCGTCGTCGCCACCCGAGGAGGTGCCGGATGACCGTCCAGGAACGAGGAAAGCTGCTCATCGATGCCCCCCGGTCGGCCGACGGCCGCGCGGTGACTGCTGCCAACTCCATCGTCGACGTGGCACGAGCAGGAACCCGCACCGCGAACCGACCGGCCAGATCTCACCACCAGCCGTCAGTCATTCCCCAAGGATTTTTCGGAGTGTCCGCTCAACCGAGGGGGATGTCAAGGTTGCGGTCGGCCCTGTGAACATGTCGCCGGCTGGCGCGTCTTTGGCTGCCGGAGAACCCACGGCATCCGCGGCCGCGTTCCCCGAGGATTCGGGCGTCGGGCAGGCCGATGGGCTCGTCATGCGGGGGTACGGCACCTGGTGCTGCACCCCCGAAAGCAGAGTCGGGCGATAGTGCCCGTTCGGGGTGGCTGATGGACCGAATGGTGCCAGCCCGGGATCGGCGGCAGAAGGGAAAGCCCGGCATCACCCCCGATGCCCCAATCTTGCGCAGGCCACTCTGCCGTTTCCCGAGTGCCTGGGGCCCCGAGTCGGGGAGTAACGCGGCGACTATTGCGCGGTTCGCGGTGACGGGCGGTCCGCCTCCGGCCGCTCTGTCGTCGTGCCATACGTGTTGCCCTCGATCCGCACCCGCAGCTCGCCCTGCGCGGGGGAGGGGTCGTCCTCGAGACCGGGGTGACCACGAAGGCCGACGATCCGGATCGCGCGGCCGAAGGGCTTGAGCCTGTCCGTGGAGCCGGTCTTCTCGTGCATCAGGAACCGATTGTCGCGGATGGCCACGGTGGTCGTGACCCCGGGGCATGGGCCGACGTAGATGTCGTGCTTCGGGTACATGCCATTGGCGGTGAGCAGGTCCCGGCCGTCGCCGACCGTGACGCCCGGGGCGGCGAGAAAATCGTTGTCGTACACCACGAGCGTTCGAGTCGCGGGACGGGGTGGAGTGGTCTCGGCGCCGTCATTGGCGTGCACGTCGAGGCACCAGTTCGGCGGCGACGGCCCACTCGACTCGAAGAGCTTAGGCCGCGGCACGCGAACGAACTGGTTGAATCGTGCTGTGTAGCCGCTGCCCCGCGAGCCATTGCTGGCGATCGCGTGCCAGGCCCACTCGATGCGGTTGTGTTCGATCACATGGCCGTCGCCGCTGCCCCGCGCGATGAGCACGGGATAGGCGGCAATATCGTGCAGGTGGTTGTGGTGGATGTGCGACGTGACGCTGTCGCGGAAGAGCACCACCCCACCGCGCTGGAAACACAGGATTTCGCAGTGGTCGACCTCCGCGTCGGTGCAGGCGACGGCGTAGCCTGAGGGCTCGAAGGGCCGCGCGTCGAGGTCTCTGTACGGTGGGTTCGGCCCCTTGAGGCGGAGTCCGGTGAGACGGGCCCCGGGCCGCAGCGAGATGGCCGCGCGTTCCCCGGCGGGTGCCGCCGTGATCGTCGCTCCCGCGCCCGCTAGCGTGACCTTTTCCGGCACCAGCAGCGGCGCGTCGTCGAGCGTGATTTCCGCGGCGTCCGCCACGCGCACCAGGTCGCCTGGAGTTGCCTGCCCGAGTGCGGTGCGGAGTTCGGCAAGCGTGGCCACGGGAATCTCCGCCGTCGGCCCCGAGGCCTCCAGGGCGAGGACGGCGACGACGCCGTGCAGAGCGCGAACGATGTGCGGGCGCAATGCCGCCGGGGGGCGGCGGTCGAGTTTCATCGGCGACATGATAGCCGCCGGCGGCCGTCTTCGGGCTGCCCCCGATTCCCCCGGGATCGCTCGCTGCCGGGCCACGATCCGACGTTCGCCGCCCCTGCTGCCCGGGGCTGGTACAGCCTGAAAAAACCATCTCGTCGACGACCTGGAGCCGCTGGAGGCGGCTGCAGTGCTGCCGGCGCTCTGGCAAGAGGGCCTCGCTTCATTCGGGCTGGCGCAGCCCGAACGCGTTGCCGGCCCGCTGCCGCAGGCCCGGAGCGACCTGGCCAAGCTGCACGCCCGTCACGTAGTACTCGACGTATCCCAGGTGCATCTCGTCGAACGTCTGGGGGCCCCAGCGGACCGTCTTCGTGGGATCGGGATTGGCCGGGTTGCCCGCGCTGTTGTCGTACCAGGCCGTGAACACGAGCATGTCGCCCGCCGCGAGCGCGAGCGGCTCCTGGAGGCGGTAGAGCAGCTGCCAGTTGAAGTCGTACCGCGGGATGTCGAGGAGTGTGGTGCGGCCCCCGCCGCCCCGCACGAGCTCGTAGCGGCAGGCCTTGCCTCGGACGTGCATGTGCGGGAGAAACCCCAGGATCGTGGCGTCGAACGGGAGCTTCAGCGACGCCTCCTCGCGATGGTCGGCCGCACCCGGAGGAATCGAGATGCGATCGTTGCGGATGCCGGCCACGCGCACCTCGTGCCGCGGCGGCTCCTTCGCGTAGATCACCCCCACGCGGGTGCGGTCGGTCGTGGCGGTGCCGTTGGGCGTGTAGTGCATCTGGAATCGCAGCCGGGCTCCCCGCGGCAGTTTCTTCGCGAAGCCTTCCGGATAGACGAGCGTGTTCTGGCCCGGCACGTACTCGCCCCAGAATCCTCCCCGCTCGTCCGCTGCTTCGCCGCGCAGGTCGCCCGGCCGGTCGTCGGGGCCCGTGACATGGATCAGCGCGTGATGCACGACGTTGCGATCGCCCGGCTGCACCTCGATCGCCCGCACCCAGCGGTCCTCCGGCAACCGCGTCTCGACGAACACCATCTGATAGGGCATCACTCCCGTGGCCTTCACCGCCACCGGTTCGGCGAACTCGAAGACCTCGTCGGGCGTGCCGATCTGCCAGGCTCCCGGCGGCGGCTTCGGCGTCGGCGCGTCGGCCGCATTGCCGGCAGGCTTCCCCCCGGCGATCCACCGCAGCAGGTCTTGCTTGTCGGCTGCGGCGAGCGAGCGGTCGTTGGCCCATGGCGCGTGGACGCGGCCCGTCTCGGCATCGGGTGCCGCCGGTGCGGCGAACCAGGGAGGCATCGTGCCGCGATCGACCACCGCGCGCACCATCGCGGCATGGGCCACGAGGTCGTCGTAGGAGTCGAGCGGAAAGGGGCCGACACCGCCGTCGCGGTGGCACTCGACGCAGTGCCGCGCCACGATCCGTGAGATCCGGCCGTGGTAGGTGACCTGGGTCGCCTGCGGCGCGGACGTCGGCCTGTCGAGCATGCAGCCCGGGGCTTCGGTGGCCAAGACGGGCGGCTCCGCGCCGGCACGGAGCGCGGCGAGTGCATCGGCCAGATACCGCCGGCGGGGAGCGTCGATCGAGTAGCCGAATCCGTATTGGTCGTCGATCGCGCCGTGGTAGGCGACGGTGCGGTCGGCCGCGAGCACGACGACGTCCGTGGTGCTGACGGCGCCGAGCGCGGCCGCGAGCCGCCCCTCCGGATCGTGCACGTACACGCTCCGGCCGGCGCACGTGGCCGCCGCGGCCCGCATGTCGGCAGCCGCGTCGGTCGCCACCGGATTGACGAGGACCCAGGCGACGTCGTCACCCGAGGACGTCATGAGTTCCACGAGTCGGGGCAGATACCTGCGACTGATCGGGCAGCTGGTGCTGGTGAGGGCGAAGACCGTGATTCGCCCGTCGGCGATGGCCGCGATCGACCGCGACACGCCCGCGAGATCGGTGCATGCGAGGTCGCCGACGCGCCGGCCGATGCCATGGTCGCCCGGCCGCACCGGCCGCGGCCCCTGGCGGACCGGCGGCTCGGCCGGCGAGGGCACGGCTTCCCCGGCCGGCCGCGTGCCGGATGGCCGCGTGCCTGATGGTCCAGCCGAGTCGCGGTCGAGCAGATCCTTGAGAACGCCCCGGCGAACCGCCGTCACGGCCTCGGGCTTGGTGATCGCCCCGCTGCCGTCGAGGTCGAGCCGCCTGAAGTATTCGGCTGCCGGCAGCTCGTCGGGAGTGACCGAGCCGTCGCCGTCCCTGTCGAGCTGGTCGAAACGCTTTTCAACTCCGGTTTGCGCCCCCAGGCGGCGGGCCACGATGCCGAGCACGAGCAGCCCGAGGAGCGCACACCCCGCGATCCGGAGCCTGCCAAGCCAGGGTTTCATCGAAAGCCTCGCAGCATCGAGGAACAGCGGGGCAGCGGCGGGGTCCGCTACGCGTCTCCTGCCCGTGGAGCCCGCTCCGGATCCGTAGACCATATATAAGTCCAAAGTACGGTGCGAGGTATAGTGCGAGGATCGGAGACGACCGCTGCCAGTCCTTGTCGCGGTATCGTACGGGCACCGGGCTACGAAGCCGGCCGCGGCCCCGCGAGGCGCGCCTGCCATGATCGCTCGTTGGAAGCTCACACAGAGGCTCTCGCGTGTTGAACGGGTGTGGCGGTTCGCCGTTGCGGCGCTGCCCCTTGTGTGCGGCTTCCCGGGCGTTTCCCGCGGAGACGAGGTGGCGGTCCGCGTCGACGGCCGCGACCGCAGGATGATAGTCGTCAACGCGGCCGCCGACGGCAGCCGCCGGCCGGCCGTCATCGTGCTGCACGGCGGCATGGGCAGCGCCGATAAGATGCGGGCCACATCGGGATTCGACGAGGTCGCTCGGGCGGCAGGGTTCATGGCCGTCTATGCCGAGGGCACGGATTTCGGCGACGGTCGCCATGCCTGGAACACCGGCTCCCTGCTGCGCCGCCAGGTGCGGGACTCAGACGACATCGCCTATTTCGACGCGGTCATCGACGCCCTCGTCCGCGACCATGGAGCTGACAAGGAACGGATTTTCATGACGGGAGGCTCCAACGGCGGCATGATGACGTTCGTCTACGCCGTGCAGCGATCGGACCGGCTAGCGGGGATCGCCCCGGTGGTGGCGAGCATGTTCAGCTTCGACACCGTGCCTGCCGTGCCCGTGCCGGCGCTGATCGTCAATGGCGCTCGCGACGACGAGGTGCCGCTCGAGGGCGGGCCGAGCCGCAATCCGCTCGTGCGCAACGCACAGGCGGCGCCGTTCAAGCCGGTACGCGAGGTCGTCGATTTCTGGGTGCGGGCCAACAGGTCGGTCCCCGAGGGAGTTGTCGCGGTGCAGGGCACGGTGACGACCACCACCTACGCTGCCGGAGCGGATGGAGTGGTCACCGAGTCGATCGTCGACAGCGCCGGGGGGCATGGCTGGCCGGGCACTCCCGCGCGACGCCGCGGAGCCGAGCCGATTGCTTCGTTCCGCGGCGCCGAACGGGTGTGGCAGTTCTTCCAGGAACATGGCGGGCGGAAACGGGCCGGCGGGTCGGTCCGTGAGTCGCAGTGAGCCCGAGCCGCGACGCATCGGCTTCGCGGGCGACACCAGGACGATATCCATGACGACACGCAACCGATTCGTGCCGGCCGTGCTCGCAGCAGGCGTTGCCGTATGGGCCTGCGCCTGGGCGGCCGATCCCGTTCCGGTCTCTCCGGCGAGCCTTCACGAGCAGCTGCTCGTGGAGTCGCGGGCGCTCATCCAGCAGCGGCAAGACGGCTTCGAGCGGCTCGGCTCGGTCGACGATGCGCGGCGGTGGCAGGCCGACAGACGTCGATTCTTCATTGAGAAGATCGGCGGGCTGCCGGAGCCCGCGAGGCCCGCCAGCCGCGTTACCGGCACCATCGATGGCGGCGACTACCTGATCGAGAAGGTGATCTTCGAGAGCCGCCCGCACCATCACGTCACGGGCCTGATGTACCTGCCGAAGCGGATGCCGCCGCCGTTCGCGACGATGCTCATCTGCTGCGGTCACAGCTACGACGGCAAGGCCGCCGACGGATACCAGCGTGTCGGCATCCTCGCGGCGCGGAACGGGTTGGCCGCGTTCTGCTTCGATCCCGTGGGCCAGGGCGAGCGGTACCAGACCCTGCGCGCGAAGCCGCTGCCCCGACACGCGGCGCTCCCGGCCGCCAATCCACGGCTGGCCGCGATCCAAGCGCTCTCGCCCGAACTGCCGCCGCACTACGACCCCGTGCAGGAGCACACGCTGATCGGCATCGGGCCGATCCTCCTCGGCTCCAACACGGCCCACTACCGGGTCTGGGACGCGATGCGGTGCGTCGACTACCTCTCGTCGCGTGCCGACGTGGATCCGCGGCGCATCGGGGTCACCGGGAACTCCGGAGGGGGCACGGAGGCGGCGTACCTTGTAGCGCTTGATCCGCGCATCGCCGCCGGAGCACCGGGATGCTTTCTTACGAGCTACCGACGGCTGCTCGAGACGTCCGGTCCACAGGATGCCGAGCAGAACATCCACGGTCAGCTGGCCGCAGGCTTCGACGAGGCCGACTACCTGGCCATGGCGGCGCCGCGGCCTGTGCAGATCCTGGCAGCGACCCGAGATGCCACGTTCGACATCGCAGGCACCTGGGAGCTGTTTCGGGATGCGAAGCGGTTCTATGCCGTCGTCGGGCATCCGGAGCGGGTCGATTTGGTCGAGGTGAACGACGTCCACGGCTTCACGATCCATCTGCGCGAAGCCGCGGTGCGATGGATGCTGCGCTGGCTGCTCGGCATCGACGACGCGATCGTCGAAGTGGAGACGGCGGTCCACGCTCCCCGGGACCTGCAGTGCACGCCGCACGGCCAGGTCCTGCTTCTGGAGGGCGAGCGGAGCGTGTTCGATCTGACGAGCGAGCGGATGGAGCGTCTTGCCGAGGTCCGGCGGGCTGCGATCGCAGGCTCCACGCCGGACGAACTACGGGATCGCGTGGCTGCGACCCTGGCAATCAGCCGCACCCCGGCTGCGCGCACGGTCGCGGCCATGGCCGCGACCGCCGGGGATCGCCCGGGGCGTCTGGTGCTCGCCCGTCCCGATCGGGCGACGCTGGCGGCCGCGTTCGTCGAGCCCGAGCGGCCGACGGGCGATCTCGTGATCCTCGTTTCGCCGGCGGGGACGGCAGTGTCGTGGGACTCGGAGCCGTGCGCCGGCTGGCTCGGTCAGGGGAAGACGGTGGCGGTTCTCCAGCTGTCGGGCTTCGGTGCCGGGGCGACCG
>Ga0075471_10003556_pt1 | contig 10105 bp, 6 predicted proteins | sample DEB19_08_DNA_2_FD_74787 | JGI IMG/M metagenome (GOLD analysis project Ga0075471, IMG submission 74787) | Aqueous microbial communities from the Delaware River and Bay under freshwater to marine salinity gradient to study organic matter... | ecosystem: Environmental > Aquatic > Marine > Coastal ... | reverse complement strand
GTGCCAAGCCCGGAAGAACTCAACCAATGCCGCGGCTCGCGGAATTGGTAGAACTGCGAGGCCCACATTTGATGCTGGCCAACACCCACGGTGACGTAGGTATCGCGATCAGCCGTTAATTGGGAGAGCTCGCGAATCGCATGCTGTTGCAGAATGCCATCAAAAGCCTCGTCATAATGGAATGGGTACTTCTGCTTGAGTTGCTTGCAATGGGCAACCCATTCGCTGATATCGATCGGTGGTTCGACGATCTTGTTGAGTTCGTCGAGCACAAATCGGACATCGCTACATACCGGAATGTGGGCAACTTTGTTCTTGTTCAGTTCCGACGCATCGATATCAACATGGATAATCTTGGCATTCTTGGCGAAAGCTTCTAGCTTGCCCGTCACGCGATCATCGAAACGTACGCCCAAAGCGATCAACAAATCGCAATCGCGCACTGCATAGTTGGCGTAAGCGCTACCATGCATGCCCAACATATCTAGCGACAGTTCCTCTTCGTTGGGGAAAAGGCCCAGCCCCATCACCGTCATCGTCACCGGAATACCTGTCAGCTTGACTAACTGTCGCAAGGCTTTCGCCCCATCGGCGGCGATCAACCCGCCGCCAACATATAGAATAGGGCGCTTCGAATGCTTGATCGCAGCCGCAATCTGCCGCACTTGCTCGGGCCGTGCGTGCGGCACAGTCGCACGATAGCCGGGCAGGTTCATCGCCACGTCATCGGCGACTTCACACTTGTCCAATTGCACGTTCTTGGGCATATCGATCAACACCGGTCCAGGTCGACCGGTCGTAGCAATATGAAATGCCTCCTTCATCACGCGCGCCAAATCGTCCACCTGCGTTACCAAATAATGATGCTTGGTAATACCACGGCAGACCTCGACGATCGGCGTCTCTTGAAAAGCATCCGTACCGATGACTTGCGTCGGCACTTGACCGGTAATCGCAACGAGCGGAATACTATCGAGTTTGGCATCGGCGATGGCTGTCACCAAATTGGTTGCTCCAGGACCACTGGTCGCCATCACAACGCCTGGTCGTCCAGTGCTGCGCGCATAGCCCTGAGCCGCAAAGGCGCCCCCTTGCTCGTGTCGTGGCAAGATGGTGCGCAAACTCTTTCCATACTTGGTCAGCGATTGATGCATGGGCATCGAGCAGCCGCCGGGATAGGCAAAAATCACTTCCACCCCGTGATCCACCAAGGATTTGACCAGGATGTCAGCACCGGTCATTACTTGCGTACCACGTTTCGTTTCCATGGAAGCCATTGCGCCGAACTCCAAAAGTAGGGGGTTACATCTTTCAACGAGAACTTTCAGAATACGGCGGTCTGGCCATTTGTTCAACTGTCAAACTCCCCGCTCGTGAAGGGAATTTCCTCCGTGATACGCGAATGGATAGCGGTGGCGCTGGGTGGAATGATTGGAACGCTCGTGCGGCACATGCTCAACACCTCCATCCGTAGCTTCTCCCCACAATGGCTGCCCGTTTCCACCTTACTGGTCAACGTCGTGGGTTGCTTTGCCATTGGCTGGCTTTTTCGGTGGGCCCTGGACCGCCAATTGAGCCATGCCTGGTGGGAGGTAGGGCTGCGGGTCGGTGTTTTGGGAGGTCTGACCACGTTCAGCGCTTTTGCGATCGAAGTCTTTATCGCCTGGCAGACTCGCCCTTTGCTGGGTTTGGCGATCGTCGCCGGGCATTTGGGACTAGGCCTGGCCGCCGTGGCCCTGGGAATCAGCGCGGCCACTTGGATGCGCTAACAGCCTGCCCGAACGGCAGTGGGTCAGAATCAGCTGGTGAGGTCCTCAATAAAAGATGTAGCCCTCTTCTCCATGCTGCGTCACATCCAACCCCTGACGCTCCATGGTCGAACTGACGCGCAAGCCCATGAGCATATCCAGTCCCTTGAGCAATCCGAGGCTCACAGTGGCCGCGTAGATCCAAACGCTCACCGTGGCCACTATCTGAGCCAGCAACAATTCCCAATTACCATCGATAACCCCAAGCGGTTGACCTTGGGCCAAGTTCCAGGCTGCGCGCGTCGCGAACACGCCAGTCAGCAACAATCCCACCGTGCCACCGACTCCGTGCACACCAAACGTATCCAACGTATCGTCATAACCCAAACGAGCTTTCAAGCGGTAGCAAGCGAGATAGCAGACCACCGCTGCAACTACGCCGAAAACAAACGCCGACATCGGCCCGACATAACCAGCCGCTGGCGCGATGGCGACCAATCCCGAAACGGCTCCGCTACTGGCTCCCAACACAGACGGCTTGGCCCGCTGCCACCATTCGCAGGCTGCCCAAGCCAACGCGCCGGCAGCTGCCGAAAAGTGAGTTGTCATGAAGGCATTGATGGCGACGCCATCCATCCGCAACGCGCTGCCTGCACTCAAACCTAACCACCCAAGCCAAAGCATGGCGGCACCCAAGCTCGTATAAGTCAAATTATGAGGCGGCATGGGTTCGTGACGATGGCCCAGCCGCGGTCCGATCAAACAAGCCGCCATCAAAGCGGATACACCCGCGGCGATGTGCACCACAGCACCTCCAGCAAAATCAAGCGCACCTCCCCAAGGACCATGACCAAAGGACAACCAGCCAGATCCCCACAACCAGTGCGCAATCGGACAGTAAACCAACAAGCCCCAAAGGGCTGAAAAGAGTACCATCGCGCTGAACTTCATCCGCTCTGCAAAAGCTCCACAGATGACGGCCGGCGCGAGTATGAAGAACATGCCTTGAAAGAGCATGTGAGTTATCCGCGGCAGCTCCGCGCTGTACATGGGGGTCATGGTCTGGCCCATCCCCTTATCCCAGTACCGCGCCACCCCCTGCATGCCCAAGTATTCAGCATTACCATACCACCGACCGGTGCCACCGAATGCCAGCGAATACCCCACCAAAGCCCACAGCACGGTCATCATTCCCATCAGGAAAATACATTGCATGAGCATGCTCAGCACGTTCTTCTTGCGCACCAAGCCGGCATAGTAGAGCGCTAAACCGGGCGCTGTCATCGACAAAGCAAATCCACTACAGACCAACAACCAACTACTGTGAATGGCAATGTTCGGATTGGATAACGCCTGCTCACTAACCGGCGGCGCAGCATAAGCCTGTGGCAATCCGACCAGCATGACGCCCGCCAAACCAGCCAAGACTTGCAAACTCCGCTTGCCACACCCGTGCCACATAGTCAGTCCCCCGCTTTTCAATCCAAGCGCCTCGCGGCTCGACTAGGCTGTCAAAGGTAATGGACACTCGGCAAACTCAGCCATGCAATCTGCCAACTGCTCGGCACTTAACGGCTGCCCACTCCACAAACATCGCAATCGAGCCCGACGAATGACTCCTTTTTCCATGAAGTCCCCCAGCAAACGCACGCCGCTTTCATCCTGTTGCATCAGTACCGATCCGCCACTCTGACCAGCAGGCGTCAGCCACTCGGTTTGCGGCTGATCGCTGGGATGGACCAGCATTGCCATACACCCCAGCTGCGTCTTGCTGAACAACGCCCCTACTTGGGGTTGGGCGCCATGCCCACCGCTCCCGGGTAATACCGACCACTGACCACCGGGTATCGCATGACTCACTTCCAACGCAGGGTGAGCATCCAGCAACTGCGTCTGAACACTCAGCCAGACATCCCAACCGCAGTCGCACTCACCCAATTGTTCTTCAGGCACGCGGCGGAAATCAATCTGAAACGCGAACCGCTCCGTCTCGCTCTGCGCATAACGTACCATCAAGTCGCTCCCTCGGGCAAACCAGTCATCCACCGCACAGGCATGCGCAGGAGCAGGACGAATCTTCAGCAAGTGCCAATCGCCGGCTCCTGCCTCCGGCGCATGACGATGCACCGCCAACCCCAAGTGAGGCTGCGTTAAATCGAATTGGCATGTCCAGCGATGTTGCGAATGCCGGCCGATACACGAGATCTTGGCAATCTGTCCAGTTACTTCCCACGGCATTATTGCCAGTCCTCTCAATCTGGTGTCGGTATCCTATCAGCCGACCTGTTGCAGGAGGCTGAACCTGTCCGTTTTATAGACAAACACTCGAAATCAATCTGCTTTCCTCAATAGTCAGCCCCCTGTTTCAGGCAGGCAGCCAAGCCCCGACTCGCCATCCGCACAAACCTCAGGCTTACCGAATTGATGCACAAGCGAGCCGGCACAGGCGTCATCCTAGTTTTTTTAACCGGCATTTGACAAGGACGCGACTAGAATTCCGAACCACCTATAATCGATCGATGTCGGCTCGGAAAATATCCGGTAGCTATCCACTTCATCATTGGCTCGCTTCACTAGGAGTCCTCCCTCGTTGGTTCACACGCTACTTCTCCCTGCCGCAGTGCGCAGTACGCTGGAGGCCAGTGGTCTCGACCACTCGACCCTATGGTTAGCCATAGATACCGATATCACGCTGGATGGATCCACGACCGATTTGTGGTTAGTTGCCACGCGGTCGCATTTTGTATTGGTCGACATCGCCGCCCCAGCCGCTCTCATCGTGCGCACCTTGGCCTGTGAAGAGGTTGGCGGTGTGCGCACTCAAGCCGGCGTGGGCTCGGGACTGCTGCAATTCCGCGTCGGCCATCAATGGCTCGACTGGCTACGCTTCAGCAACGCCTTAGCCCCACGCTTTCACAAAGTAGCGCGGCTTGTCGAGCAAGCCCTCGAGGCCAAACCACCGGTCGATTCCGATCCGGCAACTCCTCGGACAGACGCTTGGCCACCAGCCGCACTACTCGGTCAAGACGCCGCGGCATGGGATCCACCGCATTGCGACAAGTGTGGCTTGCGGCTGAGCAGCACGACGGACAACTGCCCGCGGTGCGTCCCCAAAAGCCAGATCCTGCGTCGAGTTTCCGATCTCTTGCGCCCTTACAAGCGTGGTGCTGTCGCCCTCTGCTTGCTCACGGTGGTCGGAGTCATCGCGGAACTGATACCACCCAAACTCCAACAGACCATGGTCGATCAGATCCTAACCGTTCCACAGTCACCCGCCGGCGCGCTCGCCCCGGCGATGACCGAGCAAGTTGATTTCAAACAAGCCTTGCTCGTCGTCGTCCTGGCTCTAGCTTTCTCACGTGTACTGCTTTCAATCGTTGGTGTCTGCAAAGGACGCCTAGCCACTCACATCGGCACCGGTCTGACCAGTACCCTGCGCGCTCAGATGGTGGATAAACTCCAAAGCTTGGCGATTGCCTACTACGATCGACATCAAGTTGGTTCCATGCTCAGTCGCGTCGCGCATGATAGCGAAGTGCTCCACGGACTAATGCATCAATTCACGGGCGGCTTCCTCCTACAGATCGTTCAGCTACTGGGGGTCGGCGCGATGCTGCTGTGGATCAATCCCAAGCTGGCGGTCTTCACTTTGATACCAGTCCCACTAGTCTTTCTCGGTTCATGGATTTTCTGGCGCAAAGTCTACCCGCGTCATTACCGACTCTGGGATGCGTCGAGCAAGCAAATGGCGGTGCTCAGCGGGATGCTGTCCGGTATCCGCGTGGTCAAAGCCTTTGCACAGGAGGACCGCGAGTTCGATCGTTTTCGCAGTGCGAGTGATCATTTGCGCGACTGGCGGCTCTGGGTAGAAAGCACCGGAGCCAATTATTCAGCCGCCATGCAAATCGTTTTCAGTCTGGGAGGCTTGATCGTTTGGTACGTCGGTGGCCGCGATGTCATCGGTGGCGATATGACGCTCGGTCAATTAATCGCATTTCTGGCATATCTAGCCATGTTCTACACCCCCCTCAGCGCGCTATCCAACTTTACGACGTGGCTCACCAGTTTCCTGTCAGGTAGTCAGCGCGTACTGGAACTGCTGGATACCCCAGCCACAATTCAGGATCCTGCTGAACCAGTCAATTGGTCAAAACCTGCGGGGGCTATTGAGTTTTCGCATGTGTCATTTGGTTACGATCGCCATCAGCCCGTGCTAAAAGATATCTCTTTTGAAGTCGCCGCCGGGGAAATGGTCGGTATCGTCGGACGCAGTGGTTCGGGCAAGACCACCATGGTGAACCTGTTGGGACGATTTTACGACGTGCAGGAAGGTGCAATTCGCGTCGATGGCATCGACATCCGCTACATCGCGCGGCATCAATTGCGAGAGCGTCTGGGCATCGTCTTTCAAGACTCGTTTCTTTTTCGGGGCACCATTTGGAAGAATCTGTCTTATGGGCAGCCGCAAGCCGCGATCACACAAGGACTCGAAGCAGCCAAAGCCGCCGGGGCTCATGATTTCATTTGTCGCCAAAGCCTCGGTTACGAAACTCTGCTAGGCGAGCATGGCGCCGGTCTCTCGGGCGGGGAGAAGCAGAGGCTCTCCATCGCCAGGACGCTGTTGTACGACCCGCGTATCCTGGTCCTGGATGAAGCCACCAGCAATATCGATGCCGAAGCCGAACGCAGCATCCAACAAGCTTTGGAAGTCTTGGTGCGTGGACGCACAACAGTCGCCATCGCCCATCGCTTGTCCACTTTGCGCAATGCCGATCGCATTCTCGTATTCGACCGCGGCTCCCTAGCCGAACAAGGCACTCATGCGGAATTGCTGGCGACCGAGGGTATCTATGCGCGACTGGTACGCATGCAAACCCAAGTTACCAAACACCCAAGCATCGATCGCCTGGCTGCTGCGGAAGAGGACCAGCAGTGGGACTCGACGGCCGCATCCGCACAGGTCGTTCGTCAGCCAGCCGCCAGCGCCGCCGGGCCTCATTGGTCTCGCGGAACCGCCACCAGCATTACCACTGCCAGCGTAGCGTCCACCGCTGGCTCATCCAAACAAGAGACGACGTCCGCTGCGCGCCCCCCATCGCGTCTGGAAAGCTCGCCCGCAGTCAACCAGGCCCTGGCTTCGCCCGGGCAGCCAGCGCCGCCCCAAGCCGGACCGGTGCCGGAGAACTCGACAAGCTCGCAAAACCAGTTTCTGCACTGGCTGCAACCGGGTGACTGCACCTTTTCAAGAAACACCGAAGGACAATTGCAAGTCTGGCGTGATGCGTCCTGCTTGTGTGGTAGCGCCTTCGTCGTACGTACCTTCCCCGCGGCCTACCCAGAACAGTACCTCAGCGTTCGCGGCTGGAATGCGGCGAACGAGGAAATCGAAGTCGGCATCATCGGCGATCTGAACAACTGGCCCATAGAAACACAGACCTACGTGCGTGAAAGCCTCGCGCGCCGCTATCTGCTCCGCGAAATCAATCGCGTGAATAGAGTCCAACTGCGCCACGGCTATCTCGACTTCGAAGTCGAGACAGTCTCCGGGCCAAGCCGCTTTACGATGCGCTGGACGCAGAGCCAAGCCATTGACTACGGCGAGAATGGCAAACTGATGATCGACTCCGAAGACAATCGTTTTGTGATCCGCAATATCGATCAGTTGCCCGAGCGCGATCGCGAGCGGTTCTTGCAATACATATACTGGTAAGCCCATGCATCTTCGCGAAACCTTGGAAATTGCAGTTATTCTGGCAGCCGCCAGCGCGGTCCTGGGCGCTCATGCGCTGCTGGGACCGGCAAGCGCACCATGGCTGATCTGGATCGTCGTCGCATTGGCCGCTGGCAAGACCGCCTACTACTTTGCCGAAACTCTATGGCATTTGATCCAAGCCACCGCCAGCGATTTACCCTACCACCGCTTCTTGATGCTGATGGCCTACAACATGGCCGAAGTCACCGTCTCGTTCGCCGTCGATTTCTACTGCCTCAAACAGTTAGATCTGCAGAGCTTCTCCGGCATGGCCACCGACCTCGGTGGCTTGGAACTCATGTTTGACTGTTTCTATTTTAGCGTGCTGAATTTCTCATTCTTCGGCTATGGCGATATCATTCCAGCGCATATCCCAGCCAAACTGGTAATGCTGATGGAAGTGATTACCGCTTTTTCGACAGTCATCTTTCTGCTATCCGATTTCGTCAGCATGAAAGAGTCAATGCGCGGCACGCGTCCACCGCGCAATTAATCAGGCTGCTGGCGGCCGATCTCACGCCAGTATGTCGGTAGCTGCCTTGCCAGCAACATCCGTCAAACGGAAATCACGGCCGGCATACCGGAAGGTCAAGCGTTCGTGATCCAAACCCATCAAATGCAAAATGGTGGCGTGCAGGTCATTTACGTGCATTTTGTTCTCGGCAGCATAATAGCCATAGTCATCGGTGGCGCCATAAGCGTAGCCACCTTTGACACCACCACCTGCCATCCACATCGTAAACCCGTGGGGGTTATGATCTCGTCCGTTGGTACCTTGCGAAGTTGGCGTGCGGCCGAATTCGCCCCCCCAGAGGACGAGAGTATCTTTCAGTAAACCACGCGCTTTCAAATCGGCCAGGAAACCGGCAATCGGCTTGTCAACCTCGGCGGCATTCTTGGTATGTCCTTGGTAGAGATCGCTGTGCTGATCCCACTGCACTTCGCTGTCGCTATGCGTGACTTGCACAAAACGTACGCCCGCTTCGAGAAAGCGACGCGCCATCAAGCACTGTCGGCCAAAGTTTTCGGTGACAGGATCATCGATGCCATACAGTTTTTTCGTGGCCGCCGTCTCCTGGCTCAAGTCTTGCACTTCGGGCATGGTGGACTGCATGCGATACGCCAGTTCAAACGAATGAATGCGTCCCTCGAGCGCCTGGTCTCGCCCCGCCAGATCCAAATCGCTCTGATTGATGGCCGAGAGCAAATCCAATTGCCGACGCTGTAGCGCGGGATCGATGCGCGTATTGCGAATGTGCTTGACGCGAGCTGTATCGGCCGGCTGACTGGCATTACCGATCGGCGTGCCTTGACAGTGCGCGGGCAAAAATGCCGACCCCCAATTGTTCACGCCACCATGCGCCAGGGTCGGGCAAATCGTCACGAACGCGGGCAAATTCTGGTTCTCGGTTCCCAAACCATAGGCGACCCAAGCCCCCATGCTGGGGCGCACGAATTGATCGCTGCCGGTATGCAATTTCAGCAACGCACCACCATGAGCAGGATTGGTGCCGTGCACACTCCGCAACATGCACAGATCATCAACATGCTGAGCCACATGCGGGAAAAGCGCGCTGACGGGCAAACCACTTTCGCCGTACTGTTTAAACTTCCAAGGCGACTTGAGTAGATTGCCCTGAGCCGCAAAGAGCACTTTGGGCAATTCGAACGGTGGTGGCTTGCCATGGTCCCGATCCAACAGCGGCTTGGGATCAAAGGTATCGACGTGCGATGGGCCACCTTTCATGAACAAGAATACGATACGTTTGGCCCGCGGCTCGAAATGCGGCGGCTTGGGTGCCCAAGGATTGGTCAATCGCGCTGGCTCGATCGGATCGGCGCCGGCCGCCGACTGCCCCATCAAGGCGCTCAGAGCCAAGTAACCGAAACCTGCGGCGGAGGACTGCAACAGTTCGCGCCGATGCGATAGCGCCAGCGATCCACGCGGTCGATTCGACCCAGAACATTGCTTGCAGTCGTGTTTCGGCTGTGTCATAAGCTCATCTCACCATAAAGAATTCATTGCTCAGCAACAAACTCTGACTGACCAGCGACCAGGCCTGCCGGTCGCTGACCGTCCCATCGCTAGCCTGGGCCTCGCCTCCTTTACCGCGCACATCGCTCAGGAAGGCTTGAATCTGTTGCAATTCATCGGCGCGCAATTCACGCCCCCATAACCGCAGCGCCAAAGCTTGGCCACGCGCTGCATCATCGCTGACCTGCTCTAACAACCACTCGGCAAGCGTGTCCGCCGACTCCATCACCAAATCAGCATTCATCAGCAACAAAGCTTGCGGCGCTACAATCGTCGAATTGCGATGCCCCGTCGGCATCGTCGGATCGGGAAAATCAAATTGCTCGAAAAAAGTATAGAGATTGTTCCGAATCACCGGCAAATAAACCGCGCGACGCAACGCATCGTACTTGGTGTGGTCGATCGAGGTATGATCGAACACGAATTGCCGATTGCGCAGCGGCACGGTTTTGCCACCCAACTGTTGATCCAGGCGGCCCGAGACAAAGAGAATCGAATCGCGGATCTGCTCCGCATCCAGACGCTGGGAACGGAAACGCCACAGCCAACGGTTCTCGGGATCTTGCCGCA
>Ga0075471_10003555_pt1 | contig 10105 bp, 6 predicted proteins | sample DEB19_08_DNA_2_FD_74787 | JGI IMG/M metagenome (GOLD analysis project Ga0075471, IMG submission 74787) | Aqueous microbial communities from the Delaware River and Bay under freshwater to marine salinity gradient to study organic matter... | ecosystem: Environmental > Aquatic > Marine > Coastal ... | reverse complement strand
CTGGGGGACGACGACTGGGTGAAGCCGCAGATCGGCATCGCCTCCAGCTGGAACGAGGTGACGCCCTGCAACATGTCGCTGCGCCGTCTCGCCGAGAGCGCGAAGAAGGGCGTCCAGTCGGCCGGTGGCGTCGCGCTCGAGTTCGGCACCATCACGGTGTCCGACGGCATCAGCATGGGGCACGAGGGCATGCGCGCGTCGCTCGTCTCGCGCGAGGTCATCACCGACTCCGTCGAGACGGTGGTGCACGGCGAGCGCTTCGATGGCTTCGTCGGTCTCGCGGGCTGTGACAAGTCCATCCCGGGGATGCTCATGGCGGCCGCACGTCTGAACCTTGCCAGCGTCTTCGTCTACAACGGCTCGACCATGCCCGGCGTCCACAAGGGACAGAACATCGACATCACCACCGTGTTCGAGGCTGTCGGCGCGTGCGCCGCGGGGACGATGACGGAGGGCGAACTGACCGACATCGAGCGCGCTGCGTGCCCGGGCGAAGGTGCGTGCGGGGGCATGTTCACCGCCAACACCATGTCCTCCATCGCCGAGGCGCTCGGCATGAGCCTGCCCGGCACGGCATCGGCACCGGCCATCGACCGTTCGCGCGAGTCCGACGCAGAGCGCGCGGGTGCGGCCGTCGTCAACATGCTGCGGCTCGGCATCACCGCGCGGGACATCCTCACGAAGAAGGCGTTCGAGAACGCGATCGCGGTGGTCAACGCCCTCGGTGGCTCGACCAACGCGGTTCTCCACCTGCTCGCCATCGCATACGAGGCCCGTGTCGAGCTCTCGCTCGATGACTTCAACCGCATCGCGGAGAAGGTCCCCCACATCGCCGACACCAAGCCCGGCGGCAGGTACCACATGACCGACGTCCACCGCATCGGCGGGGTGCCCGTGGTGCTGAAGCACCTGCTCGACGCGGGTCTTCTCCACGGTGACGTGCTCACGTGCACTGGCCGCACCATGGCGGAGAACCTCGCCGAGCTGAACCCGCCCGCGCCCGACGGCGATGTCATACATCCGTTGAGCGACCCGATCCACGCGGAGGGCGGCATCAACATTCTCGTCGGCTCGCTCGCACCGAACGGCTCGGTCGTGAAGGTCGCCGGTCTCACGAAGGACCAGCTGCAGTTCGAGGGCCCCGCCCGCGTCTTCGACGGCGAGGACGGCGCGATGGACGCGATCATGCAGGGCCGCATCAACCACGGTGACGTCATCGTCATCCGCTACGAGGGCCCGAAGGGCGGGCCCGGGATGCGCGAGATGCTGGCCATCACGGGTGCCCTGAAGGGTGCAGGTCTCGGCAGCACCGTGGCACTCATCACCGACGGTCGCTTCTCGGGCGGCACGTGGGGCTTCTGCATCGGGCACGTGGCACCCGAGGCCGTGGACGGCGGGCCGATCGCGTTCGTGCGCGAGGGTGACCGCATCCGCATCGACGTGCCGAGCAAGTCCCTGGACGTGCTGGTGGACCCGGCGGAGATGACACGACGCCGCGACGGCTGGGCGCCGAACCCGCCCCGCTACCGCTCGGGGGTGCTGGCCAAGTTCGCCAAGATGGTGCAGGGTGCCGAGAAGGGCGCCGTCACCAACGTGCGGCTCTGACCCGCACTAATTTGTGGGGATGGAGACGCCGTCCCGCCCCCATGTGCTGACGCGGGCCGTGCGCATCGCCGGCGGCACCGCCACCACTCTCACCGGTGTGGCGCTGCTCGTGCTGCCGGGGCCGGGCATCGTGCTGATCGTGGCCGGTCTCGGCATCCTCGGCAAGGACATCCCCATGGCGGCGCGGCTGCAGCAACGGATGATGACGCACGCCAAGCGGGCCGCCAGCGGCGCGGCGAACGGCGCGAGGAAACTGCGCCGCAAGTGATGCGCGCCGCGCCGCGGCGCGGACTGGGTCTCAGACGGCGGGTTTCACGGCACGGCGCACCGGGCGGTCCCACCCCGGTTGCCCCGTCGACCTGGGGCTCGGCCACAGTCCGGGTCCCATGTCGACCATGCCGTGGTGCGAACCGTGCGCACCGAGGATGTTGAGGAAGGGGAGCGCGTCGAACGCCTCCGGGCCCTTCACACCTGTGCCCTTCCACGAGCCATCTGCCATCAGCTCGAGCGCGACGACCGGGCAGATGGCCGTCTGCCACAGCACCGCCTGGCTGTCGTACTCGCGCATCGTGACCTCGTTGTCGGCCACGTGGTACAGGTACACCTCGCGGGGCTTTCCGTCCGCGATGCCCTTCACCCACGTGCCCGCGCATGTGCGGCCGTGCATGAGATGACCGAGCTTGGCGGGGTTGGGAAGAACCGCGGCGAGGACATCACGCGGCGCGACGTGCACCCCGCCCACCTTGATCTTCTCGGTGGAGTCGAGGCCGAGGTAGGCGAATGTCTTCAGCCAGTCGATGAACTCGGCACCGAGCCCGTACTTGAAGGTGACCCTCTCGCACTTCACCTCGCGCGGGATGAGGATGACCTCCTCGTGCTCCACGTTCACGCACTCCACCGGGCCGATGCCGGCGGGGAAGTGGAAGATCTCGGGCTCGCTGAAGCAGTCGGTGGTGTAGAAGCCGCGCTTCTTCTCCCACACGACCGGCGGGTTGAGGCATTCCTCGATGGTCGTCCAGATGGAGAAGGTGGGCGCGAAGTCGTAACCGTCGATCGACAGGTTCGACCCGTCCCGCACGCCGATCTCGTGGATCTCGTCGAAGATGTGGTCGGCGGCGTAGCGGGCGAAGACGTCGCTGAGTCCCGGCTCCACCCCCATGCCGATCAGGGCGAGGATCCCCCGCTCGCGCCACTTCTCGTCGTCGGAGAGCTGGTCCTCCCCGAGCATCCTGCCGACCTTGTTGTACGGGTCGAGCGGGTGCGGGGTGGACAGGTTCATCGCCATGTCGATGTAGTTGCACCTCGCCTGGTACGCCGCCTCGAAGATCTGCGGGTTCAACCGGGGGTCACAGGCATTGACGATGACGTCTGACTTGGTGCGCTCGATGAGTGCGACCAGGTCGGCGACATTCGAGGCATCGACTCTCTCGGCCCTGAACTTTCCCGGGTCGTCGAGTGCGGCGATGGCCGCCTCGGCGGACTCCTTCGAGATGTCGGCCAGGACAAAGGAGTCGAAGAACCCCCGTGTCTCGGCAATGGAGGCCATCGAGGCCCCGACTCCGCCTGCTCCCACAACGAGGATGTTCATGATGTTTCTGCACACTCCGACGCACTGACTGCGTCACCTGACTAGTTGTTGAAGAGGATACCCGCGTGTCCACGGTGCGGATCGGCACCGCCCTTTTCGTGTGCCCTCCCGCCCGTGGGAGACTGATCGGCATGGACTTCGTGGGACGTGACGAGGCACGACCGATCTCTGACCCGGAGATCACCAGTTACAACCGTCTCCCGATGCGCAGCCCCCTGGTGGAACGCGAGAAGAACCCGTGGTTCCGTTCACTGAACGGGGAGTGGTCGGTGATGCGGTACGGGCATCCCACGGACGTCCCGCGGGAGGCGCTCGCACCGCACTTCGATGATTCGTCGTGGAGGACCATCCCCGTGCCGGGCAACTGGACGTTGTTCGGTCTCGGGGATGAGCCTCATTACACGAATGTCACGATGCCATGGAAGGGACTGCCGCCGGCGCTGCCGGAGGTCATACCCACCGTCGTCCACCGCACCGTTTTCCCGATGCCCGCGAAGTGGTCGGGCCGGCGGGTGGTGCTGCACGTCGGCGGGGCCGAGAGCGTGCACACCGTGGTCGTGAACGGCAGCCGTGTGGGCTACGGGACGGACAGCCGTCTGGCGAGCGAGTACGACATCACCGACAGCCTCCATGACGGCGACAACTCGATTGCCATCATGGTCAGCCGCTACTCGGCGCAGAGCCACGTGGAGGACCAGGACCAGTGGTGGATGGCCGGTCTGCACCGCGAGGTGCACGTCAGGGCCGAGGCACAGGTGCACATCGACGATGTCCGGATCGACGCGGGATTGATGGCGGACAACTCCACGGGCACCCTGCGGGTGCTGACGACGGTCGGCACCAACGACGGCACCCCGGTGCCCGCGGGCTGGACAGTGCGCGTCGAGGTTGCATCCCCCGACGGCACGACGGTGGCCACCATGGAGGGCGCGGTGCCGCACCACACCTGGCCGTACGTGTTCAACGGGCACGTCGCACGCACCGAGTGCACCGTCCCGCGGGTGCGCCCGTGGTCCGCGGAGCTGCCCGCCCTCCACGAGGTCACGGTGACGCTCGTCGACGACCGGGGCCGTGACGCACAGTCCGTGCGCCAGCGCGCGGGATTCCGGCGCGTGGAGATCAGGGACCGCAACCTGCTGGTGAACGGCGCGCGCGTGATGATCCAGGGGGTCAACCGGCACGATCACCACCCGGAGCGCGGCAAGGCCGTGACGGTGGAGGACATGCGGGCCGACATCGTGCTGATGAAGCAGCACAACGTGAACGCGGTGCGCTGCTCCCACTACCCGAACGACCCGCGGTTCCTGGACCTCTGCGACGAGCTCGGTCTGTACGTGGTGGACGAGGCCAACGTGGAGAGCCACGCGTGGAACACGAGCCTCTGTCACGACCCCCGCTACCGCGCCACCATCATGTCGCGCGTGACCCGGATGGTGGAGCGCGACAAGAACCATCCGAGCATCATCATGTGGTCACTTGGCAACGAGAGCGGCTACGGGGCGGTGCACGACGCGGCGGCGGCGTGGGTGCGCGCGTACGACCCGTCGAGGCCCGTGCATTACGAGGGCGCCGTGTACCACGAGCATCACTCGCGCGGCGGCCTTCCCGCCGCCGACCCGGTGGAGAACTGGGTGGATGGCGGAACGGGTGCGAGCGACGTCGTGTGCCCGATGTACGCACCCATCGAGAGCATCGTGCGCTACGGCCGCGGCGGGCGCGGCACCCGGCCGCTCATCCTGTGCGAGTACAGCCATGCCATGGGCAACTCGAACGGGTCGCTCTCCGACTACTGGCACGCCTTCGACACGACACCCGGGCTGCAGGGCGGCTTCGTGTGGGAGTGGAAGGACCACGGCATCTCGCAGGTGCTCCCCGACGGCACCAAGCGGTTCGCCTACGGCGGCCAGTTCGGGGACACCCCGAACGACGGGAACTTCGTGGCCGACGGCCTTGTCCACTCGGACATGACGCCGCACCCCGCGATGCGCGAACTGGCGTGGTGCCACAGACCCGTCGCCGTGACCGTCACGGGCAAGGGGTCTGCCGCGCGGCTGGTCGTGCGCAACCGTCAGTCGTTCCGTGAACTCTCGTGGCTGCGCGCGGAGTGGGAACTGCTCGTCGACGGCGTGCCGGTGCGCCGGGGTCGGCTGAAGGTGCCGAAGTGCGCCGGCGGGTCCACCGTGCGAACGGAACTGCCGGTGACCGTGCCGCGCGGCGCGGCGGATGCGTCGATTGTCGTGCGGTGGTTCACCCGCGAAGACGAGCCGTGGGCGCCGGCCGGTCATCTGGTCGCGTGGGACCAGACGGTGCTGCGCGCACCGTCAGCGGACCGCACGGTGCCGCGCACGTCACCGTCAGCAGTGGTGCACCCGGATGTCGCCGCGATAGAGCCGACAGTGAGCATCTGGCGTGCCGCCGTCGACAACGACGGCTTCAAGATCATGCCCGGGCTCACCGGTTTCGGCGGGTCGCTGCGCCGCTGGACGGAGCAGGGGGTCGACGTGCGCGGGGCCGAACTCGTCGACCATGCGACCAAGCGGACCGTCACCGCCGGCGGTGCTGTCCATTTCCGCCACACGGTGCGCGTGCCCGCACACCTCGACGATCTGCCGCGCGTGGGGGTTGCCTTCCCGGTCCCGCCGCGTTTCGTCACGTTGCGCTGGCTGGGTGACGGCCCGCACGAGTGCTACCCGGACCGCAGGGCCGGTGCCGTGCGGTCGGTGTGGGAGTCGGACCCCGACGAACTGCCGTACCTCGTGCCCCAGGAGTTCGGCCTGCGCACGGGTTGCTCGTGGTTCGAGGTGGTCGACCCCGCGTCCGGTGATGCGCTGCGTTTCACGTCCACAGGCGTGCCGTTCCACGCATCGGCGCTGTGGCACACGGCGGCTGACCTCCATGCCGCGCACGACCGCACGGAGCTCGAGCGGCGCGGTCACCTCACTGTCCATCTCGATGCCGCACACAGAGGTCTCGGCACCGCCAGTTGCGGGCCGGACACACTGCCCGAGTACCGCGTGCGCCCCGGCACGCACGTTCTCTCGTACACGGTGGAGCTCATCGCCCCCCGTTGACCGTGCGCAGGCTCTGTTACCGGCTGACAGTGAGACCGGTGACGGGACGGACCTTCCATCCCTCCACGTCCGCACCGCGCTCGCACATGGCCACCACGCAGCCGCCGAACCCACCACCCGTCATCCGCGCGCCGATCACACCCGGTGTGGCGAGGAGTCCCTCGACTGCCGCGTCCATCACCGGGGTCGACACGGCGAAGTCCGCGGCCAGGCTGCGGTGCGCGCGAACCATCACCTCGCCGGCCGTCACGTAGTTGCCGGCGCGCAGCGCCGCGACGAACTCGGTCACGCGGGCGTTCTCCGTGACCACGTGGCGGGCGCGTGCCCGCACGACCGGGTCGCGCAGTGTCCCGACGTCGGATGGTGCGGCGTCGCGCAGCGGGCCGATCTCGCGTTCGGCCGCCGCGCACTCGGCGACCCGGTCGGAGTACTCCGAGCCCTGGAGCGTGCGCGACGCGACGAAGCGGACCACGAACTCGATCCCGGCGGGCAGGGGGACGTGCGTGACGTCCAGGGTGCGGCAGTCGATCAGGGTGCCGTGACCCTCCCGTGCGGACGCGATGCACAACTGGTCCATGATCCCGGTGGGCACGCCGGTCGCCCGGTGCTCGGCACGGCGGGTGAGCTGTGCGAGCTCGGCGGCGGCCCGTGCGTCGGCGGGCATGCCGTGCCCGAGCGCGAGAGCGGCGGCAAGTTCGAGCGCCGCACTGGATGACAGCCCCGCACCGACGGGGATGGTGGTGGAGACGTGAGCCCTCACGCTCTGCATCGCGATGCCTGCGGCCCGCATCTCGTCGGCCACGGCGGCGGGATAGCGCCGCCAGTCGGGGTCGCTCGTGTCGTCGGACGTGAGCTCGGTCGGGCCGTCGACGGGCTCGAACTCGACTGTGGTGAAGCGGTCGATGGCCATGGGGAAGACGAGCCCGCCCGTGTAGTCGGTGTGCTCGCCGATCAGGTTCACCCGGCCCGCCGCCACCGCACTTTTCTTCCGCACGCGGCAACAGTAGTTTCGGGGCATGGCGGGGGCACCGAAGGACGAGTGGCAGGAGCGGTACGGCTCGTCGCGCCAACGTGACGTCCCGTTCGCCACCATGTCCGGCATTCCGCTGGAACCGGTCTACGGACCGGCGGACGCCGAGCATCCCGGCGTGTTCCCGTACACCCGCGGCCCGTACGCGTCGATGTACCGCAGCAAGCTGTGGACGATGCGCATGTTCGCCGGCTTCGGCACGGCGGAGGACACGAACGAGCGCTTCAAGGAGATCATCCGTGCCGGCGGGGACGGCCTGTCAACGGCGTTCGACATGCCCACGCTCCTCGGGCTGGACAGTGACGACCCCATGTCGCTCGGCGAGGTCGGCCGGTGCGGGGTGGCCATCGACTCCCTCGCCGACATGCGCGACCTGTTCTCCGGGATTGACCTCGGCTCCATCACCACGTCGATGACAATCAACTCCCCGGCGGCCCCCGTGCTCGCCATGTTCGTCGCCCAGGCCGAGGAGACCGGCATCCCGCGCCGCGCCATCGGCGGCACGCTGCAGAACGACATCCTGAAGGAGTACCAGGCGCAGAAGGAGTTCGTGTTCCCGCCGCGCCAGTCCATGCGGCTCGTGCGCGACGTCATCGCGTTCACCGCGGCGGAGATGCCGCGCTGGCACAGCGTCTCGATCAGCGGCTACCACATCCGCGAGGCGGGCAGCACGGCCGCCGAGGAGCTGGCGTTCACGCTGGCCAACGGATTCGCCTACGTCGAGCTCGCCCGCCAGGCCGGTCTCGACGTCGACGCGTTCGCGCCGCGGCTGTCGTTCTTCTTCAACGCCCACATCGACTTCTTCGAGGAGATCGCCAAGTACCGCGCCGCGCGGCGCATCTGGGCGCGCTGGATGCGCGACCGATACGGGGCCCGTGACGAGCGCTCGATGCAGATGCGTTTCCACGCCCAGACCGCGGGCGTGTCCCTCACGGCCCAGCAGCCGGAGGTCAACATCGTGCGCACCGCGGTGGAGGCGCTCGCCGCCGTTCTCGGCGGCACCCAGTCGCTGCACACCAACTCCATGGACGAGGCGCTCGCGCTGCCCACCGAGAAGGCGGCGCGCATCGCGCTGCGCACCCAGCAGGTCATCGCCCACGAGACGAACGTGGCGCACGTGGCGGACCCGTTCGGGGGCAGCTGGTTCATGGAGGAGCTCACCGACGAGATGGAGCGCCGCGCGGGGGAGATCTTCGATGCGATCGACGCCATGGGCGGCGGTTCCATGCTGGAGGGCTGCATCAAGGGGATCGAGGAGAACTGGTTCCAGGGCCGCATCGCCGACAGCGCGTACGAGCTGGAGCGCGCGTTCAACGCGGGCGAGCGCGTGGTGGTCGGCGCGAACAGGTTCCTCGAGGGCAACGAGGAGGGGTTCGGGGACATCCTGCGGATCACCCAGGAGCAGGAGGAGCGCCAGCGCGCGCGTCTCGACTCCGTGCGGCGCGACCGTGACGACGCAAAGGTGGCCGAGGCACGGGACCGGCTGGCGTTCGAGGCCGCCGACCCCGAGGCCAACCTGATGCCCGCGTTGATCGACGCCTCGCACGCGTACGTGACGCTGGGGGAGATGATGTCCACGCTGGGCGGGGTGTTCGGCCGGCACACGGAAGTGCCGAGCATCTGATGCCCACCCGCGTGCTGGTCGCGAAGGTCGGCCTGGACGGCCACGACAGGGGCATCAAGATCGTTGCCCGCACGCTGCGCGACGCGGGCATGGAGGTCATCTACACGGGCTTGTTCCAGACGCCCGACACGGTTGCGTCCGCGGCGATCGACGAGGACGTCGACGTGGTGGGACTCTCCATGCTGTCCGGCGCGCACATGACGCTCGCGCCGCTCGTGGTGAAGGCACTGCGCGACCGCGGAAGCGAGATTCCCGTCGTTGTCGGGGGGATCATCCCCGACCAGGACGCGGACGAGCTGCGGTCTGCCGGTGTTGCCGCCGTGCTGGGGCCCGGTGCCACCGCTCACGCGGTCGTCAGCACCGTCGAGTCGGTCGTCCGCTGAGCGCCGGCGTCATTCCGAGGTTCTGAAGACCACCGGTGCGCTCGACCGTCCGGTCAGGGAGTCGGGTCCCGGGGCCACCCTCTCCACGGCGAGCACCCATTCGTCGGCCCCGTCGAGTGGGCCCGTGGGACGCGGGAGCGAGAACTCCTCGGTGCTGCGGAGATAGACCACGTCGGCGGTGATGCTGCCGTCGTCGGCTGCCGGAGCACTGTCGCACGACTCGTCGACGGAAGAGAACGAGTTCGCCTCGGAGCTCATCTCCACCGTGCCGAGCAGCACCGACCCGCCGCCGCCGGCCCGCAGCGACACGGCGTACTTCGACGTCACGGCCGGCACCGAGCCCTCCTCCACCCACAGGTTCTTCGATGCGCGGCACGCGGCCCTGTAGGAGAGGGTCGCGTCGGCACCCGCGCCGGCGAGCGGCCCGAACCTCCTCGATCCGACGATCGCGTCGGACACGACCAGCCCGACCGTCCCGTCCTCGTTGATGCCCGCAGAGACGGTCAACGACCCGCCGTCACCGAAGTCGTAGACGGCGCTTGTCGCCCCTGCCACGCGCAGCACGGCAGGTCCGCCGTCGACGAGTGGAACGAGGACCGCCGCGAGTGCGGCCACGGCGACAGCCACTGCGCCGCCGAACGCGACAGGGACGACCCTCGCGAACCGTCGTGCACGGGCCTCGCGGACGCTGTCACCGAGGGACCGCGCCACGGACACCGCGTCGCGCGCGGTGTCCCGCGTGCGCCACGGATGGCGCCACCACTGGTGACCGAGGCCCGCAAGCACGTCGTCCAGCCACTGCGA
>Ga0075471_10003554_pt1 | contig 10105 bp, 8 predicted proteins | sample DEB19_08_DNA_2_FD_74787 | JGI IMG/M metagenome (GOLD analysis project Ga0075471, IMG submission 74787) | Aqueous microbial communities from the Delaware River and Bay under freshwater to marine salinity gradient to study organic matter... | ecosystem: Environmental > Aquatic > Marine > Coastal ... | reverse complement strand
CGCGCCGAGACGCCGGGCGAACTCCTCCTTCTCGGGCAGGGTGTCGACGGCGATGATCCGGCTCGCGCCCTTGGCCCGCGCGCCCTGGATGACGTTGAGACCCACGCCCCCCACCCCGATGACGGCGCAGGTGTCACCGAGCCCGAGGTTGGTGCGGTTCCAGACCGAACCGATGCCGGTGAGCACCCCACAGCCGATGAGGCAGGCGACGCTCAGGTCGATGTCGTCGTCGACCTTCACGCACTGGTTGGCCTGCACGACCGTGTACTCCGAGAAGAACGATGCCCCGGCGAAGTTCCAGCAGGGCTCCCCGCCGACGGTGAAGGGCTGGCTGGCGTTGCCCATGCTGCGGCGGCACCGGGCCGGCTGGCCGGTCACGCAGTGCTCGCAGAGGCCGCAGAAGGCGAGGGTGTGCAGCACGACGTGGTCGCCGGGCGCCACGCTCGCCACGGCCTCACCGACCGCGTCGACGATCCCCGCCCCCTCGTGGCCGAGCACGCAGGGGTAGTTCCACGGGATCGTGCCGTTGATCACCGAGATGTCGCTGTGGCACAGACCGGCCGCGACCATGCGGACCCTCACCTCGGTCGGGCCGGGCGCCCGCACCTCGAGGTCGTCGCGGATCGCCGCCCGCTCGCCGTCGAACACCAGACCGATCATCGAACTCCCCGTTCGTCCCGTGAGGTCCCGGCGGGTCGCCCGCCGGTCCCCCACCTTGGCACATCCGGGTCGGCCCGGGCCGCACCGGACCGGGACCGGGCCCCGACCGGCAGCGGAGGCCTACATCCAGACGATCGACTGCAGCTCGGTGTAGGCGTGGAGCCCGAAGATCCCACCGTCGCGGCCGATGCCGCTCATCTTGAAGCCGCCGAACGGGGACTCGTGGTTGCGCTGGGCGGTGTTGAGTCCGACGTTGCCCGACTCGAGCTGCTCGCCGATGGCGTGGGCGCGGGCCAGGTCGGCCGAGAAGACGTAGCTGTAGAGGCCGAAGTCGGAGTCGTTGGCGATGGCCACCGCCTCGTCGTCGGTGTCGAAGGGCACCACGACGATGACCGGTCCGAAGATCTCCTCCCGCACCGCCCGCATGCCGTTGTGGCAGTCGGTGATCAGGGTGGGACCGACGTAGAAGCCCCGGTCGACCCCCGCGGGTCGCCGACCGTCGACCACGATGCGCCCGCCCTCGTCGGCGCCGAGCTGCACGTACTCCTCGATCCGGTCGCGGTGCGCCCCGGTGATCACCGGACCCACCACGGTGGTCGGCGATTCGGGCGGCCCGACCGTGAGGTGCGGGGCCGCGGCCGCGAGTGCGTCGACCACGGCGTCGACCTGGCTGCGGTGCACGATCGCCCGGGTGGGGGCGGTGCAGATCTGGCCCGAGTGGAAGGCCCACACCGAGATCAGGGCGGCGACCACCTTGGAGACGTCGGCGTCGTCGGTGACGATGCAGGCGCCCTTCCCCCCGAGCTCGAGCAGCAGCCGCTTCATGGTCGCGCCACCGGCCGAGTAGATGGCCGCGCCGACGCCGGTGGAGCCGGTGAAGCTGACCATGTCGACGTCGCGCGTCTCGACCAGGGCCTGGCCCACCTCCGGCCGCGACCCCACGACGCAGTTGACGACCCCCGGCGGGAACCCGACCTCGGTGGCGAGGCGCGCCAGCTCGATCACGGCGAGGGGATCCTGGGGCGCCGGCTTCATCACGACCGTGTTGCCGGTGGCGAGGGCCGGACCGATCTTGCCCGCCATGTTCACGAGCGGGAAGTTGTAGGGCGAGATGCACGCGACGACGCCCACCGGCTGGCGTCGGGCCACCGCACCCACCAGCCCCCCGGGGGCCAGGGGCGACGTGGGGGCGACCGTCGGGGGCAGCGGGATCGAGTGGTCGCGGAGGGCGAGGTCGGCGTACGTCCGGAACCGGTTGGCGGCCTGGGGCACCTGCATGGCCGATCCCACCGCCAGGGTGGCACCCGTCTCGGCCATGACCAGCGGCAACAGCGCGTCCGACCGGGCCTCGAACGCGTCGGCGAGCGCGTGCAGCAGCCGCGCCCGCTCGGCGGGGGCGGTGCGCTTCCAGGCGGGCAGCGCGGCCCGGGCCGCCGCGGCGGCTGCGGTGGCGTCGGCGGCGTCGGCCTCGGGGGCCTCGGCCACCACCTCCTCGGTCGCCGGGTTGACCACTGCGTAGGTCCCCGCCCCGCCCGGCACCCACTCGCCCCCGACGAGGTTCGCGTAGGCGGTCATCCCCCGAGCACCGTCCGGGCGTGGGCCCGCAGCTCGAACTTCACGACCTTGCCGTTGGCGTTGACGGGCAGCTCGGTGCAGATCTCGACGTGGCGCGGGACCTTGTAGTTGGCCATGCGCTCACGAGCCCACGCCACCACCTCGTCGGCGGTCAGCGTCACGCCCGCCCGCGGCACCACGAACGCCATGCCGACCTCGCCCATCCGCTCGTCGGGGACGCCCACCACCGCCACCTGGGCGATGCGTTCGTCGCCGAGGAGGAGGTTCTCGATCTCGGCCGGGTAGGCGTTGAACCCGCCCACGATGTACATGTCCTTGAGCCGGTCGGTGATCCGGAGGTAGCCGCGGTCGTCCATGATTCCGATGTCGCCGGTGTGCAGCCAGCCGTCGGCGTCGATCGTCGCCGCGGTCGCCTCGGGATCGCCGAAGTACTCCCGCATGAGGTGGTAGCCGCGGGTGACGACCTCACCCTGCTCGCCGCGCGGCACCTCGGTGCCCGCCTCGTCGACGACCCTGACCTCGATGTCGGGGATCGCCCGTCCGGCGAAGTTGGCGATGGTCTCGGGGTCGTCGTCGTAGCGGCACATCGTCACCGTGCCGGTCGTCTCGGTGAGCCCGTAGCCGGTGATGATCGTCTCGAAGATGTGCTCGTCGCGGAGGCGTCGGATCAGCTCGACCGGCACGACGGCCGCACCGGTGACGGTGAGCCGCAGCGACGACAGGTCGTAGGCGTCGCGGCCCGGGGCCTCGAGGATCCCCGACAGCAGCGTGGGCGGACCGGGCAGGACGCTGATCCGCTCGCGCTGGACCGTCTCGAGGACGGCCGGCACGTCGAAGACCGGCAACGGGACGATCGTCGCCCCGCGCAGGATCGACGAGAACCACCCCGCCTTGTAGCCGAAACCGTGGAAGAACGGGTTGACGATGAGGTAGCGGTCGCCCTCGCGCAGGCCGACCACCTCGCTCCAGACCTCGTACACCCGGAGGTTCTGCGAGTGGGTCGACACCGCGCCCTTCGGGCTGCCCGTGGTGCCGGAGGTGAACATGATGTCGGCGGGGTCGTCGCCGGCGATCGACTCCATCCGGGCCCGGGCGTCGGCCTCGGAGACCGCCGCACCGGCCGCCAGGTAGTCGGCGAAGGCGGTGTCGTCACCGACCGGCCCGTCGAGCACCACGACCGCGTCGAGATCGGGCAGCGCCGTGCCGGTCTCGACGAGGGCGCCGCGCAGCATCGTCGGGTAGTCGACGTCGAGGAACCCGTTCACCGTGAACAGGAGCCGGGCGCCCGCCTTGCCGAGCACGTACGCCGCCTCGGTCCCCTTGAACCGGGTGTTGAGGGTGACGAGCACGCCGCCCGCCCCCAGGATCCCGAGGGCCGCCACGATCCAGTCGGCCGAGTTCGGCGCCCACACCGCCGCCCGGTCGCCCGGTCGCAGGCCGGCCGCCATGGCCGCCCGGGTGGACGCGACGGCGAGGTCGGCCAGCTCGGGGTAGGTGATCCGTCGGTCACCGTCGACGACCGCCTCGAGGTCCGGGAACCGCTCCGCGGCGGCCAGGAAGAGACGGGGCATGCTCTGGTACTGCTCGTCGAAACGCATGGCCGGAGGCTATCGGGGACCGCCGTCGGTCGGCGGCGAGTCGAGGAGGTCCTCGGCCAGGGCCGCCCCCGACGCCGCGGCCCGCGCCCCCCGCTGGTGGACGACGATCGCCGCCGTGGCCACCAGCACCACCACGACCCCGGCCACCTGCCCGGCGGTCAGGGCCTGGGAGAACAGCAACCACGCGCCGACGATCGACACGACCGGGTTGGCCAGGGTCAGCAACGACGTCACCGTGACGTCCACGTAGTGGTGCGCCCAGGTCATGAACCCGTGCCCGATCATCCCGGGGCCGAGGACGATGCCGAGCACGATGAGCCAGTCGGTGCCGTGCACCACCGCCACCCCGCCGTTGACGATCACCGCCCAGGGCACGACCACGATCGACGTCCACAGGAAGACGGCCGCCAGGAACGACCACGAGTGGACGTCGCCGGACCGGGCCTGCTTCGCGAGCAGGAAGTACGCGGTGAACACCAGGAGGTTGACCACGGCGAGCACGTCGCCCACCACGGTGTCGTGCCCACCCGACGCCCCCAGGACGACCACCGCCACCCCGACGAACGCCACCAGCGCCCAGCCGAGCTCCGACCGGCTGCGGCGCTCACCGAACAGACGGGTCGCCACCAGGAGGATGAGCGCTGGCTGGAGCGCCGGAATCAGGGTCGCACTGGCGATCGACGTCCGCTGGAACGACATGAACCCGCTCACGATGCTCACGGCGAAGCACACGCCGGTCACGAACGAGCGTCGCATCAGGGCGGCCGACATCCGCCCGCCGGTGAGGTACGCGACCCCGAGGGCGATCGGCAGCGCCAGCAGCATCCGCCACATGACGATCGTGGCGGCGGAGGCGTCGATGGCCCGCACCCCGAGGGGCCCGAACCCCCACGCCACGATCGCCGCGACCGCGGCGGCGAGCGGGAGGGCCGGACGGCGGTGGACGGCGGTCACCGCCGCAACCTAGAGCCCCGGGATCCCGGGCGGGCGTGTCAGGATGCCCGCATGGCAGCCACCGCCGACGCGCCGATCGACCTCGACCGTCTCCGGCGCGACCGGCGGGAGCGGCTCGTCACCGAGGCCCGGGCCGCCGGACTCGACGCGGTCCTGCTGATCGGGTCGGCGGGCGTGACGTACGCCACCGGCGCCGACACACCGACCGCCGACGTCGGCGTCGCCCGGCCCCGCCGCACCGTGGCGCTCGTGCCCACCGACGGCTCGCTCCCCCACCTCTGGACGTGGTGGCCCGACGGCGCGCCCCCCGATCTCCCCGTCGATCACGTCCTCCCCGGTCTGCACCTCGACGACGACCACGACGCCGCCGCACTGGGCACCGCCGTGGCCGAACGCACGGGGACCGGCGCCGTGATCGGCGTCGACGACCGGACGTGGTCGCTGCGACGCGCCCTGGTCGATCTCACCACCGTGGACGCCCGACCCGCCCTCGGCCGGGCGCGCCTGGTGAAGACCCCGGACGAGATCGCGTGCATCCGGCGGGCCCAGCACCTCAACGAGCGCGCGATCGCCGAGATCGGACCGCTCGTCGCCCCCGGCACGACCCCGGCCGAGCTCACCGGTGCGTTCCTGGAGTGCTGCGCCGGGCTCGGCGCGACCGGCACCGTGCTCGACCCGGTCTGGCAGGTCGTGGCCCCGGCGGTCGGGGCCGGGCCGCGCTCGGTCACCGGTGACGTCGCGTTCCCGGTCGCCGGCGGCACCGACCCGTTCGCCGACGGCGACCTGGTCTGGGTCGACACCGGCGTCGAGGTCCACGGCTACGGATCCGACTACGGCACCACCTGGGACGTCGGTGCCGCGCACCCCCGCCGCGCCGAGCAGTGGTCCCGCCTCCGGGCGGTCCTCGACGCCGTCACCGCCGCCGTCCGCCCCGGCGCCACCGGGGCCGACCTCACCCGCGCCGCCCGGGAGACCGAGGCGGGCCGCCGGACCCCGTGGCTGCGGCACCTCTACCTCGCGCACGGCATCGGCACCGCACCCGCCGAGGCGCCACTGATCGGCACCGACCTCGGCGACGAGGTCGACGCCGCCACGGTGCTCGGGCCCGGAACGGTCCTGGTGCTCGAGCCCGTGATCTGGGACGACGGCGACGGCGGGGTGCGCTGCGAGGAGATCCTCCTCGTGACCGCCGGGGGCTGCGAGCGCCTGTCGGCGCCCGGGACCCCGGAGGCCCGGTGACGACGCCCACCGGCGACGACCGGGCCCACCTCGACCGGCTCCTCGACGCCATGACTGCCGCCGGGGTCGACGCCCTCCTGCTCGGTCACGAGGACGGCATCCGCTGGGTCACCGGTGCCGACCGCCTGCGCCTCACCGGGACCCGGCCGTTCGCACCGGCGTGCGTCGTGGTGCGCGCCACGCGCACCGCCCATCTCCTCGCGACGTCCGACGCCGGCCTGCCCGCCTTCCTCGACGTCGACCACGTGTACGGACCGAGCTGGGACCTCGTCACGCTGGCCACCCGCGTCGCGGCCGTGCCGGGTCTGGCCCGTGCCCGCACCGTCGGCACCGACGGCACCGACCCGACGGTCGAGGACATCCTGGCCGCGTTCCTCCCGGTGGCGACCTTCGTCGACGCCGGCCCGCTCCTCCGGGGGGTCCGGCGACGCACCTCGCCCGCCGACCGCGCCGGGATCGCCGCGGCGATCGACGTCGCGCAGCGGGGCCTCGCCACCGTGGTCGGCACCGTCGCCCCGGGGGTCACCGAACGACGCCTCTCCGGAGCCTTCGCCGGTCGGATCGGCCGCCTGGGCGCGACCATGCCGGCGTTCGCCACCGCGACCTGCGTGGCCGGGACCGCACCCCGGTCGTTCCCCGGCGAACGGACCCTCGCCGCCGGTGACCTCGTGACCCTCCGGGGTGGCGTCGTCCTCGACGGCTGGCTCGGACTGGTGGCCCGGACCCGCGCCGTGGGCGGGGCGACCGCCGGGCAGGTCTCGGCCGCCGAAGCGGCGCTCGAGACGCTGAGGCTCGTCACGACCGCCTGTCGGCCGGGTCGGCCCGTCGGGTCCCTGCGGGCCCGCCCCGACGTGCGGGCCGTCGACGGCCTCGGCACCGACCTCGCGCCGATCGGCGCCGACGACCCCCTGGCCGTCGACGACGTGTGCTGGATCGAGGTGGCCGTCGACGGCGTGCTCCTCGGCGACGTCGTCCACGTCGGGACCGACGCCACCGTCCCGCTGACGGGCGTGCCCTACGGCCTCGGCTGACCGACGTTCTGCAGGCCGTCTTCCTGGCCGACGGCCTACAGGCCGTCCATGGGGTAGGGGAACTTGACCCCGACCCCGCCGTCGACCGACAGGACCTGCCCGCTGACGTACCCGGCCAGGTCGGAGGCGAAGAACAGCAGCGCCGAGGCGATGTCGGCCGGCTGGGCCACCCGGCCGAGCGGGGCGTTCGCCTCGTTGCGGGCGCGACCCTCGTCGCCGAGGTAGCCCGACACCCGCGGCGTCCAGACCACGCCGGGGGCGACGGCGTTCACCCGGATGCCGCGCGGCCCGAGCTCGACCGCACCCGAGCGCACGAGGGACATCAGCCCGGCCTTGGCGGCGCCGTAGGCCGCGTGCCGCGGCGCCGAGGTCAGCCCCGACACCGACGCCACGAACACCATCGAGCCCCCGTGGCCGGCCATGGCCCGAGCGCCGTACTGCATCGCGAGAAAGGCGTGCCGGAGGTTCATGTCGAAGTGCCACGACCACTCGTCGTCGGAGTAGTCGAGGATGTCGCAGTAGTGCGAGATCCCGACGATGTCGACGAGCCCGTCGACACCACCCATCAGGGCCGTGGCGTCGCCGAACAGACGCTCCACCTCGTCGCGCGACGTGGCGTCGCCCGACCACGCCAGCCCGTCGACCTCGCCGGCGATGTCGACCGCCAGGTCGGGGTCGACGTCGACGCAGAGCACGCGCGCCCCGTTGGCCGACAGCGCGTGCGCGGCCTGACGGCCGATCCCCTGACCGGCGCCGATCAGGACGAAGCGCCGCCCGTCGAGGCGGACCCGCCCCGCGTAGTCGGGCACCGGAGTGTCGTCGAGCCTGGTCATGGAGGTCCTCCCCGGACCGGCGCGTCGGATGCGCGCCGAACGGCCAGACGGTAGGGTCGCCGGAGCGGTCGCGTCCAATGCATCGTCGACGCCGACCGGCGACCACGACAGTGGCGGGGACGGGGACGGGGGACGACGATGATCACACCGGCGGACGTGTCGCTCGAGGGCAAGGTGGCGGTCGTCACCGGCGCGGCCCACGGCATCGGTCGGGCCATCGCCCTCGGCCTGGCCTCCTTCGGCGCCGAGGTCGCGGTCTGCGACCGCAACGAGCCCGACCACCGTGAGACCGTGACGCTCCTCGACCAGCTCGGGCGCCCACCGGTCGAGGCGGTCCTCGACGTCCGCGACGCCGAGTCCGTCGACGCCTTCGTCGGGCGCGTCGCCGCCGAGCGCGGCCGTGTCGACATCCTCGTCAACAACGCGGCCGGCACGTTCTACGCCCACTTCGCCGACACCCGCCCGAAGGGCCAGGCGATGCTGATCGACGAGAACTTCGTCAGCGTCACCAACTGCGTCCGGGCCGTCCTGCCCGTGATGCCCGACGGCGGCTCGATCGTCAACGTGACGTCGATCGAGGCGCACCGTGCGGCCCCGGGCTTCGGGATCTACGCGGCCATGAAGGCGGCGGTCACCAGCCTGACCAAGACGCTCGCCCTCGAGTTGGCGCCGCGGCGGATCCGGGTCAACGCCATCGCCCCCGACGCCATCCGCACCCCGGGCGACTCCGGGCTGGCCGAGTTCGCCACCCAGGGCGACCCGCTCTCGTACGGCACCAAGGTCCCCCTCGACTGGGGTGACGCCGACGACTGCGCGGGTGCCGTCGTCTACCTGGCGTCGGGCCTGGCCCGCTGGATCACCGGCACGGTCCTCCACGTCGACGGCGGTGCGCACGCCTCGTCGGGCTGGGTGCGCCGCGACGACGGCACCTACGCACCCTGATGTCCCCAAGTGCCCGGTCGCAGGCGTTCCGGGCGCTGCGCCACCGTCAGTTCCGGCTCCTGTTCGGGTCGAGCCTGTTCGGCGACGCCGGCTACTGGATCTCGTTCATCGGCCTGCAGGCCGAGATGGCCGAGATCACCCACAAGTCGGCCGGCTGGCTCGGCGTGCTGTACTTCGCCAACTTCATCCCGATGCTGCTCTTCGCCCCGGTCGCCGGCGTCGCCGCCGACCGGTTCGACCGCCGCCGGATCCTCATCACGGTCCGCCTCGTCGTCGCCGGCATCGGCGCCACCCTCGCTGCGCTGATCCTGACCGGCCGGTCGAGCCCCGCTCCCCTGCTGGCCCTCGCGGCGTGCCTCGGCACCATGTACGCGTTCATCGGCCCGGCCCAGTCGGCGGCGATCGCCAACTCGGTGCCCGACGCCGACCTGCTCAGCGCCGTGTCGATGGCGGCGGTGGGCAACAACCTGTCGCGGGTCGCCGGCCCGGCCCTCGCCGCACCCATCCTGGCGTTCGGCGGCAACGGCGGGGCGTTCGTGGTCTACGCGGCGACCTGCCTGATCGTCGCCCTGCTGCTCGTGCCGGTGCGTCTCCGGACCCACCTCGAGGTGCACGACGACCAGAGCACGTGGTCACGGTGGGTCGACGGACTGCGCCACGCCCGGGATCGACCGCCGGCGTTGGCGGCGCTGCTGACCATGTTGGTGTTCTCGGTCTTCGGGGGCGCCCAGGCCGCCCTCTACCCGGTGTTCGCCAACGACGTGTTCCACCGTCCGACCCGGGACTTCACGATGATCGTGATGGCGTCGGGGATCGGGGCCGTGCTCGGGGCCGTCGGCAACAGCCTGCGCGGCCGGGTGCCGGGCCTTCGGTCGGGTCTCGTCCTGCTGGTGGGGTTCTCGCTCGCCACGCTCGGCTTCGTCACGACCCGGCAGTGGTGGCTGGGGCTGACCTGCGCCGTGGCGATCGGGTTCTTCTACTTCTCGATGACCACGGCGCTCAACACGCTGCTCCAGCACCTGTCCGACGACGCCAAGCGCGGCCGGATGATGTCGCTGTTCGTCGTCACCTGGGGCGGGATCATCCCGGTGGGCGCCCTGGCGATGGGCGCCGTCGCGTCGGCGACCAGCGCCCCCCTCGCGGTCGGGGTCGGGGCGTGCGTGTGCCTCACCTACGCCGCCGCGCAACTGGCCCGCACCGGGTTCCGGCCGGCTCAGGCCTCGATGGCGCCGCTCAGGTAGGCCGCCTCGAGCGCGTCGGCGACCTCGGCCGG
>Ga0075471_10003552_pt1 | contig 10106 bp, 5 predicted proteins | sample DEB19_08_DNA_2_FD_74787 | JGI IMG/M metagenome (GOLD analysis project Ga0075471, IMG submission 74787) | Aqueous microbial communities from the Delaware River and Bay under freshwater to marine salinity gradient to study organic matter... | ecosystem: Environmental > Aquatic > Marine > Coastal ... | reverse complement strand
CGACCTCCCGATCCACGAGGAGCCAGCGACGCGGGTCCACGGGATCCATCTGGTCACCGGCGAGCAGGTCTGGGTAGTCCGCGATCAGTCGCTGGAGAAGCTCCTCCGCGTCGTAGGGAGTCTCCCGCATGGGGATGAGGCCGTCTTCGTGCCGGAGGTAGATGCGGCCGGCCGGTGGGTTCCGCTCACTCATCTCGCACCGGAACCCCGGAAACGAACGGGAGGCACCACGCCGACCCCCATCGAGCACCCTCCCCTAGTCAGCCTGAGTCGAAGCGACAGCGCCGAGGGCCGCTCCGAGCGCGGAGCGCATCAGGTCCCTCCGCGCCTCGTAGAAGGCCGGGAACGCGGAGAGCTCTCGCCCCACTCCGGCGGGAATGAAATGACGCTCCCGATACGCCTCCCGCGACCCAGCGGTGGGGAATGTGGCCTCATCGTCGAACCACTCATCGAACGCCCGCGCTGACTTCGCGAGGTTCTGGGGTCCTTCCAGCAGCTGGAGATTGGCCACATCGTCCACCCGATCGGCGATCCAGCGTGCCTGCTCGTCGGACATTCCCCGTGCCCGGAGGCTCTTCTCGGTGCACGAGCTCTTGGGGTGGATGTGATCCTGGTGGAACACGTTCCGGAAGTCGACGTGCGGGTACAGCATGGAGAGGACCTGGAACGCTTCGCGTCGGCCGTACCTGGCATCGAGCATGGCGTCGATCTCAGCCGGCTCGAACCGCATCGACTTGCCGATAAGCAGGAGTCGTCGCTGGATCTCCTCCAGGGGGAACCCACCGGTGGTCTCGGCGATGCAGCTCCGGATCGTGCTGAGGACCGTGTCGGCCTGGTCGCCGAAGGTGCCCTTGAGAAGAGCGGTGGTGATCCACCGGCGGATCCTGTCGCGCTCCAGCAGGCTTCCCGGTGCCTCGACCCACTTCTGGTCATACCCACGGGACCGCAGGAAGTACGCGATCGGGATCACGCTGTTGGCCGACGTCAGGGTCTGTGCGGAGTATCCGAAGGAAGCGACCAGGCTCACCGCAGCCCGTAGCGCAGACTCCAGATCCGGCCACCCGTCCTCGATCCTGCGCATGTTGTCGGTCGTGAAGTTGGTGACCTTGAAGACCACGGAGGGGATGTCCGCAAGGGCAAGACATGCCTTGAGGACGAAGTCCCGATCGAACCGGAACCCGAGCCCGATCCCGTTCAGGTCGTCGACCAGTCGCGTGATCTCCTCGCGGGCATCGAGCTTCGTCCATTGGGCCGTTGCGACCGACAACAGGAGGTCCGAGTAGGAGAGGGGCGTCCCCCCGCTGTTGACCCGGATGAAGATGTTCAGGACCTTGTCGAGATCCTGAACCTTCTCCTCGAAGTAGTTCATCGTGGTGTCCACGCGGATTCGCTGGAAGAGGTCCATCAGAGCTTCCACAGCAAAGTCATGTCCTTCGAGATCGGGTCGGCTCCTCAGGTATGCGTTCAGCCCCTTCATCCCGTCGAAATCCAGGATCTTGCCAACCTCGAACCACCGCCCCGGTTCGTGGTCGTGATCCTTGGCCGTGAGGAACTTGAACCGATATCCACCGTCCCAGTCGCTATCGGGTTCCAGGAGGTCGAGGTAGAGCTTGCGAACCGGGAAGTTCGCATCCAGGTGGTTCCACGAGTATTTCGTGCGAAAGGCGTACGACCCCCGGAGGCCGATGTAAAGCGATGTCAGGCGCTGCTGGCCATCCAGGACCGCAGTGACCCCACTGACGCCCGCCAAGTTCGCCTTGGGGTTATGTCGTCCGGTCTTCTCGTGGTAGTCACGGATGAAGTCGTAGAACTGGTACTTCCCCTGCGATTCGGGGCTCACCTCCCAGAAGAGAAACGACCCGATCGGGTATCCACGAAGGATCGAGTCGAAGAGCTGCTCGATCTGTGCAGGCTTCCAGACGAACTCGCGCTGGATGGCGGGGAGCAGATAGCGGCGCTGGTGGATGCCCTCCACCACCGCGGCGATCGTGATCGGCATCTGGAAGGACATCGTGTTCCTCGATCTGGCTGAGGTTCGGGTGGATGGGTGCTGCGTCGGGATGCTTCACGGAAGCCTGGAGTAGTGCCTGCTGGTGTCCCCTGAGAGGATACGGCTGAGTCGGTTCTACGGTTTAGGGCGACCACTTCCCACGAGGGTCTTCCCGAGGACTCCGCCATCGTTTGTGACAGCGGTACGCGCCGATATACGTGAGGGAAGCAGCAGCTCCCTGTATTCTCACCGCCCGTTCGGCCGCGCGCGGCCTGATCATGGACGGGTGCGACGACTCCGCGGAGCATTCGCGCGCAGTGAAGCGATCGGCCGGCGAGCCAGCCGACCGCAACGCGAGGCCTAATTGGCAGAAGGTTGCCGCTCGTTGCGGAGGGCTGGCCTGCAGTTGCGGGGCGGCTGCCTTCTGGTTTCGTTGGGGGGGCGATGAACAGAGCGTTCGGACCGGCAAGGGAGCCGGGCATTGAGCGGTATGAACACGCACACGCGTACGAAGCGCCCGCACGCAAGCGCCCGAACTTGATGGCACACCTTCGCCCGGCCTCGCTACCCGCCGCCCTACTCATCTTGTGTGCGCTGGCCCTGTCTGTTGTGGTGGCACCGCTGCCCACGTCGGGATCGGTCGTGCGCGGTCCGGTGCCGCAGGCGGACTCAGGCATGGTCAGCGCCGGCCAGGCACCCAGCGGTGAGCCGGCGCTCTCGCCGGAGCAGACGGTCTGCGTGGCGTTCTTCACGGCCGCCGAGGCGAATAACCAGCACCTGCAGCCGATCGACGAGGTGCTCCGGGGTGAGCGCCCCGCAACGTATGAAGACCGCGTCCACTTCCAGCTGGCGGTCCAACTCCTCACCCGGGACATGTGGCGGGCCGTGGACCTCGAGTTCCCGACCTATCCCACGCTTGCGTCCGACCTGGAGACGGCGTACCTGGAATTCACCGGTGGCCTCGTGATGGTCGCCCCGTGGTTCAGTGGCAACCCGGGTGACCCGGAGGTCCTTCAGGCGGGGCGGTTGCGGCTCCTCGCCGGAGCCGCGGCGGCGCAGTCGGCCGCCGGTGCGATCGACCTGCTGACGATGTCCAACGGGTTCGACTGCTCGGATGCGCCGATCCAGCCTGCTATGACCCTGGCGCCCGGCGTGGTCCCCACGGATCCCCCGGCGATCTTCACCGTGGTTGACTGGAGGCTGGTGAAGGGCAAGCGGTCACCCACCTTGATCGCCACGGTACGCAATGACGGACCGGCCCCCATGGGACTTGTCGAGGATCAGCCCTACCAGCTGGTGGACGCCGGCGGGGTGGTGATCGCCTCCGGGAGGTTCTTCCACCGCGTCCCCCAGGTGGTGCCTCCGGGCGGGCTGGCCTACCTCAGCGACGACTATGTCGACTGGCCGCGACGTCGCCCGGCATCCGATGCGGTCGGGGCGACGCTTTCGTACCTCCCGCAGGCCCTCGGCGTGGACCCCGCGAAGATCCCCGTCCTGGAGGTGGAAGACGCGGTCGTCAAGGGCGTCAGCGACCGGATCGGCAACCTCTACGCAACGGTCGTCAACACGACCCTTGTCCCGGTCTCCATGGTCACGTTCGGGATCGTCCTCTTCGACCGGGATGGCCGCCCGACATCCGTGGCGTCGACGCTCGTCACGAGCTACTCGCTCGACCCGGGTGCCCGCGTCCGCGCCTTCGGCGTCCTGACGTTGCCGTCCGCGGAGTACCGCCGCGCGCCGGGGAAGCAGGTCTTCGCCTACGAACGCTTTGCCGACGCTTCGTGGCCACGATGAGCGTCATGCCGGATCGCGGCTGCGACCCGTTCCGGATCACGATGAGGAGAGCGAGCCGATGACGCACCGTTCGGCGCTCGTGCGCGGTTCCATGGTGCTGGTCGCCGCCGGACTCCTGCTGTCAGCATCAGCAGGTACGCCGGGATCGGCACGAAGCGAAGATGGCACGCCCGCCCCGGCGACAACCCCTCCGCCTTCGCCCCCCACACCCACGTCGGCGCCGTCATCCAGCCCAACGCCGTCCCTCACGCCCACGCCGAACCCGTCACCGGACGGCACGGATCCCCGGCCCAGCCGCGGTGTGACCTTCCGGATCCAGACCACGGACGCGGCCCCGGTGACCGGGCTGTCCGTCCGCTGGCTCACGATGGATGGCTCGGCGGAGTCGGCTACCTGCCGGACGACGGATGCCGCCGGTGAGGTCCGGTGGCCGGCGGTGCCGTTGACGGATGTGCTGGTCCAATCCTGCGTTCCGGATGGGACGGCGCTGGGGCGCGTGGTCGACGGCCCATCGGTGAGCTTCTTCTCCACGGACTGGATGACGATCCCTGCCACCGGTCCGGTCGTCGTGAACGTGGGGCCCGAACCCGAGATCCAGCAGCAGACGCTCAAGGCCTACCTACCCGACGGAACGCTCGTGACCGATCTCATCTGGTACGCGAACGCCTACGAGCCGACGATCGGGTTCTTCTGGGGCGTACCGACCTGGGGCGGAAACACGACTTGGTGGTCGTGCCCCGGCTGGTCGAAGGATTGCGGCACACCGGAGGAGCGGGTGAGCTGGAGACTGGCGGCGATCGAGCCGAACGCCAAGGGCATCGCCACCTACTACCGGTTCCGCGAGAAGGCGGAACAGGGTTGGGTCCTGGATGGTGGCTTCCCGGACGTTCCGCCGTTCGCAATGGACGCCTGCTACGTCGTCGTCGTAGAGGACGTGGGGATGCGGCAGAGCGCTGGGCCGTCCTGCACCTCGCCGGCGCCGGAGGTCGTGGAGGTCACGCTCCCCTACCTCCCCGTTGCGGAAGTCACGGCGCTCGATTCGCCGTCCATCCGGTCCGGCAGCACGGTGACCCTGGGTGTCACCGCCGTCGACGGATCCGGCGAACCCATCGCCGATGTCCCGGTCCGGATCGATGGCGGTCCCGTGACGTCCGCCGCAGGCCGGTGTGACGCCCGCCCAGCGGCGCGGACCGGTCCGAATGGACGCGTCACCCTCTCGATCTGCCCGACACGAACCGCGACGTGGCAGGTGGTCTCACCCGATCTCGTCGACTCGCGGCGCTTCGAGCTGATCGTCACGCGACCTGGAAGCCCGTCCGCGCCGCGGCGGATCCGCGTGACGGACTCGGGAGCGAACACGACCCGCGTCGCATGGCTGGCCCCGGCGTCTGCGGGGTCGAGCCGGATCCGCGCCTACGACGTGCGCTTCTCCCGGGACGGAGGCCAAACCTGGAGCCCGTGGCGCTCAACCCGACTCACTCGCTCGGCGGAGATCCCCGTCGGCGCACCGTTCATCGTGGATGTCCGGGCGAGGAACGCGCGGGGAGGAGGGATGGTCGGACGGGTGACGGTGGGGGGCTGAGGACAGGCGGTGCGAGTCGTCCGACGGGGCGATGCCGCCCGGCAATGAGCCCGGACCGCGGTCGCCGATCGCCGGTGCTCCGGCGGGCTATCTCGATCCCTTGACGCCCGGATGCCCACCGAGTCGGAGGACGCCGGCGATCGACCCGAACTGGGGCTCAGGGCTCGGATCGCGCCAGCCAGGCCGGGGGCGGGACGACCGCATCAGCTCGCCGTTGTGCTCTCGCCTGAGCGTAGGCCTCGATCTTCTGCGCGATCTTGACGGCCCTCGCGATCTCGGATACCACCGCCTGCTGACCGGACCGCACCGCGCTGCGGCGGATCGACTCCGGGGCATCGGCGAGGAACCTGGCGTAGTGGCCGACCGACTCCCCGTAGTCGCTGAGGACGCCCGCGACCCGATCGAAGGGGATCGGCTCGCCATCATCATCCTCGACGAGCCACAGGATCTCCCGAAGGGCCTGCTCGAACTCAAAGCAATGATGGTCGCCTTCGTGGAGGGCATCAGCCCAGGCAGGCAACTCCCCACCCTCCCATCGGTTGTGGTCCTGCCACCACTCCAGCCACGGATGTCGCTCCACCAGCGTGAAGAGGCCGACTCCATCGGGGCCCACCGTGCCGGGAAGATCCTCGATGGCGGTGGGATCGATGGTCTCCCTCAACCTTCGGGGGTCCCATCGCTCGATGAGAGGCGCGTAGGCCGCCATGTGTCGGATCCCCCCGATGATGAGCAGGTCGTACTGAGTCTGGATCTCCTCGCGTTCGATGTCGTCCAGATCGGCATACCTGTTGTATTCGTCGTCACGCTGCTTCCTGTCCTTGGCGAGGCGCTCTTCGTCCCTTCGCCTGAGCGCGGCCTGGTCGAAGGCGTCCGCGGACGATCGCTCCTGGAAGTCGCGGCCCTGTTCGCTCAAGGACCGAACCTCCAGACGCAGGCCCTGCATCTCTCCTCGCAGCTGGTTCGCCTCTCTGTTCGCCGCGAGCGACCCGATCATTCCAGCCTGAAAGTTCTCCCAGAATCCCATGCAGTCCCCCGGAGCTACGACACGTATTGGGGTCGGAACTCGTCGGATATCGTGCCGTTCCGTGCACCGTACAGCGTCATCATAAGTTATGGCTGGACTGGTATGCGCCCTCGTGGAATGGCCCGCAATATGCCCACGGAACCCACGAAGCTCCATCGGTCGGTCCGCCCCGGACGGACCGGGGCGCTCGAGCCGTAGGGGACCGAGTCTTCGCGACACTACGGCGCGGACGCGACAGGCATCTGGAGGACATCGCGATCGCCGCCTCCCACCCCCGCGACCCGGTAGACTCCAGTCATGCCCGTGCCCTGCTTCATCGCACGCTTCCCCGCGTCCGACGTTTGATGACGGGATCCACCGCCCCCACGCGCAGCACCACCCCCGGATGAGCCTGCCGACTCCGGACCTTCTCCCCACGCGTCTCCCCGAGACGGGCGAGCTCGTCCACGTCAGGTCCCGGCGGTGGCTGGTGGAGGAGGTCATCCCGTCCGGTGTGCCGGGCGAGGCAGCCCGCGTCCGACTGGCCTGCGCGGATGACGACAACCAGGGCCAGGAGCTGACGGTCTTCTGGGAGTTCGAGCCGGACCGTTCGATCGTGGAGGAGGAAGGCTGGGGCGACCTCGCCGCGCGTGGGTTCGATCCCGCGGACCGCTTCGCCGCCTTCTTCAACACGCTCCGCTGGGGCTGCGTCACCGCCACCGACCCGGACATCTTCCAGGCCCCGTTCCGTGCCGGCATCCATATCGATGCGTACCAGATGGAGCCGCTCCGCAAGGCGCTCCGGCTTCCACGGGTCAACCTGTTCATCGCGGATGACACCGGGTTGGGGAAGACGATCGAGGCGGGCCTCATCGCCCGGGAGCTGCTCCTGCGGCGCAAGGCGAAGGCGGTCGTCGTGGCCGCACCCGCATCCGTCCTTGACCAGTGGAAAGCGGAGCTTGAGGAGCGGTTCGGCCTCATCTTCCAGATCGTGGACCGGGCGTACGTGGCCCGGGTCCGGCAGGAGCGCGGGTTCGGCGTGAACCCCTGGCGGACGCACAGCTTCTTCCTCGTCTCGCACAACCTGCTCATCGACCCCACGTACGCCGACCCGCTCCGGCAGTGGCTGGACGAGGTGGACGGCGGCAAGCTCCTCATCCTGGACGAGGCGCATCACGCCGCACCGGCCACCGGGAACCGGTACGGCATCGAGACCAAGCTCACCCGCGCCGTGCGCGACCTGTCCGGCCGTTTCGAGCACCGGCTCTTCCTCTCCGCCACGCCGCACAACGGCCACTCGAACAGCTTCTCCACGCTCCTGGAGCTCCTGGACCCGTACCGCTTCACCCGCGGTGTCCCCGTGAAGGGGAAGGGCGACCTGGACGAGGTGATGGTCCGGCGGCTCAAGGAGGACATCCGGGCGCTGCGCGGCGGGTTCCCGGAGCGGCGGGTCATCAGGATCGAGATCGATGGGCTGCCCGCCGATACGCCGGAACTTCAGCTCTCGCGGCTCCTGGACGCGTACCGTCGGCAGCGCAGCACGCGCTACGCCGGCGCGACGAAGCGATCGCAAGCGGCCGCCGGGCTGCTCGTGGTGGGCCTCCAGCAGCGGCTGCTCTCGTCCACGGAGGCGTTCGCGCGCACGCTCCGCGTCCACCGCGAGACGGTTCGCGCGCAGTGGGAACGTGCCGTCGCGGCCGGTGTCGGCGAGCTGGACGAGGTCGAGCTGCGACAGCGGCTCACGAGCCCGGACGCGGATGACGAGCGAGCCGAGCTCACGGACGCGGAGCTGGAGGCGGAGGACGCAGCCGTCATCCGGGAGATCACCGCAGCGGCGGAGGCGGGCGTCGCCCGGGACGCGGCCGCCCTCGCGAGCTGGAAGGAGGAGCAGCGACTCCTGGACGAGATGGAGCGGATCGCGGAGTCCGCCCGCTACCAGCCGGATGCGAAGCTCCGCCGGCTGATGGCGTGGATCCGCGAGCACCAGTGCCCGGGGCTCCCTGAGCCGGGCCGCCAGGTGAACGGCCCGCCGCCGGCATGGACGGACCGTCGCGTGATCATCTTCACGGAGAACCGCGAAGGGACCAAGCGCTACCTGCGCGAGATGCTCGGCGCGGCAGTGGAGGGCACCGACCAGGGTGACCAGCGGATCGCGGTCATCGACGGGCTCACGCGCGGGGACGAGCGGCGGGAGGTGCAGCGCCGGTTCAACGACGACCCGACGATCGAGCCGCTGCGGATCCTCATCGCCACCGATGCGGCCCGCGAAGGCCTGAACTTCCAGGCGCACTGCGCGGACCTCTTCCACTTCGACCTGCCGTGGAACCCCGGCCGGATCGAGCAGCGGAACGGTCGGATCGACCGCAAGCTCCAGCCCGAGCCTGAGGTGCGCTGCCACTACTTCTCCCTGCCCCAGCGCGCGGAGGACCGCGTCCTGGAGGTCCTCGTGGAGAAGACCGAGACCATCAAGCGCCAGCTCGGGAGCATGTCGCGCGTGATCGAGGACGACATGGAGCGGCTCCTCCGCGGCGGCATCCCGCACGGCGACGCGGCAGCGCTCGTCGACGCGATCCGGAAGGCCGGCATCGACCCGGCACGGGCCGGGACGATCGCCGCGGAGTTCGATGCGGCCCGCCAGCAGCGCACGGAGGTCGAGGCGCAGATCGAGCGCTGCCAGACCCTGCTCGACCGCTCCCGCTCGTGGGTCGGCTTCGATGCGTCCGCCTTCCGCGAGGCGCTCTCGTGCTCGCTGGAGATCCTCGGCGCACCCGGCCTGCAGCCGACCACGGACCGGCTCGGAAACGCCGCCTGGTCCTTCCCGCGGCTGGACCGCGTGGCGGAGGCCGACCCGAGCTGGACCGCCACGCTGGACACCCTGCGGAGCCCGCGCCGGCGGGACCAGCCGCTCGCGGAATGGCGGCGCGAGGCGCCGGTCCGGCCGATCGTCTTCAGCGACCCGAACGTCCTCACGGACGAAGTGGTCCACCTCCACCTGGATCAGCGCGTCGCGAACCGGCTCCTCCAGCGCTTCCGCTCGCAGGGCTTCGTCTACCACGACCTCTCGCGCGCCTGCCTCGCCCAGGTGGGCGATGCGATCCCGCGGGTCGTCCTCCTGGGGCGGCTCTCCCTCTACGGCCGAGGCGCCGAGCGCCTCCACGAGGAGATCGTCCCGATCGCCGCGCGGTGGGTGGCGCCCGACCAGCGGACCGGCCCGCTGCAGCCGTATGCCGCCGACGCGGAGAGCCGCACGGTGGACCTGCTCCACCGCTCGCTCGTGGCGACCCGCGACCGGTCGATCTCGCCGACGGTGCGTGACCGCCTCCTCGCGACCGCCGCACGGGATGTGGACGACCTGCTCCCGCACCTTGAGCCACGCGCGGAGGCGCTCGCCGACCGCGCGACCAAGCGCCTGCGGACGCGTGGCATGGATGAGTCACGTTCCCTCACGGAGACGCTCACCCGGCAACGCGACCGCGTCGGCGAACGGCTGCGCCAGGAGACGGCGCGTGGTGACCAGCTCTTCCTTGGCTTCGCGGAGGCGGAGCGTCGGCAGCTGGAGGCGGACATGCAGGCGTGGCGCCGCCGCCTTGACCAGTTCGACCGGGACCTGCACACCGAACCCGAGCGGGTCCGCTCGTTCTACGAGGTCCGCGCGCGCCGGATCGAGCCGGTCGGCCTGGTCTACCTCTGGCCGGAGAGCGACTGACCGTGAGCCGCACCCAGGACCCGTACGTCGC
>Ga0075471_10003549_pt1 | contig 10110 bp, 8 predicted proteins | sample DEB19_08_DNA_2_FD_74787 | JGI IMG/M metagenome (GOLD analysis project Ga0075471, IMG submission 74787) | Aqueous microbial communities from the Delaware River and Bay under freshwater to marine salinity gradient to study organic matter... | ecosystem: Environmental > Aquatic > Marine > Coastal ... | reverse complement strand
AGTGTTATACAAAAGAATACTAATCAATCTGCATTAAACGGTCTTATGATTGGTGCAATGGGAGGTGGTTATGGATCTACTTCTGGAGGTGGTATTGAAGGTGGAACAGGAGCAACAACTTCGGTTTTCGACTTTGTTCACTTTGCTTTCGGTAAACCTTTTGTTGGTGGATCTTATGATAGAATGTTCAGAATTAAATCATTCAGACAAAAATTCAGAATTGAAGTTGGAGGAAATGGAACTTATGAAGCTCTATCTAATCTTCAATTAGCCTCAAAAGAATTTAGTTGGATCAATAATACAGATGGTCAATACATATCTGGACAAACTAAACAAGGAATCATAAGTTATTCTTTACAAAATTATACTGGATTGACTGGATCTGGAATTGAAATTTTTTCTAAGCCTGACTGGGGTAATTCTTATGTTAATCAAAAAAGTGGAATTGTAGGATTCCAAAATGTTCAAGGTGTAGCTCCTTCTTCTCCACTTGTTAATTTCAACACATTACACGGATTTGGAAACGTCCATATCGGTGCTACTTCTGTTGTGGGTGGACCAATAGGAACCAGATCTCAACAAGGTTTAGGTATCGCTAGACCTATAGGATTTGGTCCTGGATTAGGAAATAATGATGCTGCCATTAGATTTTTTGCTACTGATTTTTTAGAAGCTGGAAATGAAATATCTTCAGTAATTGGAGGTATCAGACCTTACACCCAATCAATAACTAACACTTCTGGTACTTTTAGTATTAGAGCAATACAATTCGGAGCCGGTTATGGTATAACTACTGCACTTTCTCCATCTACTCAAAGTAGACAAGTCGGAGGACGTATCGGTATTAATAATCATCCTGGATTAAATGATTTTGATCAGGCGAGATCAATTAATTTCCCAATTCACTTTAACTTAGGAGGATTCCAAGGAAATGATAAAGCTACATCGGCTTATCCCGGACAAGCTCCACTTTCAATTATTGAACAATGGGCTTTAGGTCTCGATTATGATAAAATTACCGGTGGAGAAACTGGAAGTTACCATGCAGGTTGGGATACTGATTCACCAGGATTTGGTATTGCTTATGGTTATGGTTATACTGCTGCAACTGGTGGAACTACTTGGACTACACGTCCTCTTGTTTTAAGTTCTTATTATGCTGGAGGTGCTACTTATAATGCTATGAGTGGTAGGAGAAATCCAAACCTTTATATGCAAGTAGCAAGAGACGGAGCTGTTGGAAATACGGGTGATGGAGGTTTTGGTAACTTAGGTATTGGGTTTACTCCTAATTGGAGTACTCCAGGTAAATGGATGGATGCTTGGTCTAAGCTTTCAATAAATGGAGGTATAACAATAGGTGGAGTTGAAAATGGATGGCACGAACAAAATGACTTACGTCCTTTCATGGGAATCTCAGTACAAGGAGCTATTTATCAAGGAGCTACTGGTATTAATGGATTGTTCGCTACTGCTTATTTCGGAGCTACCGGAGTTAATAACTTAATAGGATCTAACATTAAAATAGCTTCGAATGGAGCAGTGATGGGAGATAAATTCATTGCTAAAGGAATCATAAATGAATCAAATCTTAACAATATCCCTCATATATCTTTACCGGACTTAAGAACCGGTATCTCTCAATTCGCTAATCAACAAGGTAGAGGTTATTTTACAACTCCATCAACTACAGTAGCTGGAGGAACTTATGGATCGGGACCAACTGCTGGATCTACATCTGTTGCTTATTGGTCTATTAATGCACAAGACGGATTCAATAGTATTCCGGCTCCTGCATTTGTAATAGAAAAAAGAGCTGTTGAAGCTACGAATCCTGCTGCTAACAGTACAATAGACGGAAAGACTTATACTTTGCAAAATTTAGTTGATAGGGGATATGCAACATTCTTCTCATATAATAACGGATCCCAAACAAATATCGTCAGAAAGAGTTGGTTAGTGGTTCCATCTGATACTTCAACCGTAGTATTAGATCTTACTCAAGGTGCTTCATTCGGAATGTGGTCAGATTCTAATACTTGGATAGGTCCTTATACTGGGACTGGAACTGAATATAGATATCTTGAAGGTTCTTCCGACGTATTCCTTTACCCTATGGCACCTCCGTCAGGAAATGTGTATAATTCTAAACCAGGACAATGGGGTATAACTATTGAACCAGGTAGATATGATGGACAAAAATTAACGGTAATTATAAAAAATGTTAACTCTAGAAATTCATTTAATGGAACTTATGAAGGATTAGTAACCACTAATTCCCATTTATCAGAATTATTTACGAGATTCAAAACTGAAAATCCTGTTTCATCGGTATCATTCCCTCTATCTGCTCCATTTGCTCCAGCATCACCGACGCCTTTATCTAATTCAGTAATTGCTGATTCTCTTGTTATGGCTAGAGACTTTTTAGCTCCGGAAAGTATTGGTCTTAATACGAATAAGGAATGGCCTTATGGTTTCGGATTAGATTCTAATGGATATAATATTGGACTATTCAATCTTCCTTATGGATCTCCTAATGGATCTCTATCATCTTCAGCGGTTACTTTAGCAAGTAATGGATTAGGAACTGCAACAATGTATGCATCGGTACTTAATGCTGGTAAATCAGGTCTTAGTCAAGCAGGTTGGTATACAGATATTGAACCTACTAACGTTAATCTAGGAACCGGTGGTACTTTAATTCTTGCTAGTGGATGGAAAGTTATTCATTTTACTTGGTTAAGAAATTACATCTATTCAGGAGGAAATCAATCTACTGGATGTTGGGTTGAAACTGGAAGAGAAGTTATTGCACCTAGAGGACATAAAAATTATGGACCACCAATCGTTTAATATGAAAAACATTAAAAACATAATCATAGTAGTCTTATTAGCAGCTTGTCTTATTTTCGGCTATATTTCTCTTTTTAGAGGTGATAAACTTTACGAATATAAAGTTGAAGAACTAAAGAAAGAAAATGCAGCTCTAATGAAACAAAAGCTAGCTATAGATGAAGAAAACAAAACTCTTAAGATAGAATTTTCTAATCTTAAGACCAAAGAGGTAGAACTTTTAAATGATATAAATCTTAGAGATTCTGAAATAGCAAAAAGTAAAGAAAATGCTAATCGATCTAAAAGAGAATTGGAAAAATTTAAAAGAGAAATTGAAAGTACTAGACAGAAAATCGACAGTCTTAAAGCTCATCCGGCTAACAGAACTGGAGAAGATCTTCTTAATTCAATAAAATTAAAAACGCAAAAATGAAAAAATTATTAGCAATACTTACATTCCTTATTTTTTCTTTCTCTGCTTATTCTCAAATAGATTATCCAAGATTTGAAACAGATTCTCTAGGACAAAAGGTTGTCCTTATGACTATTGAACAGGCTCAAGCATTAGATAACAATTCTGATCTACTTGCATTATTCGAGAAAATGAATTCCGATATCGCTAATTACAATAGTGTATGTATTAAAGTAGTTAACGAGAAAGAGGAGATTATTAATATGCAATCGGTTCAAATCTCTAAATTAAAAGAGGCTTTGGAAAATAAAGATGCTCAAATCAATAATCTACAAAAAACGATAGAAAATAAGGATAAATCAATTCTTATTCTAGAGAAAACCATACAGAACAAAGATACAGAAATTAATCTTCATTTAGGGGAGATAAAACGAGTTAAAACCAAATCATTAGTTGGAGGTCTCATTGGAGGAACTTCAATTATAGGTTTAATCATAGCACTAATAGCAATTAAGTAAATGGCAACATCATCAAAATATGTACAACTTTCTTCATCTGTATTGATGGAGTATATCTACGCAGATAATTCTCAAGTTAACGTAAGCGGAAATCCATTTAGGATATCCACATCGGTAGCTCCTATCTGGAAAATGAGCAACACTCATACTAATGTAGATCAAATTATGAACGCGGATTCAGCAGAATCTATCGTCAATGGATCTCCAATAGGAACAGGAAATGTTAGAAATCGAGGATTTGCACAGATTGAATCTTTCAAAACTGCACTTTTAGATATTGATAAGGTTGTTCCTTATAATGATTATGATTCAGCATTAACACCAACTTCATCTCTACCAATAGCTTTTACTAATGCTCAATCTCCCGTATATGATACGATTAGATTGCATTTAGTACAAGGATTCAATTTTGAACAGAATGAAGGTTTGACTCTAACTGCTAAAATTAGAAAGAAAAGTGGTAAGGATCTTGTTCTTACTAATTTTGTTTATAACCGTTCTGATACTTTCGAAACTTTAAATCCATCACCTTTCTTTTTCGGTGGTAGAGTTTATGATAGTTACGTTGAAGTTAGAGTTCTATCTACATACTGGTTAAGCTATGATTATTGGTTAGGAACTCTTACTGGTGATACTGTTGTAGAAAGAATTACTGATTTTGATGGAGTTCTAAAAGATCAACAAATTCAAATTTACTTCTCTTGGGTTAGAGAATATTCTACCATAGATGAACAATCTTATGGAATCATTCAAGATACAGTTGCTGTAGATCTACCTTTAAGAGATCAATTTGAAACTATATCGGCTTACATTGATGAAGCTGAAAATGCAGACTATGTAGAGTTTTACGCTAAATACAATTCTGAAATCATCGAACAATTCATTCTTGATTTGAATCAAAGTGGATATGACTTTATCCTTTTACACGATTTGGTTCAATCTGAATATGTTTATGATTCTACATCAAGCCAATATGCTTGGGTTAAAACGAATGAGCTACAAATATCACAAACATCAGATTATGATCTACCTAATGTATATCGTCCTGTGATAAAAAATCCTTCCGCAACTGCTTATAAAATAGATTACGTTGTAAGACTTTATAACAGAAATGACAATACTCAAATTTGGAAATCTGCTTCGTTAGTTTCTTACGAAACACAAAAGTATGGAAGAAAAATTGGATCAATTAATTTAGGGACAAATCCAGTTAAGTCGATCATATACAATAAGAATTACGTTAAAGAGATTAAGATCAATAAGATTAATGAACCTGTTTTAGGTAACACTAAATACATCACATCTTTTATTGATGCTACAGAAATTTCGGTTTCTTTTGATACTATCAATTTAGATTCTAACGTTCAAGGAAATCAAAACACGTTAACAAATATCAACAATCCTTCGATTCAGAATTCAGCATCGACAGGAAATATCTACACTAACGGATTAGCTAGAATCTTAATTCCTGATTCAGTTGCTTATTTGAAATTTGTAATCTACCAGAAGAATGCACAAGGAATTAATACCCCTTTGAATCTTTCTGGAATTGGAGATATTATTTTAACGTTTACTGATAACACTGGAGATAAAATAGAAATCTTGGAATATCCAACAAATTACACTTCTAAAACCAGAGGTGAAATTGTTTATCGAATGAACGAAGCAGAATCCAAGAATATATTGAATCTGTCTAATCGTAACTTTAACCTTTATCTAATTAACGATAGAGGGGATAAAACCTTCTTGTATAACGGTAATTTCTATTCACCTACTGAATGGATGGATCTTCAAGCAAATAATAAAATAGTTGATCTAGAATATCAGATTGAAAAACTTACTATTGATAATAACACAAACTTATCAACAATACAAAGTCAATCGTCACAAATAACCTTACTTAGTGAACAGATAAAAAGCTTAACTACTCAATTAGGTTTAATCACATCAGAAAACACTTCCGACGATGCTACGATTGCTACACAACAAAATACAATTACCGCTTTACAAGCAACCCTAAATAGTAATCAAACCACTATAGCTGATTTGAATGCACAGATTGTTAATTTGACTGGTCAATTATCATCTCAACAAGCTCAAAATTTACAAGAGCAAGGTTTAATCACTCAATTACAAAATCAATTAGCTGGACAAATCAAGTTAAATACGTTTAATTCGGTTTCTCCTAATGTTATAAAACCGGCAGTAAGCTTCTTCGAAAAAGAGCTATCTAAAAACCAATCATCTATAGTAAAAAGTCCACCACCAAAATTCAATAAATATTATGACTGGACTGGAAATTATAGTGGATCTTCATCTTCTGGATTTGGTGGTGGAGGAATGCAATCTTAATATATGGACTCAGAACTTAAATTTGTAGAAGGCCAACCTTTCTATTATCAGATAGGTGAAGTAACCACTATTACCCCTTGGTGGAGACCGACTCATGATAGAATTTACAAATTCTTAACACAAGAGGAAGTTGTTGAAATTTTACAAAAATACGTAGATGTACAAATCATTGGAAATTGCTTATGGGATTTCGATATAACTTGGGATCTTGATCTGAGATTGATACTTCCACCTTATAACGAAGAGCTCAATCCACCTGATTGGAATTCAATTGAAGATGATATAAATAAGCTTAACAATTTAGCACTTAATGAATGGAGAATCTTACCTGATATAGGAGTTACTCCAAATAAACATACTTTGCCTTCGAGGAAATCCATATTAGAAAGATTTGAATCTGGATCTACTGAAATAAAAGTTGATGAATTTTGGATTGCTAAAATAGCTTACACAAGAAAAGTTGTAGGAGATCAATCAGTCGATTATGATATTCGTAATTCCAATAGATATTATACTGAAAGCTTAACTGATAGATACTTAACTAGATATTTTCCGAATTATCACGCTAAAAAAATAGTCGATAAAATTTTAAATTCAAAGAATGATTATCTAGAAAGTGCTATTTCTTTAGATCGATTCTTAGAAATGAGTGAAGAAGAATTTATTAAATTTCAAAACGCATAAACATGATATTACAAAATAGAAATGACCTTTTTAAGATTGAATTACCCAGAGTATTCATTCCTGCCGAAGTAAAAGAGAGATATGCTCCTTACGTTTTTCGTATGCCTACTCCAGTTCAAGATATTTCGGACTTAGTGAATTACTCAATACAATCTATTTCGATTCCTAATTTCAACTTTTCTCCAGTTGAACAAATTAAGCCAGGAAACTATCCTCAGGCTAAAGGTACCGTTCGTAAGTTTAGACAATCACTTTCACCCGAAATGTTGATTGACAGAACCTTTACGGTAACTTTTCAGCTACTTGACGGTAATATCAATTATTGGATAATGCTTGAAACATTCTTTCACTATTACGCATATGAGAACAGCAATCCTTACACATTCAACGTACCTCTTCATATATTCGATGCAGAAGGTATCCGTATGTACAGCGTAACATTCAAAGATTGTTTATTCACAGGATTGAATCAATTTACCATGTCATATTCAGAAGTAACTCCGGAATTCAGAACATTCGAATGTACTTTTGCATTCAACGAAATTAACATGGACTTCCAAACTCAATAAGGATAGATATATTATGAAAAGAAACATACCAACATTTGAGGAATTTTTGAATGAATCGGCACAGTCACCGTCTGAAAAAGCAGCAGCATTAAGAGCTGCCGAAGAAAGTATTAGAAATGGAATTCGAGATACTATGCTAAAACTTAAAGACGATCCGGAAAATTCACCTATCCATAAAGCTAAATTGGATGTTTTGAATGCAAAAATGACGGTATTTAAGTTAACTCAAAAACTAGCAGCAGTAATTGCTAACCATAAGAAATAATGATGAAAACATTTAAAGAATATCTTGTAGAAAGTGGAACCTTTTCTGAAGTTGAAATTCATATGCTTAATGAAAATCTTAAGACTGAATTAACTCTGGAAGAAGAAGCAAAAGTCGATAAGGCAATTAAAGAATTCGTTGCCGAATATCTTGAAAAAAATAAAGGAATGAAGGAATTTAATGAAGAGCTAACTAATGAAGGTTTCTTAGGATCTATCCTAGGAGGTCTTACCGGTTTTGCATTAGGTTCTTCGGTTGGAAAAATAATAGCTAACGTTTTAGGGATCGAAAAAGGAGTTGTATTTGATTTGTTAACTAGTCGTCTTGTTGGGGCTGCTCTCGGAGCTGCACTTGGAAAAAAGATGCTATAATTTATATGATATGAAAATTGGAATAGATTTTAGTATAAATAGTACCGCGATAACAATTAAGAAAGATGATGGGACTTTAGTCCTTTTGTCTTTTGTACCTAATTACAGACCAGAACTTAAAGGTTTCCAAACTCACGTAGCCATCTCAGAATTTGTAGAAATTCACTCTTATATAAAAGGATCTAATACAAAAGATCCAATCGCTGATCAATCAATTAAGCTACAAAATGCCGATCAGCTGTCTAATTCTATTATAGAAGCAATAAGCAAACATATTGAAGGAGAACCGAGTATTCGTATAGAAGGTTTCTCTTTTGGATCTAAAGGAAATTCGTTCATAGATCTAATCACATTCAACACATTTTTAAAAGTTAAGATGATTCAAAAGTGGGGACATAACATATTGGTTATCTCACCTAAGTCATTAAAGAAGATGTATACTGGAAATGGTAATGCAGGAAAATGTGAAATGTTAAGAACCTTTATAAGTACAGATAAGAGTCCTTTTAGAGATAAATTAGTAGAGTTAGGACTCGATAGAGAAGGTGAATTCACTATACCAAAACCCGTTGATGATTTGATAGACAGTATAGCCCTTGTTGAATGGGTGTAGCTGAACTGGCATTGATTCACTGAAGAAACTATATTACTTTTACCTTAACACCTGTAATGGTTATATGACTTCTTGCCTACCTGAGTTTCAATAAGATAAATAAAGTAAATAGATTAAAAATATGCCTAAAGCAAGAGATTTTGCGTATAGTACAGGTTCAGCACCTTCAGGATCTTCAAAAAAAGGTAGTGTTATCGTAAACAGACCTACTAATGGATTTGTTGGAACCGGATTGACCTGGTGGGGAGGACCTGATGAAACTCTAGGATTTGTTATTGCAAAATCAGACCCAGTAGCTAGATGGAATACTCGAATAGGTGTAAATTCTAATATTGGTTTCAAAAGATCTCTTCTAAAAAGTGAACAATCATTCTTAGATCTAGTCAATAATGACTATGGTCAAAATTTCTTATTAGGGGAAAAAGCTGCTGAATACTTAACGAATTCTTCGATTTGGCATTCTTTCCTAGGGAGTCAATTAATAATCGATCAATTATTTTTTGATTTAGATTTGAATAAATCTACTTCTTATTCAGGATCAGGAACATCTTGGTATGATTTAAGTGGAAGTTCTTACGTCTCCACAATAACAAATGGACCAGGGTATGATTCTACTGCAAAATCTTTATCCTTCGACGGTATAGATGATTATGTATTCACCGGATATGACTTGAGTTGGAATAATACAAATAGCGTAAGTGTAGAATTATTGATAAATCCAGCTACAATATCAGGAGGAAATTACGGGATCATAGGAAAAAAATATCCTGACTGGGAGTGGGCTTTTTATCAATACGGATCAAATTTAAGTTTAGTTTATTGGAATACCGGTGGTGGACATACCAACGATATGGACTTTAGTGTTTATGCATTCCCGGATGCTTCTAGATGGTATCATGTAATTTATACTTGGGATCATACCACTTCGACCAGCAAATTTTATATCAATGGAGTTTTAGCTGGATCTAAAGTCTCATCGAATCCTTCAATAAATCAAAATCGATCTAACTCTGTCGTAGTTGGAGGTAATACTTATGTTTGGGCAGATTCCTATTTTCGAGGAGGGATTCAACTTGTTAGATTTTATCATAAAGCTTTACTGGAATCCGAAGTACTTTTGAATTATTATAAGAATAATATAGTCACTACTAGTTTAACTCATAGATGGGATTTTTCTAATGTCGTTTCATATCCTAGATCAGGAACTTTAGTTAGAAATCTAATTGGAAGTGTTAATGGAACTTTAACTAATAGCCCTACTTACAATTCTGATTCAGGTGGATATCTAACTTTCGACGGAACCAACGATTATGTAGAACTTATCGGTGGTAATTATGCTATAACTTTAGGGGATGGAAATTCTCCATGGACAGTTAATGCTTGGGTTAAAACTACAACAACCGCGGATTCATTGGGAACTGGTCCTATCCTAACTAATTCTAGTGGAGGTCCAGTTTATTCAATGATGGGCATAAATGGAGGGAAGAT
>Ga0075471_10003548_pt1 | contig 10111 bp, 4 predicted proteins | sample DEB19_08_DNA_2_FD_74787 | JGI IMG/M metagenome (GOLD analysis project Ga0075471, IMG submission 74787) | Aqueous microbial communities from the Delaware River and Bay under freshwater to marine salinity gradient to study organic matter... | ecosystem: Environmental > Aquatic > Marine > Coastal ... | reverse complement strand
ACGACCAGATTGAGCGAGGGCGCCGGTTGCTCGTACACATCGGGGATCGAACCGAACTGGACGAGGCTCAGGCGCTCACCCACGACGTTGAACGAGACGGTGGCCGACGTGCCGGAGGTGCGACCCTGCCACGTAAGATCGGCGTTGAACGTGTACGGCGACTGCCCGAGCAGCTCCCGTTCGTCGCGCGCGGCGGCGTCCTGCAGACGGATGCTGGCCATCTCGGCGGCTGGAATGGTTACCCGGGATCCGATGAGCGCCAGATTCGCCCCGAAGGTGAAGGCGGCGAGGGAGGGACTGAAGGCCTCGAGGCCGCGGCGAAACTCGAACTCCACGCCGAAAACCCGGCCGCGCTCCACATTCTGCGGCTGCGTGGACCCCACCTGGGGCCGGAACACGACCTCGATGGGATCGGTCATCCGCTTCAGGAACGCGCTCACCGCCACCGCTTCGCCGCGGCGGGGAAACGACTCCCAACGCAGGTCGTAATTGTCGATCCGCGTGAGCCGGAGGTCCGGATTCCCAAGGTAGGTGTCCAGCGTGAAAACGTCCTCGTAGCGGATGTCCGAAAGCTCCTTGTAGGTCGGCCGCGCCACCGTGCGACCGAACGCCGCTCGCCAGTTGGTCTTCGGGCTGCTCGCGAACACCACGCCGAGCGCCGGCAGCCAGTCCCGCTGATTGATCAGGCCGTCGCGGGGGTTCACCCCGACCAGGCGCACGGGCACGGCTTCCAGCCGCGTCTCCTCCCGCCGCAAGCCGCCGACGAGCCGCCAATTCGCCCCGGCGGAGAGATCAGCCATCGCGTAAAGACCGCCAATCCGCTGGTCGGCAGTGTAGTTGTTCGGCTCCTGGAGACGCTGGATGGTGTTTCCGAACGTGACCGTGTTCCCAGTGCGACCGGTGATCCCGACGCTCCCGGGGAACGCCTCCAGCTGCGCGTGGTTCTGCGGCAGCGAGGTCCACTGAAACCGCTGCTCCCGGTAGTCGCGGTCGCCGCGGGTCACGACCCCGCCAAACTTGATGCGTCCCTCGCGGCCCGCGACATCGACGGGGACGGAAACGTCAGCGCCGGCCTCGGTGCTGCGCTCCGCCAGTTCCCGGAAGAACCGGTTGGGCTGCACGCCAGTGGCGTTGATGAAGTCGCCGCGCGGGTTGTAGTACACCGAAAGCGTGCGGTAATCGGGCTGGTCCTGGGTGCTCGTCGAGCGGGCGAGCCGCCATTCGACCCGCACGTCGCGGCCGGCGGCGAACTGGCTGCGTCCCGCGAGTTGCACGGAGGAGACGGACCGCTCCGTGTATTGCAGCGAGTACACCTCGTCGATGTTGCCGGGGTAGTCGAAGGACTGCTCACCCACCCCGCGTTGCACCTGGTCGTCGCCGGACTGCGTGCGCAGGAGATCCAGGGTCACCTCGTGCGCCAGCGATGGCCGGAACGCCAGTTTGGTGAAGGCCGACCAGGAGGACTTGCGGCTGCTCTCCGTCACGCCGAGCGGCGGCATGAAGGCAGGCAGGCTGGGCGCGGCGGCGTAGGCCATTTGGGAACGGTCGGTCGAGAGCAGCAGTTTGGGCTGCACCGCGTTGGCGACCCCGTTGTAACGGTTCTTCTCGCCGCCCTCCTGGTGGTCGTAGCTGCGATCAAAGGAGACACTGGCGGTGTACCCAAAGACGCGCCGTCCTTCGTCCCAGGACACCCGGTCACCAAAGGCGAGATTCAGACCGTAATCCGGACCCGCCCGACGCGTGGCGGGGAAATAGACGCGGTTGTCGAAGGCACGGCTCGCGGCGTCGAGCTGCTCGGCCGGCCCCGCGTTGCCCTGCAGGGCGGCGAAACGCGCGGTCGTGCGGTCAGGGATCGTCGCGGGCAGGACCGGGGCCGCGCGCCGCGCCGCGCTCCGCGCGAGGAGGTCGCCGGAAAATCCCGGCGCGACCAGCAGGTCCGCCCGGGTGGAATTGCTGTTGTACGCGACGGAGACCGAGCTGCCCGCCGAGAGGAAGAACTGCTCGGGGAAGGACTTGGTCCGCAGATTCACGCTGCCACCGGAAAAGGCTCCCGGTTGGTCCGGCGTGAAGGACTTCGACGTCACGATGCTCTCGATCAAGTGCCCGGGAAACTGGTCCATCTGGACCGCGCGCTTGTCCGGATCGGCCGACGGCACCGCAACGCCGTTCAGCAGCGTGTTGGCGTAACGATCACCCAGCCCTCGGATCATGACGTATTTCCCGTCGACGAGGCTGGCTCCCGTGACCTTGGTCATGGCCTCGGCGGCGTTGCCCACTGCCAGCCGGCTGAATTGCTCGCCACTGATGGCGTCGCTCACGGCCAGCGCCTTCTGGCGCTCCGAAAGCAGACCGAGTCCCGAACCCCGCACGACTTCAGCGGCGACCGAGAAGGCCGCCAGCGTCACCACCCCGGCGTTCGGCTGCAGCGGTATCTCGACCGGCGTGGGGCGGTCGGCCGCGACCGAGACGCCCGTGAGCGCAACCGGGGTGAATCCATCCTTAACCGCGGAAAGATCGCGCAGGCCAGGCTCCACGCCCGCCAAAGTGAACGCCCCGTCGAGGTTGCTCAGGGCGGAGGGCCCGCCGCCGGCGACACTCACGCGTACCCCGGCGACCCCCCGGCCATTCTCCGCGTTGACCACCTGCCCGAGAATTTCAGCCGCGCGGACGGCCGGGCACGAGAACGCGAGGCAGGCAGAGAACAGCGGAAAGAGACTTCGAGCGGAGCCGGGCACCATGCGGAATTTCTTCGGACCCCGCGACCACGGCCCGCAATCGAAAAGGCCCGTCGCCACCAAACCTTAACCGTCGCGACACGGCGCCGTGACAAATGTCACGATTGACCGCGGACCGGCCGCGCGCCGTCGGCGGGAAAGGGATGCGTCGCGAGGAGATTGACCCCCACAAAGGCCCGCATCGCCGCGCGGGCCGATCAGCCACCGCCGGTACGAACGTCGGGACGAAAACCGATGTTTCTCGCCGAGCCCTTCCTGCCGGCCGCAATGACTCAAAACTCGCCGGAGACCGTGAGGAAGTAGCCGCGGGTCACGAGGGGATTATAGGTGCTCGTGAGCGGATTGAAGACGCCGGCGGTCGCCTTGGCGGACTTGAGGAGACGCACGTCACGATCGAAAAGGTTGTTCACTTGCAAGCGCAGCTTGTAGCTGCGGAGCATGGCGCCGCGCGGAAGCTTCGCGCCGTACCCGAGCGACAGGTCGTGCAAGGTGTAGCCGCCTTGGGTGACGGAAAGGGTTCCGGCTGGAAGGGGTTGGTCGGGCGCGGGGGCGGCGGCCGTGTAGAGCGTGTAGGGGCCGCTGTATTTCGCCATGAACGAGGAGAAGAACCCCGACCGATCATACACGAAACCGTAGCCGGCCGTGGCCTGCGGGATAGCGTCGATGCGCCGCTTCGAACCCTCGTAAGTGCCGTAATTCCGCGAGGCGTTGCCGAAAAGACTGAGTCCGCCGCCCAGATAGTAAGTCGCCTGGCCCTCGACTCCGTAGTAGTAGGCCCCGCGGGCCATGAGAGTGATTTTATCGTTCTGGTTGATGATCCCGGTCTGGTTCGGGTTCACGATCGAGACCGGCAGGTTGTGCGTGCGAATGAAGTAACCGTCGATGTCCGCGTTGAGGCGGTTTGTCTTGTAGACCGTTCCAAGCTGGTAGTTCGTCGTCGTCTGCGGCTTGACCCGGTTCTGCTCCGGGTGATCGACCTGGAAGTAGGCGAGCGGCGGCGTGAGGAAACCCTCGGCGAACTGCGCGTACGCCGACCACTCGGGGGCAAGCCGGTGGTTGGCGAGCAGCACGGGCAGCGTCTTGGCGAATCGCTCGGTGTAATAGGCCGGCAGCATGTTCGCGGTCTGGTTGATCGGCGCTTCGATCCGCCGGTTCACGGACATGTACTTCACGCCAGGGGTAAGTGTCAGGCCCGACCACGGCCGCCACGCGTACTCCGCGTAAGGCTCGAAGGTGCGCGTGTAGAAATGCATGTTGTAGACGTAGCCGCCGCGGGTGGAGGGCGCCAGGGGGTCAAGGTAACCGGCGGGCATCGCGACCATCCCGAGGCGCACCGCATTCTCCACGTTGTAATCCAGCGCGTGCTGATAGCGGGGACCGAACTGGTAATCGAACCAGAGTCCCGTTCGGAACACGCCGCGCTCGCCGGTCCGGCTGAGCGACAGCGTGTCACCGATCGCGCGCACGGAGTTGACCTTGAATCGGCCCGCGAGATCCGTGCCCGCGACCAGCTTGCCGTTCACGATCGTCGCGCCGCCGTTGTTGGCCGGCGACTCATGGCTGCTGTTGTTGTAGGAGAACGTGTAGGCCTTGGTCGAAAGCGACCACCCGCCGCCGAGGTCGCTTTCGAGGCCGATGAAGGCGGTGTCGGTCTGCTTCGCCTGGTAGTTGGAGCCGTAGTAATTCCCGTTGCGGTCGAGCGGGTCGGCGACCTGGCCGAAATTCCGGCCCAGCGTGATGATCTGCTGCCCCGTCAGCACGGAGGCGTTCGGGTTGTTGAACTTGATGTTGTTGTACTCGCCCATGACCGAAAGGACGGAGGTGCGGCCGAGCGGCTGGAGGTATTTGAAGAAATAGGTGTTCCGCCGGAGGGTCCCGAAGGTCTTGTAGCCCTCGGAATCCATGTACTGGTAGCTCGCGATCAGCGATCCTCCCGCCGCTTTGGGCAGCACGCCCGTGTTGTACTCGAAGTGGGCCAGCCGGGTGTGCCAGCTCCCGTAGCTGAGGGTCGGCACGAACGAAGCCTCCGTGCGCGGGTCCTTCGTCTCCATCGCCATCGTGCCACCGAAAGTGGCCATGCCGATCGTACTCGCGGTGCCGGGACCGCGGTCGACCGTCACCCGCCCCAGCAGCTTGGCCGGAAAATAGCTGGTCGTGTGGTGGTTGAAGTCATTGCCGTCGCCGAAGGGGATGCCGTCGATCGTGACGTTGTACTGGCCGTCGGTGAAACCGCGGAGCGTCGGCTTCGATTCGTTCAGGCCGGGGCCGTTCGTCGAGAAATTGGTGACGCTGGGCGAGAGCGCCGCGATCATCGCGTAGTCCGCGGTGGGCGCGATGCTGTTCTGGATCGTCTGAAGGTTGATGATCGACTGCGGCTGGGTGGCCTCCAGCCGGCTCTCGGTCGGAGCCATGGTCTGGGCCGAAGTGCGCGGCTCCGTGACCTCGAACTCTTCCAGGCGAACCGCCCGATCGACGGGCGCCGTGGCGGCGGGTTGGGCTCCCCGCAGCGCGGGGCACCCCAGCAGGAGAGCGGCGTACGCGGCCGCGGAGAAGACGAGACGGGATTTGGAAATCACCCCCGAATCATGAGGGGCGCATATGACAAACCGGTGACGGAATGGAAAAAACGGGATGACTTTCCGGCATTTTGGACCCGTCGTCCGGCGAGCGGACAGGCGTTGGCCGCCGCGGGCATCAACCGGGTCCGCGCATCAGGTACGCAATGACGCCCCGTCCGTCTCCTCCTCGATCCAATGGCAGCCGCGGCTCCGCGGGTTAAGGGACGCGGCGTGCACGACCAACAGCGCGGTTTGCACGGCGTTGCGGAGCTCGATCAGCTCCGGCGTCAGACGACATCCCCGGTAGAAGCCTTGGATTTCCTCCCGTAGCTCGAGGAAGATACGGCGCGCGCGGCTCAGGCGGCGCGGCGAGCGGATGATCCCGGCGTAATTCCACATCGTGTGCTGGATCTGCAGCAGATCCTGCCGCACCAGCAGGGGATCCGCCTCACGGCTCGGGCTCTCCCACGCCCGCGGATGCGGGAGCGAAGCCGTCGGACCGCGGGCGAGTTCCTCCGCATCGGCCCGCGCCGCCGCCCGGGCCGCCACCAAACACTCGAGCAGCGAGGTGCTCGCGAGGCGGTTCGCGCCGTGCAATCCGGTGCAGGCTGTCTCGCCGATCGCGTTGAGGTCCCGCACACTCGTCCGGCCGCGCAGGTCGGCATGGACGCCGCCGCAGAGGAAGTGCGCCGCCGGCACCACCGGGATCGGCTCGCGGGTGATGTCGACCCCGTGCTCGAGGCATTTCGCGTGCACACCCGGGAAGCGGAGACGGATGAAATCCGGCGCGAGACCGCCGAGATCGAGCCACACGTGCGGATCACCGCTCGCCGCCAGCTCGCGGTGGATCGCCCGCGCGACGATGTCCCGGGGCGCCAGCGAACCGCGCGGATGCACCGCGTCGAGAAAGCGCTCGCCGCGCCGGTTGACCAGCACCCCGCGCTCCCCGCGCAACGCCTCCGTGACGAGAAACCGCGGCGCGTTCTCCCGTGCGAACACCGTCGGATGGAATTGCACGTACTCCAGATCCATCAACCGCGCGCCCACCCGGTAGGCCATTGCGATCCCGTGGCCGACACTACCCGGCTGGTTCGTCGAATGCAGGTAGATCTGCCCGATCCCGCCGGTGGCGAGCACCGTCTTCCGTGCGACGATCGCGACGACCTCACCCGCCGGCGCGTCGAGCACATAGGCGCCGAAGCACGTGAGCGGCTCATAACGGCGCGATTCGTCTTCCGCGTTGTGCGAGAGGGTCAGCAGATCCACCGCCACCCAGCCCGCACGACGCGTGATCCGCGGCGAGGCGGCGACGTCGCGCGCGATTGCCGAGAGGATCGCGTGCCCCGTCCGGTCGGCGGCATGGATGATCCGCCGCGCCGAATGCCCGCCCTCCCGGGTCAGATCGAGCGTGCCCGCCGCGTCCCGGTCGAATGCCACGCGCGCTCCGTCGAGCAGGATTTCCTCCACGGCGCGCGGACCCTCCGTCACGAGCTGCGCGACCGCCGCGGGATTGGCCGCGCCGTCGCTGGCCGCGGTGATATCCGCCGCCAACAGCGCGGGATCGCCCTCCGCGTCGTAAATGATCCCGCCCTGCGCCCAATCCGAGTTGCAGTCGAGCGGCCCGCCGAGCGCCAGTAATTCCACCGCAAACCCCTCCGCCGCCATGCGCAGCGCATAGGCGCTCCCCGCGAGCCCGGCCCCGATCACCAGACAATCCGTCGTGATCACGCGCATGACAGTCCTTGCCCCTCGTACCGGCTTTCCAGAGCTCCACCTTCACCCCTGCTCGATCGTATCCCTACCAAACTTAATCCCTCCTCGACCCAAACTACGTGCCCTCGGATCGCCCCTCTGTGCCCTCTGTGTCCCAAGCTCGATTCCAATCCGCGCTCAGAGCCCGCGACCGCCGCCCCGCATCCGTGTCCCTGCCCTTCCCGAAGATCAGGACGCCTCTTCCCGCATCTGCGCCATCCGCGAAATCTGCGGTTCAAATCCGGTGCTTTCCGAACGGCCTTCGGCTGTCCGATCGCCGGCATCGGCCGGGATCGCCGGACTCCGGCTACAAACGAACCCCATGTATCCGCGTCGATTGGTACCGTTATCCTCGAGAATCGTGTTCTTTTGGCACCATCCCCCTCGGACACGCCATCGTCCCATTCATCTGCGCGATCGGTGAAATTCGTGACGAAAGTCCGCCCCTTTCGGGGCGGCCTTCGGCCCTCATGAGCTCCGGATGGTCCGCGGCAGGCGCGCCCGCCGTAGCCTCGGCGTAGGCAGGCGGCCGCGGCTACACCAAGCCCTGCTGATCCGTGTCCATCCGTGTTCATCCGTGGTTTAAAACCCCGTCGCTCCGGTTCAGCTTCCAATCACCTCCAGGCTCAGATCCGCCGCCGGCGCGGAATGCGTGAGCGCGCCGACGCTGATCACGTCCACGCCCGGCAACGCATACTCCCGGATATTGGCCAGCGTGACCCCGCCCGAGACCTCGACCCGCGCGCGGCTGGCAATCACACGCACCGCGGTCGCCACCTGCGCCGGCGTGAGGTTGTCCAACAGGATCACCTCGGCGCCCGCCGCGACCGCGGCCCGTACCTGCGCGAGCGAACCGGCCTCGACCTCCACGCGCGCCAGGTGCGGCGCCGCGGCCCGCACGGCCGCCACCGCCCGCGCGATCGAGCCGGCGGCGGCGATGTGGTTGTCCTTGATGAGCACGTGCTCCCCGAGCGACGAGCGGTGGTTGCAGCACCCGCCGCAACGCACCGCCGCTTTTTCCAGCGCCCGCCAGCCGGGGATCGTCTTGCGGGTGTCGACCACGCGAACACCGGTCCCGGCCACGGCAGTGGCATAGGCCGCCGCCAGCGTCGCGATCCCGGAAAGACGCTGCAGGAAGTTCAACGCGGTGCGCTCCGCCGCGAGCAACGATGCGGTCGGTCCCGCCACCCGCAGCACCGGCTCGCCGCGGCGCACCCGGGCGCCGTCGGCCACGGCGAGACGCACCCTCAGCGCGGGATCCACCCGCGCAAAAACCCGCGCCGCGATTTCCAACCCGCAAACGACGAGCGAAGCGCGCGCCTCGATCACGGCCCGGGAGCGGTGACGCGGAGGAAAAATCGCGCGGCTGGTGAGATCCCCCAACCCGAGGTCCTCTTCCAGGGCCAGATCAATGAGATGGTCGGTACGCGGCGTGATCATGGAAAATCAATCGGCGGGGCTCAGTTCGAACATCCGCTCCAGGGAACGCGCGGCGCGGCGCGCGATGCCGGGCTCGACGGAGACGACCTGCTCCGGGGCGGGCGCGGACAGGCATTGCCGGATTTTTTCCAGCGAATTCAGCTTCATGTACGGGCAGAGGCGGCAGCCGGCGACGAAGCGCTTTTCCGGCGCCTCCACCTCGAGGCGGCCGACGAGACCGCACTCCGTGAGCATCAGGAAATACGGCGCCTGCGTTGCGCGGACGTACTTCATCATGGCGCCGGTGCTGCCGACGAAATCCGCCGCGGCCGCCACCTCGGGAGTGCACTCCGGATGCGCGACGACGCGCAGGCCGGGGAACTGGCGGCGCGCCTCCGCGACTTCCACCGGCCCGAACTCCTCGTGCACGATGCAGGCGCCGTCGGAAGTGATGATCTCCTTGTCCACTCCGCGACGGCGAAGCTCATCCCGGACGTTCTGCCCCATCAGGCGATCGGGCACGAAGAGGATCTTCCGCTCCGGGAGCGCGGCGATGATCGCGTGCACGTTGCCGGACGTGACGCACACGTCGGACTCCGCTTTCACCTCCGCGGTGCTGTTGATGTAGCAGACGACGGCGGCGTCGGGATGCAGCGCCTTCAGCCGGCGCAGGTCGGCGGCGGTGAGCGAATCGGCCAGCGAGCAACCGGAGCCGCGGTCGGGCACCAGCACCTCCGCGGACGGCGAAAGGATCTTCGCGGTCTCCGCCATGAAAACGACCCCCGCAAAAACGATCACCGGCGCGCGCGATTCACGGGCCCGCAGGCTGAGGAAGTAGGAATCGCCGCGGTGATCGGCGACGCCGTAGATGATCTCCGGATCGACGTAGGAATGCGCGAGCAGCACGGCCCCGCGCTCCCGTTTGAGCCGGTTTATTTCCAACGTGAGCGGCGCGATACCGAGGCACGCCTCGTGGTTCCACTTCCGCCCCCGCGGGTCGCACTCGACGTGCAGCAGCGCCTTCAGGAGGCGATCGGCCTCGTGCTCAATCTCGGCGGTGGAGAAGGTCATGCGAAAAAGTCGGGCAGAATGGGTGACGAAGCAAAAAGACCGCGAGCTGGAAGAGCCCGCCTCGTAGAAATATGGGCCCGGCTCGAAGCCGGGAAAGACCCCGGGATCACCGACCTCGTGACGGGAGCCCCGCCTCGGAACAGGGGTCAGTTGCGCAACGCCGTCTTTTCCGCGCGGAAGTCGGGTTCCAGCCGGCGAACCGCGGCCCTTGAGACCGCCGCCTCCGCGGACCGTCCTTCGCGCTCGAGGAGCTCCGCCAGCCGGTGGTGGACATGCGCGTGGCCGGGCCGGTTTTCACCCATGGGCGGCGGCAGCTCCAGACACCGGCGCAACGCGTCGATGCCGCGCCGCACATCCTTTCCGCTCAGGGCCGCGCAACGCCCGATGTGGTAGAGGGCGAGGAAATGGTCGGGCTCCCGCGCCAGCAGTTCGTCGAATTCGGCAAACGCGGCGACCGGAGTGCCCTCGATCAGGGAGAGCGTGCCGCGGGCGATCCGTCCCTCGAGCGGATCCAGGCGCGCGATCTCCGCGGCCTGCCCGCGCGCGCGCTCCAGCGCCCCTCCGGCGAGACGCGGC
>Ga0075471_10003545_pt1 | contig 10121 bp, 8 predicted proteins | sample DEB19_08_DNA_2_FD_74787 | JGI IMG/M metagenome (GOLD analysis project Ga0075471, IMG submission 74787) | Aqueous microbial communities from the Delaware River and Bay under freshwater to marine salinity gradient to study organic matter... | ecosystem: Environmental > Aquatic > Marine > Coastal ... | reverse complement strand
GCCGGTGAACGACGTGTTTCCACGCGACCTCTTCCTCGGGCCGGTGACCGGCCGCGGGGCCGACCTCGCGGGCGTGGTCGACGGCGTCGTCTTCAACCTGATGACGCAGCCGACCGCCGGGCTCGTCGCGGTCGCGACCGGAGCCGACTACCTGCGCGACCCGGCCGGTTACGACCCCGAGGCGTCGTTCGCGCGCGCGGTCGCCGACGTCGGCGGTGCGGCCGCCGCACCGTTCGCGCGCTTCGCCGACCTCCATCGCGGCCACCCGCTGCTCGACGGCTCGCTCGAGGCGCCGGAGCTCGCGAGGCGGATCGACGACGCATTCGGGCCGGGCGGCTCGGCCGCGGGGCGCGCGCGCCTGCGCGAGCACCTCGAGGCGCTCTCGACGACCGAGGCCGAGCTACGACGCGCGGCGGAGCCCGCGCTCGTGTCCGAGATCGAGCCCTGGATGGAGAAGACGACGGCACTCTCGCGCGCGGCCTTGCTCGGGCTCGACGCGCTCGAGGGGAGCACCACGGCCGAGGCGTTCCGCGCCGCGCGAGACCGAGCGTCGGAGCTCGTCGTGCAGGTCGCCGCCGACCAGGTCTCCGACGCGTTCGCCGCCTTCAACGCGACGACCGCGAAAAACTCCGACCGGTTCGCCGACCTCTTCGCCTCGATCGAAGCCGGCCTCGCGCGATGAGTTCCTCGAGCGACCGGGGGCAGGCGTGCCCGCGCCCGGGCGCACGTCCGGCCGGCGGGACGCCCTCGCCGTCGGGGGAACGCACGTGAGCCCGGAAGGCGTCCTGGCGCTCGAGGGCGCGATCGCGGCGCTCGTCGTCGGCGGCGTCGCGCTACGCACCGCCGCACGCGCGCGCGGTGCGTGGGCCCGACGAGCCGGCCTGCTCGTCGCCGGCGTCGCGGCGCCCGTCGCGCTGCTGCTGCTCGTCGTCGCCGCGATCGGCGACCGCAACCCGACCCGCTTCCACCTCGCGGAGGAGGGAGGACGGCGCGTCCGTCCCTACGTCCACGACCGGGACCTCGGCTCGATCTATCGCCCGGGCAGCCGCTTCCGCGCCGTGAAGCACGAGGGCGGCGACACGCTCTACGACGCCATCTACACGATCGACCGGTTCGGCAACCGCGTCACGCCGCCGCCGGTCGCGCCCGACCGCCCGGCCGTCGTCTTCTTCGGCTGCTCCTACACCTTCGGCGACGGCATCGCCGACGAGCAGAGCCTCCCGTGGCAGTTCGCGGAGGCGACCGGCCGGCAGTTCGACGTCGTGAACGCGGGCCACTCCGGCCACGGTGCCCACCAGATGCTGCGCATGCTCGAGACCGACCATCTCGACGAGCGGATCCGCCATGGCGTCGCGCACGCGTTCTACTCGGCGATGGACCACCACCCGGCGCGCGCGGCCGGGCTCGCGCCCTGGGACTTCGAGGGACCGCGCTACGAGGTCGAGGGCGACGGCGTCGCCTGGCGCGGACCGTTCCACGGCCAGGTCGCGGCGCGCCTGATCCGGCTCGGCCAGTCGCTCTTCGGGGGGCGCTGGCTGCCGCCGTGGCTCGATCGCCCGGTCGATCCCAGGGTCGACGACGAACTCTGGGTGCGGATCGTCGAGCGCTCGTCGAAGCTCGTGCGCGAGCGCTGGAACGCGACGCTCACGACGATCGTCTGGGACGCGAATTCGAAGCGCGGCTCGCACCTGCTCGACCTGCTCGCCGCGCGCGGGCTCGACGTCGTTCCGATTTCCACGATCCTCCCCACCGGCAAGGGACCGCCGGACCTGATCCCGAAGGACTGGCACCCGACGGCGGCGACCGACGCGACGATCGCTCGCGCGCTCGCCGAGCGCTGGTTTCCCGGGGCGGCCCGCGAGGCCCGCGCGTCGGCGACCGCTCCCGCCGACGCGACGCCCTGAACCGGGGCGCCGGCGGAAGGCGCGCCGCGGGAGGGCTTCAGAGCGGGACGACCGGCACGCCCCCCGGGTCGAGCTGGACCAGGTGCTCGACGGTGCCGTGGCCGTGGCGTCCGTCCATCTCGAAGCGGGCGAGCGACTCGCACACCAGCGTCTCGCGCCGGTTGCGCGCGCTGCGCATCGGCGCGGACGCGACGACCTCGCAGGTCGCGAGGTGAAGGCCGCCGCTCGAGTCCTCGAGCTCGATGCGGACGGATCGCGGCAGGCGGCCGTCGGCCGTGGTCTCGGTGGAGACGCGCACGGCGCGCAGCGAGGCGATGCGCCCCTCGCGCTCGATCCATCCATGGCAGGCCTCGTAGCCGCCCTCGCCCTCGACCACCGCGGCCGACACCGCGACGTCGCTGCCGACGAGGAACGAGAGCCGCCGCGAGCGGACCGGGGCCTGCCAGTCGCGCACACCCCAGCTGCGCTCGCGGAAGCCGCGGCCCGCCACCCGGAAGGCCTCCCCCGAGACCTGCACCAGCCCGGTCCACCCGCCGACCTGCTCGAAGCCCTCGCGCGGCGACGGCGCCCCGGGACCGGCCTCCGAGAAGGCGATGGCCGGGGTCTCGGCCGCGAAGTCGAGCTCGACGATCAGTCGCTCGATGCGCGAGTGGTGCCACGCCTCGCGGTCGCCCGCGTCGGCCGCGCTGGCGAGCGAGTGCGCGGGCCCGTCGTGGGCGATCCGCCAGGCGCGCAGCGGCTCGAGCAGGTCGAGCCGGGCGTCGCCGACCTCCATCCGTCCCGGCTCGGTCGACGGGACGGAGACGTGCCGCGTGGCGACGAACCCGCCGTCGGGCAGCCAGAAGTGGAGTCCCGCGTCCGACATGCCCTCGTTCGGCCGGACCGCGACGCGCAGCGACCCGGCGAGCCCCGAGGCCGGGTCGTGCAGCCAGAACGAGCAGGTCTCGCTCCACTGGAGATCCGCGCCGGGCGGGTGCGGCCGGTCGTCGTCCGGCGCGATCGCTGCGGGCGTCACTTCGCTTCCGGGAACACGCGCGTGAACGGTCGGACCTCGTAGCGGTCGAACACGCCCTCGACGACGTAGGGGTCCCGCGCCGCGAGCTCGCGAGCGGCGTCGAGATCCGGCGCGTCGAGCACGATCAGGCTGCCGCGCGGCGTCCTGCCGTCGTCGGCGAACAACGGCCCGGCGACCAGCACGCGGCCTTCGCGGTCGAGCGGGCGCAGGTGGTCGAGGTGGCGAGGCCGGACCTCCGGTCGGCGCTCGGCGCCGCGCGGGCCGTCGTGTCCGAGGATGACGAACAGGGGCATGGCATCACTCCGTTCGGACGGCGACGCGCCGTCCCGATTCCGCCGATCGATAGCACGCATCCGCGACCGCCACCGCGGCCGCCCCGTCCCGCACGTCGACCGGCGGGACGAGCCGCCCCGCCGCGACCTCGACGAACGCCCGCAGCAGGGCGAGCACGGTCGGGGCGTCGGGCACGCGCTCCTCGAACTCGCAGGCGCGGCCGCGCAGGAGCGCGACCTGCCCGTGCACGTGGTCGGCGACCAGTTGCGCCTCGCGGCCGACCACGCGGATCGACCCCGCCCGCCCCTCGGTCGCGCGCGAGCCGGCGACGGATGCGAGCACCGCGGGCCCGCCGGCGCCGTCCATGCGGATCGCGGCGACGAAGGAGTCCTCCGTCCGCCGCGTCGCCACCCGCTCGACGAAGCACGCGACCAGGACCGCGTCGCGGCCGGTGAGCAGCCGCAGCAGGTCGAAGGAGTGCACGCCGGTATGGAGCACGTTCCCACCGCCCGACCGCTCGGGGTCGTCGAGCCAGTCGAGCCGGCTCGGCTCGAAGCCCTGCGTGAGCTCGACCTGGCCGATTCCGCCGAGCCGCGGCAGGAGCTCGCGGACCCGCGCGACCGTCGCGTTGAAGCGCAGCGAGTGACCGACGAGACACGGCAGCCCGCTCGCGAGCACGGCGTCGCGCACCCGGAAGGCGGCGTCCGCGGACGCCGCGAGCGGCTTCTCGACCAGCAGCGGCTTGCGCTCGCGGATGCACGCCCGGACGAGGTCCTCGTGGATCGAGGGCGGGGCCGCGGCGACCACGGCCCGCACCTCCGGATCGGCCACGAGCTCGTCGATCCCGCGGTGGAAGCGCACGCCGAGGTCGCGGGCGAGCACGCGCCCGGCCTGCTCGTCGCGACGGCAGATCGCCGCGAGCCGGATCCCCGGCACGTCGCGGAGGGCGTGGGAGAGGTAGCGCGCGCCGTGCTTGCCCGTGCCGACCAGCCCGATCGGCAGCGGCGGCTCGGACGACGCGCGCGCGCCCGCCGCACCGTCACCGCCGCCGGACACGCGGCTCAGTCCTTCTTGCCCCGGGGCCCGAGCCCGCCGCCCGGCGCGCCGAGGCCGCTCTCGGCAGGCCGCCCCTCGCCGCGCGCCGCGAGCAGCCGGGCGAACACCGCCGGGTCGGACAGCGCCTCGCGAAAGCGGCCGGTGCCCGCATCGACCGGCTGGCGGATCCACGCTTCCGCCTCGGCCTGCAGCTTGTACTTCTGGAAGCCGTAGGCGGCGGACGGATGGCGTCCGACCTCCGCCGCCAACGCGAGCGTGCGCGCCTCGAGGGCGTCGGGCTCGACCACCTCGTCGACCAGCCCGACCGAGAGCGCGTCGTCGGGCGAGAAGGACTCGGCGCGCAGCAGCACGCGGCGCGCGTCACCGTGCGCGAGCGCGTGTCGCGCGATCTGGAAGGCGCCGTTGGGAAGCGGCAGGCCGAGCGCCGTCTCGGTGACGCCGATCCGGAACGGGGCGCGCGCGGCGATGCGGAAGTCGCAGGCGAGCATCAGGATCGCGCCGCCCGCGAGCGCGTGACCACCGACCATCGCGATCGTGGGCTTGCCGACGCGCCACAGCCGGTGGATGCCGTCGTTCGCGCCGCCCAGCGTGGCGAGCATCTCGCGGCCGCCGCCGGACATCTCCTTCAGGTCGAGGCCGGCGGAGAAGAACCGGCCCGACCCGGCCACCACCAGCGCGCGCACCGACGGGTCGTCGTCGGCGGCGGCGGCCTCGGCGTGCAGCGCCTGCAGGAACTCGCCGTTGATCGCGTTCGCCGGCGGCCTCTCGATGCGCAGCAGCCGGACGCCTCCCTCGTGCTCGGAGCGGTGTACGTGCATGGGCACGGCCTAGCAGAGGCCGCCGCCCCGCGCGCACGGTCGCGGGATCCCCGCTTGCCCGCGGCGCGCCGGCCGGCGATGGTCGTGGCGATGCACCGCGAGCCCGTGCTGAGCCTGCTCCGGGAGTACCGTGGCCGCCACCCGGACGAAGGAGCGGTGGTCGCGCGGACGCTCGACCTCGTCCATGCCCACGAGGACTGCCTGCGGCGCACCTGCCTGCCGGGCCACCTGACGGGCTCGGCCTGGGTGGTCTCGGACGACCGACGCCACGTGCTCCTCACCCACCACCGCAAGCTCGGGCGCTGGCTCCAGCTCGGCGGCCACGCCGACGGGGACCCGGATCTCCTGCGGGTGGCGCTGCGGGAGGCCCGCGAGGAGTCGGGCCTGGAGCGGCTCGCCCCCTGGAGTCCGACCGGCGCCGGGGCCTTCGTCCTCGACCTCGACATCCACCCGATCCCGGCCCATGGCGACGAGCCCGCGCACGACCACCACGACCTCCGCTTCCTGCTCGTCGCGGGCCCGGGACAGGAAATCCGGATCAGCGAGGAGTCGCTCGACCTGCGCTGGGTGCCACTGCGCGACCTGCCCCGGCTCGCCGACGAGGAGAGCATGCTGCGGATGGCCGCGAAGGCGCGGTCCCTCCTCGAGCACGCTTGAGGGCGGGGCGGGCGCGAGGGACCCGGTCGAGCCCCGGGGCCCCTGGCCAGCCGTCCGTCCGCCGTCGTTCCCGCCCCGGGGCCGGGTGCCCCGCGCGGGGCCCGCCTTGACCCGGTCCGGCCGGGTGTTAATCCGGAACTGACTGGTCAGTTTCGATTTGGCCGGCCCACTCCCCTGCTCCCATGCCCCCCGGACGCCAGAAGAGCGACGACAAGCGCGACGCCATCATGGCCGCCGCCTCGGTCGAGTTCGCCGAGCGGGACTTCCACCAGGTCCTGATGGACGACGTGTCGGCCCGGGCGGGCGTCGGCAAGGGCACCCTCTACCGCTACTTCCCGACCAAGGAGGAGCTCTTCATCGCCACGGTGTTCCGCGGCATCGACGAGTTCCACCAGCAGTTCCTGCGGGTCTTCGCCGAGAAGGCCCCGATCGAGAGGATCCTGACCGACGCGGTGACGCGCGTACTCGAGTACTTTGCCGGCCGAGGCGAGGTGCTCTCGCTGGTGCAGCGCTACGAGCACCGGCTGCCGCCGGCCGACGCCGAGAGCTGGCACCAGCGTCGCAACGAGACGCGGCAGGCGATCGCCGCCGCCCTCGAGCGCGAGGCGGGCGGCGGGCGGCTGCGCGGGGTCGACCCGCGACTCGGTGCCGAGCTCCTGCTCGGGATGGTTCGCGCCGCGATCGGCGGCGCCCTTCCCGCCCGCGAGCCGGCCGAGGTCGCGCGCGACGTGGTCGGTGTCTTTCTCGACGGGATGCGCGGCAACCGCACCCCCCAGCGCCGCCCGGCGCTGCGCGCCGTGGACGGCGCGCGCGGAGGACGATCTTGAGGCTCCACGCACCACGCCCGACCACGCCCGTCCTCCTCTTCGCGCTCGCGCTCGCGGGCTGCAGCGCGGGACACGGCGGCAAGTCCGAGGAGGCCGCGGCCGCGAAGGGGACGCCGACGCCCGCGCCGGTCGCCGTCACCGCGACCGTCGTCGACAAGCGCCGCGTCGAACGGACCATCGACTTCGTCGGCACGCTCAATGCCAACGCCGAAGCCTCGGTCGCCTCCGAGGTCGACGGCCGACTCACCTCGATCCAGGCCGACCTGGGCGACCTGGTCGCGCGCGGCCAGGTGCTCGCCACGCTCGACGACGCGGAGCTCTCGGCCCGCCTTCGCGAGGCCGAGGCGAGCCTCGTGCGGCGGACGAACGACGCGAAGCGCGCCGAGCAGCTGCGCGGCCGGGGCGTCATGTCGCAACAGGAGTACGACGCGATCTCGAGCGACCTCGGCGTCTCCCGCGCGCGCCGCGACCTGCTCGCGATCCAGGTCTCGAACACCCGCATCAAGGCGCCGTTCGACGGCCGCATCGCGAAGCGCAAGGCCGAGGTGGGCGACTACGTCCGCACGGGCACGCCGATCTTCGTGCTGGTCGCCGACGACCCGCTGCGGCTGCGCGGCGAGGTCCCCGAGCGCTTCGCGTCCGAGATCGCGATCGGGCAGGAGGTCCGCGCGACCGTCGAGGCGCTTCCCGGCGAGACCCTGCGCGGCAAGCTCACCCGGATCAGCCCGGCGTCGAACACCACGAGCCGCGCGCTCACCGTCGAGGCGCTGGTGCCGAACCCCGGCGGGCGGCTCAAGACCGGCTTCTTCGCGAAGGCGGACATCCTGACGCGCTCGGACGCCGAGGCGATCGTCGTGCCGGTCGAGGCGCTGGTCAGCTTCGCGGGCGTGACCCGCGTCTTCGTCGTCGACGCCGACGGCACGGTGCGCGGCCGCGAGGTGACGCCGGGGCTGCGCCGCGACACCGGCGTCGAGATCGTCCGCGGCCTCGATCCCGGCGAGCGGGTCGCGACGAGCGGCCTCGGAAGGCTCGCCGAGGGGACGCGGGTCGTGGTGCGTGCCGACGCGGCTCCCGAAGCGCCCGCGGCCCCCGACGGCCGGGTCGCGCCGGGCACGGCCCCGGCCGCCGCCCGAAGCCCTCGGGGCGGAGAGGAGCGTCCCTCGTGAAGCTCGCCGAGGTCTGCATCCGCCGCCCGGTCTTCGCGACCATGCTCGTCACGCTCTTCGTGGTGCTGGGAATGCTGTCGTACCGGAGCCTCGGCGTCGACCTGTTCCCGAACGTCGACTTCCCGATCACCACCGTGACCGCGACGCTGAAGGGCGCGTCGGTCGAGGAGGTCGAGACCCGCGTCACGAAGCCGATCGAGGAGGCCGTCAACACGATCGAGGGCATCGACGAGCTGAGCTCGGTCACGAAGGAAGGCTTCTCGCGCGTGCTCGTGCAGTTCGTGCTCGAGCGCAGGAACTCGGAAGCCGCCCAGGACGTGCGCGACAAGGTCGCGACCATCCTGACGAAGCTGCCGCAGGGCATGGACCCCCCGGTCGTCGCGAAGTTCGACCTCGACGCCTCGCCCGTGATGCGCATCGCCGTGTCGGGCGCGCGCGACCCCCGCGAGCTCACCGAGATCGCGCGCAAGAAGATCAAGGAGGACATCGAGACGCTCGGCGGCGTCGGCTCCGTCACGATCATCGGCGGGCGCGAGCGCGCGGTGCAGATCCAGGTCGACACCGACAAGCTCGACGCGTACGCCCTCTCGATCGCGCAGGTCCGCCGCGCCCTGCAGGGCCAGAACATCGAGGTCCCGGGCGGCCGCATCGACCAGGGCTCGCGCGAGCTCGTGCTGCGGACGATGGGCCGCATCGAGCGGGTCGAGGACTTCCCGGACCTGATCGTCGGGCGCCTCGGCGACCGCCCGGTCATGCTGCGGGACATCGCGACCGTCGAGAACGGGATCGTCGAGCCACGCTCCTTCTCGAGCCTCGACGACGCCACCGCGGTCACGCTCGAGGTGCGCAAGCAGTCGGGCTCGAACACGGTCGCGATCATCGACAAGGTGAAGAAGCGGCTCGACGAACTCCGCCCGTCGATCCCGGCCGACATCAAGTACGAGGTCGTGAAGGACCAGAGCCGCTTCATCCGCAAGTCGATCGACGAGGCGACCTTCCACCTCGTCCTGGGCGCCTTCCTGGTCGCGATCTCGACCATGCTCTTCATGGGGGACCTGCGCTCGACGCTCATCGCCGCCATCGCCATCCCGGCGTCGATCGTGTCGACGTTCACCGCGATCCGGCTGCTCGGCTTCACGGTGAACAACCTGACCCTGCTGGCGCTCATCCTCTCGGTCGGCATCGTCATCGACGACGCGGTGGTCGTGCTGGAGAACATCTTCCGCCTGATGGAGGAGGAAGGCATGGGCCCGGTCGAAGCGGCGATCCAGGGCACGCAGGAAATCGGCCTCGCCGTCATGGCGACCACGCTGTCGCTGGTCGTGATCTTCGTCCCGATCGCCTTCATGTCGGGCCGCACCGGACGCTTCTTCAACGAGTTCGGCATCACGACCGCCGTCGCGATCCTGTTCTCGATGCTGATCTCCTTCACGCTCACGCCCATGCTCTGCTCGCGCTTCCTGCGCGTGAAGAAGCCCGGCGACGGCTCGTCGGCGAAGGAGCGGGGCTTCTACAAGGCGATCGAGCGCGCCTACGGGGCCATGCTGCGCTGGTCGCTCGCCCACCGCTGGGTGATCGTGCTGGCGACGATCGCGACCATCTGGTCGACCGGACCGATCTTCCGCGCCGTCGGCAAGGACTTCCTGCCCTCCGACGACCAGTCCGAGTTCGAGGTCATCATCACGACCCCCGAGGGCTACACCCTCGACCGCAGCACGAGCGCCTTCCGGGAGATCGCCGGCCGGCTGCGCGGGCTCCGCGGCGTGAAGCACACGCTGATCACGATCGGCGACACCTCCGGGCAGGTCGCGCAGGGCGAGGGCGACGTGACGACCGGAGGCATCTACGTCCGCCTCTCCGAGCTCGAGGACCGCGACTTCACGCAGTTCGACGTGATGGCCGACGCCCGGCGCATCATGTCGGAGTACCCCGACCTGCGCGCCAGCGTGCAGGGCGTGAACGCGTTCGCCGGCGGCGGAAACCGCATGACCGACTTCGAGTTCGACCTGGTCGGGCCCGAGCTCGAGCAGCTCCAGGCGATCGGCGACCGGATCATGGCCGGCATGCAGAAGGTCCCGGGCTTCGTCGACGTCGACTCGACGCTCGCGCTGCGCAAGCCCGAACTGCGCGTCCACATCGACCGCAAGAAGGCCGCCGACCTCGGGCTCCGCGTCGAGGACATCGCCGGCGCCCTCCGGACGCTGGTCGGCGGCGAGCCGGTGTCGAAGTACAAGGAAGGCGACGAGCAGTACGACGTCTGGCTCCGCGCGGGACGATTCGACCGCAACGATCCCCAGGCGATCTACAACCTCTCGGTCGCGCGGCCCAACGGCGAGCTCGTCCGGCTCTCGAACGTCGTCACCCTCGACGAGGAGCGCGGCCCCGCCCAGATCGACCGCTTCTCC
>Ga0075471_10003544_pt1 | contig 10121 bp, 7 predicted proteins | sample DEB19_08_DNA_2_FD_74787 | JGI IMG/M metagenome (GOLD analysis project Ga0075471, IMG submission 74787) | Aqueous microbial communities from the Delaware River and Bay under freshwater to marine salinity gradient to study organic matter... | ecosystem: Environmental > Aquatic > Marine > Coastal ... | reverse complement strand
TCGGTGAATTCGAGCGCGGTCGATCCGGCCGTGCTCGAGGGCGTGCGCGGCTTCCTCGACCTCGCGTGGCGGCTCGGCCTCCTGCTCTCGCAGCTCGACGAGGCCCAGCCGCGATCGTGCTCGATCGCCTACCGGGGCGAGATCGCCGGCCGCAACACCAAGCTCGTGACGGCGGCCTTCGCGGCGGGCCTGCTCGAGACGGCCTTCGACGACGTGAACATCGTGAACGCCGAGATGCTGCTGCGCGAGCGTGGCATCGACCTCGTCGAGCAGAGCCGCACGGACCCCGGCGCGTTCAGTTCAGTGGTGGCCGTCGACCTCGTCGCCGGCGACCAGGTCCACCGGGCGGCCGGCACGCTCTTCGGCCACGCCATGCCCAGGCTCGTGCAACTCGAGGGGCACAGGCTCGAGGCCTATCTCGACGGCATCCTCCTCGTGTTCACGCACCAGGACGTGCCCGGCATCATCGGCCGGGTGGGCACGGCCTTCGGCACGATGGGCGTCAACATCGGCCAGATGACCGTGGGCCGGACGACTCCCGGGGGTGATGCCATCGGCGTCCTGAACCTCGACCACGAGCCGTCGCCCGCGGCGATCCAGGCGGTGCTCGCCTGTCCGGGAATTCGTTCGGCGAAGGTGGTCAAGCTGCCGGCAGCGGGCCAGGTTCCCAACTGGCTGGCGGTGTCGGCGGCCGGCACGCGGGCCGCTCGTGTTGCTCAGGGCGTCGGCCGGTAATTCGTCGCTGCCGGGCCGGGCCGGGGCCCGCCGCGGAATAGCCGGGGGGCCGGGGAGCGAACAACCAGGGAGGACAGGCGGCTGCCCGATGCCTCACGACACCTCCCCCCCTGCTCCACGTGGCGACGACGACTGTGCGTCGCGGCTCGAACAATGGACGCACGATCACGTGCCCGCGCTGTATCGCGTCGCCTATCGCATGCTGGGCGACGCCCACGACGCGGAGGACGTACTTCAGGAGACGTTTCGTTCGGCGTGGGTGAGTCGGCACCTGTACGATCCCGGCCGCAGCGAGCGGGCGTGGCTGCTCGGCATCCTGCGCCGCCGCGCCGCCGACCACTGGCGGAAGCATGGCACGGGGCATGCAGCCCTCGGCGACGAGGCGGCCAGGCTCGTCGCGCCTCCGGGGCCCGAACCGCTGGCCGACGAACTGTCGGCGTGCATGCAGCGGGCGCTGGCCGCGCTGCCCGTGGAACTCCGCGAGACCCTGGTGCTCGTGGTGGTGGGCGAACTGACGCACCGGGAGGCAGCCGAGCTCCAGGGCATCCCGCTCGGCACCGTGCTGTCGCGGGTCAGCCGGGCGCGGGCGCGGCTTCGCGAACTGGTGGTTGCGGCATCGGCGGCAGAGCCGGGCGGTGCCTCGCCGGTAGGAAAGGGCTGAGATGATGACGCGCGGCGAACCATATCCCGATGCCATCCTCGACGCGGCCCTTCGCGCCGTGGAGGTGCCGCTCGATCTCGGGAATCGTTTGCGACCGGAGCGGCTCTTCGACGAGCGCGCGATCGACCGGATGCTCCTCGACGTGGCGGTGCCTGCCGGACTGGCCGACCGGGTGCGGTTTCGTGCGGCGGATGTCCTGGCCAGAGCCGGCGACGAACCGGTGAGCGTGGAGGGACGTCCGGTTCGGATCCACCGGTGGTTTCGCAGGCTGGCCCGCGAAGGCATGGCGGTCGCACTGTCGCTCGGGTTCGTCGTCGCGATGTTCTTTGCCGGCCTCTGGATCACCGACGTCGCTACCCGGGCCACGGCGGATCGCCATCTGGCGCGCCGCGCGGCGGCGCGGACCGGCCTTGCGGCAGGCGCAGCGGAGGCAGGCTCCGCTGCCAGCCGTCCGGTGGCGGAGCGTTCCGGCAGAGCCCCAGCGCCGGAGCATGTGAACGGTCAATCGGTGCCTCCTCCAGCCGCGCCTCGGGCCGAGGCCATCGTCGAACGAGACGGTCCGCGGCCAGCCGCACCGCCGATCGTGCGCACGGCGCCGATGCCCTCGGCGGGGGATCTCGGTCGCGACGGCCGGCCGCGGAGTGCGGTATCGAGCGGCATGCGGGTCGTGTCTGAAACCGGGGTGGGAGACATGCGGCGAGCCGTGCCGACGATGCGTGGGTTCGACCTCGCGTTCGAGATGGCCCACGGCGAGTCGCCCTTCGTCGATCCTTCGATCGCCCCCGCCCTGGCCGTGGATCGTCCGCCGCTCGTCATCGCCACCGACTCGTTCGACCGGGTGTGGCTGCTGCCGCCGGGGCGTCGTCGGCAGGCGGAGATCGAGCGGATGCGGGTCGAGCACCTGATCGCGTCGTTGTCGTCCGACGTGGCGACGTCCGGGGATGGTGCGCCGCGGCTGGAGCTCTCGGCGGTGCGTTCGATCCGGCCGGGCCGGCCGAGCTATCTCGTCGAGTTGCGCGTCGCCCTGCCCGTCGTAGCCGCCGAGGTCGGGCGGGTGGAGGCGCAGGGTGTCACCGTCGTGCTCGACCACTCGGCCGGGCCGGAGGCGTTGCCGCTCTGGCTGGCGATGTGCCGAGGTCTTGCGGCCGCTGCGGATCGCATGGGGCCCGCCGATCGGCTGACCGTCGTCGTCGCGGAGCCGCGTCCGCGCCGGGTGGCCATCCGCATGAGTGCCCCGGAGATCGGGCGGCTGAGCCGCGAACTCGAGGAGGAGCCCCCGTTCGGCAGCGCCGATCTCGACGCGGCTGTCGCGCTTGCGGAGCAGACAGCGGCCAGCGAGGGCTCCGCCGGACGGCTGGTGGTGGTGGCGCATGCAGACCGCGCCGAACGTTGTGACGGCGCCGCGGGCGATGCCCTGCGGCGCTCTCGCGTGGCGCTTGCCCGCGGCCAGGAAGGAGCCGGTTCGAGCCCGCGGTTCGTGCTCGTCAGCGGCGTCTCCGACGGCGCGGATTCGGCCGGGCTCGCCGAGGTTCCCGGATGGACGCTGAGCGATCCCACCATCGTGCGGCGGCGGTGCGCCGACGTGGTCGCGGATCGCCCCGCGATCGTGGCGGAGGACGTGGTGCTGGAGGTGCGGTTCGATCCACGCGTCATCGCGGCCTACCGGCTCGTCGGCCACCGGAAGGGCGTTCCCGAGTCGCTCGCTGCCTTTGGGAAGCGGTCGTCAGGTGCTGCGTCGCTGACCATGTCCGGCGGCGAGTCCGCGCGGGTCGTGTATGAAGTCGTGCTGCGGAGCGAGCCGGTCGCCGAGGTCAAAGGCGTGGGCGCCACGCTCACCTACCGGCAGCCTTCCGGAGCGGTTCGGGCGATTGCCGCATCCGGTGCCGCGGTGGATGCCTCGGAGCGAAGCGTGCCCTCCCCGCAGGGGTGCGAACTGCTGCTGGCCGTCGGGATCGGCGAGTGTGCCGGGCGGTCGGTCCATGCCGTGCCCCAGCGATTGGCGATCGAACGCCTGCGCGAACTGGCTTCGGCATGGCACAGGCGGGGTGATGTCACGGTCGTCGGAGAGCGCCTGATCGGCGTTCTCGATGACATCGCGGCAGGCGGAGCAGCATCGCCTCCCCGCTGAACTCTCGTGCTCGTCATGGTTTGACTGTCAGACCACGGATTCGCACAATTGAAGAGTCGCCGAGCAATCCTCCTCCCCACGCTGCCGACCCACCCATGAGCACCGAGAGTTTTGCGAAGCGCGGCAGGGCATGGTGCGTGATGCTCGGCGCCGTGGCCTTCGGCATCGCGATGGTATGGGCGGCGAGCGGCGTCGCGGCCGAGAAGGCTGACATCGTCACGCAAGAGATCGTGACCAAGCGGCTGCTCGACGCGCTCGACGAGCGGCAGATGCCGGATGTTTCGCTGTGGGTGCTGGAGCGCGTCGCGAAAGACGCGGACTCGTATCCTTCGTTGCAGAAGGAGGCTCCCTATCGCAGGGCGACGGCGCTCGTGGCGACGAGCCGGCTGGAGACCGACGGTGCGAAGCGGGCGCAGATTCTGGACGCTGCCGGAAAGGAGATCGAGCGGTTCCTCGAAGGAACGCCGACGGGCGAACAGGCCATCGCCGCCTTCACCCAGAAGGGCAACCTTCTCGTGGAGCGGGGTCGCGCGAAAGTCGATCAGTCGAAGCGGCCCGGTGAGGACGCCAAGGCCCGGCTCGCCGAGGCCGTGACGTTTTTCGATGCGGCGATCAAGGCGCTCGAGGGGCAGACGAAGAAAGACCAGGAGATCACGGCCGTCACCAATGCGGAAGACGCCGTGCTCAAGGAGTTGCGCGCGGTGGACGCGCAGTTGGCCGAGTTGCAGGGCAAGGGCAAGGCCGAAGGCGAGGAGTCGGGCAAGGGCGGCAAGAAAGGCGGGCGCAAGCCCTCCGATGGCCGGCTCATCGAGCATCTCGAAGAGCGGCAGGACAGGCTGCGCGGCCAATTGCTTCAGACGCGGCTGCTCGTCGGCGGCGCCTATTACGAGAAGTCGAGGGCCCTGCCGACCGGCTCGAAGGAGTGGAAGGCGGCGCTCGAGAAGTCGGCCGCCGACTACAAGGAACTCTACGACAAGTATCGCTCACGCGGCGCCGGGCTGTACGCCCGGTATTACGAGGGGCGGAATTACGTCGCGATCGCGCAGGCCGAGCAGGATGAAAAGGAAAAAAAGAAGCGTGCCGATCAGGCCGTGCTCACGCTGTCGGACGTCCGCGGGCTCGATGGTGAGGCGGGATTTATTCCGGGGCTTCGCGCCAAGGCCGTGGCTTCGACGCTCGAGTGCTGGCTCGACATGAAGGCCTACGCCGCCAAGGAGTTCAAGGACTTCGACGAGCGCCTCCAGAAGATCGTGCTCGCCACGGTTCCGGCGGAGCGGCTCGACGCCGACTGGCTGGCGATGAAGTACCGCTCGGCGGTGCTGTTCGAGCGGCTGGCCGAGGCCCAGCAGGACAAGGTCAAGGCCCGCCCCCTTCTGCAGAACGCCAAAAAACTCGCGCTCGAGGTGGCGAAGGTCAACCGTGACTATTCGAAGGAGTCGCGGGCCCTGCTCGAGCAGCTGGGGAGGGCGCTGCCCGAGGACGCCGCCGGCGTGGCGGCGTCGTTCGAGTCGGCGATGGACGCCGTTCGCGTATCGCTCTCGACATTGATGCAGAAGCAGACCGAAGCGAAGCAGTTGCAGGCGGCCGGCAAGCAGGCGGAGGCCGAGGCCGCGATGAAGGCGCTCGTGCCCGATCGTGAGAAGGTGATCGCCGGCCTTCGCCAGGCGCTCCCGTTGGCGACCGCCGACGACGTCGATGCGGTGAACCAGGCGAGATACATGCTCACCTTCATGCTCTACGACGCCAGGCGGCTCCACGATGCGGCCGCGCTCGGAGCGTTTCTTGCCGAACGGTATCCGAATGCCAAGGGGAGTCGGCAGGCGGCCAAGGTGGCGATGGCCAGCCTGCAGCAGCTTTCGAAGGACGGGGTTCCCGAGTGGCGGGCTGCCGCCAAGCGGCAGTGCGCCGACGTCGCCGGCCTGATCATGCGCACCTGGCCGGAGGATGCCGAAAGTGCGGATGCAGCGGTGATCGCGATTGCGACGGCGACCGAAGCCAGAGACCCGGACCGCCTGCTCGAGATTCTCGATCAGGTGCCGGCGTCGTCGCCACGCCGCGCCGAGGTGCTGCTCAGGGCGGGAAGTGCGTTGTGGCGCGATGTGCTCGAGAAGCGGGCCCTCGAAGAGGGCGTTCGGCCTGCAGCCGACGTGCTCGCCTCCTGGAAGCGGCGGGCCGCGGAGGCGATCGACGAGGGGCTCGCGGCCATCCCTGCCGGCTCCCCGCCCGCCAAGACCACCGTGGCGGCGGCGCTCGCACGCGTGCAGATGGCGATCGACGACGGCGATCGCGATCTGGCGATGCGGGTGCTGACGCAGGCCGACTACGGGCCCTGGACGCTCGTCACCGGCAAGGATCCGGCCTACACCACCGGTCCGCTCGCGGAGAGCACGCTCACGGTGGCCCTCCGCTATTTCATCCAGGCGGATCAACTCGACAAGGCGCAGGTGGCGATGGATCGACTGGAAGAGGTCGCCGGGACGGGTGACGAGGCGTCGGCCAAGCTCACGGCGATGTATCTCACGATGGGGCGAGATCTTCAGGCTCAGCTCGACGCGCTCGGGGCCGGCGGCGCTTCCGCACCTGCGGATGCGGCCGGCCAGGCGGCTGCGATCCTCGGAGGCTTCGAGAAGTTTCTCGATGGCGTCGCCAAACGTGATCCGAAAGTGTCGTCCCAGATGTGGGTGGCGACGACGTATCTATCGCTCGGTTCAGGTGCCGGAGCAGGGTCGGTGGTGCCCAAGGCGAAGGCCGACGGCTATCTGGCGAAAGCTGCCGACACCTATAAGCGATTGCTCGACAAAGGGGGCGAGGAGATCGCCAAGTTCGAGCCAGCGATCCGGCTCAAGGTGGCCAACGTGTATCGCGAGCTCGGCAGGTGGGACGAGGCTCAGGAGCAGATCGACTGGATTCTCTCCGACCCGAAGCGGCAGAATTCGCTCGATGCACAGATCCAGGCGGCCGAGCTCCTGCAGACGGCCGGAGAGAAGTCGGCCGACAAGGCCAAGGCGGAGCAGTATTTGAAAGAGGCGATCGTCGGCCGCAAGAGCGGATCGAGTGTCGCCTGGGGGTGGGGAGGCATCGCGAACAAATTGGCCCGCCAGGCCTTCGCGGGCAGCGACGAGAAGGCGCTCGAGGCGCGTGGCAAATTCTTCGCGGCCCGGCTGAACGTGGCGAAGTGTCGGCTGAAGCGAGCCGAGATGGCCGCCCAGGATCGCGAGAAACTGCTCACGATGGCGTTCAACGACGTCGCCATCACGTTCAAGCTCTATCCGGAGCTGGGCGGCAAGGGGATGGAAAAACAGTTCGACAAGCTCCTCAAGGAGATCGAGAAGGCACAGGGCAGCCCGGCGCCCAAGGGCCTGAGCGGACTTCGGGAGGCGCAGCAGGCGGTCGGCGAGCCGGCCGCCGCGGGCACCTGACGCAAGGAACATCGAAGCATGAGTGGAATGATGAGGAAGTGGTCGGGCCGCGGCATGAGCGGATGGCGCGTTGTGGTGTGCGCCGCGACCGTGCTTGCCGCCGCCATCGCGTGCGGCACCGCGTCGGCGCAGGCGCCTGATCGTGTCGTCACGACCGAGGGGGCGTTCACAGGCAAGGTCGTGGGCACCTCCGCGGAAGCGATCGACCTCGAGGATCGGAATGGCGAGACACGGAAGATCCCCATCGACCAACTCCGCGACCTGCAGTTTGGCGGTGAGCCCCAATCGCTGCGGGCCGCGCGGTCGTTGCTGGCCCGCGGGCGTGCCGCCGATGCCGTGGAGGAGGTGGCGAAGATCGAGGCCTCCGAACTCGACGGAGCGGAGCCACTTCTGCTCGATGAGGTCGACTTCGTGAAGGCGGCCGCGGCTGGCCGGGCCGCGCTCGCAGCCGGGGTCGATCCCAAGGATGCCGGTCGGCTGGTGAGCGAATTTCTCACCAAGCATCCCAAGAGCCATCACTTCTACGACATGCAGCAACTCCTCGGTGACCTGCTCTTCCGGGCCGGCAAGCCGGATGCCGCCCTCGCCGCCTACTCGACGCTCGCGAAGGGTCCGGCGGCGTTCAAGGTGCGGGCGGCGGCCGCCAAGGCGGGCATGCTCTTCGATCAGCAAAAGTTCGCCGAGGCGATGGCCGAATACGATGCGGCGATCAAGATCGAGGCGACCGACGACGCCAGCGCCGAGCAGAAGCGGGGTGCCCAGCTGGGAAAGGCCCGCTGTCTCGCCCAGACGGGCAAAAACGCCGAGGCCGTGGCGCTCGTGCAGGGGATCATCAAGCAGGCCGATCCCGAGGAAAAGGAGCTGCTCGGACGGGCGTACAACGTGCTCGGAGCCGCCTATCGCGCGGCGGGCGACAAGGATCAGGATGCCCTGATCTCCTTCCTCACCGTCGACCTGGTCTACAACGGCAGCCCCGACAGCCACGCGGAGGCCCTCGCCAACCTCGCCGAGTTGTGGGACAAGGTGAAGCAGACCGAACGGGCCCGCGACACCCGGAAACTGCTCCAAGAGTCGTATCCGGCAAGCCCGTGGGCCAAGAAGCAGGCCGCGCCGGCCGGTGCCTGACGGCCGCGATCGCAGGTCGGTTTTGTGGGCCGGCGTGCTTTTGCATACCATGACGTTTCATTCGAAGTTTTTCTGCAAGGAGAATCGCAATGGGCACGGGTCTCGTTGATCGGCATCGGGCCGGTTGTGGTCGGCTTTGGGCGATGCCATGGTCCGAGGTCTTCGGCAGGATGCTTCTCGCCTTGGCGATGCTGACGGCGGCTGTGGGGCCGTCGCTGGTGATGCCCGGCGTCGCCTGTGCCCAAGACGAAGAGGCAGCCGCCGAGGAAGAGTCGGCGGAAGAAGGCGAGAGCATGCTCGTCTTCTACTACAACGCCCTCGGCTTGAAGTATGTGATCGTCTTCCTCGCGCTGTCGTTCGGCCTCGTCGCCCTCCTCGTGATGTGCTTCCTCCAGGTCCGCAAGGCCGTGCTCATGCCGCCGGGGCTCAGCCAGGCGTTCGAGGCCCATCTCGAGGCCAAGGAATACCAGCAGGCCTACGAGCTCGCGAAGAACGACGATTCCTATCTGGGGCAGGTGCTCGCAGCCGGCATGGGCAAACTGCAGTCGGGCTACGGCGCCGCCGTCGAGGCCCTGCAGGCTGAGGAAGGCGAGCAGGCCATGAAGCTCGAGCACAAGATCAGCTATGTGTCGCTCGTGGGCGCGCTTGCGCCGATGTTCGGGCTGCTCGGCACGGTCGACGGGATGGTGGCGGCGTTCATGATCATCGCGAAGTCGGCCACGGCCCCGAAGCCCAACGAACTCGCGATCGGCATCTCGCAGGCCCTCATCACCACGCTCATCGGTCTCTGGCTGGCGATCCCGGCCATCGCCTGCTTCGCCCTCTTCAAAAACTGGCTGCAGAAGCTCAACGGCGACGTCGACACCGAGGCCATGCGGTTGATGGGCCGGTTCCAGAACATGGGCAAGAAGTGAGCCGACCATGGCACGCAAGGCAGGCGGCGAACCGTCGACGACCGACATCGACATGACGCCGATGATCGACATGACGTTTCAGCTCATCACGTTTTTCATGTTCGTGATGAACTTTTCGGAAGCCGAGCAGGACGAACGGATCCAGCTCCCCTTGAGCCAGCTCGCCAAGCCCGTGGAGGGCGCCATGGAAACCCCGATCACGCTCCAGCTGACCAACAGCGGATCGATCATCTACGCCGGCGAGCTCGTCGCCGTGCGCGACATCGGCGGCTACCTGGAGCGGGAGAAGAGCGTGATGCTCGACGCGGGCAAGGAGCCGAGCGCCGCCACGGTGATCGTGCGGGCCGACGGCCGGGCCAAGACCGGCGAGGTGCAGGACATCATCCGCATCTGCCAGGAAAAGGGCTTCGAACGCTTCGCCCTTCGCGCACAGTACGACGAGGGCTAGGCACATGGCGAAGCGGGAATCGTCGCTGGGCGACAAGGTGGCCGTCGACATGACGCCGATGATCGACGTCGTGTTCCAGCTCATGTCGTTCTTCATGTGCACGCTGAAGATCGTGAGCCCCGAGGGCGACTTCGACATCCGCATGCCGCTCGGCGTGGCCGCGGCCGCGGCCCCCGACGACCAGCAGGTGCCCCCCATCCGCGTGAAGCTCAGCGCCAACCCCGACGGGGCGCTCGCGGGCATCACGATGAACGGTCAGCCCGTCGCCGACTTCGAGGAATTGCGCAAGCGGATCGTCGCTCTCGTGGGCACTGACACGGGCCCCAACTCGCTCGCCGAGCGGACGGAAGTGGAACTCGACTGCGACTACGGCCTCAAGTATGTCAACGTCGTCCGCGCGATCACGTCGGTCTCGGGCAAGGTGCAGGACGGCCAGATCGTCGAACTGATCAAGAAGATCAAGTTCACGCCCCCCAAGCGCGGCTGACCGGCCCGTATATCTCGCGCGCCGGCTCGGGGTCGCCCCTACCATCTCGCCGGACGCTCACTGCGCCCATCCATGGGCTCCGTTCGCTCGGATTTGCCTGCGCTTCGGCCTCCTGCCTGCGCTGGTCAAATACGCCGTCTCAATGGTAGGGGACAACCCCGATCCTCCCCCCTTTGTAATCGAGCCAGTTGAGGGAGGCTTCGG
>Ga0075471_10003537_pt1 | contig 10131 bp, 8 predicted proteins | sample DEB19_08_DNA_2_FD_74787 | JGI IMG/M metagenome (GOLD analysis project Ga0075471, IMG submission 74787) | Aqueous microbial communities from the Delaware River and Bay under freshwater to marine salinity gradient to study organic matter... | ecosystem: Environmental > Aquatic > Marine > Coastal ... | reverse complement strand
GCCGCTCGTCCCCAGCGACGCCCTCCGCCCAATCGCACGACCCCCCACAGGATGACGAGGAAACCCAAAATGGAGATCCGCGTCTGCTGCGCGACGAACCCAAGCGCGTGCAACGCAAGGCCGACCGCGAGGGCGACGACCGCCGGCCAGACCGTGCCGATGTTAACAGACTCGCCCGGCGCCACCTGCTTGCGGCCACCTTTGTCCAGATCCACCGAGCGTGATCCCCTATCCGCCAATCCAAGGCCGCGCCAAAGCAGCCACGCGCTCAATCCCAGCACCAGCGGCCCATGCTCCGTATCCGAGCCTTCGTTGAACCACTGGAAGCCCCACCAGTAAAATAGCGACGCCGTGTCGATGTAGCCCCGGTTGCCATTGCCGAAAAACTGGAAGACGGCAGCGCCGCTCACGGCACACACTAGCGCCGCCCAAGATGCACTTCGCCCCCGCGGCTTCATACCCCACTCCGCCCCGATGCCAGCATTTCCCGGATCGCCGTCACGCGTTCGCGCGCCAGCCGGGCGAAACTGAACGTCTGCGCCCGCGCGAGGCCCGCCGCGCGTCGCGCCGCCGCGTGCGCGTCGTCGGTGCAAAGCCGCGCCAGCGCGGCCGCGGCCGCAGCGGGAGCCGCGAAGTCAACATAGTCGGCCGCCTCCCCCGCCACTTCCCGCAGCACCGGCAGATCCTGCAAGAGGCACGGACAACCGCAGGCCATCGCCTCCGCCACGCTCCGCCCAAATGTTTCCTCCGCCGTCGGCAGCAAATGGGCGCGCGCCCCGCGGTAGACCGCCGGGAGCAGCGCGTCGTCGACCCAACCCGCGAAAACGAGGTTTCCGGCTACGCCTGCGCGTCGCGCGGCCGCCTCCGCTTCGGCCCGGCCGCCGTGCCAGTCGCCGCCCACCAGGACCAGAGGGAAACGGCGCAGCACTTCCGGCGCCAGCCGCGCATAGGCCGCAATCGCAAGCGGCGCCCGTTTGTAAGCGTAGAAATTCGAGACCCAGAGAATGTATTCGCGCGGCCATGAAGCCGGCAGTTCAGGCGCCTCGACGGAACCTTGACGGAACTGCCCGTGGTCAATGCCTTCGGGGCTCACTAGAAGCGGCGCCGCCACCGGCCCGAGTTGCGCCGCGGTCCATCGCGAATTGGCAATGACGAGGGCCGCCTGTTCGAGACCGCGCCGCACCGCCCATCGCCGGTACCATACACCCGGCCCGCCCCCCGGTCGGCGGTGGTGCAGCGATAACACATGCATCGCCACCGGCAACCCTGCCGCCCGCACAGGCACAAAGCCTATCGTGAGCAGCGCCTCCGCCCCCCGAGCACGCGCCGCCGGGCCCACGCGGAAGTGGTCTGCCCACAACCGAGCGGCGCGGCGGTCGTTGGCTGGAAAATCACGCACCACCTCGACCCCCGGATCGCCTTCGTCCCACGGCTGCCCCGGGCCCGCGAAAACGATCCAGGAAGTCTCAGGAAACTGCACCCGCGCCTCGGCCACCAGCGCATGGCCCAGCTTGGTAAGCCCCGTGCGCCGGTGCGGGTTTTCGCAGAGCATGGAGAGGGCGAGTTTCACCGGCTTCTGGCCGAAGGTGACGGATTCCCCGGTCGTGGCAAAGGCGAAGCGCCGCCGAATCGCTCGACGCTCGCAGGCCGGCGGTTATGCGTCCTCGTATGCTGCAACGCGCCCGCAACCACCTGGTCGCATGGCTGATCGAACGCCACCCGCGCGTTTTCCTCCGTTGGAAGGAAATCAGCAAGCACCGCCTCAGCGAGGAGGCAGGCTTCCTCCGCGCCCACGCGCTCCTCGTGCGCGAGTTCTCGGGTCTCCAGCGCTTCGAGGAACGCTACAACCTCTGGGCCCTCGCCCGCAGCGTCGCGCGCCTGCCCGGCGCGCTCGCCGAGGTCGGTGTCTACCGCGGCGGCAGCGCACGCATTCTCTGCGAAGCCAAGGACGCCGCCCCGCTCCACCTCTTCGATACTTTCGGTGGCATGCCCGCCGTCGATCCGGCCGCCGACGGCGCGTTCCGCCCCGGCGATTTCGCCGATTGCTCCGTGGCGGAAGTCCGTGCCTTTCTCGCCGGCTTCGCTGACGTACATTTCCACCCTGGCATCTTTCCCGCTTCCGCCGAGGCGGCGGAACCGTATCCGCCGTTCAAATTCGTGCATCTCGACGTCGACCTCCGCCGCTCGACGCTCGATGCGCTTGCCTGGTTCTACCCGCGCCTCGTGCGCGGCGGGTTACTCGTTACCCACGACTACGGCGATGCCACCGTGCCTGGCGTGAAACAGGCCTTCGACGAATTCTTCGCCGACAAACCCGAAACCGTCATCCCGCTGTGGTTCTCTCAGGCGGTTGTGACAAAACTCTGAATCGCGCCGCCGTGCCTCGTCCCTGGATCCTCATCCCGGTCCACTATCGGCGCGAGCTCACGCTCCGCTGCCTACGTCATCTCCGTGCCACGCAGGGCGATGCCGGTGCAACCGTGGCGGTGATCGAGGCGGCCTCGTCGGACGGCACCGCCGAAGCCGTCCGCCGTGAATTCCCTGAGGCGCAGCTCCTGTCGGTGTCCGCCGACCACTGGTGGACCGGCGCAATCGCCCGCGGCATGCAGGCCGCCGACGCCGACGGCGCAACCACTGTCCTATGGTTGAACGACGACTGCTTGCCCGACTCCGGCTGCATCGCCCGGCTACTCTTGCACGCTGGCGGCGCCGAGCCGACCGTAGCTGGCGCCGTGTGCCGCGACGAAGCCGGACGCCCCGTGCCCACGGCCTTCTCCGGCCGGACCACGTACTCCGCGCCGCCCGCAGGCGCAATCGCGATGCAAGTTGAGGGCCTAAGCGGTTTTTGCGTCGCCGTGCCACGTGCCGCATGGACCGCTGTCGGATTTCCGGACGCCATCCGCTTCCCGCACTACTGCGGCGACACGGCCTTCACCCTTGCGGCCGGACGGGCCGGCGTACCGGTGCGGCTCGACGGCACCGCGAGCGCGCAACTCGTGCCGTACCGCGAACGCGCGCACACCGTCGGCGACTACGTGCGTCGCCTGCCGCTTCCGCAGACCACCTGGGCGGCGGTGTTCCTCGCCCCGGGCTCGCCGTTCCGCGCCGCCACGCACATGCACTATCTCCGACTGCGTTACGGATTGGTCGCAGGCACGATGCTCGCCGCCGGGCGGGTCACGCGTTGGCAACTTGCATTCATCGCGGCGGCCACGGGTGCAGGCCGTGGGTCCGCAGCGGGCCCGTGAAGAAAAGTCGCGCCGCCCGCGAGTCGTGTAGCACGCCGCATACGGCCGCCACCGCACGGAACGGCCGACCGGCCCCCGCTGCGCGCCGCGCATGGTACGCGGCGAGCTCCGGCAAATCCAGTTCCCGGCACAGCGACGCTGCGCGCAACCAGATAGCGCCCAGCGTAGCCGCCGCGATCCGCGCGCGCCAGCCGGACACCTTCGCCCACGGCTCCACCCTACCGGCGCGACGGCATGCCGTAAGAATCCGGATTAGTACTTCGTCGGCCACCTGATCGAGTCGGTGCCGCCGGGTTGTCTGCGCACCATGCACACGATAGCGGAAGAGCACTTCGGGCCGCACGTCGATCTCCGTCACCTCTGAGACGCGCGCGACAAAGTCGAAATCGCTACTGAACGGAAACGCATGGCGCCTATGGAAACGCTCCAGCCATTCCCGCCGGAACAGATGGGATCCGAAGGTCGCTGCCTGCGAGTAGGCGGTAAAGGTCCGGTATTCCGCCGCATCCGGCAAAGTGAAGTCCCCGCCAATGGCACGACCGTCATCGTCGATCAATTCAGTGCGCGCAGCCACGCCGCCCGCCGCCGGGTGCGCGTCCAGCCAGGCGACCTGTAGCGCAAGTTTCTCCGGCGAAAGTTCGTCGTCGTGGTCGAGCACGGAGACAAAGCGTCCGCGCGCGCGCGCCGCGAGCCGGTTTGTGCCCGCAACGATGCCGAGGTTTTCATCCGCGCGCTCGACGGCGATGCGCGAATCAGGGCCCTCCGCGGCCAGAGACGCCACCGCGCCGTCCGTAGACGCGTTGTCGAGGATCAGCAATTCAAGGTCGGGCCGCGTCTGCGCCAGCACGCTGCGCACCGCCGGTGCCAGAAAACGGCCGGCGTTGTGCACGGTCATTAGCACAGAAACCGCCGGCTCGCGCTCGGGTCCTGCGCTCAACTTGCCGCCTCCGTTGCGCCACCGAATCCGAGCGCGTCTACCGCCGCCGCGACGGCGTCGACTGTCACACCGGCGATCCCGTTATCTGCACCCACCGCCGGTTGCACCACGCGCACCCGCGGGCCAAAGGGCCGGCATTTCTCGGGGCTGCAGGGGTGCGTCGCCGGCAGTCCGGGTGCAAAGGCCGAGATCATCACGACCGGAAGGCCCGCCGCGGCGGCCAGATGCGCAGGTCCGCTGTCGTTACCAACAAAGCCCGAGCAGCGCTCGAGCATGGCCGCGAGCCCGGGCAGGCTTGGCGGCGCCGGTAGTGCCAAAGGCGTCCGCACCCGCGCACATACTTCGGCCGCCAGCGCCTCCTCACCCGGGCCGGCCACCGGCAAAGCCGCGAGTGGCCGCCGCTCCGCCAACCGGTCGATCAGCGCCGCGAACCGCTCCGCCGGCCAACGCCGGAAGGCCTGCGAAGCCCCAAGCCCGAAGGCTACCAGTACCCTTCCCGACGGCACGGCCTCCCGCCACCGCGCCGCCGCCGCGCGATCCGCCACCGTCGAGCACGATTCGAGAACCGTCTCCTCGGGGTCGCCGCCCCAGTGGCGCGCGAGGGCGAGACGCCGGCGGACCTCGTGTGCGACGTCGGGTGATGGAACAACGGATACGTTAAAAAACGGCAGGCCCTGAAGGCGCTGCAGGCGGCGCAGACCCGGGGCGAAAGCCGTGAGCGTGATGCGGTCTGCCGCGCCGCAGCGCGCCGCAACCCAAGGGGCCCATCCCATGTCCGGATCCGAACGCGGCACGACCGCGAGATCGCAGCCTTCGGCGCGCAGTCGTCGCGCCAGCGTCTCGGCCGCGGACAAACCCGGCGGCCAGTCGACAACCCCGTCGATGTGCGGGCATCCGCGCAGCAACGGCGCGACCTGAGGCCGCACCGCGGCTAGCAGGCGCGCCGACGGATACCGTTTCCGCAGCGACCGCAGTAACGGAACGGTCATCACGACGTCCCCGATATACTCGGGTAGCAGGACAGCGACAACCCGAGGAGCTGCTGTCGAGGGCCGCCGCGGCGGATGCAGCAGCGCTCCGGCGAGACTCGGCAGCCAGTAGCCGCCCCAGAACCCCGCGCGCGCCTGGAAATCCGCGCTCATGCGGCGGCCGCACGTTGCTCGCGTAACAGAGTTTGCAGCACCGCCACCTGCACCGGCACCACAAGCAGCAGTAGCGCCCCCACTACGGCCCAAGCAGCCCCTGCGGCGCCGCCCGGGCCGACGAGCACTACCGCGAAAGCGAGGCTGAGCGCAACCTGCCCCCCCGCCAGCCAAGCTTGGCCACCGACGTAGCCGCTGGCGTTGAGGAACGTCGATGCCGAGGTCGTGGCCACCAAAAGCAGCGTTCCAACCGCGAATCCGAAGTTGAGCGCCGGCAGCGGACCGACGGCCGTGCCCGTCCACCAGTGGATGATAATCTCGGCGGTCGGCACCAGGATTGCGACTCCGGCCGCGGTTGCTCCGGCGACCAGTAACGTGACCTTGCCAAACGTCCGGTGCGCCCACGCCACCTCGCCCCGTGCAAGCGCGTCGCGGTACGCCGGCCACAGCGGCGCGAACCAAAACGCCGCCAATTGCGGCGCGAACTGGTAAAGTTTCCCGACCAAGGTATAGAGGGTTACCTCAGCAGGTCCGGCATGCCGCAGCAGCAGCAGCGTGAGCGCCGCCGGCAGCAGTAGCCCGCAACCCTGCAGCACAATGAAACTACCTCCGCTCGCAAGCAACCGCCGCGCGAGCACGAGTTCGAAATCCGCGCAACGCGGCCGCAGGTCCATCCGCCGAAACCCGAAGTACCAAAGCGAGCCGCCGACCGACGCCACCGCTGGGCCCGCCGCGAGCGCCGCCGCCAGTGCGGTAAAATCACCGCCGACGCGGACCGCAAGCCACACGCCGCCCAAGGACACGGCCGCGCCGATAGCGTCCCACGCCGACACCCAGTAGCCGGTCTGCGCCGCCGCCGCCACGCGTTGCCAGACGGAGAACGGCAAACCTAACAACAGCCCGCCGGCCAGCACGGCCGCCGCGGAGCCCAGTTTAGCGGCGCTTCCCGAATCGGCGGTCCGGAAGAGTTCAGTCCACGGCACCGTCGCAAGCGCCAGAGCGAGGAGGGCAGCCACCGCGGCGGCCACCCCGGTCAGCACACCGACACCGCTCGAAACCAATTGCCTGGCCCGGACCGGATCGTCGCGGCCGAGCGCATCCGCCACCGCGTTGAGTAGACCGTAGCCGAGACCGAGATCCGCTACCCCGAAGAGGCCGGTGAGCGCCAGCAACGCGGCCCAGATTCCGTACGATTCGGGACCCAGCTGCCGCAGAATCAACGCAATCGAAACCAGCGAGCCCGCCACCGCACAGCCTCGGCCCGCCACCGCCGCGACGACCGTCGAGTTTACGCGCCGCAGTCGTTCACGGCCCCGCGAGCCGGCCACCTCAGCCCCGACGAGCGGCGAGGGTTCGATGGGCGCGGCGGGCATTAACCCATCCCAAACGCGGCCCCGATCGGAGGCAAGTCGACCGCCGCGCGATCCCCGTTGCCCCACCTGGGGACGGTTCTACGGTCACGGCCCGTGAATCCCTTCCTACGCACCGCGATAGCCGCCGGCCTAGGCTCGGTGTTGGCGGTTTGGGCGGGTTTCGACGTCGCCACTCAGGACTACACCCTCACGCTCGTCGCCTCCGCGATAGGCCTTTGGGCGCTGCTCGAATGGCTGCGCGGGCCGTTGCCCGAGGCCTGGGTTCTGGCCGCTGCGCTCTTCGGCTACGTGATCGGCAACCGCGGTTTCGCGCAACTGTCGCTCTCAAGCCAGGTGCCGCTGCTGCCCGCGGAGGCTGCGTTGCTGTGCGGCGCGACCGCCGTCGTCGTCCGCACCGCGCTCCACCGCACGTCCGCCTTTAACCGCGATTCGCTCAACGTCGCCCTCGGCGTCTGGATTCTGCTCGGCCTCGCACGCCTTTGGATCGATGTCCGCTCCCACGGGGCGATCGCGGTCCGCGACTTCGCAACGGTGTACTACGCCGTCTTCTTCTTCATCGCGCAGTCGCTCGCGCGGCACGCCGCCTCGCTCGCGCTGTTGCGGCGCACAATGCTTGGCGCGGCCTTGGCGCTGCCCGTATGCTACGGACTGTACCGCGAGTTCTCGGACCTGATCGTTTCCCGACTGGTTTTCCGCGGTGACCCGCTAATCTTTTATAAAGCAGACCTAGTCGCCGCTTACCTGTTCGCGGGCTTTTTCCTGTTTTCGACCGTACCCCACTGGCCGGCGCTCGTGCGCCACGGTTTCGCGTCCCTGAGCTACACGACTGCGTTCACGATCGATTCGTCCCGCGCCGCGATCGTCGGGCTGGTCGCGACGTCGGCGTGGTGGGCGCTGGGCCGAAACTGGACACCGTGGCGCCTCCAGGGCGTGCTGGTTCCTGCCGCGCTACTCGGGCTGCTGTTCGTCGCATTCACGTCGGATAGGGAATTCGAACGCAGCCGCTTCTACGCGCTGTACGAACACGTTCGCTCGATCGCCGACGTAGGCGGCACGGGCAGCTATCGCAGCGCGGACCGCGAGTATGTAGGCGACAACAACCGGTTTCGCGCCTTCTGGTGGCGAGCCGTCGCGGAGGAAACACTCGAATCTGGACCGGCCTTCGGGCTTGGCTTCGGGGCCAATCTCACCGAGCGCTTCGCCCGCACATACCAGCTCGACCTCGGCGAGGAATTTAACGTCCGCAGCCCACACAGCATATTTTTCACCGTGCTCGGTCGCATGGGCCTCGTCGGCCTTGCGGCGTGGCTCGCCGTCGTCGTCGCGATCCTCGTGCGCACGCGCCGGCTCGTACTGCTCGCCGCGACTGATCCGTCCGCCCTGCCAGCGCTCGGCTGGTGGAGCGTCGCATGGATGCTGCTCGTGAGCGGCAGCTTCGGGGTCGTGATTGAGGGCCCGATGGGCGGGGTGCTCTTCTGGACGGCGCTGGGGCTCGCCAATGCCCTCACGCCGCGCCCGCGCGATGATTCGACCGCGGCCGAAGCGACGAGCGGGGAATCACCCGCCAGCAAACCGGCTCCGGCCTTGCCGTCGGCGCCGGCCCAACCTGAAGTGCCGGAGCCGACCCAGTGAAACTCCCCGAGTCCACCGATTACTTCATCGTCTTCAAGCCGACGACGCGGGCGAACTGGGATTTCTTCACGCCGGTGGCGCTGGTGCTGCTGGGGGCGATCGGGGTGGCGTTCATCTTCTCGGCTCAGCTTTCCGTACTGCAGGCGCGGGGCGCGGGGACGTCGTGGCTGCGCCAGGATTGGTTCAAGCAGATCGTGTTCCTCGGTGCAGGAGGCGTGGTGTACTACGTAGTCTCCCAGATCGACTACCGCTTCTGGCTGCGGATCGCGCACTGGTTCTACCTTATCTGCCTCGTTCCCCTGCTGATCGTGCTGATCCCCGGCATCTCGGGCGAGGCGGCGACCCGCTGGGGCGCGCAACGATGGATCCCGCTCGGGCCGTTCTCGTTCCAACCTTCCGAGACGGCCAAGATCGCCGTGCTGCTCATCACCGCGAGCATCCTCATGCACTCGCGGATCGGCACCGTGCGGCAGTCACTCGGCGCGCTCGCCAAATTGGCCCTTGCGGCAGGTGTACCCATGGTCCTCATTCTGCTTCAGCCCGATTTGAAGTCCGCGATCGTGCTGCCGCCGATGGTGTTCTCGATGCTCTACGTGTCCAAGCTGTCACCCCGTTTCTTTTTGGGGGCGCTCGGCGCGTTCCTCCTCCTGCTCGGAGCCGTGGCCTGGGACACCAGCCGCTACGTCGACTACATGCGGGCGAACAACAAGTCCTTCTCGCGCGACAAGGGTGCGTTCGAGGAGTCGACCTGGGTGCGCCTCCCGCTGCACGATTACCAGCGCAACCGCATCCTCAGCTTCATCAACCCCGACGAGTACGACCCCAACGGCATCGGCTGGAACCAGCGCCAGTCGCTGATTTCCGTCGGCAGCGGCGGCCTCGCGGGCAAGGGGTGGACGGAGGGCACGCAGGCCCAGCTCGGCTACCTGCCGCGCTCGGTCGCGCACAACGATTTCATCTTCGCGGTCATCGCGGAGGAAAAGGGATTTCTGGGAAGCATCACGGTCCTAGGCCTGTTTGGGGTGGTTTTGTTCAACGGCATACGCATCGCCGGTTCCGCGAGGGACCGGCTCGGCGCCCTCATCGCCATCGGCGTGACGGCGCTGTTCACGGTGCACGTGTTCGTGAACATCGCCATGACCATCGGGCTGGTGCCCATCACGGGCATACCGCTTCCCCTCATCAGCTACGGTGGCTCCTTTGTGCTCAGTTGCTGCATGCTGCAAGGACTGGTCCAGAGCGTCTGGCGCTTCCGGAGGGAGTTCGCATGAACCACCTTCCCCGCGTCACCGACCGCCCTGCCAGAATCTCCTGCGCCGCAAACACCGCACCGGGGGCCGCCATGGCAAAAACCAAAAAAACCCGCCATGAGCGATCAAACCCAACCACAGCCCGGCGTTCCGCCGGATGTCACCCGCCAGTATGACGAGGAACTCGTCAACCCGCCTCCGCAGACGGAGGTCAAACCCGTCAGCGCCGAGGAACTGAAGGCCGGCGCCGAAGAGCGCGCCAAGCAGCGCCCGCTGCTCCAGAAGATCCTCGCGGTCTTCCAGAAGGAGAAGGGCTCCTACCGCGAGCTCATCATCAATTCCGAACCGCTCGAGAAGCGCGTCGCGCTCCTCGTCGACGGCCGCCTCGAGAAGTTCGAGATCGAGCGGGAGTCCGACAACCGCATGGTCGGCGGCATCTACAAGGGCCGCGTCAAGAACCTCGACCCGGGCCTGAAGGCCGCGTTCGTCGACATCGGCTACACCAAGAACGCGTTCCTCCACTACTGGGACATGCTGCCCGCCGCCGCC
>Ga0075471_10003535_pt1 | contig 10134 bp, 11 predicted proteins | sample DEB19_08_DNA_2_FD_74787 | JGI IMG/M metagenome (GOLD analysis project Ga0075471, IMG submission 74787) | Aqueous microbial communities from the Delaware River and Bay under freshwater to marine salinity gradient to study organic matter... | ecosystem: Environmental > Aquatic > Marine > Coastal ... | reverse complement strand
AGAAGACTGATTTAATGAATGTCGATTTTCCGGCGGCGTTTGGCCCCGTAAGTATATAATTACGCGTCTTTTCATTAAAATCAATACTATTTTTAATGTTCTTCTCTCTCTGAACCGCAGGATGCCAGACGCCCTCTAATTTCAAAAGTGGAACCGACGAATCCAGAACGCGCGGGATATGGAAATAACTCTTCTCCCGAATCATTTTCGCAATCCCGAAATAGCAATCTATAAACGCAATATTATTCAACACTTTCAAAAAATCGCGCTTGTTATCCATAAACTCATAAAAATCCTTTAATATAACTCCCTTGTTCGATATTATAGAGTATGTCCCATTATAAATCCCACCATTCTCGATTCTCTTAAAACCAACGTCATCTTTCTCAATAACCCCATCAAAGTTCTCTTTCAATGACGTGTTCATCCGCAATAGACCTTTAATATTTTCTAATTTCTGCTGGAAAAAGTTCGCAATTCCAACTGTTATTTTAGACTCACGGTATGTATAATAAATATTTTGGAAATAGAAAAATACACTAATAGCTTTTGAGAACCATTTGATAACAGTTTTTAAAAATTCATTTTTGATAAATGGAATAGAAATCATGCTACTTTGGTCCCACATTATTTTAATGAATAACTTAATAGGGATACTGATTCCCATGAACTTCATTAGAATAAAAGGAACAATTATATAAACAAGAGGGCTTATCGCACACATAATTGGACTTATAATTATTTTATATGCGTTAGATACTGTTAAAAATGGTTCATAATTATTCAAAAATTTAAGATAGTAATTATTGAAATACATCATCGAGTAAATGTAATCACTGTGCTCATTTTTCGATTTATAAAACCAGAGGGCGTCATTTATCGAATCCTTAATCCCTTTTATTTCCCCATCTGTCTTTTCTGTAAATTTATTACAGACTGTTCTTATAAGGTCTTGTCTTTTTAGAATAATGTCTTTATCGGAAGAGGGTGATTTTAATATTTTGTCTGTGTAAATCATTCCAATATTTGTATTACATTTAGTGAGTTGGTTATGGATGTTATCCTTAAATAGTTCTAACTCTTCTGTAATATGAGTTGTTGGAAATTCCTCTTTCTTTATTTGGATGAATAATTCATTGAAGCGTTTAGGATATTGAGTTAATATTTGGCTCTCAATTTCAAGGTTATCCATATTATCATTTTCTGTAAATAGGGAGACATGGTCATCTATACTGTAATTTGTCTTTTCTTGTAGAAGTGTTGTCATAACTATTAAAGTATTTTCTTATATCTTATTTTACGAATGTAATTGATAATAAAAATATCTTATAATATATTATGCCAATCAATCTTTCGCCAAATACTTTTCATGCGGACCCCGAGCTTGAATCGCGTTCTTGGTTCAATACTTATGGAGGCTTCATTATTGAAACAAAATGGGACCCATCCGATGGAAAATATAAGACAATTTATCACGAGTATAATGTAGAAACTCCAAATATGCCATCGCGATAAATAAATTCTAAAAATATAAATCAAGTCGTGATTTATAGTTATACTAAATTACTCGTTTTAGAAAAAAAGTTTTTCTAAAAAACTTTATGTATATATTATCTATTATCATTATATTTATATTTTTTTCAAATTTTAATAGGATTCATGAACCATTTACGCCAAAACCAGCAACTCCAGCAGCCCAGAAACAAGCAACTCCCGCAACCCAGAAACCAGCAACTACATTCAAGCCAACTCCAACCCTTATTTCAAATGAAAAACAAACAAATAATCAAATACCCATTTTTGTAAATCCAAACAACGCCCCAAATGAATATGAAACACGAAAAGACTTTTTAGAAAATCAAAATGTATCAGTTCAACCCAAAGATATGTATTATGATATTTTTGATACAAATTGCGTTATATCATATAATAGACCCCAAGAGTGTCTTATTATAAAAGGTAATTATGTTAATAAAATACCGGATAAAAATTGTAAAAATGTATGCCCAGATTTATATAATCAAGAAGAAGAGGAAACAACAAATAAAAAAGAAAGTTTTACAAATTTTATAGATGATAACCGCCAAAAATATTTTTGGTGTTATGAAAAATGTGGATGTATAAAGCATAAGTATGACCCAACTGACCCAAGTAAAAACACTTGTGGCGACAATGGAATAAGCCAGTATCCATTAGATGTCTATTTATCAGAAGCCGAATGTAATAAGAAATCAAAACCATGCGAGGGTTTAGATGAAACTGAATGTCGGAACACATCAGGATGTGGTTATTGTCGGAATAATGTAGGTCAAGGTCAATGTTTTAGCTCGACTACGGAGGGTCCGTTGAATGTTAAATTGCCTTGTATTCCGGACAGAATGAAACCGACAAATTCATTTAGTTTAGGACGAGCGAATCCATTTGAGGGAGTTTCCCAATTTTTACCGGAGGCTATGATTAATGACATAAAAAAATAATAAAATATAATTTATGAAAAAACAATATACCGCCAAAATAGTATTACTGGTTTTCATATTAGGTGTATTACTTTTTATTAATTATAAATACAACAATATTATTATTCGCGCCTATAATCAATTTACAGGTCTATCAAAAACAATAGTTGTCTTTGTAAGTATCATCTCTTTTATTCTTCCGGCCCTTTACATTGATATACCATTCCTCCAAAAGAAAGAAATTCCGAGTTTTAGAATGAATCGCCCACAACTTATTAAAAAGCATACGACTACAAAATCAATCCGAAATGTTCCGGAGTCAGTAAAGAAGTATGTCGCCGCGAACCAATATTGGAAATGTAAGGGCTGTAAGAATTTGTTGGATGAAACTTATGAAATTGACCATGTTCTTGCGCTGGAAGACGGTGGAAGTAATGATTTAGAGAATTTACAGGCGTTATGTAGGAATTGTCATGGGAAGAAAACTGCACGAAATAATATAATGAAGCGTTTTGTAAAATGAAAGAAAAATATATTTTATATAATTAATGAACGATAATAATTATTCTTTTGGAATGAACCAATTTTATCCAAATCAAGGAAATTATGGGAATGGATATGGATATGGATATGGAAATGGAGGTGTTTTAAATAAGATTGGGAACGGTCTTCAAGGTATTTATAATTATAAATGGATTCTAATTTTGATTATGATTTCAATACCTATTTTTACATTTATGATTATAGCTTTTACAAAAAAAGGGGTTCAGAGTGAGTTAGGTTGGACATGTTTACTTCTTTTATTAACGGTTTGTATTTTTTATTATGCTTATGTTATAAAGAACGTCCCTCCAAATCAATTTATATTATTACTCGTTTTAATTATTTTTGAAATTGGGTTTATTATTTATTTCCTGACAAAATTCAATGTTAATTTGAATCAAAATGATTATGTTGATTTCTATACTGTTTCTACATTCACAAGTAGAACTCCAACTCCGATGTCCATACCATTCGCATCAAATAGTGAGAATTTAAATTCGATAACTGATGGAACCCAATCTGCTTTTGCAATTAAGGAAGATTTACCAAATGAATTAGGATTTGAGTCAACATATAGCTTTTGGATGGTTGTATGTCCATCTAATTTCATGAACACTAATAAAAAATGGAAAACTGTTTGGTTTCGCGGTGATGATGATGACATAACTTTATATAAAAACAAAAGCCCGGGTGTCTATTTAGAACCGACTTCTAATAATCTTATTATTACATTTGCTTGTGAAAATGGACCGGAGGAAGGAAACGCCATAATTATTGAAGACATTCCATTAAGTGAATTATTTTGTATTACAATCGTTATTAATGGGCGCTCATTAGAAGTTTATAAGAATGGATTGCTTGAAAAATCGATCAGTTTAACTGGAAATCCTATAATAAAGAACACTAATATAATGAAAGGAGGAAATGGAGTAAATGGAGGATTTACTGGGAGACTTTATTTATTTAGATACGATTCGAGTGCTTTAATTGGAAGCACGATTCATTCAATGTATGAAAAAGAGAGGAAGGCGATTGATGAATATATGAATAATAATCCATTAAATATAAATGATATTATAACATGTTAGATAAAAAATAATCTTTGTAAATTTTAGTAGAAATGAATTTTAATATTCCAGGAAGTTCCGGAGCAGCAGCAAACGCGAGTGTTCCAAATGCTGGTGTAGCGAATATGGGGGCGTCATCGTCAATGAACAACATGGGTTCGAATAGTTTATTTAATAAACAGATGGGATATATATTATTAGCTATATTAGCAGTTGCTATTATTGTAATAATTATAGTTGTTATTGTAAATAACAACAAAAATAAGAATAATCAGAATATTATTATTGATACTCCGGTGAATGCTTTTGGATTGAAGAATAATAAATTCACGGTTAAGAATAGTGAATTAGGTCTCGAATTTTCATACAGTGTCTGGATTTATATTCAGGACTGGACTCACGGCTGGAAGAATATTTTTGTTAAGGGGTCTGGAAGCCCCGGTTCTTCAACTCCAGACCAACCGGCTTCATCACAATTAAGAGCCCCCGGCTTGTGGTTATATCCTGATACGAACTCCCTTCACGCCCGAATCAACACATATGCTTCTCCAAATGAGGGCTGTGATATTAAGAACATTCCATTACAGAAATGGGTTCATATTGGTTATGTATTGAATAATCGGACAGTTGATATGTATATTGATGGAAAATTGGAGAGAAGTTGTGTGTTGCGAGGTGTTCCCAAATTGAATGATAGTGAATTAGTTGTTTGCGACAATAATGGCTTCTTTGGTAAAATTAGTAATCTTGTCTATTACAAATACGCATTAAAACCGGAGGATATCCATAATATTTATTCAAATGGGCCATACTAATATTATTCTGAGATATAAAATTTAGTGATAATTTTTATATCTATAAATAGTAATGAATATGAATAATGGAACAATGGCGATGACAAATACATCCGCAACTTCAAATATGGGAAAATTTTTCACATCGAACTATTTGATTACAATTCTTTTGATACTTGTAATTGTGATTATTCTAATTTACCTATTTGTTCGTTTGGGATATAGTGTTAAAAATTATCAGAATGACTCTCCTTATATAATAGAGGAGACTATTCAGGGAACGAATGCGATGTATTTTCCGGGGTCGAAACTATTACGCTCTTATGACCAACCATTTGGGCTTGAATTTAGTTATTCATTCTGGTTATATTTAGATGAAAACACATTCAATAATTCTGGGAAATGGCATCATGTGTTTCATAAGGGAAATAGTAGCGCGAATCCATTACAAGCCCCTGGGGTGTGGATTTATCCGAATGAAAACAAGATGATGATTAATATGAATACCTACAATAAGATTAAGAACTCATGCGATATTAGCAATATCCCGATGAATAAGTGGGTTTGTATTTCAATTGTTGTTATTGAGGATAAGCTGGATGTTTATATAAATGCGAACTTGAAGAAAAGGTTCGATTTAGGTGGCATTCCTAAGCAGAACTATGGGGATATTTACGCATGTAAATGGGGTGGGTTCAGTGGGTTTTTGAGCAGATTACGCTATTATGCGTATGCTCTTCCATTTTACTCGATTGAAAAGATATATAACCAAGGGCCGAGTGATGCTCCTTGCGTTAGCACAGGAGCGAAGCCTCCTGACTTGTCTCCCGAGTATTGGATGACCACAGGATTCCCAAATACACAAGTCAATGTTTAATTTTTCAAAAAAAATTGATTGTATAATGACTTAAAACTCATGTCATTATATAGTTATAATGGAAGATAATAAACAAAAGATAATCAAATTATTCAATGACAATGTAAAAGGAATTGAAATAAATGTTGAAGATCAAAATAAAAAACACTGCGGAAAGGAAGGTCATTGGTTAGAAAAGAAAATGGGAATTGCGCATAACTCAAAAAATCAGCCAGATATTTATGGTTATGAAATGAAGAAATCGTCGAAGAAAACAACACTCGGAGATTTCAGTGCTTGTGAATATGCTTTTTCTGGAACAAATAAGAGAACAAATATAAATATATTGAATAATTGGACAGATGATATAAAAATTAGTCGGAGCTCTTTTATTCAAACATTCGGAAACCCAAATCCAAATAAAAATAATAGATGCTCATGGTCAGGAAGTTGTATTCCTTCTTATGATAAATGGAATATAAATGGTCAATGTTTATCAATAACTGAAAATAATGATATAATTATTTATTATTCTTTTTCGAAGGATACTCGAACTAAAAAGAATAATTTTCCTTTATTTTTACAAAATGACAATATTGTAATTGCTTTATGGAAATCAGATAAAATGAAGAATCATATTGATAATAAATTTAATCAAAAAGGATTTTTTATTTGTAAAAAGGTTGGAAATAAATATGAAAAAATATGTTTTGGTAAGCCATTTGATTTTGAGTATTTTATTGAATGCATTAAAAACAATAAAATAATATTTGATTCTGGGATGGTTGATGGAAATACTCGGAATTATTCTCAATTTCGAGGAACCTATTTTTGGAAAGAACTTATTGTTGAAGAGTATTGATTATATATTTACCAAGATGATACGCAAACTTACAGGCGACTGCGTTTCCAATTTGCATAATAACATCTTTATTTGAACCTTCCAGTTTATATTCATCTGGAAAACTTTGAATACGTTTTAATTCTTTAACTGTTAATCTCCTTATTTCATTTTCACCAAATTTTACAAGTGAATCATACCCGTCTTTCCAATATCTGGCAGAAATTGTATATGAAGGCTTATCAAAATCCAGCATTTGCGCTCCAAATCCGTGTCCATTTTCTTTACTTGTTTTTTTCTTATTTTTAATTCCTAATAACGCTTTTTCACTCAAATAATATTTTTTGTCAATTTGTTCTTTTGGTTCTAAAATTGTTTTAACAGGAATTCGGTCCTCAACCGATTTTATTACTTTTTCTGGCTCAGTTGGATAAATTCCCAAATCTTTTCGGATTCCGATAATAATTGTTCGTCTCCTATTCTGTGGAACTTCGAAATCACTTGCGTATAATTTTGTGATTATACAATTATAATTCCTCCCAAGGTGTTCCATTATAATATCAATTATATTTTCATTAGATTCCGTTTTTTTAGAAAGAATTCCAATTACATTTTCCATAATAAATGCTTTTGGTTGAAAATAATCGAGATATTTTACGTATTCCATGAATAATGTATTTCTCGGGTCATTTTTATCTCTTTTACCGGCGATACTGAATGATGTGCAAGGAGGTCCTCCAACCAAAATATCAACTGATTTTTTATCTGTATTATATAATTCATCAAATTGTTCCGGTGGAAAAACAGTTAAATCATGGCAGTATGCTTTATGTTCAAAGTTTCTATTATAATTTTCAACTGCTTTATCCCATATATCAATACCTGCGATAACATTTAGACCAGCTGTTGTCATTCCCCACGACATTCCCCCACAACCACAGAATAAGTCAATGACATTCAATTTTGTTGCGGTTGCGGTAGTCTCTATCATCTTAGGAGTCGGAGTCTTCTCAGAAGTCTTTGAGTTTATTAGTTCAATCAGTTGCGATTTATTCTTTGAATTACATTTTGTAATTCCGAGCTTATTACATTCTTCTAATAATTCAATCTTGCTCATTTTAGAAATATCTTGATGACTCATTGTTTTATTTATATTCAACTAAGAATATTTTTAAATCAATTTTTTAAAATTTTCTAACATAAACTTTTTTTAGCAAAGGCTTCGTCGATTATTTCCTTCAAATAATATTTTTGTGGCCCACGTTCATTTAATAGGTCCTCTTTACTTAAATTCTTAAACCAGTCTGGATAGCCGGGGGCTGTATTATAAAGCGGGAAAAAATACCGTTTTGAACTACAATCGCGCACGTTATACGGTTTCATAATATTGTTCAATTTATTACCGCGACTGTCGTATTCATTACAGGATGATGGGATATGTATATAATCCCAATCATTCGTCTGATTCATATATTTAACACATTTTTCCAATGCGCGTTTTCCAATTTCATGATATTGGAAATCTTTTTTTTGAAGAATTACTTCTTCCGCACTTTTACGAACACATTTCATAAATTCTGTATTGGGTTTGCTAATCATCAGCCAGTTTGTAGGATTATTTTTACCATCTGGATTCTTTGAGCAAGATTCACGACTACGACCACAACCGAATCCCATATAATCATGTTCACTTTCCATTAGTTTTTTATAAAGGGGACATAAGCACTTGGATATAATAATATCGGCATCAATCCATATCCCTCCATATTTTTCTAATAAGGCGTATCTATAATAGTCAGTTTTATGAGGTATGGAGAGATGTTCTAAATCTGCCGGATTTAATTCAGGTAAATAATTCCGGATTGATTTCTCATTAAGCTGATGAATTTCAAAACAGTTCTTACAATTATGAAGAATTGAATCGTAGCACAAGTCAATATAAGCTGGTTTTTGACGACCTTCCATAGTTTCCCAGTAGAACCATATAGGAGGTTTAGATGTAAAATGTTCGTTGTGTTTTCTATTATGTGATAAATATACAAATATAATTGCGAAACAGACAATAACTAAATTTTGTATATGTTTTAATGATAACATTAATATAATATATATTTAATTTATACAAAAATTAAATATATATTATAGATATTATTATGTACATTTTAGTTTATTATAAATAATAAACTAAAATTTAAATAATAATATCTTATAGATATTATTATGTACAAATTTTTTCTAATTATTATTCTCTGTTTATTCATACTTTTTCCTATATTTGACACAAAGTATTGTGAAAAATATGAAAATAATGATGAAAAAATTCCAAGGATAATTATTCAAACATGGAAAAGCCATGATATCCCCAGTAAATATATTAACTCAATTCGTTCAATAAAACGATACAATCCAAATTATAAATTCTTATTTTTCACTGATAAAGACATTGATAAATTCATAAAAGAAGAATATCCACAGTATTATTCAACATATAAGAGATTACCAGTAATAATTCAAAAGATTGATTTTTTTAGATATATTGCGGTTTATCATTATGGAGGCTTTTATTTTGATTTAGACATGACAGGATTATATCCATTAGATAATATATTAAAATATGAATGCGTTTTTCCAGTAGATACAATATTTTTTAAAACAAATAGCCAATCAACACATTTTGAAAAACACTTCAGTTGCGAATCGAAACGTTTTAAAAAATACTGTGATAAAGATTATGATTACATGCTCGGTCAATACGCATTTGGAGCAAAACCGAAGCATCCATTTATAAAAGCCTTAATAGACGGAATTAATGATAATATAGATAAATATATTGAAGATTTTAAGACAAATAAAACATTACATTATGTGTATGCTTCAACTGGACCCGATTATGTAATGAATATTTATTTGGATTATAAAGATAAAAATGAGATTTATATTTTAGAATATCCAAAATCCCAATATTTTGGAAAATACGCCAAACATGACCATTACGGAACATGGAAAAATTAGAATATATATAATTTTTATCTGTTTTATATATATGGATCCAAATATATGGGGGCCACGATTATGGTTTTCAATACATTCAATGAGTTTTACTTACCCGTTTTATCCAACAGATAAAGATAAAGAAATTTACAAAAATTATTTTAAATTACTCGAATATACACTCCCGTGTGGACTATGTAGAAATAATTATAAAAAACACATTGAAATGTTTCCAATAGAACCACATTTAGAAAACCGTAAAAAATTAGCTCATTGGTGTATTGACATGCACAACATGGTGAATATTGAAAATAAAAAGCCTACACTTTCATATGGGGAAGTATTGGACATTTACGAAGGTATATATGGAAGGAAAATACATTTAGTTGACCCTGAGCCTCATAAGCCTCAGAGTAATATATTAGATGATTCTGGATGGAAAGAACAGCGCAAGAAAAAGATTAAGATTATTTTCTTAAATAATTTCGTATTCTTTTGTGTTTTAATATTTTTGATTATTATTCTATCTCTCGTTTATTTATTTACAAAATAATTTTATATTATAATTCTATGGAACAAAAAAAAG
>Ga0075471_10003533_pt1 | contig 10136 bp, 6 predicted proteins | sample DEB19_08_DNA_2_FD_74787 | JGI IMG/M metagenome (GOLD analysis project Ga0075471, IMG submission 74787) | Aqueous microbial communities from the Delaware River and Bay under freshwater to marine salinity gradient to study organic matter... | ecosystem: Environmental > Aquatic > Marine > Coastal ... | reverse complement strand
TTCACCTCCACAACCGGTTTGGTTGCAAGCTCTTTTTCAGCACAACAAATAGTGGTTTTGGGTGCAGAAACGGGTTGTGTGTGCAGGCTGATTTTTCTATGGTTTTGATACTGTTTGGAGGCTTCAAACCAGCCTCCAATTTTTCACGAAAATATGTCCAACGAAGCCCCTGTAGCCGAGCCAGTTGTCCCCCCGTCGGGAATGGTCTCCGAAAACTACGATGCGTCGAAACTCGGCAAACTTGAAGGCCTTGAGGCCGTTCGGAAAAAACCCGGCATGTACATCGGCGGCACGGACGAACGTGCCCTGCATCATTGTGTCTCCGAGGTTCTGGACAATTCCGTGGACGAGCATCTCGCGGGGCATTGCTCCAGGATTGAAGTCACCATTCATGTGGATGGTTCCATCAGCATTCGCGATAACGGGCGCGGCATCCCGGTGGACATCCATCCGCAATACAAGATTCCGGGTGTGGAGATGGTGCTGACGACGCTGCATTCCGGCGGCAAGTATGGTCAGGGAGGTTACAAATTCTCCGGCGGCACCCACGGCGTCGGCGCCAAGTGCGTGAACGCCGTTAGCGCGTGGTTTGAAGTGGAAGTGTCGCGCGACGGTCAGGTTTATCACATGGAATTCGAGCGCGGCAAAACCATCAAGAAGCTCGAAGTCATCGGCAAGGCCAAGGGCACCGGCACGCTCATCACGTTCCAGCCTGACCCTGAGATTTTCCGCGAGACAGTTGAATTCAAAGCCGACCGGATTGCCCAGCGTTTGCGCGAGCTGGCTTTTTTGAATTCCGGCTTGGAGATCATTTTTGCCGATGAGCGTAACTCCGCGGCGGAGCTTGAGCGGTTCTATTACCGGGATGGCATTGAAGAGTTCGTCAAGCAACTCAACAAGGGCAAGGAGCCCATTCATCCCAAGCCGATCAGTTTCCGCAAGGAGTCGAAGGAGCAGATGGACGACAAGCCGGTGGAGGTGCATGTCGAGGTGGTCCTGCAATACAACGACAGCTACAACGACCAGGTGCTCTGCTACACCAACACGGTTCACAATCCCGACGGCGGCGCGCATCTCTCCGGTTTTCGCAGCGCGTTGACAAGGGCCATCAATCAGTACGCCAAGTCCAACAATCTCCTGAAAGAGAAGGACCCGCAGATCACTGGTGACGACGTTCGCGAGGGTTTGGCGGCGGTCATTTCGGTGAAGCACACCGACCCGAAGTTTGAATCCCAGACCAAGGTGAAGTTGCTGTCGCCCGAGGTGGAAAGCATCACCGGCTCGGTGGCTTACGAGGGGTTGATGAGCTACTTCGACGCGAGTCCGCCGATCGCGAAACGCATCGTGGAGAAGGGGCTTAACGCCGCCCGTGCCCGCGAAGCAGCCCGCAAAGCGCGTGAGGCGGTGCGCAAGAGTGCGCTAACAGGCGGCGGTTTACCCGGCAAACTGGCTGATTGTTCCGACCGCAACCCGGAGAACACCGAACTCTACATCGTCGAAGGTGACTCGGCTGGTGGCTCTGCGAAGCAAGGTCGCGACCGCAAGTTCCAGGCGATTCTTCCGATTCGCGGCAAACTCATCAACGTTGAGAAGGCGCGCCTCGACAAGGTGCTCCAGAACAATGAAATCCGGACAATGATCACCGCCATTGGCACGGGCATCGGCGATGGGGAGGGGGAGGGGGCTTTCAATCTCGAGAAGCTGCGTTACCACAAGATCATCATCATGACCGATGCCGACGTGGACGGTTCACACATCCGCACGCTGCTCCTCACGTTCTTTTATCGTCAAATGCCGCAGCTTGTTAAGCAGGGCTTCGTGTATATCGCCCAGCCGCCGCTCTACAGCATTACGCGCAAGAAGAAGACCGATTACATCGATGACGATGCGCAGTTGAACAAGATTTTGCTTCAGAACGGTACGGAGGAAGTGAAGCTGAAGAATCTTTCCGACGGTCGTGAATTCGCCCCGAACCAATTGGAGGAGATCCTCTCGTTGCTGGAATCGCTCGACAAGCACGCGATCTACATCAAGCGCCTCGGTGGCGACTTCGCGAATTACGTCGAACGTCGCGCGGCGGATGGTTCCTTGCCGCAGTCCATGGTCAAAGTGCGCGATGGCAATGATGAAACCGTTCATTACTTCCTCACGGCGGCGGAGCTTGAAGTGTTCAAGCTCTCGAACCCTGACCTGTTTGGCAGTGACACCGAAATCGTGGAGCGGAAGAAGGAAGGCCCGACTCGTCGCGCGAAGGTCTCCGACCTGCACTTGGAGAGCAAGGCCATCGCCGATCTGCTGGGCAAGATTTCCAAGAAGGGACTGGCGGTCGAACATTACGCCGCCCAGGACAAGCCTTTGTTTGAACTGACTGAAGGTGAAGGCGAACGCGCCAGCGTCACGCCGTTGTTCTCCATTCCGGAAATCCTCTCGGCGGTGAAAGCTGTCGGCAAGAAGGGCATCCAGATGTATCGCTTCAAGGGCTTGGGCGAAATGGACGCCAAGGAACTTTTCGAGACCACCATGAATCCCGTGAAGCGCAAGCTGCTCCGCATCGACCTGACCGATGCCGTTGAGGCGGAGGAGATGTTCGTCAAGCTCATGGGCGATGAAGTTGAGCCGCGCCGCCAATTCATCGAAGACAACGCGCTGAACGTCCGCAATCTCGACGTTTAGCCGCAGCTCACAACTCTTTCTGAATTTGCATCATGCCAGACGAAACTGAATCCAACCCGTCCCCCGAGCAGCCTTCGCAGCCGGGCGGACTTTATTCCCAAGGCGAGAAGATCCAAAAGATCAACGTCGCGGACGAGATCAAGAACTCGTTCCTCGACTATTCCATGTCCGTGATCGTTTCCCGTGCGCTTCCTGATGTGCGCGACGGTCTCAAGCCCTCGCAGCGGCGCATCCTCTATGCGATGGAGAACCTGTCGCTTTTTCCGGGTCGCAAGCACATCAAGTGCGCCAAGATTTGCGGTGACACCTCGGGTAACTACCACCCGCACGGTGAAGCAGTCATTTATCCGACGCTCGTCCACATGGCGCAACCGTGGGCGATGCGCGAAAAGCTCGTGGATGGCAAAGGAAACTTTGGTTCGGTCGAAAACGACCCGCCGGCCGCCATGCGCTATACCGAGGCGCGGCTCACGCACCTGGGTGCCTTGCTCATGGCCGACATGGACAAGGACACCGTGGACTTCGCGCCGAACTACGATGAACGGCTCACGGAGCCGGTGGTGTTTCCGGCGGCCTTTCCCAACTTGCTCGTCAATGGCGGGACCGGCATCGCCGTGGGTATGGCGACGAATATGCCGCCGCACAACCTGGGCGAAGTGGTGGATGGCATCTGTGCGCAGATCGACAAACCCAGCATCACGATTCTGGAGTTGATGAAATACATCAAGGGGCCGGATTTTCCGACGGGCGGCACCATCTGTGGTGTGGAGGGCATCCGAAATTATTTCACCACCGGCAAGGGCAGCATCAAGTTGCGTGGCCGCGTGGGCGTGGAAGAACTCAAGGGCAATCGCGAACAACTCGTGATCACCGAGATCCCGTTCAACGTCAATCGCGCCGGGTTGGAGGAACAGATTGCCAACCTGGTCAATGAAAAGGTCATCACCGAGATCTCGGCGATGCGCAATGAGTCGGACGAACACTGCCGGCTCGTCATCGAACTCAAGCGGGATGCGGTGCCCAAAGTGGTTATTGCCAACCTCTACAAGCATACCCAGTTTGAGATATCCTTCAGCGTCAATTCGCTGGCGATCGACCACGGACGTCCCAAGACGCTAAATCTTAAGGAAATCATCCAGTGCTATATCGAGCACCGCCGTGAAGTGGTGCTGCGCCGCACGCGTTACGAACTGCGCAAGGCCGAGGAACGCGCCGAATTGCTGGAAGGTTACCTCATCGCATTGGCGAACCTCGACGAGTTCATCCATATCATCCGCTCCAGCCGCAACCGCGACGAGGCGCGCATCAAGCTGCTCGCGTTCGAATGGTCGCGGGAACAGGTGGAGAAGTGGGGCATTCTTATCCGGCAGGAGGCGCGCATTCAGGCCGGTCGATATGCGCTGACGGAGCGGCAGGTGGATGCGATTCTGGAACTGCGGCTTTACCAGCTCACGGGCCTCGAAATTGACAAGGTTGAGGCGGAATACAAAGGCCTTTTGGAGGTCATCAAAGACTTGATGGACATCCTGGCCAAAGAATCCCGCGTCATGGCCATCATCAAATCCGAACTGCTGGCCATCAAGGAAAAGCACGCCACGCCGCGGAAATCGGAGATCGTTCCCGACGAGGGTGAAATCGCCATCGAAGACCTGATCACGAATGAAGGTGTCATCATCACGCTCACACACAGCGGGCTGATCAAGCGCACCGCCGTAAGCGCCTATCGCGCACAACGTCGCGGGGGGAAGGGTGTCATCGGTATGACCACACGCGAGGGCGAGTCAGCGGAGGACAAGGATTTCGTCGAGCATCTGTTTACCGCCAGCACTCATGATTACCTGATGTTCTTCACGAACACGGGTCGCGTGTATGTGGAACGGGTGCATGAGATTCCGGACATGGGACGCGCCTCCAAAGGGCGGAGCATTGCCAACTTGCTTGAGCTGAAGGCGGATGAGAAGGTCGCCGCCATGATCCGCATTCTCTCCAAGACGGGCGAGAATCGCGAAGATACCACTTGGGAACAGCCCGGCTTCCTGTTCTTCACCACCCAGCAGGGCACGGTGAAGAAAACGTCCCTCTCTGATTTTTCCAACGTGCGCAAAGGTGGAATCATCGCGATCGGCATCGAGCCTGACGACGTGCTGATCGATGTTAAGCTGACCGACGGCTCGAACGAGGTCGTGATCATCACCAAAGACGGCATGAGCATTCGCTTCAATGAGGAGGACGTTCGCGCGATGGGGCGTCCGGCTGCTGGTGTGAAAGGCATCACCCTGTCAGAGCGGGACGCGGTCGTGGGGGCGGCCATTGTGGTGGCGGATGCGACTTTGTTGGTGGCGGGCGGGAATGGCATCGGCAAGCGGACTTCGTTTGACGAATACCGCATCCAAAGCCGCGGGGGCAAAGGCATCATCACCATGAAGACGGGCGACAAGACGGGCTCTGTGGTGGGGGCCCTGACCGTTCGTGACGCGGACGAAATCATGCTCATTACCACGGGGGGGCAGATGGTCCGAACTTTCGTCAAAGACATCCGCGAAGCCGGCCGCAACACCATGGGGGTAAAGTTGGTAAATCTGGACACTGGCGACAAACTTCAAGCCATCGCCCCGGTGATCAGTGAGCAACAGGAGGATGTCTCTGATGGAGAAGTCGCTGAAAACAAGTGATTTGTGTTTGGTCGCAGATAATAATGGCTGCTGAATCTGATGGCAGTCAACCTGCTCCCGTTTCCGCGTACCATGGCCAGATTGGTTGTCATTGATAACGATCACCTAGGGCTCTCCCACGAACTTGGGAAGCACTGGGCGACTATTGGCCGTGCCGCTGGCAACTCTTTTCAGATCCTCCAAACTTCAGTGTCGGGACATCATTGTGAGGTCCGATTCGCGGACGACGTCCTGACAGTTCGCGACCTGCGTTCGACTAACGGAACCTTCGTCAGGGGACAACCGGTGACTGAATCCACCCTCAACATGGGTGACTCGTTTCGGGTGGGGGATGTCGAACTGCGGCTCGAGGCGTCTGCGAGCGTGCCTGTGATCAGGAGTGCTCATCCTGCTGAAGGGGAAGCCTCGAAAGCTGCGCCAAAGACTGGCCGGAAAGTTTCCGTGCTGCTCGTGGATGACAGCAAGGCGTTCCTCGAAGCGACCAGTGAATTGTTCACGAGGATGGGCGGCCAGAAATGGGATGTGCATCAGGCGGCGGCGGCGGACCATGCGCTGGCCATCCTCCAGCAGTGTCCGATTGATCTCGTCGTCCTTGACGTGGTGATGCCGCTACTGGATGGCGTGCAGCTGCTCAAGCTTATTCATCAACGGCATCCCGGCATCAAGAAGGTCATCCTCACGGGCCATTTGAACGAGTGCACCCGCACGGCATGTCTGGCCAATGGAGCGGAGCTTTTTCTGGAGAAGCCCACGGCCGCCGATGGTTTCCGCTTCATCTTCAATGTGCTGGACGATTTGATTGCGTGGACGGAGCGCGAAGGATTCACGGGAACCCTGCGGCACGTCAGTCTGGCTGATGTCATCCAAATCGAATGCCTCGGGGGCCGCTCCTGCATTCTTGAGATTTCGTCACCGGAGGTCGGCGGGGAGATTTACATCGAATCGGGAACGATTGTTCACGCGGTTGCGGGCTCGTTGATCGGTGACAAGGCCTTTCACTGCCTGCTTTCGCTGGTCGGTGGTGATTTCAGCCTCCAGAGCTATCGCAAGCCCCCAAGCCGCACCGTGCAGGGAACATGGGAGTATTTGCTTATCGAGGCAGCCCGTGTTCGCGATGAGGAAAAGAGCAATCGCGCTTCTGCTGATACGATACTCATCACTCGGACGGCCGCGCCTGAATCCCCCTCCGCCATAACCAGCCCTCCCACGCTTGCCGAAGAAGTCGTAGTGGGTCCGACTTACGATGGCTGTTGGCGTTCTGCGCAAGACGGAGGCTGAGTGCCCTTCACGGCGATACCAGCGTGGGGTTGTGCGTCTCCGCAAGCATCGTTTCCATCAGGGGGCCGACCTCCCTCTCGCGAGTGGGGAGCGTTTCGGTCTCTTCCTTCGCACTCATCACCCAGCAGGTTGGTGCATGAGTTAGATAATCAAGTCCCGCTTGGTGAGCAAATCTACGCAAGGCAAGCTCAAGTGAATCCCGCAATCCCTCCGGCGCATCCGGATCCAGCAGACCCACCACCACACCCTCGCGGCCATGACGGTTCGCGCGGACGCCCTCCATCCATGAGTGAAGCTGCCAGCGGCTCTGCTCCTGAGTGGAGGAGGCAATGATCACAATCCGGGCATTGGCCGCGCTCTCCACGGCATTTTGGTGATATTCCGCATTGCCCAGCAATCCCAGTTCGCACGGCTGGAGTTCAAATTCGATGTCCGGCCAGAACTTGTGCGCGAGAAGATTGCAAACGTCCGAAGCGCGTTGGTGTGTCTTGGGGTCATCGTAACCCACAAACACCCGGCACGGCTCCGTCTTGGCCTCCGCTTCATTGAAGTTTCTGTCAGTCATCTTTATCGGGCCAGCTGCAGCGGAATTGCTGCCACGCCGAACCCCAGTACACGCTCGTCCTCGGCAGCTGAAATGCAAGGGGAAGTTGCTTGCTAGGGTGCCAGCCGCTCAACAATCCATGCCCCCGCATTGCCGCGCGTATAGCAAAATCGGTCATGAAGTCGGCTGGCGCGACCCTGCCAGAACTCGATCCGTTCGGGCGACAGGACAAAACCGCCCCAATGTTCCGGCATCGGAACCGTGCTGGTGGCAAACTCTTGCTCCAGCTGCCGGAAAAGTTTTTCCAGTTCACCGCGGTTCATCACCGGCTGGCTTTGGTTTGAAGCGGCGGCAGCGATCTGGCTGCCGCGTGGGCGACTGTGGAAATACGCTTCGGATTCTTCGCGCGGTAGTTTCGTGACCGGTCCGGCGACGCACACCTGTCGCTCCAACTCTGGCCAGTAAAACGTCAGTGCGCCTTGTGGGTTGGCTTCCAGTTCACGTCCTTTGCGGCTGCGATAGTTGGTGAAGAAGATGAAGCCGCGCGGGTCCACCCCTTTGAGCAGCACCATTCGAACGGAGGGTTTGCCATCCGCGCCGACCGTCGCCAATGACATGGCGTTGGCTTCAAGGTTTTTACCGCCAAACAATGCCGCGAAGCTTTTGTAGATGCCAATGCCGAAGCGGCGAAAGCGTCCGCCGGCTTGCTTGGCGCGCGAGGCCTCGTCAAACCAGCTCTGGAACTGCTTGAACGGATCGGCGTCCAAGCCGCTCCGGTCGAGCTGTCCAGAGGTGTAGTCGCGTCGGATGTCGGCAATGGCCATGCCCAGACTTTAGGCAGCCTAGCCCTTTTGGGCAACCTCGCGAGAGAAATGCAGCTTGCCGCAGAGGTAATCGGCGATGCGCCATTGGAAGAAGGGCGAACACCTGGCCGGAGTCGCCTTGTTGCGTGACGGCCAGAACGCGTTGAAGTCTGACTCCAATTTGCGCAGCGAATCAATCGCGGTCTTGGCCATTTCCTTCGCGGTGCTGCGCCGTCCGCCGGCGAGGGCCTGCTGCCACAACAGAATGCGTCCCGATTCGGTTGCCATGCGGGCGGCCAGATCCAATTCACTGGCCAGCAACCGGCCCGACGGAGTGCTAGCCCTGTTAAGACGAAGGACATTGCGTTGTCTTTGAATCTCACGCAAAGCTGCTTGAACATTGGCGCCGGACACCCGGGCGTAATACTTCAAGCCGTCCCGGCAGAATAGCTCGTGTGTTTCCGGTCGCGGGGCGGCGAGGGTCGCCCCCAGCGGCGTGGCGTTGGGGGTGACGTATTTTAGTTTGCGGTGCGCCAGCCCAAGGGCCAGTGCTGCCGCCGCAACTCTGCCGCTACGATCATGATAAATGTCGCGGCTGGCAGCGTTGAGTAATGCATCTTCGGTAGGCGCTTTGCCTGACCAGGCCAGTGCCGCGCCCATCAGGAAAGGCAGCCAAACCACGGCGAGCGGCTGTGGGTGTCCGCCATCGCCCCATTCGGTGATCAGATAACCTGACGCACCGTTCCTCAATCCTTCGCGGGCGGCGAGTTTCAAATTGGCGAAGGCAGTGTCGTGTTTGCCGATCAAAGTTGACCACGCCGAGGTGCCGGGGCAGACGTAGAAGTCGATGCCAGCCCGGGCAAATTGCGGAGCTTCGCGTTTGAAGGGATGGTCGGCATCATAACCCCAGTTCAGGGCGATGACGTCGTGGGGCAGTTCGGGGATGAGGTCGGGGCTGTGCAGGATGATATCGCCCCAGAACATCATCCGCTTGCCGCGTTGCGTGACCTCCCGATGAATGCTACTTAGAAAATTGAAGTACACCCGATGGCGTCCGAGCTGCTCGCATTCCTTGGCGCTTTGACCGCGGCCGAGATCCCAAGTCTCGTCGCAGCCGACGTTGAAGAATTTGCTGGTGAAGTTGGGCAGCAATTCGTCGTAAAGGGCGCGCAGAAACTTGAGCGTGCCGGGATGGTTCGGCGCAAAAGTGGTCGGATAACGCCAGAAAGTGCCGCCGCCATCTGGCCATGGTTCGGCGATCTCGGCCAGGGGCTTGAGCTCAGGCGAGGCCAGAAACTCCCGCATGTGGCCGAAGGAGTTCTGATTGGGGACCAGATCGATTCCGAGCGCACGACACCGTTCGTCGAGCTTGCGGATTTCACTGGCGGTTAAAGCGCCCCATTCGCGCCAGACAGACGTGAATTTTTGGTAGGCGAACGTGTGTTCGATATAGAGCTGCAGCTCATTGATCTTCAGGTCAGCCAGTTTGTCAGCGAGGTCGAGCAGCGTGGCGAGATTCGGCACGCGGCCACGCGAGATGTCCAACATGACTCCTCGGCGCGCAAATGCCGGCCAGTCTTGAGCGGTCAGGCAGGGGAGGGTGCGCCCGTATTCCCGCAGCATCTGGCGCAGCGTCGCCACTGCCGCGCGCAGGCCCGGTAGCTCCTGAAACTCGATGCGGATGCCCTCGGGCCTGATATCAAGCTGATAGAACTCGTCGCGAACTGCGGGTTTCAGTCTGCTCAGCGTGCTTCGCGCCGTCCCATCACTTGGCGCTTCCACCTTGATGGTGATGATGTTGGCTGCCTGCCGCGCATCCGAATGTCGGCGGAAAGAGATTTGGTTGCCGCCGGGATGCTGCGCGGGATTCCAATTTTGCAGCCGCTGGATCAACGCCCTGGTATCCAGCGAATTCACGGAAGAATCTAGCAAGACACTGGAACGCGGGGGCAAAACGAAACTCCCCGCGCGCCGTTTGAGCGAGCGGGGAGCTGGCAGGAGGTTCATCGCGAATGTCGCGGATGCGGTCAGGTGGAGATCATCCCGGATTTGCGCGCGAAATTGAAAATGCCGCCTGCATCCACCACCGGGCGAACGTCTCCCAGCGGCTTGAAGCTGTAGGTTTTGCCGGTGCCTTCAACGGTCACCGTGGCCTTGTCGAGGTCA
>Ga0075471_10003532_pt1 | contig 10137 bp, 9 predicted proteins | sample DEB19_08_DNA_2_FD_74787 | JGI IMG/M metagenome (GOLD analysis project Ga0075471, IMG submission 74787) | Aqueous microbial communities from the Delaware River and Bay under freshwater to marine salinity gradient to study organic matter... | ecosystem: Environmental > Aquatic > Marine > Coastal ... | reverse complement strand
CGATGTTCTCCGGGTAGCCGCTGAGATCCTGCTTCAAGTGGTGTTCAAACGCGACCACTGGCGCCAGCGCCGGCGTTTCCGGCGTCTTGCGCAGCACGTGTGCACCATCGACGACGTGCTGCTTCATGATCTTGAATTCGTCTTCGGTCAACTTGTCGGGCTTGTTGAGAATTTCGAGCGGCGTGTGCGCCTTGCCAATGTCGTGCATCAAGGCGGCAAAGCCGAATTCGCGCAGCATCGGGCCTTCGAGGTCGAGCGATCGCGCCATGGCCATCGACAACGCCGCCACGTTCACCATGTGCGTGAAGGTGTAGTTGTCGTGGCGCTTGAGCGCCGTGAGCGCGAGCAGCGAGGTGCGATCCTGGTAGACCAGCCGCGACAGGCTGTCGATGATGCCGCGCGCGTCGGCCGGATTCGGCTGGTCGCCGGCCTTGGTGGCCGCCCAGATGGTCTCGGCGCTGGCCACAGCCTTCGAATACATCTGCTTTGCCGCAACGAGGCCGACCTCTTCCTGTTCTTCCTCTTCGACGGCCACCTTCGACACCAGGACGCGGCGGATGCCGCGCGCCGTGAGGCGGTCGCCAACCGCGGTGCGCGCGGTCTTGTCGGCGAGTTCGTCCATCAGCGCGCGGATGTCGGTGACTTCCACGCCGCGTCCAAAGGTGATCTTCTCGACCTTGCGATCGCGCATGTCGCGCAGCAGGCCGGCCATGTTGGCAGAGCCGCGCGTGAGGCGGAAATCGTTCACCACCACGTCGTCCTCGAGGAAGCCGACGATGACCGTCGGTGTGCCTTCGAGCATCGGTGTCAGCACGCCAAGCAGTCCGAGCGCCGTGCGCTGCACCAATGGATGCGTCGGCGCATACAGCTCCGCGGCACGGACCGTGGCGCCGAGGCGGCGGATCAGATCTTCAAAGACAGCGCTCATGCGTCAGTTCGCTGCTTTCTGGGCCAGGCGCTTTAGGAAGAAGTCGCCCGTGGTCGCCAGTTCGTTGATGGATTGCCTGGCCTTGGCCGTGCCGATGCGTGCCAGCGTCTGCAGGCAAGCCTGCCGCATCTGCGTCGTCCGGCCCCAGGCCAGCCACTTCTTCTTGCGTGCCATCGCGGTGATCGGCGTCAGCGCCCGGTCGTCGCGCATGGTCGCCAGCGCCCCAAGCGTCTGTTGAATCAACGGGAAATCGTCGCTGAACGGATCGCTCTCCTGGAGTACCCGGGCCAGCATCGGCACGACGCGCGCGTCCTTGAGTCCAACAAGCGCCGCGATCACCGCGTCGCGCGCATCTCCGGTTGATGCTTTGAGCACCATGTGCAGCGCCTTTTCGGCCGCGGGGTCGGCAATGGCCGATAGCGCCGAAACCGCCGTCTCCAGGACCCGCAGGTCGCTTCGTCGCAACAGCGTCTGCAAAGGTGCGACCGCTGCGGGCGTGCCGATCTTGCCGAGCGCCCTGGCCAGCTCGCGCTGCACAAACCAGCGCTGGTCGTCGAGCGCGGCCGTGATCCCAGGGATGGCGGCGGCGCCGAGCTTGCTCAGCAGCCCGGTCGCGCGGTCGGTTGCGATGCCGCCGTCTTCGCGTTGGTAGGCACGGACGATCGACGGGACGACCGACGGTCCGATCGCGCGCACCAGCTTCTCAAACGCCGCAAACTCGTTCGCATCCTGTTCACCCAGTGTCGTCGCGGCTTCTGAGAGAGCCTTCGAACCGCCGATCGAGCTGACCGCACTGCGGCACGCGTCGGGTGCGATGGCGGGCTTTCGATCCGCGGTGGCAACCAGTTCGTCCACCACCGGCACGCCTTCGCCGTACGCGCCGGACAGCACCAGCTCTTCGACGAACGCGGCCATGTCTCGAGCGGTTTCGGCCATGCGGCCGGCAACGGTTTCGTTGCGCAGCAGGTCGATCAGCAACTGACCCGACAGCCGCCTGACGCTGTCACCGCCGAGCGTCTCGAGCCATTCGTCGAGTTCCGGCGGCAGTCCGCGCGCCGCCAGGTCTGCGGCGCGGGTCGCGGCCTGATCCATCGACTCGCGATAGTCCTGCGAGACGTAGGTGCTCTCGTCGTATTGCAGCAGCAGTTCGTCGAGCGACTTGCGGATATCGTCGATCGGGCGTTTGCTGCCGAAGTCGCGCTCGCTGATCAGTTTCTTCGCGAGGGTGAGGACCCGCTTCTTGCGCTGTTCATCCGGCGCCAGCGTGTCGAGCACCCGCGCCAGCCGGTTGGTGGCGTGGCCGGGTGAGGACAATGCCCGTGCCAGCAGCAAGGCGACCTGCTGGTCATCAAAGGACTGCTTCAGCGCCGAAATGATCGGGATGCCGTCGGCGGCGTGTTCTTCCTGCAACAGCAGTTCGAGCGCGGTTGACGACTCGAGGTTGCCGGCGGCGAGGGCCAGCGAGTCGATGACTTCCTTGACACGCTCCGGTTCGAGCGCGGTCACGGTCTTGGCAATGTGCTTGTAGACCGCCAGCACCGTCGCGGCCTGCGTCGTCAGCATCGGCGAGCCGTCGGGCATGCAGAACGGCTCTTTGGCGTCCTTGCACAACTCGCCGATGGCGCCCACGTCGCGGGAGATTTCGAGCAGGCGTTGCTGCTCGGCGGCCGTGAACGTCGAGTGGCCCATGATGATCGAGCGCACGATCGACTTCCACGTCGCATCGCGCCGCGCGGGCCCCTCGTCGATCTCGCGTTCCAGGATCTCCTGGTAGTCGATCTGCTCGATCAGGATCGAGGTCTGGTCTTCGGCGCCCCAGATCGCCGCCGGTCCGCCCCGCGCCCGGCGCGTCTCGCGGTCCAGCGACAGCACGGCCAGCAGGGACCGCATCACCGCGTCCGTTGCCGGCGCGGCAATCGTCAGCTGCAGGATGTCGCGATCGTGGAGCAGTTCTGCGCACTCGACGACGGCAAGGTAGGTCGAGTCGAGCGGAAGGCCGTCGAGCAGCAGGGCATGTGGCGTGACGGCGAGCTGCATCATGCCGCCGGCGCAGGCGTCGGTGGTGGTGGCGATCAACCGGTCGACGGCCACGCCCACGGCGGGGTGCTCCGGGGGATAGAAGCCCCAACTGCGCAGCCCGATCGTCATCGCCTTGGCGAATGCGAGGGCGGATCGCGTCGTGTCGGCGGCCGATTCCGCACGCTGAGCCATGAGAAATCCTACGATATACTGCCGACCGCCCATGCGAGCGGTGGACATCATCCGCGCCAAGCGCGACGGGGAAGCCCTGTCGCGGGAGGCCATCGAAGCCTTTGTCCGCGGCGTCTCCGACGGCTCCTGGGAGGACTACCAGGCCTCCGCGCTGCTGATGGCGATTGTCCTCAAGGGCATGAACGCGGTTGAGACGGGCTGGCTGACCGAGGCGATGGCGCGCTCGGGCGATCGCGTCAACCTGGATCACATTCCTGGCATCAAGGTCGGCAAGCACAGCACCGGCGGCGTCGGTGACAAGGTGTCGATCGTGCTCGCCCCGCTGGCCGCCTCGTGCGGCATCGTGGTGCCGAAAATGTCCGGGCGCGGCCTTGGTCACACCGGCGGCACCCTCGACAAGCTCGAAAGCATCCCCGGATTCCGCGTCGCGCTGTCGCTCGACGAGTTCACGCAGATCCTTGGCACGGTCGGGTGCTGCCTGATCAGCCAGACCGACAACATCACCCCGGCCGACAAGAAGCTCTACGCACTGCGCGACGTGACGGCGACGATCGAAAGCCTGCCGCTGATTGCCGCATCGGTCATGAGCAAGAAACTGGCGGAAGGCAGCAACGCGCTGGTCCTGGACGTGAAGTGCGGGCGTGGCGCCTTCATGCAGCGCCCGGCGGACGCCCGCGCGCTGGCGCGCGCCATGGTGTCGATCGGCACGAGTGCGGGCGTGCGCACCGAATGCTTCATCACGCGCATGGATGCGCCGCTTGGCAGGGCGGTCGGTAATGCCGTCGAGATTGCCGAGTGTATCGAGATCCTGAGTGGCCGCGGGCCTGCCGACTTGTCTGCCTTGATCATCACGCTGGCGTCACGCATGGTGCTGGTGGGCGGCAAGGCCGATTCTGCGGCTGCGGCTGAGCACATGGTCCGGCACGCGCTGGCCTCCGGTGCGGCACGCGAGAAACTGAAGCAGATGATCACCGGCCAGGGCGGCGATGCGTCGGTTGTCGACGAGCCGCGTCGTCTGCCGCGCGCCAGGCACGTCCACACCATCACCGCCGCGCGTGATGGCTTCGTGCAATCGCAGGATGCGCTGCTGGTTGGGCGCACGGCGGTGGCGCTTGGCGCCGGCCGCGACAAGAAGAGCGACCCGATCGACCTGGCCGCAGGCGTACTGCTCCACAAGAAACCGGGTGATCGCATCTCGGCCGGCGATCCCATCATGGACCTGCTCTACAACGATCCCGGCCGGCTGGCTCCAGCGCAGCACCTGGCGCAGCAGGCCACCGTGATCGGCGACAAGGCTCCAGCGGACGCGCCGCTGGTCATCGGATGGGTGCACGACAGCGGCGAGCAGATGTTTGTCGCCATCAGTTAACCGCAGCGAGATCACATGGACCTCTTGACCACATTGCAACCTCTGATCGGGCTTGTCGGGATCCTCGGCATTGCCTACGCGCTCTCAACCAACCGGCAGGCAATCAGCCTGCGCATTGTCGGGTGGGGACTTGGCCTGCAGGTGCTGTTTGCGTTGATCGTCCTGAAGACCGAGGCCGGCATCCAGGGGTTCCAGTGGCTGGGCCAGAAGATCCAGGACCTGCTGCACTACTCCGTCGAGGGGTCGCGCTTTGTATTCGGCCCGCTCGGTGACGTGGCGATCTGGTCCAAGGTGATGAACGGCGCGCTGGGCGCGGAAGGTGGACAGTACGCGGTGATCTTTGCCTTCCAGATCCTGCCGACGATCATCTTCATCGCGGCGTTGTTCGCGATCCTCTACTTCCTCGGCGTGATGCAGTTGATCGTGCGCGCGTTTGCGGTGGTGATGAACAAGGTCATGGGCGCCAGCGGTGCGGAGTCGCTCAATGTGGCGGCCAGCATCTTCATGGGCCAGACCGAAGCGCCGCTCACGATCCGTCCGTTCCTGGCGCGCATGACGCAATCGGAGCTGATGACGGTGATGACGTCGGGCATGGCGCACATTTCCGGCGGCATCATGGCGGCCTACATTGCGTTTGGCATCGAGGCCCGGCACCTGCTAACGGCCGTGATCATGACCGCGCCGGGCACGCTGATGATGGCGAAGATGTTCGTGCCCGAGACCGAGACCCCTGAAACCCGCGGCACGGTGAAGCTCGACATCGAGAAGACGGACGTCAACATCATCGACGCCGCCGGACGAGGCACCGCCGAAGGCCTGCATCTCGCGCTGAACGTCGGGGCGATGCTGATTTCCTTCGTCGCGCTGATTTTCCTGGTCAACGGCATCCTCGGCACCGTCGGCCTGTCGCTGCAGATGATCTTCGGCTGGGTGTTTGCGCCGGTGGCCTGGAGCCTCGGCGTGCCGTGGAAGGACGCGGCGACGATTGGCAACCTGCTCGGCACCCGCATGGTGCTGAATGAATTCATTGCCTTCGCGCAGTTGGGCGGGTTGAAAGAATCACTCGATCCGCGTTCGTTCACGATCGCCACGTTTGCCCTGTGCGGCTTCGCCAACTTCGCGTCGATCGGCATGCAGATCGGCGGTATCGGCGCGCTGGCGCCGACCCGGCGCTCGGACCTGGCCAAGCTCGGCATGCGCGCCATGCTGGCGGGCACGCTGGCGAATTTCGTGACCGCGATCATTGTGGGCTTCTTGTTATAGGCGAACAGGCGAACAGGCGAACGGGCGAACAGGCCAACAGGGAAGAATGCAGACAGATCAGAATCGTCCTCAGTTCGATCGTGCAAGCGAAGCGGCTGAGTGGCTGCGCGGCAAGCAATGCGGTGACGTCGACGTCGCCGTGGTGCTGGGGTCCGGGCTCGGTGATTTTGCCGAGCACCTGGATGGTGCTATCACTATTCCGTACGGCGAGATCCCGCACTGGCCGGCCTCAGGGGTGATCGGGCACGCCGGCAAACTGGTTTGCGGATCGGTCAAGGGCCGCAAGGTGCTGGCGCTGTCAGGCCGCGTGCACCACTACGAAGGTCACAACATGCTGGCGGTGACCTTCGCCATGCGCGCGCTCGGCCGCCTCGGTGTGCCGCGCGTGATCCTGACCAACGCCGCTGGTGGTATATCGCCAAACTGCTCGCGCGGTGCGTTGATGGTGATTGACGATCACATCAACCTGATGGGCACCAATCCGCTGGTCGGCCCGAACGATGAACGCTTCGGGTTGCGATTTCCCGACATGAGCGAGGTCTACTCGAAGCGGCTGCGAGGGCTTGCTGACCAGACCGCTGCGGCGCAAGGGTTGACTATTCAGCACGGCATCTACATCGCCGTGCTGGGACCAAGTTACGAGACCCCCGCAGAGATTCGCGCCTTCCGAACACTTGGCGCCGACGCGGTCGGGATGTCGACCGCGCCGGAGGCGATCGTGGCCAGGCACATGGGCCTCGAGGTGCTGGGGATCTCCTGCATCACCAACGCCGCGGCAGGCGTGTTTCCGGAGCCGCTGCACCATTCGGAAGTCATGGAGACTGCCCAGCAGGTAAAGGGACAGTTCATCGCGCTGCTCGAGGGCATCATTGGCCGGCTCTGACGCGCTCGTCGCAGCTGCACGGAAGGCCAGCGAGTTTGCCTACGCCAAGCTCTCGAATTTCCACGTCGGCGCGGCGCTTGAGACCAGGGACGGCCGCGTCTTCACTGGCTGCAATATCGAAAATGCAACCTACGGCCTGACCGTGTGCGCCGAGCGCGTGGCGATCTTCAAGGCGATGTCGGAAGGTCTGCGTCGCGGAGATTTCGTCCGCATTGCGGTCGTGGCGGCGCCCGACGATCCCACGCCTCCGTGCGGCGCCTGCCGCCAGATCATCTGGGAGATGTGCGGCGACATCGAGGTCGTCCTGGCCAATCATCAGAAAGTGCATCGCGCGATGCAGATGAGCGATCTGCTGCCACTGCCGTTCGACGAACGCTTGTTATGATCGGGTAATGCTGCCAACCATTGCCTGGCAAGGCGACGACATCGTGATGATCGATCAGCGCAAGCTGCCGGCCACCGAGGTCTTCGTCACCTGCAAGTCTGCGACCGACGTCGCCAAGGCCATCAAGACGATGGTGATCCGCGGGGCGCCGGCGATTGGTGTCTGCGCCGCGATGGGCCTGGCGCTTGGTGCGGCGCGCAGCAAGGCGACCGGCACCAAGCAATTCACGACCGAGTTCCAGCGCAACTGCGACCTGATGGCCGAGACACGGCCCACCGCCGTCAACCTGTTCTGGGCGATCGAGCGCATGAAGTGCGCCTTCTCCGACGGTGCGCTGGCCGGTGAGTCGGTCGAGCAGTTGCAGGCGCGGCTGCGGACGGAAGCGGACCGGATCCACGACGAGGACGTGGCCAGTTGCAAGGCGATTGGCGCGCATGGCGCGACGCTGGTGCCCGATGAGGCCCGCATCCTGACGCACTGTAACGCCGGTGCGCTGGCGACCGCCGGTTATGGCACGGCCCTCGGTGTCATTCGTGGCGCCGTGGAAGCAGGCCGCAAGGTGCGCGTGCTCGCCGATGAAACGCGCCCATTCCTCCAGGGCGCGCGCCTGACGGCATGGGAGCTGGTCAAGGACGGGATCGACACCACGGTGATCACCGACAACATGGCGGGAGCGATCATGCGTGCCGGCGAGATTGATCTGGTCGTGGTTGGCGCCGATCGCATTGCCGCCAACGGCGACACCGCCAACAAGATCGGCACCTATACGGTGGCGGTGCTCGCCAAGGAACACGGCATTCCGTTCTACGTGGCCGCGCCGTCGTCGACGATCGATCTCGGCACCAGGGACGGTGACGGCATCCCGATCGAGGAGCGCGCCGCCCGCGAGGTCACCCACGTCGGCAATAACCAGCTCGCACCTGAAGGTGCGCACGTTCGCAATCCATCGTTCGACGTGACCCCGAACAAGTACATCACCGCGATCATTACCGAGCGCGGGGTGTTCAAGCCACCGTTCCTCGAAAGTCTCGCCAGTGCTGGTCCTGGGAATTGAGACGTCCTGCGACGAGACCGCCGCGGCGGTCGTCGAGGACACGGGCGGACGCTGGGCGATTCGCTCCAACACGGTTGCCTCGCAAGTCGCGATCCATCGCGAATGGGGCGGCGTCGTTCCTGAATTGTCTGCACGACAACACGTGCGCGATATCTGTGGCGTCGTCGAACGCGCACTCGCGGATGGCGGAACGGATTGGCAGGGCGTTGACGCCATCGCCGTAACGCAGGGCCCCGGTCTTGTCGGGTCGCTGCTGGTTGGCGTCTCGTTCGCGAAATCCGCGGCCTGGGCCCTGAACAAGCCGCTGGTGGCGGTACACCATTTGGCCGGCCACATCGAGTCCATCTGGCTCGAGCACGGCCCGATCGCGTTGCCCGCGATCATCCTCGTCGTGTCGGGCGGTCACACCAGTCTCTATCTCGTCAAGACCGAAGGGCAGTACGAACTGCTCGGGCGCACTCGTGATGACGCGGCGGGCGAGGCCTACGACAAGGTGGCGAAGTTGCTGTCGCTTGGCTATCCGGGCGGGCCGATCATCGACCGCCTCGCGGCGGACGGCAACGAGACTGCGATCCGATGGCCAGGCACGCGGCTGACCAATCCTGATCGCAATGCGCCCGAGCGGGACGGACGCTTTGATTTCAGCTTCAGCGGATTGAAGACGGCGGTGCTGCGGCACGTCCGCCAGCGTCAGCAGGAGCTTGGCGTCGAGCAGCTGCCGCAGAACGAAGTCGTGGATCTGGCGGCGAGCTTCCAGCGCCGCGTGGTCGAGACGTTGATCGATCGCGCGTTTGCGGCGGCCCGCTGGCACGGCGCCCGGTCGATCGGCATTGCCGGCGGCGTCTCCGCGAATTCCCGCTTGCGGAAAGAAGCGCAGGAAAAATCACGGCGCAGCGAGATCCCCGTCTACATTCCTCGCCTGGCGCTCTCGACCGACAACGCCGCCATGATCGCGGCTGCGGGCATGCGCCAACTGGCGGCAGGCCGCCTGGCGCCGGACGATCTCAACGCCGCCGCCTCGCTGCCGCTTTAGTCCCCAATCACCTTGATCAGCACTCGCTTATTGCGCCGGCCATCGAACTCTCCGTAGAAGATCTGCTCCCACGGACCGAAGTCGAGTTGGCCCCTGGTAATCGCGACGACCACCTCGCGGCCCATGACCTGGCGTTTCATGTGCGCATCAGCGTTGTCTTCGCCGGTGCGATTGTGCGCGTAGCGCTGCGGGGACGCGTCGAACGGCGCCAGTGTCTCGAGCCAGTTCGCGTAATCCTGGTGCAGCCCGCTCTCGTCGTCATTGATGAACACCGACGCCGTGATGTGCATGGCGTTGACCAGCACGAGGCCTTCTGTCACGCCGCTCTTCTTGACGGCGGCGGCGACTTTCGGCGTGATGTTTTCGAAGCCCATGCGGGCCGGAATATTGAAGGTCAGATATTCTGTGTGCGACTTCATGGCCAGAGAATATCCCGAGCACCCGGTTGTCGGCGTTGGTGCGGTGATCGTGTGCGGCGACAAGGTGTTGATCGTCAAGCGCGCGCACGAGCCGCGCAAAGGGGAGTGGTCGCTGCCGGGCGGCATGCTGGATTTGGGTGAATCGCTCACCGATGCCGTGCGACGGGAGGTCAAAGAGGAGACCGGCCTTGACGTCGAACTCGGGCCGATCATCGAGACGTTCGATCGCGTGCATCGTGACGCCGAGGGCCGTATCCGCTATCACTTCGTGATCGTTGACTACGTGTGCTGGCCAGTGGCCGGGGACGCGGTGGCGGGATCGGATGCGGAGGCCGTGGCCTGGGTGACCGCAGACGAGGTCGACGCCTACGGCATCAACGCCCACGCCAAGGCCGTAATTCTTCGCGGCCTGAACTATCATCTCCAGTCATGAACCTGTCGAGAGAGGCCGCCTGGCAGCTGCTGACCGAATGGACGCAGGGCGAGAGCCTTCGTAAACATGCGCTGGCGGTCGAGGCCGCGGTGCGCGGCTACGCGCGGCAACAGGGCGCCAACGAAGAGGAATGGGGCGTCGTCGCGCTGCTGCACGACT
>Ga0075471_10003528_pt1 | contig 10141 bp, 7 predicted proteins | sample DEB19_08_DNA_2_FD_74787 | JGI IMG/M metagenome (GOLD analysis project Ga0075471, IMG submission 74787) | Aqueous microbial communities from the Delaware River and Bay under freshwater to marine salinity gradient to study organic matter... | ecosystem: Environmental > Aquatic > Marine > Coastal ... | reverse complement strand
CGTCGGCGACGCGAAGCTCATGCCTTCGCCCTTCGCGTTGGGACGCATCATGGACACGAAGTAGCAACCCATCACGATGTCTTGCGAGGGGCTCATGATCGGCCGGCCGTTGGCCGGGCCGAAGATGTTGTTCGTGGACATCATCAACGTATGGGCCTCGACCTGCGCCTCGATCGACAGCGGCAGATGCACGGCCATCTGGTCACCGTCGAAGTCGGCATTGAAACCCTTGCACACCAGCGGATGCAGCTTGATCGCGTTGCCCTCGACGAGCATCGGCTCGAAGGCCTGGATGCCCATTCGATGCAGAGTGGGCGCGCGGTTGAGGAGCACGGGGTGGTTGCGGATTACTTCCTCGAGGATGTCCCACACCTCCGCGTCCTTGCGTTCGAGCATCTTCTTGGCGCTCTTGATCGTGTCGGCGTGGCCGAGTTCCTTCAGCCGCCGGATGATGAACGGCTGGTAGAGCTCCAGCGCGATCTTCTTCGGCAGGCCGCACTGGTGCAGCCGGAGATTCGGGCCCACCACGATCACGCTGCGGGCGGAGTAGTCCACCCGCTTGCCGAGCAGGTTTTCACGGAAGCGGCCCTGCTTCCCCTTGATCATGTCGGTGAGACTCTTGAGCGGCCGGTTGCTCGAAGCGAGCACGGGCCGCTTGCAGCGGTTGTTGTCGAACAGCGCATCGACCGACTGTTGCAGCATCCGCTTCTCGTTGCGGATGATCACCTCCGGCGCGTTGAGGTCGACGAGCTTCTTGAGGCGGTTGTTGCGGTTGATGATCCGTCGATAGAGGTCGTTCAGGTCGCTCGTGGCGAAGTTGCCGGAATCGAGCATGACGAGCGGCCGCAGATCGGGCGGAATCACCGGGATGACATCGAGCACCATCCATTCTGGCTTGTTCTCGCTGTCACGGATCGCCTCCACGATCTTCAGGCGGTTCACGAGATCCTTCTTCTTCTGCTTCGAGTTCGTCGTGGCGAGCTCGGCCCGTAGGTCCTTGGACAGGCTGACGAGGTCGAGCGAGAGCAGAAGCTTCCGCACCGCCTCGGCACCCATTTCGGCCTCGAAGCCGGTCTCGCCGTAGGTCGTGCGGGCCTCGCGGAATTCCTCCTCGGTAAGCAGCTGCTGCTTCTTGAGGGGCGTGTCCTTGGGATCGAGCACCACGTAGTCCTGGAAGTAGATCACCTTCTCCAGGCTCGACGTCTTCATGTCGAGCAACGCCCCCAGGCGGCTGGGCATGGCCTTGAAGAACCAGATGTGCACGACCGGCGCGGCCAGCTCGATGTGGCCCATGCGCTTGCGCCGGACGCGGCTGTGGGTGACCTTCACGCCGCAGCGGTCGCAGATCATCCCCTTGTATTTCATTCCCCGGTACTTGCCGCAGGAGCACTCCCAGTCTTTCTCGGGACCGAAGATCTTCTCGCACATGAGCCCATCCTTCTCGGGACGGTATGTGCGGTAGTTGATGGTCTCGGGCTTCTTGACCTCGCCGAACGACCAGCTGCGAATGTCGTGCGGCCTCGCCAGGCTGATCTTGACGGCGGAGTAATCGTTGACGCGATCGTAGGTGGATTCACCGATGCTCACGGGTCAATCTCCTGTGGTGGACGGCGTTCGTCGTGCGTTGGGCGGGGGGCTGTGTCGGTCGAATCACACGGTAGTGGGTGCCGGGCTGCAGGTCCCGCCACGCCAGCCGCCGTGGACGGCTGGCGCGCTCCAGGACGCCGCGAGGGCGGCTAGATGCGTCGCTTCTCCAGCTGCATGTTCAAGGCGAGGCCGCGGATCTCGTTGGTGAGTACGTCGAAGCTGGCCGGCGTGCCGGCCTCGAGCGTGTTCTCGCCCTTGACCATGCTCTCGTAGATCTTGGTACGGCCCTCGACGTCGTCGCTCTTGACGGTGAGGAGTTCCTGGAGGATGTAGGCGGCCCCGTAGGCCTCGAGCGCCCACACCTCCATCTCCCCGAATCGCTGTCCGCCGAAGCGTGCCTTGCCGCCCAACGGTTGCTGCGTGATGAGCGAGTAGGGACCGGTGGACCGCGCGTGCACCTTGTCGTCGACGAGATGGTGCAGTTTCAACATGTAGATGTAGCCGACCGTCGTCTCCTGCTCGAGCGGCTCGCCGGTGCGGCCATCGAAGAGCTGTGCCTTGCCGTGGCGGGGCAGACCGGCGTCGTCGAGGACCGTGTTGATGTCGTCCTCGCTGGCACCGTCGAACACCGGAGTGATCGCCTGGAAGCCGAGAATCTTGCCGGCCCAGCCGAGGTGCGTCTCGAGGATCTGGCCGACGTTCATCCGACTCGGCACGCCGAGCGGATTCAGCAGGATCTGCACCGGAGTGCCGTCCGCCAGGAACGGCATGTCTTCCTTCGGCAGGATTTTGGCGATCACGCCCTTGTTGCCGTGCCGCCCGGCCATCTTGTCGCCCACCGAGATGACGCGACGGGCCGCCACGTAGACCTTCACCATCTGCAGCACGCCGGGGCGCAGTTCGTCGCCCCGCTTCATGCTATTGAGCCTCCGATCACGGGCGTCGATCGCCTCGTCGACCGCGGGCCACGTCGTTTTGTAGATCTTCTCCACGTCGACCTTGCGCTGCGGCGAGCGGATGTCGAGGTCGTCCAGCTTGAAGGAAGCGGCCCGCTCCGCCACCACCTTGTGGTCCTGGTTGCGGACGAGCGGGCTACCGTCGGCCGCGGTCAACGGCTTTTGGAGCACCTTCTCCATCTCCGCGACCATGCCGGCGAACACCTCGGCGATGTGGGCGTTGCCGACGTTCTCCGCCTCCTTGAGCTGCTTTTGAAACTCGCGGCGCTCCTCTTCGGAGAGGCTCATCTGCCGCGAGAACTTCTCGGTGGCGATCACGATGCCCTCGACTCCCGACGGCACCTCGAGCGAGTCGTTCTTCACGTCCTCACCGGCGCGGCCGAAGATCGCGTGAAGCAGCTTCTCTTCCGGCGTGAGTTCGGTCTTGCTCTTCGGCGAGACCTTTCCCACCAGGATGTCTCCGGGACGCACGTACGTCCCGATGCGCACGATGCCGGACTCGTCGAGGTTGTGGAGGGCCCGCTCGCCGACGTTGGGGATGTCGCGGGTGAACTCCTCCCGGCCCAGCTTCGTGTCGCGGATCTCGATGTCGTATTCCTCGATGTGGATCGACGTGTAGACGTCGTCCTCGACGAGTTCCTCGCTGATGATGATGGCGTCCTCGAAATTGAAGCCATCCCACGCCATGAATCCCACGAGCACGTTGCGGCCCAGCGACAGCTCTCCCTTGTAGGTCGCGGCGCCGTCCGCGAGCACCTCCCCCTTCTCGACCTTCTGCCCCAACTTCACGATGGGCTTCTGGTTCTGGCACGTGCGCTCGTTGAGGCCGACGTACTTCCGGAGCTTGTAGGTGTCCACGGCGCCCGAACCGGATGCCGGCCCCACCTCGATCGTCTCCGCGTCCACGTAGGTCACCACGCCCTTCTTGGCCGCCCGCACGATCAGGCCCGAATTGACCGCGACATCGCGCTCCATGCCGGTCGCCACGATCGGCGGCTCGGTGATGAGGAGCGGCACCGCCTGCCGCTGCATGTTGGATCCCATGAGCGCGCGGTTGGCGTCGTCGTGCTCGAGGAACGGGATGAGCCCCGCGGAGACGCCCACCATCTGGCTGGGGGCCACGTCGATGTACTCGATCTTGTCCGCCGGCACGAGCACGAAGTCGCCGCGGTAGCGGGCGATGATGGTCTCGCCCTCGATGCGGCCGTCGACGACTGGCGCATCGGCGGGCGCCAGGTGGGCGTCATGCTCTTCGTCAGCCCGCAGCCAGACCACGTCGTCCGTAAGCTTTCCCTTGGAGATCCGCCGGTAGGGCGTGACGAGGAAGCCGTAGGAATCGACGCCGGAGTAGATGGCCAAGCTGGAGATCAGGCCGATGTTGGTGCCTTCCGGCGTCTCGATCGGGCAGATGCGGCCATAGTGGGAGATGTGCACGTCGCGCACCTCGAAGCCGGCACGCTTGCGGTTCAATCCGCCCGGACCGAGCGCCGACAGCCGCCGCTCGTGGGTCAACATCGAAAGCGGATTCGTCTGGTCTACCACCTGCGACAGTTCGCCGCGACCGAAGAAATACTCGATGGCAGCGGAGATGCTCTTGGGATTGATGAGCGTGCGGGGCGACATCTCCGTGACGTCCTTCAGGCTCATCCGCTCCTGGACGGTACGGCGCAGCTTGAGGAAACCCTTCCGCAGTTCGTCGCTGGCGAGCTCGTCGATCGTCCGCAGCCGCCGGTTTCCAAGGTGGTCGATGTCGTCGACCTCGACTTCACCCTCGCCGTCACTCAGTTGCAGCATGTATCTGATCGCGGCGATCAGGTCGTCAGCCCGCAGCGTCATTTCGGTCTCGGGCACCGACAGGCCGAGCTTGCGGTTGATGCGGAAGCGGCCCACACGCCCCAGCCGATAGCGATTCGTGTCCTTGAATTTCTCGTCGAAAAGCGCCCGTGCCTTGTCGAGCGCCGGCGGGTTGCCCGGACGCAGCCGCTGATAGATCCGCACGAGCGCATCCTCGTGGCTCGGCGCGACGCTTGTCCGACGTCGCGACTCGTCGGCGTCCTCCCGCAGGCTGTTCATGATGAGGGGCACCTTCTGCTCCTGCATCACCTCGACCGCCTTCAGGCCGGACGTGCAGATCAACTCCGCCATGTCGTGCGTGATCTTGCAGCCGGCATCGACGATGATCTCCCCTGCCCGCTCGCTTCCCTTGGGGTAGACGATATCGTCGACGGCGATCTTGCCCTCGAGCTTCGGCACGCTCCGCGCACCAGCGACCTTTTCGACCGCCGTCTTGTAGAAGAGCTTGAGGATCTCGGCATCGCGGCTGAACTTGGGATCCATGGCGCGGAGCAGGGTGAGCGCCGAGAACTTTCCGCTCTGGTCGATGCGAACCTGGAGCGTGTCCTTCTTGGAGACGTTGAGCTCGATCCAGCTGCCGCGCTCCGGAATGATGCGGCAGTTGTACGTCTTGCGATCGCTCGATTCAGTGTCCGCGACGAAGTCGATGCCGGGCGACCGATGGAGCTGGCTCACGACGACGCGCTCGGCGCCGTTGATGATGAACTCGCCGCCGCCGAGCATGATCGGGATGTCGCCGAGGTAGACTTCTTCCTCGATGGGCTGCTCGCGAGTGAGCCGCAGCCACACCCGCAGCGGCCGGCCGTACGTGAGCCGCAGCTGCCGGCACTCGTCGGGATCGTAGCGCGGCTTGCCGAGTTCGTACCGCAGATACTCGATCTTGACCGTTTTGTCGTAGCTCTCGATCGGGAAAATCTCGCGGAGCACGCCCTCGATGCCGTGGTCCTTGCGCTTGTTTGCCGGCACGTCATACTGCAGGAAGGCGTCGTAGAACCGCGTCTGAATCTCCGTCAGATCGGGGATCGAATGGCTCGCACGACGGCTTCCGAAATGGCGGACCTCTTTTGGTTGCAGACGTCGTACGGCGCTGGTTGCCATAAAGGAAGGGCTCCTGAAAGGGGCTTCGAGAGAACGGGCGGTCGCGCAATCGCCAGAGCGAAGCGATCAGGTCAGGGAACCGGCCCGACCAGGGCGCTTGCTGCTGCAGGGGACGACGTCACAGCGGAAGGAAACCGTCTGACGGACACGAGGACAGAGAGGGGCGGCGGGAGCAAAAACTATACCAAACGGCAGGCGGGCGGACCAATCCCCCCGCCTGCCCCAGGTTTTTTACGGTTTCTACTTGATGGAAACCTTGGCGCCCGATTCCTCGAGTTCCTTCTTCAGCTTCTCGGCGTCGGCCTTGGAGATTCCCTCCTTGACCTTGGCCGGGGCGCCTTCCACGAGGTCCTTCGCCTCCTTGAGGCCCAGGCCGGTGGCGGCGCGGACGACCTTGATCACGCCGATCTTGTTGTCGCCGAACGCATCGAGCACGACGTCGAACTCGGTCTTCTCGGCCGCGGCAGCCGCGCCGCCGCCAGCGGCACCGCCGCCAGCGGGAGCCGCCATCATCACCGCGCCGCCGGCAGCAGGCTTGATGCCGTGAACCTCGTCGAGGTAGTCGGAGAGTTCTTTGGCGGCCTTGAGGGAAAGGGCGACGATCTTGTCGCCGAGGTCCTTGGTTTCTTTGGAGAATTCACGGGTAGCTTCAGCTGTTGCCATCGCTCGAGGTCCTTTCCCTTCGAATTGAACTGTGACCGGCGGCTGCCGCGACCGGTCGGTGGAGATTGTGGTGAGCCGTGTGCGGGAAACCCAATGTCATACCACGAACATCACAGGAGTGAAGTACCCCCCGCGAAATTCCCGGAGAGAACGCTTCAGGAGGCGGCCGCCCCGCCTTCTGAACCCTTTTCTAGATCCTCCACCCGGGACGAAATCTGCCCGGCGAGGGCGCCCCCCATCGAGAGGAGCTGCCCGGAGAGCTTCGCCCCCAAGGAGGAAATTTGTCCGGAAAGGATGGAGAGTTGCTCCGCTCGGGTGGGCCATTTGGCGACCCGCTTGATGTCGTCGGCGCCCAGCCGAGCGCCATCGAGGGCACCGCCCCGGCATTCGAAGCCCTCGTACTCCTTCACCCCGGCGAGCCGGTCGAGTTCCTTGGCGAGATCCACCACGTCTTCGCCACCCCAGGCGATCGCCAGCATCCCCTCCGTCTTCTCGAAGGCGGGAGCCAACGGGGTCTCGAGCGTGGCGCGGCGGGCGAGGCTGTTCTTCACCAGCTGCAGATGGATGTTCTTCTGACGCAGCGTCTTCCGCAATTCGGTCGTCTTTTGTGCGTCGAGCCTGCCGAGGCTGACGACGACGACGTCCGCGACCTTGTCCAGCCGCTTCTTCAGGTCGTCGACCAGCATGTTCTTGACGAGTTTGCTCATGGAAGGATCGTGTGGCGAGAGGTATGTGTACGTGCAGGGAGACGGATCGGGGGGCGTCGTCAGGCGGCGACCATGATGCCAGGGGTCATCGTGGCGGAAATGGAGATGCTCTTCACGAACTGGCCCCGCACGCTCGACGGCTGCATCGCGACGATGTGGTCGACGAAGGCGCGGATGTTGTCGACGAGCTTCGAGGCGTCGAAGCTCGCCTTGCCGACAACGGCATGCACGATGCCCGTCGGGTCGTTGCGGAACTCCACCTTGCCGGCCTTGTATTCACGGACGGTCTTGCCGATGTCGGCGGTGACCGTGCCGGCACGGGGGCTGGGCATCAAGCCACGAGGGCCGAGCACCTTCCCCAGCGGGCCCACCATGCCCATCATGTCGGGCGCGGCGATGCAAACGTCGAAGTCTGTCCAGCCCTCCTTGATCCGCTTCGCGAGGTCGTCGGCGCCGACGGCCTCGGCCCCCGCCGCCTTGGCGTCCTCGGCGAGGTTTCCCTTGGCGAACACGACGACACGCTTCGACTTGCCGATGCCGTGCGGCAGCACGAGCGAGCCACGGATGATCTGATCCGCCTGCTTGGGGTCGATGCCCAGACGCATGTGGATCTCCACCGTCTGGTCGAACTTCGTCGGCGGAAAGCTCTTGAGCACGCCGACGGCGTCGGTCAACGGCAAGGCATCGTCGTTCTTGGGCTTCAGGGCGAGCATGGCCCGCATGCGTTTTGAATCAGCCATGGCGAACATCCTGGAAGAGGCGGAAATGAGGGGTTGATTCTGTGTGGTGCGTGGGCGGGGGACGACGGTCAGCCTTCGACGGTGATGCCCATGCTGCGAGCGGTGCCCTCGATCATACGGCGGGCGTGCTCGCCGTCTCGGGCATTGAGGTCGGCCGTTTTGAGCCGCACGATCTCGTCGAGCTGGGCCCGGGTGACCTTGCCTACCTTGTCCTTATTGGGCACGCCCGAGCCCTTGGCAAGCCCCGCCACCTTTTTCAGCAGCGCCGCCGCCGGAGGACTCTTCGTGATGAATTCGAACGACCGGTCGTTGTACACCGTGACGACAACGGGGATCGCCATGCCGGCCGCTTCACGCGTGCGGTCGTTGAACTGCGACACGAATTGGCCGAGGTTGATGCCGAACTTGCCGAGCGACGTGCCCACCGGCGGCGCGGGGGTGGCCTGGCCTCCGGGGATCTGGAACTTCGCCTGACCGACCATCTGCTTTGCCATAACTCACCACCTATCGCGCCGCGTTTCCGGGCCGCGTGTCCTCGTTGTTCTGCTGCGTTCCTGCTGGATCCTTGCTCCGACGCTGGCCGCCGCCGGAGAACCGTTCAATGTAATCACACGGATTCGATCTGCCAGTATTCGATGTCTACCGGCGTAGAACGGCCAAAAATGCTCAGCATCACGGTGACTCGGCCGTTGGCCTCGTCGATCTGCTCCACTTCGCCCTCGAAGTTCTCGAAGGTCCCCTCGTTGATCTTCACCCGGTCGCCCTTCTTGAAGGCGATCTTCAGACGCGGCGATTCGTCGGTCTTCTCCTCCGCCTTGTGCAACAGCTTGGCGACGTCCTGGGGCAGCATGGGGCTGGGGCGGCCGGCAGAGCCGGTGAAGTCTCCGATCCCACCGGTCTCCCGGACCAGGTACCAGGTGTCGTCGTTGAGGATCATGTTCACGAGGATGTAGCCCGGGTAGAGCTTGCGCCACACGACCCGCTTCTTCCCTCCCTTGAATTCCGTCACCTGCTCCTTCGGCACCACCACCTCGCCAAAGAACCGGTCGAGCCCCTGCATCTGGATGCGTCGCAGCAGCGTCTCGCGGATCGAATCCTCGCGATTGCTCTGCACCTTGAGGATGTACCAATGGCGGTCTCCGGCCGGAGCGGCGCCGTCGTCGGCGGCGGCGGTCGAGACGGGAGACGCGTCCTCGCTGCCCGAGAACGGATCCGCCAGCACGGCGGGCGTGCCGTCGTCGTCGTCGGGCTCGGCGGCCGGGTCGTGCGGGTGCTCCGCAGACGGCCGGCCGGAGTTCGGCAGCGACTCGTCGTCGACGCCAGGTTCTCGTTCGTTCGGAAAGGGGCTGTGGGAATTCATGGGCTTCGGCCTGGCTGCGGGGTCAACGTGGTCCTTGGATCAGACGGAGGAGCCACCACCAGAAAAGATCGTACGCGGCGAGGATCACCGCGAGCGCGAAGATCAGGAAGATGATGACGATCGAGCTACGGACAACTTCGTCGGCCGAGGGCCAGGAGACCTTGGCCATCTCCGTCTCGACGGAAATCAGGAAGTCGGCGAAGCGGGGCAGGTTCACGGCCCGGAACGCGAGCCACAGTCCGGCCGCCAGCAGCAGGCCGGGCACGAGAAACCGGAGGACGCCCAGGTCGGCCCCGGACGTCGCGCCAGCCGCGGGCATCAGACCCGCGTCGCCGGCGCCCGCGAACCAGACCGGCAGCAGTTGCGCCAGCCGCCACACGCCCGTGGCGATCGTCAGCGCAAGCGCTGCGAACGTCACCTGCCGCGCGACGCGTCCCTGGTTTCGCTTGTAGACGGAGAAGCTCAAGAGATCTCTCCAGAGCGTGCTTCCGGCGGTGTGATCGTGCTGGATTCCTGCCATGGTCCGTGGCGCCCGTGAGTGTTGTCCTGTGCGTGTCGCTCTTCGTATTCGTGCGTTGTCGACGGGGCGTGCGGTGACCGGATGCTGCGATCCGTCTCCGTCCGTCCTGATCCCGAGCCGGCCGACGATGGCATCATCGCCGACGGAAGCCCGCCGCGCCGCCGGAGCGGTCCGGCGGCGGCTTCGGACTGCCGTCTACGCATCGACTGCAGGGGCGGCGGGGATCGAACTCGCAACCTCTGGTTTTGGAGACCAGCGCTCTGCCAGTTGAGCTACGCCCCTGTGGTCGTGGGGCCCCGGAGTTCCGAGGCCCCACTTCCAGAGGGTCCTGTTCGTTCTGTGAAAACCTGGTGCTCTGCGGAGGTTCTCCCGGTCAGTCCAGAATCTTGGTCACGACGCCGGAGCCGACCGTCTTGCCCCCCTCGCGAATGGCGAAACGGACGCCGTCGTCCATGGCGATCGGCACCATCAGTTCGACCTCCATCTTCACGTTGTCGCCGGGCGAGCACATCTCGACGCCGCCGAGCAGCTTGGTGGAGCCGGTCACGTCGGTCGTGCGGAAGTAGAACTGCGGGCGGTAGCCGGCGAAGAACGGCGTGTGACGGCCACCCTCCTCCTTCGACAGCACGTAGACCTCGCACTCGAACTTCTTGTGG
>Ga0075471_10003527_pt1 | contig 10142 bp, 7 predicted proteins | sample DEB19_08_DNA_2_FD_74787 | JGI IMG/M metagenome (GOLD analysis project Ga0075471, IMG submission 74787) | Aqueous microbial communities from the Delaware River and Bay under freshwater to marine salinity gradient to study organic matter... | ecosystem: Environmental > Aquatic > Marine > Coastal ... | reverse complement strand
GGGGCGTGATCGGCGGCGACCGGGAGACCGGCGCGATCGCCGTCGGGGCCCGCGTCCCGGTGGGGACCACCGTGCGCTTCCAGGTGCGGGACGCCGCCTCGGCCGATGAGGACCTCGGGCTGCTGCTCGGCGGGGAGCACGCGGCCGCTGCGCTGCTGTTCACGTGCAACGGTCGGGGTTCGCACCTGTTCGGAGCACCCGACCACGACGCCCTCGCGGTGCAGGGCGCCCTCGGGCCGATCCCGCTCGCCGGCATGGCCTGCGCCGGCGAGTTCGGCCCCGTCGGGCCCGGCAACCACCTGCACGGGTTCACAGCGAGCATCGCGCTCCTGGGCGACTGAACCCTCGCTCAAGATCCGGGGCGGGCGCGGAGGCGCTGCCTAGGATCGCCCGAGCGGACGGAGTGGGTCTGTGTGCGTGCCCGCGGGGCCTCCCCCGGCGCGCGCCCGACCCCCGATGAGGGATGTGACGGGTGCGCGACACCATGCAGGCGGTCGACTGGGAGCAGCGCGGCATCGAGGTGGTCCGCGGCTTGGCGATGGATGCCGTGCAGCAGGCGAACTCGGGGCACCCGGGGACGCCGATGGCGCTCGCCCCGCTCGCCCACGTGCTCTACACGCGCATCATGCGCTACGACGCGGGTGATCCCGACTGGCACGATCGGGATCGGTTCGTGCTGAGCATCGGACACGCGTCGATGCTCCTCTACTCGATGCTGCACCTGTGCGGATTCGGGGTGTCCCTCGACGACATCCGGGCGTTCCGGCAGTGGGGTTCGCTCACCCCGGGCCACCCCGAGAAGGGTCACACCCCGGGCGTCGAGGTCACGACCGGCCCGCTCGGCCAGGGCATCGCCAACGCGGTCGGCCTCGCCATCGCCGAGGCGAACCTGCGCGAGCGGTTCGGCGCGGACCTGACCGACCACCACGTGTTCGCCATCGTCGGGGACGGCGATCTGCAGGAGGGCGTGAGCCACGAGGCCGCCTCGCTCGCCGGCCACCTCGGCCTCGGGCGCCTCGTCGTGGTCTACGACGACAACCACATCACGATCGACGGCGGCACCGAACTGTCCTACAGCGACGACGCAGCGCGTCGGTTCGAGTCCTACGGTTGGCACGTCCACGAACTCGGCGAGGTCGCCGACGACCTCGACGCGCTGGAGGCCGGCATCCGGCTGGGCATGGACGAATCGGACCGGCCGACGCTCCTCGTGCTGCGGTCCCACATCGGCCACCCCTCGCCGAAGTTCACCGACACGGCCGCGGCCCACGGGTCACCGCTCGGCGCCGATGAGATCCGAGTCGTCAAGGGGATCATCGGTCTCCCGGTCGACGAGACCTTCACGGTGCCCGACGACGTCCTCGACGCGTACCGGGTCGCCGGCTCGCGCGGGGCCGCGGTGCGGGCCGAGTGGACGGCGCGCCGTGACGCGGCCCGCACCGCACACCCCGACCGCTTCGAGGCGTTCGAGGCCTGCGTGAGCGGTCGCGCACCGGCCGGATGGGAGGCCGCACTCCCCTCGTGGCCGGCCGGCGAATCGGTGGCGACCCGCGTCGCGTGCGGCCGTGTCCTCGACGCCATCCTCGAGCTGGTCCCCGGCCTCGTCGGCGGCGGCGCCGATCTCACCGGGAACACCGGCACCGCGCTCAAGGGCGCGCCGGTCATCGCCCGCGGCGCACTCGGGGGACGACAGCTGTTCTTCGGCGTCCGCGAGCACGGCATGGGCGCGGTGATGGTCGGAATGGCCGAGGGAGGGCTCCTGCCGTTCGGGGGGACGTTCTTCGTGTTCAGCGACTACATGCGCCCGGCCGTGCGCGTCGCGGCGCTGTCCGGTTCGAAGGTCGCCTTCGTCTGGTCGCACGACTCGATCGCCGTCGGCGAGGACGGTCCGACCCACCAGCCGGTCGAGCACCTCGCCGCGCTCCGGGCCATGCCCGGGTTGCGCATCATCCGACCGGCGGACGCCAACGAGACCGCCGCAGCCTGGAGGGTGCACCTCGAGGGCGACGGGCCGACCGCCATCGTCCTGTCGCGACAGAACCTGCCGGTGCTCGACGGCACCGACACGCTCGCCGCCTCGGGTGTCGCGGCCGGCGCGTACGTGCTGATCCCCGAGCGCGGCGCGGCGCCCGACGTCGTCCTCATCGGCACGGGGTCGGAGGTCTCCCTCTGCGTGGGGGCCCACGCCGCGCTCGGGGCGGCCGGCGTGGACGCCCGCGTCGTGTCGATGCCGTCCTGGGACCTGTTCGCCGGTCGTACCCCGCAGGAGCGCGCGGCGGTGCTCCCGGACGGGATCCCGCGGCTGTCCGTGGAGGCCGGGACCACCTTCGGGTGGGAGCGGTGGGCCGACGCGGCCATCGGCATCGACTCGTTCGGCGCCTCGGCCCCCGGTGCGGTCGCCCTCGAACGGTTCGGATTCACGGTCGACGCGGTCGTGGACCGCGCCACGGCACTGCTCGGAGGTCGCTGAGGTGAGTGGGATCGATCGGCTCAACACCTTCGGCCAGAGTCCCTGGTACGACAACCTGACCCGCCAGATGCTCCGGGACGGCGGTCTCGCCGCGCTCATCCGCGACGACGGCATCCGTGGGGTCACCTCGAACCCGACCATCTTCGAGAAGGCGATGGCGGCCGGTGAGGGGTACGACGAGCAGCTCCTCGACCAGCACCGGGCGGGCGCGTCGACCGAGGACGCGTTCTGGGCCCTCGTGGTCGACGACATCGCCGCCGCCGCGATGCTGCTGCGACCCGTGTACGACGCGACGCAGGGCGAGGACGGGTACGTGTCGGTCGAGGTCTCGCCGCGCCTCGCCCACGACACCGAGGGCACCGTGGCCCAGGCCATCGACCTCCACCGGAGGGTGAACCACCCGAACGTGATGATCAAGATCCCCGCCACGCTCGCCGGCCTGCCCGCGATCACCGAGGTGATCGCCGCAGGCATCAACGTGAACGTGACGTTGATCTTCGACCTGGATCGCTACGACGCGGTCCTCGACGCCCACGAGGCCGGGCTCGAACGCCTCGCCGCGAACGGCGGGGACGTCGGTTCCATCGCCTCGGTCGGTTCCTTCTTCGTGAGTCGGGTCGACACCGAGGTGGACCGGCGGCTCGCCGACGGGCATCCCCTGCGCGGCCTGCCGGCCGTCGCGAACGCCCGCGTCGCCTACGAGCGGTACCTCGCGCACTGCGCGACCCCGAGCTGGCTCGCGCTCGAGGCACTCGGGGCCCGGCGTCAGCGCCCCCTGTGGGCGAGCACGTCGACGAAGAACCCGGCGTACTCGTCGACCCTCTACGTCGACGAGCTCATCGGCCCGGAGACGGTCAACACCCTGGCGCCCGCGTCGATCGAGGCGCTGCGGGCCGGCGAGGGCGACCAGCGCCCCGGCACCATCGCATCCGACTTCGAGGGCGCGCGCCGCGTGCTCGCCGATCTTGATGCGGCCGGCGTGCCGTACGCCGAGGTGACAACGACCCTCGAGCGGGAGGGGGTCGCGTCGTTCATCGCGTCCTACGACGAGGTCCTGGCGACCCTGGCGCGCCGCACCGACCAACTCGTCGGCTGAGTCAGCCGGCCGCCGCGGCGGCCGCGGCGGCGAGGTGCTCCGCCAGGTCGGGGACCTGGCTGCTGGCGTTGAGGCCACTGGTGCTCGGCATCACGTAGGCCGTCGCCCCGCCGAACGGTCGGGGCTGCACGCCGGCGACGGCGCGCCGGTCCACGGCCTCGCGGTAGCCGGCGAGGCCGACGAAGCACACGACGCGGACCCCGGTCCGCGCGACGACCCGCTCGACCCGGCCCACGCCGGCCGCGAACTCGCCGCGCGCCAGGTCGGCGATCGACGGGGTGGCGCGGGCCACGAGGTCCGTGAACCCGACGCCGTGGTGGGTGAGCGCGTGCAGAGGATCCCGATCCCGGGTCACGATCCCGGCCCGGAGTGCGGCGGGCCAGAACCGGTTGCCCGGTCGCCCGTACGGCACCCCGACCTCGGCGGAGTACTCACTCGGGTTGAGGCCGCACACGAGCAGGCGCATGCCCGGGCCGACGGTGTCGGCGAGGCGCCGGGCCCGACGCGCGGTGACGAGGAGGCGGCCGGCGCCGGGGCGTTCGCCCTCGGTGGTGTGCAGCGTCACCTCGTCGAACCCGGCCCCGGAGACCACCTCGCCGAGCTCGTCCGCCGTCCAGAGCGCGAACCATCGACCCGGGAAGTCGTCGTCCGGGAGTCCGGGCCCGTCGTGGTCGCCCGGGATCATCGTCAGGGCGATCGGCGCGTCGAGGGCGAGTGCCCGGTGCAGTTCGCGCAGTGCGAGGGGCAGGCGGGCGCGGGGCACGTGCACGTACGACCGGGATGCCCACGCCCCGCCGAGCGCGCGATCCAGGACCGGGAGGTGCTCGAGATCCCCGACGATCCCGCGCCCGCCCTGCGTCGCGGCGCGACGCACCATGGGCTCGGCCGCGTCGAGGACGACGGGAGCGGGCCCGAGCGCGTCGACGTGGAACCCGGGACCGCAGCCCAGATCGGCGACCGGACCCTGCGTCACCCGGCGGCCCAGCGCGACCGCGGCCTCCACGTCGAGCGCCCGGCGTCGTGCGATCCAGCGATCCGTCTGCTCGGCGTAGATCCCGACCGTCGCCGCATCCATCGACGCATCGTGGCAGACGGCGCCGGCATCCGACGGGGTGGGTTCCGGCGCGCTCCGCCTAGGCTCGGGCGATGACCGTCACCGGCGAGCACGTCGATCTCCTCGGGGCTCCGCTCGACGAGCTCATGGCCGAGGCGGCCCGCCTCCGGGACCTCGGGCACGGCACCCGCATGACCTTCTCGCCGAAGGTGTTCATCCCGCTCACGATGCTGTGCCGCGACCGGTGCGGGTACTGCACGTTCGCCAAGCCGCCGGCTCGGCTCGACCACCCGTACCTCGACCTCGAGGAGGTCCTCGCGATCGCTCGCCGGGGCGCGCTCGCCGGATGCCACGAGGCGCTGTTCACGCTGGGCGAGGAGCCCGAGGCCCGGTACCCCGCCGCCCGGGAGTGGCTCGCCGCGCACGGCCACGGGTCGACCGTGGACTACCTCGAGGCCGCGGCTGGCGCGGTCCTCGCCGAGACCGGGTTGCTCCCCCACGCCAACCCGGGCGCGATCGACGAGGCCGCGCTGCGTCGGCTGCGTCGGTACAGCCCGAGCCAGGGGATGATGATCGAGACGCTCGCGGCGCGTCTCGGTGCACCCGGTGGGCCGCACCACGGGGCACCGGACAAGACGCCGGCACGACGCCTCGCCACCCTCGAGGCCGCGGGGCGGGCCCGGGTCCCGTTCACGACCGGGATCCTCGTCGGGATCGGCGAGACGCGCGCCGAACGGCTCGAGGCCCTGCTGGCGATCCGCGACGCGCACGAGCGTCACGGTCACGTGCAGGAGGTGATCGTCCAGAACTTCCTGCCGAAGGTCGGCACGGCGATGCACCGTGATCCGGCCTGCGACCGCGGCGAGTACCTCCACGCCGTCGCGATGGCGCGCATCGTGCTCGGCCCGGCGATGCACGTCCAGGCGCCGCCGAACCTGTCCGACCCGGACGAACTCGCGGCCCTCATCGACGCCGGCATCGATGACTGGGGCGGGGTCTCCCCCGTCACCCCGGACCACGTGAACCCCGAGCGTCCGTGGCCGGCGCTCGAGGTCCTGCGGGCCGCGACCGAACGGGCGGGGCGGGTGCTGGCTCCCCGCCTGACGGTGTACCCGGAGTACGCCGCGTCCGACGAATGGATCGATCCCGAGGTGCGCACCGCCCTCCGGCGGGCCGCCGACGCGGAGTGGCTGGCCCGTGACGACACCTGGGCGGCGGGCGGGGATACGCCGCCTCCCGTGCTCCTGCGCACCGACGCCCGTCCGCCCACGGGTGCGGTGGCCGAGGTGCTGCGCGGCGTGGACGACGGCGAGGAGGTCGGGTTCGACGAGATCGTCACGCTCCTCGGCGCGCGGGGGGCGGATGCCCAGGCCGTGTTCGACACCGCCGACCGCCTCCGGCTCGAGATCGTCGGCGACGCGGTGACCTTCGTGCGGAACCGCAACATCAACTACACGAACATCTGCACCTTCAAGTGCCGGTTCTGCGCGTTCTCGAAGGGTCCGCTCTCGCTCAACCTCCGCGGCAACCCCTACCTGCTCGGCGTGGACGAGATCCAACGGCGCGTGGTCGAGGCCGTCGAGTGCGGCGCGACCGAGGTGTGCCTGCAGGGCGGGATCCACCCGGACTTCGACGGCGACTACTACCTCGAGCTCGCCCGCGCCGTGAAGCAGGTCGCCCCCGACATCCACGTCCACGGGTTCACCGCACTCGAGGTCACCGAGGGCGCGCGCCGCCTCGGCGTCCCCCTGCGGGACTACCTGATCGAAGCACGGGCCGCGGGCCTGGCCACGCTCCCCGGGACGGCGGCCGAGGTCCTCGACGACGAGGTCCGACGGATCATCTGCCACGACAAGGTCGACACCGACGAGTGGCTGGACGCCCACCGCACCGCGCACGAGGTCGGGCTGCGCTCCAACGTCACCATCATGTTCGGGACGATCGAGCGACCGGCGCACGTCGCGAACCACCTGCTGCGCACCCGTGCCCTCCAGCGGGAGACCGGCGGGTTCACCGAGTTCGTACCCCTGCCCTTCGTGCACATGGCGAGCCCGATCCACCTCCAGGGCGCATCGCGCCTCGGCCCCACCTTCCGCGAGGTCCTGCTCATGCACGCGGTCGGTCGCATCGCGTACCGGGGTGCGATCGACAACATCCAGGTGTCCTGGGTGAAGTGCGGGACGGAGGGGGCCCGGCAGATCCTGCGCGCCGGTGCGAACGATCTCGGCGGCACGCTCATGGACGAGAGCATCTCGCGCGCCGCGGGCGCCTCCCACGGCCAGGAGGTGGACGAGGAGGAGCTGCGCGCCATCGTCGGGCCGCTGGGGCGTCCGCTCGAGCAACGCACCACCCTGTACGGGCGCACGACCACCCGCGGCCGGCGCCTGCGTCCGGTCGACGACGACGGTCTCCTCGCCCGCGCCGCCGACCACGATGCCGCGCCCGGGGCCCCGGTGACGCTGGGCCGGGCCGAACCGGGAGTCACCGTATGACCATGCAGACCGAGCGTGGGACCGAGCCCACCTACGACGTCCTCGCCATCGGCAACGCGCTCGTCGACGTGCTGGCCCACGCCGACGACGGGTTCCTCGGGGGCCACGGGATGACGAAGGGTGCGATGACCCTCATCGACGCGCTGCACGCCGAGGCGCTCTACGACGCGATGGGCCCGGCGGTGGAGATCTCGGGCGGCTCGGCGGCCAACACGGTCGTCGGCATCGCCGGGTTCGGGGGCCGGGCCGCCTTCATCGGTCGGGTCCGCGACGACCAGCTCGGGACCGTCTTCGCCCACGACATCCGGGCCGCCGGGGTCCACTACGCGACACCCCCGGCCACGGTCGGGCCGCCCTCGGGACGGTGCCTCATCCTCGTCACCCCGGACGCCCAGCGCACGATGGGCACCTACCTCGGCGCATCCACGTTCCTGACCCCGGACGACGTCGACCCCGACCTCGTCGCCCGGGCGGCCATCACCTACCTCGAGGGGTACCTCTGGGACGAGGCCGATGCCAAGGCCGCGTTCATCTACGCCGCGAACCTCGCCCACGAGGCCGGTCGCCGCGTCGCCCTCTCGCTCTCCGACGGGTTCGTGGTCGACCGGCACCGGCCCGAGTTCCTCGAGCTCGTGGCCGGACACGTCGACATCCTCTTCGCGAACGAGGTCGAGATCTGCTCGCTCTACGAGACGGACTCCTTCGACGAGGCGCTCCAGCGGGTGAACCACCACTGTGAGATCGCCGCGCTGACCCGCGGCGCCAAGGGCGCGGTCATCATCGCCGGGGACGAGGTCCACGTGATCGACGCCCACCCGGTGGACCGGGTCGAGGACACGACGGGTGCCGGGGATCTCTTCGCGGCCGGGTTCCTCCACGGGTTCACCCACGGTCACGATCTCGGCACCTGCGGTCGGCTCGGTGCGCTGGCCGCCGGCGAGATCATCGGGCACATGGGAGCGCGACCCGAGGCCGACCTCGCCGAACTGGCCCGTCACCTGCTGTGATCCCCGCCTCGGACCGTCCGGCCGGGTTCGAGGCGCTGGATCGCGACCTCGAGGAGTTGGTCAGGACCCACGCGGTCACCGATGCGGACCTCATCCGCGAGCTGCTCGTGACCGGCGTGCGGTTGGCCGAGGACCACACGGCGCGCGGGGACCTCAAGATCGCCGCCGCGGCGATCCGCGAGATGCGTCGGGCGTTCGCCGCCTTCGCGCCGTACCGCGCCGTCCGCAAGGTCTCCATCTTCGGATCGGCGCGCACGACCCGGGAGTCCTCGCTCTACCGACTCACGGTCGACCTCGCCGCCCGGATTGCCGAACGGGAGTGGATGGTCATCACCGGCGCCGGGCCCGGCATCATGCGGGCCGGGGTCGAGGGCGCCGGCATCGGCAACTCGTTCGGCGTGAGCATCCGGCTACCGTTCGAGACCGCCGCCCCGGAGTTCGACGACGATCGGACCCGCCTCATCCCGTTCCGGTACTTCTTCACCCGCAAGTTGATGTTCATGAAGGAGTCCTCGGGGTTCGTCCTGCTGCCCGGCGGCTTCGGCACCCTGGACGAGTGCTTCGAGCTCCTCACGCTGCTGCAGACCGGCAAGTCGGTGCCGGCACCGGTCGTCCTCCTCGACGAGCCGGGCGGCACCTACTGGTCACGCTGGGTCGAGTTCATCCGCCACGAACTCGCCGGCGACTACATCGCTCCGGGGGATCTCGACCTCGTGCGGGTCACCGACGACGTCGGCGTGGCCGTCGAGGAGGTGACCTCGTTCTACGCCAACTACCAATCGATCCGATTCGTCGAGGGGCGCCTGGTCATCCGGTTGCGCCACGCTCCGGATCCGGAGCGGCTCGAGGAGTTGAGCGCCGAGTTCGCCGACGTGATCGTCGACGGTCGCATCACACGCGTGGACGCCGATCCCCGCGAGATCGCGGAGCAGGACGCACCGGACTGTGAGCGCATCGCGTTCCACTTCGACCGTCGGGGCTGGGCGAGGCTGCGGCACCTCATCGACGCGCTCAACCGCGACTGAGCCCGACCCCGCGCTCAGTCGTCGAGGTCCCCGGGCCCATCGAGGGCCCGGATGGCCCGCTCGATCGCGCGACGTGCCTGCAGGACCCGCTTCTCATCGTCCCGAGCCCGTGCGTCGCCGCCCGCCGCCTCGCGGAGGCGGTCGTACGCGAGGTCCCGCAACTCCTCCTCGATCGATCGCAGTCGATCGGCGATCCCGCTCGTGTCCACCGCGTGCATCTCCTCGGGTCGGTCGGTCCCGATCGTACCGAGCGGGACCACTACGCTCGCTGCGCATGAGCGCGCTCCACCTCGCCGATCACATCGATCGGTCGCGTGACGAGATCCTGGGTCGGCTCGCGGACTGGCTCGCGATCCCCTCGATCTCCTGTGATCCCCGGCACGCCGGGGCGGTCCGAGCATCGGCCGAGTGGTGCGCGGCGGAGATGCGACGGTGTGGGCTCACGGGTGTGCGCCTGCTCGAGACGCCGCTGCACCCCTCCGTGTACGCCGAGTGGCTCGGTGCGGGTCCGGACGCACCGACGATCCTCATCTACGGCCACCACGACGTGCAGCCGGTGGACCCGGTCGAGGACTGGGACAGCCCGCCGTTCACGGCCTCCGTGCGTGACGGGCAGCTCTTCGCGCGGGGGTCCGTGGACGACAAGGGGCAGGTGCTCTACCACCTCGAGGTGGTCCGGGCTCTGCTGGCCCGTGACGGGACCCTGCCCGTCAACCTCAAGTTCGTCATCGAGGGCGAGGAGGAGTTCGGGAGCCCCAACTTCGAGGCGCTGCTCGTCGAGCACGCGGAGCTGCTCGCCTGCGATGTCGTCGTGGTCTCCGACACCGGCATGCTCTCGGTCGACGAGCCCTCGATGTGCGTGGGTATGCGGGGGCTCGCCGGGTTCGACGTGCACCTGCGCAGCGCCAGCACCGACCTGCACTCGGGGGTGTTCGGCGGCGCGGTCGTCAACCCGGCGCACGTCGTCGCCCGGATCGCGGCCGGGCTCCATGACGAGG
>Ga0075471_10003526_pt1 | contig 10143 bp, 9 predicted proteins | sample DEB19_08_DNA_2_FD_74787 | JGI IMG/M metagenome (GOLD analysis project Ga0075471, IMG submission 74787) | Aqueous microbial communities from the Delaware River and Bay under freshwater to marine salinity gradient to study organic matter... | ecosystem: Environmental > Aquatic > Marine > Coastal ... | reverse complement strand
GAGTTCGGCGGTGGCAAGTTCGGCGCGCGCGCCCAGCGCGGCGAGCAGCATCAGGATGGCAATCAATCGAATCATCGCTTGACGAAGTTATACGCAGCGGGAGAAGTTTAACCAAGTTGATTATGGAATTTACCGCCACGCTCGCGCGCCAGCGCGCATTTTTCCAGACCGGCGCGACGCGACCGGCGGCATTCCGCCGCGCGCAGTTGGAAAAACTACAGGCCGCGCTGGAGCGCCACGAACCGGCGCTGCTCGCCGCGTTGCAGGCGGACCTGGGGCGTTCGCCATTCCAAGGCTACGCCACCGAGCTGGGAGTGGTGCATACGGAGCTGCGGCACGCGCTGAAAAACCTTGATGGCTGGCTGCACCCCGCCGGCCGGCGCACGCCGTGGTTCATCGCGCCGGCGCGCGGTTGGGTGCAGGCGGAGCCCTACGGCGTCGCGCTCATCTTCGGGCCCTGGAATTATCCCGTGCAACTCCTCCTCACGCCGCTGGTCAGCGCCATCGCGGCCGGCAATGCCGCAGTGGTGAAACCTTCCGAACTCGCACCGCGCACGGCGGAAGCGGTGGCGGCGTTGGTGCGGGAGACGTTCGCGCCGGAGTTCATCTCCGTCGTCACCGGCGGCGCGGACGTGGCGGTGGCGCTGCTGGCGGAGCGGTGGGACAAAATCTTTTTCACCGGCAGCACCCGCGTGGGCCGCGTCGTGGCGACGGCGGCGGCAAAGCACCTCACGCCGGTAACGCTGGAGCTGGGCGGCAAATGCCCCGCGGTGGTGTGCGGCGATGCCGACCTCAAGCTCGCGGCGAAGCGGATCGCATGGGGCAAATTTCTCAACGCCGGCCAGACCTGCGTGGCCCCGGACTTCGTGCTGGTGCAGCGCGGCGGGCGCGGGCCGTTCCTCGCGGCGCTAAAAGCGGCGGTGGTGGAATTCTACGGCGCAGACCCGCGGCAGAGCGCGGATTACGGGCGCATCGGCTCCGCCGGACACTTCGCGCGACTCGGGGATTTTCTGCGCGCCGGCAACATTTTTCACGGCGGCGCGCATGACGCAGCGACGCGCTTTCTCACGCCGACGATCTTGACGGACGTGCCGCTGGACGCGCCGGCGATGCAGGAGGAAATTTTTGGCCCGATCCTGCCGGTGCTCGAGTTTGAAACGCTGGACGAAGCGCTGGCGCTGCTCCGCAACTACCCGACTCCGCTCGCGTTTTACGGATTCACCAATGACCGCACCACCGAGGCGCGCTTGCTGGCAGAAGTGCGTTCCGGCGGCGCGTGCATCAACGACGTGGTGTCGCACATGATCGGGACGGGGCTGCCGTTCGGCGGATTGGGCGCGAGCGGGCTGGGGGCGTATCACGGACGCGCCGGCTTCGAGGCGTTTTCGCATCCACGCGCGGTCGTGCGGCGGGCCACCTGGCTGGACCTGCCGTTCCGGTATCCGCCGGCGCGGATTTCGCTGGCGGGCCTGAAGCGGGCGATGCGCGTGCTGCTGCGCGGGTGAAGCGCCGCCGGCGCTCCCGTCACTTCGCCGTGACGACGACGTAGTTCTTCTTGCCCTTGCGGAGCAGGATGTGTTTTCCAAAAAGCAGGTCTGCCGCCGTCACCGCGCGCGCGGCGCTGGCTTCGCGGATGTTGTTGAGGTTCACGCCGCCGCCTTCGATGTCTTTTCGCGCCTGACCTTTTGAGGGACACAGCCCGGCATGGACGATCAAGTCCACCAGCGGCAGCCCGGCTCCGTCGAGTTTGGCTTTCTCAATCTCCTTGGTCGGCACTTCGCCGACGATGTCGTTGAAGGTGCTTTCGGAAACGCCCGCGAGTTCGCCGCCGAACAGAATCTGGCTGGCGCGGATGGCTTCCTGCGTGGCGGGCGCGCCGTGGATCAAATCGGTGACCGCCTTCGCCAGCGCCTTGTGCGCCTCGCGCGCGCCGGGATTGGCGGTGTGCTGCTGTTCCAGCGCGGCGATTTCCGGCGGCGGCAGGAACGTGAAGAATTTCAGGTAGCGGATGACGTCGGCATCGGCGGTGTTGATCCAGAACTGGTAGAATTTGTAAACGCTGGTCTTCTTCGGGTCGAGCCACACGGAGCCGCCTTCGGTCTTTCCAAACTTTGTGCCGTCGGCCTTGGTGATGAGCGGCATGGTCAGGCCGTAGCCTTGTTTGCCGAGTTTTTTCCGCATCAGGTCGATGCCGGCGGTGATGTTGCCCCACTGGTCGCTGCCGCCGATCTGGAGTTCGCAGCCGTGGTCGCGGCCGAGCACATAGAAATCAAAAGCCTGGAGCAGCATGTAGCTGAACTCGGTGTAGCTGATGCCCACCTCGCGGTCTTCCATCCGGGCGCGGACAGATTCCTTGGCGACCATCTGGTTCACGGAAAAATGTTTGCCGATGTCGCGCAGGAAATCGAGGTAGCTCAGGCCGGCGGTCCAATCGGCGTTGTCCACGAGCTTGGCGGGGTTCTTCGCGGCGGTGAAATCCAGCAGCTTGGCGAGTTGCGGGCGGACGGATTCGACGTTGGCCTTGATCTGGTCCTTGGTGAGCAGCGAGCGCTCGGCGGACTTGCCGCTGGGGTCGCCGATGCTGCCGGTCGCACCGCCGGCGACGGCGATGGGATGATGGCCGAAATCCTGGAAGCGCCGCAGCGCGAGCAATGGCACGAGGTGCCCGACGTGGAGCGAATCCGCCGTGGGGTCGAAGCCGCAGTAGAGCGTGACGGGCGCGGAAAGTTTTTTGGTCAGTTCGGCCGTGTCGGTGCAGTCGGCGACGAGGCCGCGCCATTGGAGTTCATCGAGAATGCTCACGCGAAAGAGACTAATTTGCTTCGGCACGGTTGCCAATCGCCAAACGGGTGGCGGGGGAAAACAGAACCGCCGTGCGAACCGGAGTCCGCACGGCGGGAGGAAACGGATCGAGCTTACGGCTTGGCGGCGGGCTTGGTGGCCGGTTTCGAAGCGGCACTTTCGGCCGCGCCGCTCGCGGCGGCGGCATTGGCTTCCTGGAATTTCTTCTTGGCGGCCACGAGTTCGGTATCGAGGATGACCACATCGGCTTCTTTCTGCTGCTGTTCGATGAATTCGGGGATGAGCTTGGCGGCGGCCTGGCGGAGCAGGAATTCGCTGATGCGCGTGGAGGCTTCGGCGAGCGCGATGGTCTTGGCCGGGGTCTTGCCGAGGAGCTTGATGATGTGGTAGCCGAACTGGGTGGTGACGACTTCGCTCAGGTCGCCATTGTTCTTGAGGCTGAAGGCGGCGGTCTCGAACTCGGGCACCATCTGGCCGCGCGGGAATTCGTATTCGCCACCGTTGTCCTTGGAGCCGGGGTCTTCGGAGTTTTCCTTGGCGAGCTTGGCAAAATCTTCACCCTTCTTGGCCCGGGCGAGGATTTCCTCGATCTTCTTTTTCTTGGCGGCCTTCTCGGCGTCGGTCAATTCTTTGCCTTCCTCGCCCTTGGTCATGATCAGGATGTGGGCGGCCTTGACGAGCTCGGGCTGCTCGAACTTATCGGGGTTCTCGTCGTAGAACTTCTTCACGTCGGCGTCGCTGACCTTGGCGAGGGCTTTCATTTCGCGCTCCAACACGAGGTTGGGCAGGGCTTCGCCGACGAGTTTTTCCTCGAGTTCGTTGACGCTGTTCAGCTTGTTGAGCTTGAGGCGTTCGAGGAATTTTTCCTCGCTGGGGAACGACTTGCGGCTGTCGGCGATGAATTTCTGCGCGGTCTCCTTGGCCTTGTCCTTGTCGGCGGGAGTGGCCTTGGCGGTGAGGATCTTGCCGACGATCAGCTCGTCAAGGAGGCGGGCCTGGAGCAGGTCGCGCTCGGCGTCGGTGATCTGCATCCCGCGCGCGGCCGCGGCGGCCTTGGCGGTGACGAAGGCTTCGTCCAGCTGGCTCCGCTTGATCTCGATGCCCTTGCCTTTGGCGATCACGGGATCAGAGAACAGGGTTTCGGCCTTGGCGGCGGGCTTGGTGGTGGCCGGGGCGGTGGCGGTCACGGCGAGGGCGGTGGACGCCGCCGTCAGCGCGCAGGCGCCGAGGAAAGCGATGGTCTTGGTGTGGTTCATAATCAGTTGCTGTTTGCTGTTTGAGGTTGTTGGCTGGAATCGTTCAAAGTTCGACGACGTGGACGTTGGTGATGTTCGGGTCGGTCTTCAGGGCGGCGAGCGCTTCGGCGGGCGGAGCGCTGTCCAAAGTGAGCACGGTGAGCGCGCGGCCGCCGGCTTCGTCGCGGGTCAGGCTCATGTTGGCGATGTTGACCTTGTGCTTGGCCAGCAGCGTGCCGAGGTGACCGACGATGCCGGGCACGTCCTTGTTGTTCAGGAGCAGGACGGTGCCGGCGACGGGGATTTCCACGGGAGTGCTGAACAACCGCACGATGCGGGGGTTGTTCGGCGAACCGAAGAACGTGCCCCCGGCGGAAATGACTTTCGCGCCGCCGTTGAAGGCCTGGACGTGCAGCCACTCGTTGAAGGTGACGGGTTCGGTGGAGCGCTTTTCCTCGACGCAGATGCCGAGCGTGCTGGCGATGCTGCGGACGTTGATGTTGTTCAGGTCCTTCACGGCCGCGCGGGAGAGGAAAGCCTGCAGCACAGCGCGGGTGATGGGGTCGATGTTCGGCAGTTCCTGCGCTTTGCCGCCGTAGGTGATGTGGAGCTTGTCCACCTGCGCGGGCGCGAGTTGCGCGAGGAGTTTGCCGAGCGCCGCGCCGAGCGTGAGGTAGGGCTTGACCTGTTCGTAGGTCTTGGCGTCGAGGAAGGGGAGGTTGACGGCGTTGCGGACTTCGCCGGTGAGCAGGTAGGAGGTCAGGACTTCGGCGACTTCGATGCCGCATTTCTCCTGCGCTTCCTTGGTGCTCGCGCCGAGGTGCGGCGTGAGGATGATGCCCGGATGCTTGCGGAACGGATGGTCGGCGGCCAGCGGTTCTTCGTGAAAAACGTCCAGCCCGGCGGCGGCGACCTTGCCGGAATCAAGCGCGGCGAGCAGGTCGGCGTCCACGATGATTTCGCCGCGCGCGCAGTTCACAATGCGGACGTTCGGCTTCATCTTGGCGAAGGCGGCGGCGTTCAACATGCCTTTGGTCTGGTCGGTCACGGGCATGTGGACGGTGATGAAATCAGCAATGCGATAGACGGCGTCGAGTTCAGAGGCGAGTTCCACGCCCATCGCTTGGGCGCGGGCTTCGGTGAGGAACGGGTCGTAGGCCACGACCTTCATCCCGAAGGCGAGGGCGCGCTTGGCGACTTCGCCGCCGATGCGGCCCATACCGAGCACGCCGAGCGTCTTGCCGGCGAGTTCGACACCGGAGAACTCCTTGCGATCCCACTTGCCGGCGGTCATCGACGCGTAGGCTTGCGGGACTTTGCGCGCAAGGGAGAGGATCATGGTGAACGTCAGTTCGGCGGTGGTGATGGTGTTGCCGCCGGGGGTGTTCATGACCACCACGCCGCGCTGGGTGGCGGCTTCCACGTCCACATTGTCCACGCCCACGCCGGCGCGACCGACGACGCGGAGCTTCGGCGCGGCGGCGAGGACTTTGGCGGAGATCTTGGTCTCGGAGCGGACGATCATCGCCACGGTGTCGGCGACGAGCGGCAGGAGTTCGGCTTCGGAGAGTTTTTTAGGCAGGACGGTGACCTTGAATTCGGGCCGAGCTTGCAGCAGGGCGATGCCTTTCGGCGAGATGGGGTCACACACGAGAACATTCATAAAATGAGGGGTGAATCTAGCAAACACGCCTGACCGGTCAATGTTCAATCTTGTGAATGACGGGCCGCCCGCAACGCCTGACGCGCCCGCCGCTCCGGTATTTAGAACCTTTGCGTCGGGCCGGCTTTGCGTTAAGTAATCGGGTGTGACGCCGCCCCAGGAATCCCAATTGCTCGCCCGCTGCCGGCGCGGCGAGGCGGCGGCTTGGGACGAACTCTTCGACCTCCACTACGACGCGGCGGCGCGGTTCATTTTCCAACTCGGCGCGGATTTCACGCGCGACGACGCGGAGGAGATCGCGCAGGAATCTTTTCTGGCGGTGATCCACCACCTCCATGCGTTCCACGGCGACAGCCGGTTCCAAACGTGGCTGTTCCGCATCGCCGGCAACAAGGCGCGCGATTTCCGCGAGAAACGGCAAGCCGCCAAACGCGGCGGCGGCGGCGCGCCGCTCTCGCTCGACGCCGAGGACAGCGAAACCGGCCTGAAGCTCGACCCGCCGAGCCACGCACCCGCGCCGGATGCGGATTTGGCGGACGCCGAGCAGTTCGCGCAGGTGCGGCGGGCCGTGGAGCAGCTGGAGTCCCCGTGCCGCGAAGTCGTGGAGCTGCGTTACTTCGGCGATCTGAGCTATGAGGAAATCGGCAGGCTGTTGCAGCTGAACGTGAAAACGGTGAGTTCCCGCCTCAGCAAATGCCTCGACAAGCTCGAGCAGATTGCAAAAAGGATCTTTGCGGGGGAAAATGCGAAGATTTCCCGTCCAACCCCGTGACGAGATGCCTGAAGAACGCGACATCGGAAAAAAGCTCCGCGCCGCCGCCGCCGAACGCCGGCAGGCGGCGGGCGGTCCCTTTGCGCTGCACCCGGCCACGCGGCGGTTATTGCAGGGCGAGGTCGCCCGCACGCGCCCGGCAGCAGCGGGGTCGGCGCCGCGGAAATTTTTCCCCGGCCTGACGTGGCTGCGGTTCGCCTCGGGTGTGGGCACCGTGGGCATCCTTTGTTTCGGCATATGGGTCTGGCTGCGCCACACTCCGCCGCCCACGCGACCCAGCGTAGCGTCAGCCCCGGCTCCGGCGCAGGAACATGCGGCGGCGGACAAAGCGGAAGCCCCGGCGTTTTATCAGCCCGCTGTTGCGCCGCGCGAAGAAGCAAAGAAAGCCAAGGAGCAATTGCGCCCCGCGACCCCGCCCGCCGAACCTTTGGTCGCTGCCGCAGCCCCGCCGCCTGCACCCACCGCGCCCGCCGCCCCTGTCCCGGCAGCCGCGCCCGCAAGCGGGGCGGACGATGCCGACCTTCGGATGAACAAGGGCGGCGCGGGCAAATTTGATCTGGCAAAAGCCGAAGGTAGCGCGGCCCCGGAAACCAGCCGCGGAAAAACGGTCGCAGTTCATGGCGACCATTTGCTCCGCAGCGTCCAGCCAGGGGCAAGTGAAACCCTCGCACTCACCAAACCCCACGTCCTCGCGAAGGATTTACAAGGCGGCCCCGGCGGCACCTTCGCTGCGGTTGGGAAGCGGGAGCAAGCCGCGGCACAATCTTTCGCCTACCGCAACGAACCGATCTCCGGCAAAGCCAGAAAAGCCCCCGCCGTGCTCGCCAGCTTCAACGTCTCGCAGTCCGGCGACCGCATCCGCATCGAGGACAGCGACGGCTCGGTGTATGAAGGCGGGCTGCTGGCAGAAACTCCTTTCCCGGATGCCGCCGCGCCCGCCGCCGAACTCAAGGAAACCGCATCCGCCAACACGGTCGTGGCCGGAACATTTTCAGTCGCAGCCGGCGCGCCCAGCCCGGCCCCGGCGATAAATGATGCGGTCGGCGACCGGCGCTATGACACTTCCACTTTCCGCAACAACGGCACCTTTGATCGCGGAGCGGGCGCAGAAGAGGCGAGCGGCGGCGTGCGCTTCAATGCGGCGGGCACAAACGTGGCGCTGCGGCAGAACGTGGTCATCACCGGCACGTTCGTGAACGCCGCGCCGGCGGACCGGGAGGGCGTTTCCAACGAAGCCGGCCGGCGGTTGCAGTCGCAGAACCGTGCCGCGCTGGTGCCGCAGAGCCGCATCATCGGCCGGGCGGTGACGGCGGATGGTCGGGAAATCCCGCTCAACGCCGCGCCGGTGGCGCCGTAGCGCGCAACTGCTTCAGCACCGTCCGAAAATCTTCCGGCAGCGGGGCGACGCACTTCACTAATTTTTTCGTCTGCGGATGGGTGAACGCAATGCTGCCCGCGTGCAACATCTGCCGCGCGGCGGTCACGCCGGTGGTCGCGGTAAATTTTTTGTTCTGCTTCACACCGTAGACCGCATCGCCCACGACCGGATGGCCGAGGTGCGTGAAGTGGACGCGGATCTGGTGCGTCCGCCCGGTGTGGATGGTCGCCGCCACGAGCGTGGCGGCGGGGTGCCGCTCCGTCACCGCGTAGCTCGTCCAAGCATCGCGGCCCTTGCCGGCGGCGGTCACGGCCATGCGTTTGCGTTCAGTGGGATGGCGGGCGATGGCGGCGCGGATGTCGCCGGCATTTTCCGGCAACACGCCGCAGAGGAGCGCCTGATAGATCTTTTCCACCGTGCGCCCGGCGAACTGTTCCGCGAGCGCGAGGTGCGCGGCGTCAGTCTTGGCGACGACGAGGCAGCCGCTGGTTTCCTGGTCGAGCCGGTGGACGATGCCCGGCCGCGCGACGCCGCCGATGCCGCTCAATTGTCCCGCGCAATGATGGAGCAAGGCGTTCACGAGCGTGCCGGCGCTATGGCCGGCGGCGGGATGGACGACGATGCCGGGCGGTTTGTCGAGGACGAGAAGGTGTTTATCCTCGAACAGAATCGCGAGCGGAATTTCCTCGGGCTGCGCGGCGGCGGGGGTGGCATCGGGCCAACTCACTTCGATCTGCTCACCGGCATGGGGCGCGTGGGTGGGTTTGACCAGGCGGCCGTTGACACGGATGTGGCCCCGGATGATGAGCCGCTGGAGCGTGCCGCGCGAGACCGCCGGAAACCGGGCGCGCAGGAAAGTATCGAGCCGCGCGGCGAGCGCAGAGGTTTCGACGGTGAAGGTTTCGGCGGGAACAGCCACGAGGTGGGCCGCGCGGGGGCGGTTAATTGAACAAGGGTGGGGCGGGCGTTTTGGGGGGTTTGCTTTGTTTCCAGTTCAGGATGAAGATGAGGCCGACGCCGACGCAGATGGCGCTGTCCGCGATGTTGAAGGCGGGGAAGCCGAGTTCGCTGCCGTCGGCGCGGTTGATGTAGAAGCGGAGGAAATCCACGACGTGCTGGCGGCTGGGCAGGAGGCGGTCGAGCAGGTTGCCGCAGATGCCACCGAAGATGAGGCCAAGGGCGAACTGCCCGAGGCGGGTGGCGGCGCCGAAGTGGCGGCGGGTGAAAACCAGGACGACCAGCGCGAGGGCCGCGACGAGCGCGAGCATTTTGTTGTTGTCCGCAAACATGCTCCACGCCGCGCCGGTGTTGCCCCAGTGCACGAATTTGAAGCAGCCGGGGAGGATGATCTTCTCTTCCGCGAAGCCGAGGTATTTGAGCACGGCGGCCTTGCTGATCTGGTCGGCGGCAAAAATCACGGCGGCCAGCCCGGCGATACGGCGATTGGGGGATAGGGCCGTCATGAGTGAAACCCGGTCGGCCGCGGCGTCATTGCGCGAGGACGGTGCGGACGAGGTCGGTCAGCTCGCGGATCTCGTAGGGTTTGGCGAGGAAATAATTGGGTTGCACCGGCATGTCGCGGAACTCCTCTTCGCCGACGGTGCCGCTGACGAGGATGATTTTCTGCGCGGGATTCAGGCGCTTGCACTCTTTGATCAGGTCCATGCCGGTCATGGTGTGCATGGCGTAATCGGTGATGATGAGGGGCGGCTTGGGGTTGGTGGAGGTGTAAGCCTTGAGCGCGGTTTCGGGATCCTGGAAGGTTTTGATCTGGTAGCCCAAGGGACCGAGGATGACGGCCGCCAGCTCCAGCAGCATCGGCTCATCGTCCACCACATAAATCAATTCACCGGAATCAGGGCCTTGATTTGCGGGTTGCTTGGTTTCGCTCATAGCTGCGGGTTTGTGTGCGTCCCTTGTCGATACGCTCAATAAACTCAAAAAAAGCAGGCGTGGCAAGCGGTCTTTGTAGCCGTGCCGATTCCGGGGCGGGTGGCGCTGCTGCAGAAACCTTGTCGTCCGCCCGCCGATGACTAGACTGCGCCAATGCCGGTGCCGCTCGATCCTGATGCCGCCCTCATGCTCCGCGTCAAGCGCGGGGACCTCGAGGCTTTCACGGAACTGGTCGAGAAATACAAGCAGCCCGTCACCAACCTCGTCGCCCGCACCATCCGCGACGAGACCGAGGCCGAAGACCTCGCCCAGCAGGTCTTCATCCAAGTCCACAAGTCCGCCGCGCGCTACCAGGTGACCGCCAAATTCACCACCTGGCTGTTCACCATCGCCCGCAACC
>Ga0075471_10003525_pt1 | contig 10144 bp, 9 predicted proteins | sample DEB19_08_DNA_2_FD_74787 | JGI IMG/M metagenome (GOLD analysis project Ga0075471, IMG submission 74787) | Aqueous microbial communities from the Delaware River and Bay under freshwater to marine salinity gradient to study organic matter... | ecosystem: Environmental > Aquatic > Marine > Coastal ... | reverse complement strand
CAGCCCGCTGCAGATCGCGTACATGTACCGCGAGGGCGGTTGGGACGTGCAGGGAGTGTCCGAGAACTTCAACAAGATCTTCGCCCAGCAGCTCCAGCCGGTCGGCATGGCGATGCCGGGGGGCATGGAGCACAAGAAGTAGCGAGCGGCCCGGTGGTCGTGCGCGTCCTCAACCAGGTGCCACCGGCGAGCGCGGCGATCGCCGCGGTCGAGGGCGTCGAGTGCATCGACGTCACGCCGGACCTCGGGGACGACGTCACGGCCGAGGTGCTGTTCGGCGGCTACCCGGACTGGGCCCGGACCCTCGAGCTCGTCGAGCGGGGCGTGCGGTGGGTCCAGCTCTCCGGCACGGGCATCGACGGCGCCCCGCCGGAACTCTTCGACCGCGTGCCGGTCGTGACCTGCGCGCGTGGCGCCAGTGCGGTCCCGATCTCCGAGTACGTGCTCGCGGTGTTGCTGGCCTTCGTCAAGCACCTGCCGGAGTTCTGGATCTCCGAGCCGCCGCGCGCGTGGAACTTCCAGCGCATGGGCACGTTGGCGGGTCGCACCGTCGGCATCGTCGGGTTCGGTGGCATCGGGCGGGCGATCGCCCGGCGCGCGCTCGCGTTCGACATGGACGTCGTGGTGGTCCGTCGGACGGACGCCCCCATCGACGTGGCGGGCGTCCGCCGGGCCGAGTCGCTCGAGGCGATGCTGCCGGAGCTCGACCACCTCGTGCTCGCCGCGCCAGCCACGGCGGCGACGGAACACCTCGTCGACGCCGACGCGCTCGCGCTCGTGCGTCCGGGGCTGCACCTCGTGAACATCGCCCGGGGCTCGTTGGTCGACCAGGACGCCCTGCGCGTCGCACTCGACGATGGCCGCGTGGCGCGCGCCTCGCTCGACGTCATGACGCCCGAGCCGCTCCCGGCGGGCCACTGGCTCTACACGCACCCAGGGGTGCGACTCACGCCCCACTCGTCGTGGGCGAACCCGGACCTCCTCGACGCGTCGATCGCGCTGTTCGTCGCGAACCTCGAACGGTTCCGGGACGGACAGCCGCTCGCCGACGTGGTGGATCCCGCGCTCGGGTACTGATCGCCGGGCAACTCGTCCGTCCGGGCGGCCGTCGGTGGGCGAGAATGTCCGGATGACGGACCACGGGACGCCCCGCTCGCGCGCTGGCGTGCTCGCGCCCGAGCACCGCGCGACGTCGATCGGGCTGTTCCTCATCATCACGCTCGTCGGGTTCGAGTCGTTGGCCGTCGCCACCGTGATGCCGCGGGTGAGCCGTGACCTCGACGGCATCCGCCTCTACGGCTGGGTGTTCAGCGCCTTCCTCCTCGCACAGTTGCTGGGCATCGTGATCGCCGGCCGCCTCGCCGATCGGTACGGGCCCGAGCGTCCGTTCATCCTCGGGCTCGTGCTGTTCTGCGCCGGCCTCCTGATCGGCGGCCTCACCCCGTCGATGCCGATCCTCGTGCTGGGGCGGGCCGTGCAGGGGTTCGGGGCCGGGGTGATCCCGGCGGTGCTCTACGTCGTCATCGGTCGCGCGTACCCGAGCACGCTCAGGCCGCGGATGTTCGCACTCATGTCGTCGGCGTGGGTGCTCCCGAGCCTCATCGGGCCGCCGATCGCCGCCCTCATCACCGCCGCGTTCGGATGGCGCTGGGTCTTCCTCGCGCTCGTGCCGGTCGTGGTCGTCGCCGGGGGACTCGCAGCGCCATCGATGCGCAGGTTGCGTCCGGTGCCCCGCGATCCCGACGCCGAGCCCCCGGCCTCGACCCGGGACGCCGGGCGGGTGGCACTCGGGGCCGGGCTGCTCCTCGGTGGCTTGACCGCGACGCACTGGTACGCGCTGGTCGCGCTCGTGGCCGCCGGCGTCGCGGTGGGGGTCGGGGCCTTCCGGCGCCTCACGCCCGCCGGCACCCTGCGGGCCCGGCCCGGCCCGCCCGCCGCGGTGCTGGCGCGGGGCATGCTCACCTTCGCGTTCTTCGGCGTCGACGCGTTCGTCACCTTCGCCGTGCAGGAGGTGCGGGGCGGCGGCGTCGCCCTCGGCGGCCTGGCGCTCGCCGCGGGTGGCGTGTGCTGGACGACCGCGTCCTGGATCCAGCAGCACTACATCCATCGCGTGGGGGCGGCCCGGCTCGTACGCATCGGGTTCGCGGTGATGGGCCTCGCCATCGCGCTCTTCTCGGTGGCGCTCATCCCCGCCGTGCCGATCGCCACCTTCGTGCTCGCGTGGGCGGTGGCCGGATTCGGCATCGGCCTCGCGTACGCGCCGATCGCGTTCGTGGTGCTCGGCGCGGCGGAGCCCGGTCGCGAGGGCCACGCGAGCGCATCGATCCAGATGACCGATGTGCTCGGCTGCGCGATCGGCATCGGGGTCGGCGGAGCGCTCGTCGGGTGGGGGGAACGGGTCGGGTGGGCCCCGGGCTCCGCACTGCACATCGGTGCGTCGATCGATCTGGCCGTCGCGTGCGCCGGGGTGGCGATCGCATCCCGCCTGCGCCCCACGGCCACCGACCTGCCGACCACGGCACCGAGTCCGGCCGCCTAGCCTCGGCGCCGATGCCGACTGCGCCGACCCCCGCCGTCCGCCGGCTCGTCGCGTTCCTCGCCTCGGCGACGACCCGTGGTGACGATCCGCTCCGCGACGTCCGCCTCGCCCGCGACTGGTGCCGCGCCCAGGGCCTCGATCCCGGTCGGCGTCCGTTCACGCCGGCCGACCTGTCCCACCTCCGGACGCTGCGCGCCGCACTGCGCGCCTCGCTCGATGACCCGACGGGTGGAGCCGCGCGCCGCATCGGCGGCCCAGCGCGCCGGGCCCGCCTCGGCGTGGTGCTCGGGGCCGATGGACCCGTGGTCGCCTCGGCCGGCACGGGTGCGGACGCCGTGATCGGGCGACTGCTGCTCGACGCGGTCGAGGCGGCGACGATCGGCGCCTGGGCCCGGATCCGGACCTGCGCGGCCGCCGGATGTCCGGCCGTGTTCATCGACACCTCGCGCAGCGGCACGCGGACCTGGTGCGACATGGCGACCTGTGGCAACCGCGCCAAGGTCCGGGCGCACCGGGTGCGGACCCGGGCGCCGGTGGGGGCCGTGCGGTGAGGGCGCGGGGGATCGACCACGTCGTGCTCGTCGTCGCCGACGCCGAGCGGTCGCTGGCCTGGTACCGGGACCGGCTCGGGCTCGATCCGGTGCGCCTCGAGGAGTGGCGGCGGGGTGAGGTGCCCTTCGTCTCGGTCCGCCTCGACGCCTCGACGATCATCGATCTCGTCGAGGGCCCGCGCCGCGGGGACAACGTGGACCACCTGTGCCTGCTCGTCGAGGACGCCGACCTCGGCGCGCTCGCGGCGGACGGTGCGTTCGAGTGCGAGGGCCCGCCCCGACGGCTGTACGGCGCGCGTGGTGTCGGCTGGGGGATCTACGTGCGCGATCCGGACGGCAACCGGATCGAACTCCGCCACTACGGCGAGGAGCCCGACGCGCCGGCCTGAGGACTACAGGAAGCGACGCAGCAGCTTCTGCTTCTGCTCGGTGTAGGGCGGGTACGCGATCGGCGGATCGAGCCGGGTCGGCTTGCGCAGCACGCTCTTGCGGTGGCTGAACGTCTCGAAGGTCGAACGCCCGTGGTAGGCGCCCTGGCCGCTCTCGCCGACGCCGCCGAACGGCAGGGTCGGCGGCACGAGGTGGTACAGCGTCGCGTTCACGCACGCGCCGCCCGAGGAGGTCTCGGCGAGGACGCGTTCGACCACCGGCTTCGACTCGGCGAACACGTAGAGGGCGAGCGGCTTGTCCCGCCCGTTGATGAACCCGATCGCCGCATCGACCCCGTCGACCGGGATGATGGGCAGGATCGGACCGAAGATCTCCTCCTGCATGACCCGGGCCGCCGGGTCGGTGCCGAGGAGTGCGGTGGGCGCCATGTACCGGTCGGCCTCGTCGCGCGCGCCCCCGAACGCCGGGGTGCCGGCACCCTCGCCGTCGACGAGGGCGGCGATCCGCCCGAAGTGGCGCCCGTTGATGATGCGGCCGTAGTCGGGGGAGGCCTGCGGGTCCTCGCCGTAGAACTCGCGGACCGCGGCACCGAGCGCGGTGACGAACGCGTCGGCGACCGAGCGGTCGATCAGCACGTAGTCGGGTGCGATGCAGGTCTGGCCCGCGTTCAGGAACTTGCCCCAGGCGATGCGCTTCGCGGCGATCGCGAGGTTGGCCGAGGCGTCGACGTAGGTCGGACTCTTGCCGCCCAGTTCGAGGGTGACCGGGGTGAGGTGGCGGGCTGCGGCAGCCATGACGACCCGTCCGATCGTGCCGTTGCCCGTGTAGAAGATGTGGTCCCAGCGCTGCTCGAGCAGTGCGGTGGTCTCGGTGACCGCGCCCTCGACGAGCCGGATCGCCTCCGGGTCGAGGTACTCGGGGAGCAGGCGCGCCAGGGTCGCCGAGACCGTCGCCGACACCTCGGAGGGCTTGAGCACCGCGCAGTTCCCGGCGGCGATCGCGCCGACGAGCGGCGCGAGGAGGAGTTGGACCGGGTAGTTCCACGGTCCGATGATGAGCACGACGCCGAGCGGATCGCGGTGGACACGGGCTCGGCCCGGACGCTGCTTCACCGGGATCGTGACGCGCTCGGGTCGCACCCAGCGGTCGAGGTGCTTGAGCGTGACGTCGATCTCGGCCCGCACGAAGGCGAGTTCGGTGAGGAACGCCTCGATCGCGGGCTTGCCGAGGTCGGTGCGCAGCGCGGCGAGGAGGTCCTCCTCGCGCTCGGCGAGCATGCGCCGAAGCGCTCGCAGTTGCTCCTTGCGCCACGCGAGGTCCCGGGTCCGGCCCGAGGCGAAGGTGGCCCGGAGATCGGCGAGGAGCGCGGCGGCGTCGAGGTCCGGGGTCGAGGGTGCGACGGGCGGCGTGGCGGTGGCGGTCATGGGTCCTCCAGGTGAGCCGGGGCGCTGGGCCCCGGAGGCGATCGTACGGCGGCGGCCCGGCGTCCGCCGCGGTCCTCAGAGCAGGTCGAGGAGGGAGGTGAGGTCGGCCCCGACCGCCACGCCCCGACCGCGGGGCTCGTCGTGGGGACAGGTGCCGTCGGGCCAGTGCCCGTCCCGCCGCAGGTACAGCGGGGTGATGCCGGCCGCCAGCGGGCCCTCGACGTCGGCGTTCCACGTGTCGCCGGCGAACACCACCGCCTCGGGCTCGAGTCCGGCGGCGGCGAGCGTGTGGGCGTAGATGCGCGGGTGCGGCTTGCGGGCCCCGACCCAGGCCGAGGAGACGACGACGTCGACGGCCCCGGTGAGTCCCGCCTCGGCGATCGCCTCGTGCAGATCCCAGTCCCAGTTGGAGCAGACCACGATGCGCAGCCCGCGGGCCCGCAGGGCCGCGAGGAGCTCGGGCACCTCGTCGTAGGCCTCGAGGACCCGGGTCGCGTGGCCGGCGCGCAGCTTCTCGGCGATGACGTCGTGCTCGTCCGGGTGCACGTCGGACTCGGCGAGCATCGCGAGGGTGCGGTCCCGCTGCCATGCGGTGTAGTGGTCGCGGGAGATCGAGTGCTCGTCGTGCTCAAGGCCGTCGAGCCCGTGGTCGAAGAACCGGTCCCGGGCGGCCGGGTCAAGGGCGTACCCGTGCTCGGCGAGCGCCTCCTCGATCGAGAACCAGTGGGTCGCCCGGGCCAGCGTCCCGTAGAAGTCGAGGAGCACGCCGCGGGTGGTGGGGGAGGCCATGGGCCCCATCGTGCCCGCGGGTCCGGACATCCGGGGAACCACCGCCCGACACCCGCTCCCTACCTACCGGTAGGTAGGCTACCGGGCCATGAGCCGCTACCCGAAGCCGTCGACGATCCACCGCACGCCCGAGGAGCACGTGAACTGGCCCGCGTCGGTGCCGTTCCTGCTCGTGCACCTCCTCCCACTCCTCGCGGTGTTCACCGGGATCACCTCGACCGCGCTCATCCTGTTCGCGGTCACCTTCTTCGGTCGCATGTGGCTCGTGACCGCCGGGTACCACCGGTACTTCTCCCACCGGGCGTACCGCATGGGCCGCGTGCCGCAGTTCCTCATGGCCTTCGGCGCGCAGACCTCGGCGCAGAAGGGCGTCCTGTGGTGGGCGTCGCACCACCGCAACCACCACCAGTTCTCGGACACCGAGCGCGACCTGCACTCGCCGCGCAAGGGGTTCTGGTGGAGCCACGTGGGCTGGATCCTCTGTGACAAGTACAAGGGGTACGACCCCGATCGCATCCGCGACTTCCAGAAGTTCCCCGAGCTGGTGTTCCTCTCGAAGCACGACTGGATCCCGGTGTGGTCGCTCGGCGTCGCCTGTTTCCTCATCGGCGGCTGGAGCGGACTCGTCGTGGGTTTCTTCGCATCGACGGTGCTGCTCTGGCACACGACGTTCCTCGTGAACTCGGCGTCGCACGTGTTCGGCCGACGTCGGTACGACACGGACGACACGAGCCGCAACTCGCTCGTCATCGCGTTGCTCACCGGCGGTGAGGGCTGGCACAACAACCACCACCACTACCAGGCCTCGGCGCGCCAGGGGTTCTTCTGGTGGGAGGTCGACACCACCTACTACGGCCTGAAGGTGCTGTCCTGGTTGGGCATCGTCAAGGATCTCCGTCGTCCCCCGGACCGCGTGCGGTACCCGGACCGTGAGCACGAGGATGTGCTCGAACCCGCCTGACGCGTGCGACCACGCCGAGCGCGCGTCGACCGATCGCATCGACCGCGCCGCGTGAACTTCGGCGGAGTGGGAACCGCGACCGGGTCCCACGTCGTTCCGATGTCGGAACCGCCCACACGGGTGGCCCGGGAGGAACGAACGCCATGCACCCCTCGATGCCCGAGTTCGCCGACGTCTGCGCCCGGCGCGCCCGGATCAGCACGATCGATCTGGATCCGGTCCTGACCGCGCTGTACGTGGGTGGCACCGAACGTCACCCGACGGACCTGCTCGAGGTGCAGCTCGAGGCCGCCTCGGAGCAGTTGCGGGTCGCCCGGGAGCGCCTCGTGCGTTCGCGTCGCCGGGTGGCCGAGCTGCAGGAGGCCGTGGGCCAGGTGCAGACGTTCCTGGACCTGGCTCGCCGCTGCCCGGTGTCGGCCTGAGGGCGTTCAGGCGCCGAGGCGCAGGGGTACCCGCAGGATGCCGGCGATGACGCCGGAGTCGAGGCGCTCGACCGTTCCGGCGGGCTCGAGCGTTGCGAACCGACGGGTCGCCTCCTCGAGGAACACCCGGGCCTCGAGCCGGGCGAGCACCGCGCCGAGGCAGAAGTGCTCGCCGAAGCCGAGCGAGACGTGCGGGTTCGGATCGCGGGTCGCGTCGAAGCGCTCGGCGGTGTCGCCGAACACCTCCTCATCGCGGTTCGCCGCGGCGTAGACGAGGAGCACCGGTTCGCCGGCCCGGATCGTCTCGCCCCCGACCTCGACGTCGCGGGTCGCGGTGCGCATGAAGGAGATGACCGGTGTGGTCCACCGCAGGCACTCCTCGACCGCGGTCGGGATGGTCGCCGGCTCCGACCGGAGTCGGGCCCACTGGTCGGGATGCTCGCTGAACGCCTGCAGGGCGCCGCTCACGAGGTTACGGGTCGTCTCGTTGCCGGCCACGAGCAACTGCCCGTAGAACATCATGAGTTCGCCGTCGTCGAGCCCGACGCCGTCGACCTCGGCCGTGCACAGCAACGAGACCAGGTCGTCGCGCGGGTTCGCCCGCCGCTCGGCGACGAGGTCGAGGAAGTAGGTCGCCATCTCGACGAGTGCCGCCTCGCTCTCCGGGGTCGTGCCCTGGGCGGCCTCGATCATGAGGTCGGTCCAGACCCGGAACCGCGGCCAGTCGTCGCCGGGCACACCGAGGAGGTCCGCGATCACGAGCAACGGGAACGGCACCGCGAGCGCCTCGACGACGTCGACGGTGGTGTCGAACGGCACGGCCTCGACGAGGGTGCGTGCCCGGTCGCGGATCTGCGCCTCGAGCGTGCGGATGTGCGAGGTCGAGAATCCCGGGTTCACGAGCCGTCGGTAGCGGCCGTGTTCCGGTGGATCGACGTAGAGGAGCGCACCCGGGATCTCGGGGAGGTCGCGCCCGATGTCCATGAGGAGGATGCCCTCGGACGAGCAGAAGGTCTCGGGATCGCGGGAGATGCGCAGCACGTCGGCGTGCTTCGTCGCGATCCAGCATCCCGGGTCGGGGAGCCAGGCGAGGGGGGCCTCGCGGCGGAGACGGGCGTACTGCGGGAACGGGTCCCCCGCGTACAGCGCGGGGTCGGCGATCGGAGCGACGAGTGCGGGGTCCGCCGTTCGGCCGGTGCTCATCGGGTCATCCTCGCAGAATCGCCGGCGGCCGGTCATCCGCACCGCTGCGGGTAACCTCGCCCGGTGCGTCGTGCGCGGCGTGCGCGGTGGTGTAGCCGAGTGGTTCAGGCAAGGGTCTGCAAAACCCTGGACGCGGGTTCAATTCCCGCCACCACCTCGAGATGGTCCGGTCGTTCCGGGGCACGGTCGGCGACACGCACGGCGGGCGGCGCGAGCCTGACCGCAGGCCGCGGGTCGTCGATCCCCTGACCGGTCCTCCGATTCCCGGGTTTCGGACCGCAGCATCCGCTTGGTGCGGTGGGCGATGAGACAGCTCTCCGGTGTGGAACGCTCAGTCGTCTGCCGTGCTCGTGATCCGGCTACGGACGCGCATGATCGATGCGAGCGAGCGACGGAGGTGTCGTGGCCCGGACCTTCGCACGAACTGAGCGGCGCTGCTTCGCAGAGCGAGCCGCGGCCGCGATGAACACGAGAGCTGTCGTGGCTGATAATTGGTCGATGCTCATACGAAACCTTGCCTGTTCGCCGATCTCGAAAGCGATTCCGACGGCAAAGATGAAGATGTACGCGCCGCCGGTGAAGAACGCGAGGTCTCGAAGTTCACGACTGACGTCGCGCCGTCGCGCCGCAACGATGAGGAACCCGATGCTCGTCGCACCGCAGAGGATGACGAGGAGGCTCAACGGCTCATTGACAAGGCTCCGGTAATAGGGAGCACCACTCCATTCCTCGGTGCGGATGCGGAACGTGTCGAAGTCCGGGATTCTGGCAAGCGTGCTCCACCGTCCGACGGGCGTGTCCGCTGGCGGGTACGTCGTGAACCACGCGCGGGCAGCAGCGACCCGACCGCGGAGCATTTCGCGCGGTCGGCGGCGAGCAATCTGTAAAGCGTCTTTGCCGGCCTGTTGGTACACGTCCACGTAGCACGCGTAGTTGTAGTTCGGCACGTCAACTCTGGCGCCGATGAATGGAACGTAGCTCCCGCGAGACGTGAATCGGCGCTGCAGGACGGCCGGGAGGCCGTGGGTCCTGCATCCGTTGAGTGCATCGGGGTACGAGCCGATTTCAGAGAACGGCGGTGTTGCGCCAATCGGTGAGATTTCTCCGCGCCGGGCCATTTGTTCCAGGTCGTCGCGCGGCACTGGAGTCGCCGTGCCTCGGAGAAGGTTCATCCCACTCCACGACGTCGTGGAGGGGACGTCGACCAACACGTAGTTCTTCACGACGATCGCGCCGGCGAAGGCGCACGGCAGCGCGATCGCACAGATGAGCGCGACTCGATGGGCAGTCCGACGGGAAGCGAACGCAAAGCCGACCACGACAGCGACGACGACCAGGGGGTGGAAGATCGAGCGCGTCAGCATGAGCGCGGTCATGATGAGGCTCACGTAGGTCAGGTGGCGAGTTCGGAGGCGATAGCCGTGCGAGGCGATGATTGATGCGACTGTCAGTAAGCCGACGGCCACGGGAAGTTCGTAGTTCAGCGCGAACGAGTTCCAGAAGGTCGTGGGCCACATTCCGACCGCGACGCCAATGGTCACGGCTGCGAGGGGACCGCACCCCGTTGTGAGAGCGATCTTGGTCGCAAGTACAGCGATGAGCGAGCCGAAGGCGAACATCAGCAACGAGTATCCGACCTGCTCGTTGCCTGCTGAGGCCCACCCGACGCTGCCGACGAGGAGATTCCATAGCGGGGGCTGGGTGTGCATTGCGAGTGCGGTGCGGATCGGGTCCTGCGTCAGCAAGCCGGGCGGCGCCATCTGCCAGCCCGTCCTCAAAAACTCATCCGAGAACCGCTGTCCCGCAGCGAGGGCGAGGATGTAACCGGTGCTCCACAACGCGAGGGGCACGGCATAGATCCTGCG